>Ga0364919_10167_pt1 | contig 31123 bp, 33 predicted proteins | sample SorcelJu500001C7_2_FD_206953 | JGI IMG/M metagenome (GOLD analysis project Ga0364919, IMG submission 206953) | Enriched cells from Trout Bog Lake Hypolimnion, Wisconsin, USA - BchlTB.June20.5000.01.C7 | ecosystem: Environmental > Aquatic > Freshwater > Lake > Hypolimnion/Profundal zone | place... | reverse complement strand
AGGCAAGCGCAAGATCGACCGCCTCATCGATGCGCCCTTCCCGTATAAGACGCCAGCGCTCGTGCACCGGGATTCCTGTCGGACAGCTCGTTTCGCAGGGGGCCGCAAATTTGCGGTTCTCCCAGACGGGGATAAACCGCCTCAGAAAACCGGTCGTAATCAGAGGGACGGGACTTCTGTCAAAATCGACCAGATCTCCTATCAAGCCTCCGCGACCCAGCTCCGAATCCCACACTTCGCCCCGGAAAGCGGCCACCGGGCGCCTGGGTTTGGCGCCCTTCTCGTGAGGACCGCGCGCCTCAAGCAACTGCCATTCGTCTCGATTTGCCAGATGACGGTAGAGTTCTATCCTTCCGACCGCAATCAGATACGCTTTCAGATTCCCCGCCAACCATTCCCAGTCGGCATCGGTAATCGGAGTCTGCTTGGCGTCTCTTTTGCTATATCCCTTGTGAGGGCCTCTGAAGTATATCTTCCCTCCGACCATTCCGACGCAGGGACGATATCCCAGGATATTCTCCGGGTCCTGGGGCTGATACCCGCAGATCACGGCTACGCCGCCGGCCATGAATTCGGCGAAGTAATCGCCGGCCGAGCCGAGCACCCAGAGTTCAGGAGGAGCGAACCGAGGGTTGCGCTTGGTCATTGTCATTCCGCGGGCGCCTATGTTGCCGGCCACAAACACCTTGCCCTGGGCCATTGCGTTGGCGGCGCCATTGGTCGCATCACCGTGGATGACGATTTCAGCCCCGGCATTCAGCCAGCCCACGTCGTCGGAGGCAGGACCGAAGACCTCGACAAGCGTATTGGGAAAGCCCATCGATCCGACGCGCTGCCCGGGTGAACCGGTGATCCTGACGTGCAGTCTTTCCTCCCCGGCTTTCCATAGCCGGCCTCCAATTCCATGTTGTCCGAAAGCTTCTATTTCCAGGTTCCGGCAGCCGCTTTCCACGGCTTTTTGCAGCCGTTCCTCCAGAATGCGCGATTCCAGGCGGTGTCCTTCCTCCATGCCGGAGAAGCGTAGTACCTGCTGAATTTCCATTTTGAAGACTCCGTTAAAAGGCAGGGCGGGCGGATTCTTCTCCTCTCGCCGGCCCGGCCGGATCTTGCCGGTCTAAACGACGTATTTTATCTGGAGGCGCTGGGCCGCATCGTGATCGTCAATTGCCAGGGCGTCCGACATTCCTATTGGAAGCGATGTGGAGCGCCCGAGTGGCGCAACGATCTTTTTCAGCTCCGTGTCGAAGGCAAGGAAGACATCCACGACACGTTCGGCGACCTTTTCCGGATCGAGCCGTCTGTATAGGCGCGGGTCCTGAGAAGTGATTCCCTTGGGGCAACGCCCGATGTTGCAGATGTTGCAGCGATCGGATTCGGAACCGACGCATCCGGCGGCGGCCTGCATCATATACTTGCCGACCTGCACACCGCTTGCGCCCAGCATGATGAGTGCGGCGGCGTTAGCGGCAAGCTTTCCGTTCTTTCCTATTCCGCCCCCTGCGAACAGGGGAATCTCGTTCTGCTTTCCCAGTTTGACGAGGTTGAGGTAGCAGTCACGGATATTGCTCGCTATAGGATGTCCCATATGGTCCATGGAAACGGTGTAGGCGGCGCCGGTTCCCCCGTCTTCGCCGTCAATGGCAAGACCGCCCGCGTATCCGTTGCGAGTGAGATTGTTGAGAACCGCAAGAGCGGTCGATGTTCCGGATATCTTCGGATAGACGGGTACCCTGAACCCCCAGGCCATGCACATGGACTGGATCATCTTCGCCACGGATTCTTCTATCGAGTACTGCGTCTGATGCGTCGGCGGACTGGGCAGGCTTACTCCGGGCGGAACGCCGCGGATTGCAGCGATGAGTTTGTTTACCTTGTACCACATGAGGAGGCCGCCGTCTCCGGGCTTTGCGCCCTGGCCGTATTTGATCTCCACGGCGCAAGGGTCTTCCTTCATCTCGGGCAGGGCATGGATGATCTCATCCCATCCGAAGTAGCCGCTCGCGATCTGGAGGATCGTGTATTTCAGAAAGCGGGAGCGCAGCAGACGCGGCGGGCAGCCGCCTTCGCCCGTGCACATACGGGCAGGGATTCCGAGTTCTTCGTTCAGGTAGGCAACCCCCATCTGGAGCCCCTCCCACATGCTTGGAGACAGGGCGCCGAAAGACATGCTGCCGATAACGAGCGGATAGATTTCCCGAACGGGCGGGACCCAGCCATTCTCTCTGTAGAGCTTGAGGCTTTCTTCCGGTGGGAGGATGCGGCCAAGAAGCGTGCGGAGTTCAAATTCGTGCCGGCCGGCATCCAGCGCCGGGTCGGTCAGCATCGAGATTCGAGTGAACTTTATGCGATCCAAGGTGCCGAGGCTGAGAGCGTCCGGTACGTTTCGCCGGCCGCCCCGGCTTCTTGCCTGGCCGCCCCTGTTGTTGTGAAACCGCAGCTTGTCCGCTTCGTCCGACCTGCATGGAATTATCGCGCCGTTCGGGCAGACGAGATTGCACATCGCACAACCGATACATGCGTATGCAGGGTCCGTCCTCTGGCGAATTCCATGATAGACCCGGTACAGATTGGAGGATGTTGTGGATGGACCGATTTCCCCCAACCCGGAAACCTGGACGGTCCTTTTCCTGTGCACGCCCAGTTCGATTGCCTGGACAGGGCACACAGCCGTGCAACGGCCGCAAAGAGTGCATTTTTCCTTGTCCCATTCGACCTGCCAGAGCAGATCCTTCACGCTCAGTGAAGAAGGGCTAATGGTTCCATTTGAGAGCATATCCGGACCTCCGAACGATCAGAAGGAATTATGACTGTGTCGAGATGCATCGGCTGAAAATCTTTGCTTTTATCCCTGTCCGGGATGGCCGCATCGAGACCGCACATTTCCGAGGAGAAGGCATACATGCCTCTTTTCCCTCCCACTACAGCCGGTCTAAGTTTCTTCCGATCCTGAACGAGAAAAAGCGTGTTATCGGCAAGCCGTCCCATAACACAGTTCGGACCGTCTATTATGAGTCTGCGGCACGAGTGCTTCAACTGCTTGAGAAATGGTCCGTCGGGGTGCGCGCAGAGGTCTTCATCCTGGAGTGGCGTAATGACATGCTTATAGGCTTCGATCCCAAGCCCGAGGCGTCGGAGCGTGTAGTGTGCGATATGGGTGAAGACCTCCGAATCGGACTGATACCCGACATAGCCCGGAAAACCCCGTGACATGAGAAATTCGCGTATCGGTACGAAGGCTGTGTTCTCTCCATTGGTCATTGAGGCTATCCCCTGAATAAAGAAGGGATGACAGGCATAAAGATTTATGGCGTAATTCGTGTTCTGGCGTCCCTGCGCGAGAATTATCCTGGCGCGCAGTTCTTCATGAGCCAGGTGAAGATAGTCGGAGACCTTCAACGGATCGCCGATCTCCTTGATCATGATCACGTCCGGCCAGAAGCTGTAGATGATCATGTCTTCTTTTTCCTCGCCCATTTGCCGCAACTGAAGTCTGGTCATCAGGAGCCGTTGTTCGAGGTCCTTCTGATCGAGCCCTTCCCACGCTTCCGGGTATTCGTAGGCACGGATGAGATAAACGTCGCGTTTGGGAGTACCCGGAGGCGGTGTCTTGGGTGTCTTGATCGAAAGTTTATGCTTGGTCATGAAACCAAGATTCATCATGTATTGGTCGAGACGCTTCAACCCATCGTTCGTAAATATGCCCGAAAGAATGGGAGCGCCCTTCAGTTCCTCGAAAGGCCCGCTGAGATCGCTCAGAAACAGGCCCACCCCGGAACCATCGTGACCCTCTCTCATAACATCGAGGGCATGCATGGCCAGGATGGGGGACTGAGGCTCTTCACTCGTCAACGCGAACAAACGGCACATTACACTCTGTTCTCCTTAATGAAGTAACGCTCACCGTATAGAGCGAGCGAGCTAGCGCGAAAATATGGTCGGCAAGAGCGCGGAATTCTCAGAGGCCCGGAAAAAGAGGGCACGGAAAACATCTTAGCTGTTCGATGCCGATTTCAGGACCCCTACCGAGGCCGGAAATTTCTAAATTATCAAAATAACCTGAGTTTTAGCAAGGCCAAATTTCAGAATCAGCGGTTTGAAGTTGAGCAGGGGGTAACGCCGGCCAATTTGCACTGTTTCATAACACATTGTCGCAAAAAGTATAGAGAGAAACAGGCAAACCATCGCACCGGCCGCGCGATTCCGGTTTTCGTTTCAAAACCATACCGATCCGTCTCGCGCTGGGGGTTGGAGTGCAAGGTTCCACGACTCGTTGGGATATGCGGCGCAAAAGTCCCGTCCGGTGAGAAAAAATAAGTTGAAAGCGCGCGAAGTCATATGTAGAATTGCGGGGGTTGATTCTCCGCCACACGCGACGGTTGTTTTTTTTGGTTTTACCGGACAATTGGGCTATTTTGCGTGCGGCTGCTTGCCGGGGCTGGGGCGAGAATTAAGCTAAGTATTTATTATCACTGCGTAATACGTGACGCCGGAGTGTTTTGGCGGAGCGCGAGTTCGGAATGGCTCCTCGCGTGCATTTCCTCCGAGATGAATATCAGTCTCCCGGATGCGCTTGTGCTGTAAAGATCAAGAAGAACCTTGGGTATAAATATCCACGGGCGAAAAAAATTTTCTCGAACTCCGGCTTTTTGCCATAAAAACCCTTGCGCGATTTGGAAAACTTTGGTAGTTTGGAAGTGATTTCATTTGTAGGGGGATGTTCAGCCATTTGCGCCAAAGGCATCCTGGCCGGCGTGGGTGTTTATCCATACCATTTCACAGGGCGGCCGGAGCCCCAATTTTACCTTCAGGGAGGGAATTTAACATGTTGGACAACGAGAGCAAGAAGCAGCTACTCCAGCCAGAGGCCTTAACGAACGCACCGTCCAAGCCGTGGGTAGTCCCGAAGTTGACGGTTATCGAAATGAAGACCACGCTCAAATTCACCTCGGGCTCATACCTTGACCATTTGGACAGCCCGATTTCTTACCATTATTAGACAAGTACCAAAACGGCAGAGATTGCCTGGCCTCCATGCCGCTCCGCTCAACAGCGGATTGGGTGATTCGAGGGGCAAAGTGCTGTTCCCGCACCGCGACAAGGGAATTGGAGACTAATGTCTAAAGCATTGACGCCGGGGGTAGGAATGTAGCTTACATTCTACCCCCGGCCCATTTAGCTGGGCTAAAGCAATCTTTGATCGGGAATACGCGGTTTTCGCCCTTCCAAAATATCGGGGAGTCTCCGAAGATTCTTCGACAGCAAGGAAATGGCACTGACGGAAATACCGCGACTAAAGAGCTAAAGCAGTTGCTGCTGATTTTCTTGCCGTCATGTTTGCCTTTCGATCTCCCGTGTTGGATGCATCGATATAGAAGGCGCATCAGGGCTCTTCTCGTATAGAGGGGCTCAGGAATTGGACAGATCGGGAGGAACGATGGGAGGCATTTTCGGCTTGGTTTCTCGTGATGGGGCGCCTGTTGCCGCACCGCGACTCGAAATCCTGAAGGCTGGTATGCCGGGCCGGGGCCACTCTGAGTTGTGGAGTTCCGGTTGTATCGTGTTGGGACAAACCGTTAGTTCAGCAGTTCCCGAGGCGCAGCGCGCATTCCCGCCTCCGGCCGCAGAGCGTGTTATTTGCGTGGCGGCGGGCCGGGTTGACAATCTCGAAGAACTCAGCGCTCAGTTATCAATCGATGTTTCCCGGTCCGGCGTCGCCGATGCCTCCCTCATCCACAATGCCTATCTCAAATGGGGAGAAGATTGCGTCAGGCACATTTACGGTGACTGGTCCTTTGCCGCGTGGCATCCCGCCGAGCGCAGACTCTTCGTCGCCCGCGATCACTACGGTATTACCGCGCTCTACTATTATGCCGACGATCGCGTGTTCGCTTTTGCCTCTGACCGAAAACTGCTGCTGGCTCTCAACCTTGCGCCCATGGAGATGAATGAACTCTACTTGGCGCAGGTTCTTATTGCCTGGCCTGCCCGCCACGGCAGCCATACCATTTACAAATCAATCAACCGTCTTCGGCCCGGCCACTCGATCACTATAACGGCTGACAGGCTTTATGAACACCGGTATTGGCGTATCGAAGACACCCCTGCTTTGCGCCTGCCGCATCGCCGGGATTACGCCCTTGCCTTTCGTGAGGTGTTTGACGAAGCAGTGCGGGCTCGTCTTCGCCCCATTGGAGGTGGTCCCGGGGACATAGACACAGTTGCCGCCACCCTCAGCGGAGGACTGGATTCCAGTTCCGTGACCGCTACGGCCGCCGGCCTGCTCCAACAGGCTGGCAAACGGCTGAGTGCGTTCACATCCGTGCCAATTTCGGATTTCAGCAGCTACGCTCCCAATGCCAGCTTTGGCGATGAGTTTCCGTTCGCCCGGCAGACAGCCGATCTCGCGGGCAATGTGGATCACTTTCCGGTTGCTGCCGCCGAGGTGAGTCCTCTTCAAGCAATTAGGAAAATGCTGGAAATCCATGACGAACCCATGTTCGGCGCCGCAAACGTCTTCTGGATTCTCGACCTCCACCAAACCCTCGCAATGCAGGGGTATCGTGTCCTACTATCCGGAAGCCATGGCAATGCCGGCATCTCATATCCAGGCGACGTCTTTTCGCAACCCCTTGCCGTCCAGTTGCGCATGGAAGGTTATAGGAGATGGACGAAGGAAAAACTCCGTCGCGCTTTGCCTACCGAATGGATAAAAGCTTGGCGTCTTTACCGCACCCCTCCGGACTGGTATTGCCGTTACGCCATCAATCCGGATTTTGCGCGACGGATTAATTTACTGGAAAGACGGCTGGACGGAATGGCCCTGTTACGGCGCACATTCCTGGAACAACGCTGTTTTGATTACAGTATCGCCTCTGTCTCCAGTGGGGCGGTTGAAGCTCAGGAAGGCGCGGCATTTGGTCTTGAAATGCGCGATCCAACCGGCGATGCGCGTGTTATGGCCTTCACCTTTTCGGTTCCGGACCATATTTACATAGACCCGAAAACCGGGCTTAATCGTTGGCTTATCCGTGAGGCGATGAGAGACCGCCTGCCCGATGCGGTGCGCCTTAACCGCAATCGGGGCTTACAGGCAGCCGACCTTGTGCCGCGCCTGCGCGCCTGCGCGGACGAAGTTAACGCAGCCCTTGACGAACTGGCGCCGGGTCCCGCCGCTGAATATGTAAACGTTCCGAATATGCGCGAAGTGTGGAGGGTGGCCCAAACTGAGGACACGCCCCGGGCCTTGGTCAGGTCCGCCAGCATTTTGTTGCGCGGCATCATGGCGGGGTTGTGGGTGAATGATTTTTATGATGCTGCCTGATTGGCTGACTGGCGTACGCATCGAAACTTCTCCGGTCTCTCAGGCCCTTGAGGGTACCGTGGTGCGGGGCGTCCTCTGGCAGGCGGCCACGGGACGATATTTGCTCGATGTGCCCGAAACGGCCCGCTATCTTGTGGAAGGGGGAACTCGCCTTCGTATCGACCGGTCACCATCGGCCTCCGAGGCCGATGTGCTCCGCTTTTTGCGAATGACTCCGCTTGCGGCCTTGCTTTTTCAGAGGGGCATCCTCGCCTTTCACGCAGCGGCCGTCGTTGGTAGCCGTGGCGCAGTCCTCATCGCCGGGAATTCAGGGGTGGGCAAATCAACACTGGTTGCCTCCTTAGTCAACCGGGGATGGAATCTGCTTGCCGACGATCTGACGCCGGTTGATGTGAACGGAAGCGGCATCCCACTTGCTTTTCCGACTTTCCCGGAAATCATACTGTGGCCCGATGCCATGGAGAAACTGAATATTGAAAATCCTCCCAGGGAAAGGCATGCCCTGAGTATGGCAAACCGGTTCGTCGACTCCCCGCAACCGCTTCGGGCAATTTTCTGGCTCACGACGCATTTAGATAAACGTGTCAAGATGTCCGACATCAACGGTATAAAGCTTATCAAAGTTCTCGCCTCCCTCTTATATAACAGCCGCATTGCTGATATACTGCTGGACCGAGGCGCCTATATGCACAAGGCGACAGCCATCGCCGGGCATATTCCTGTTTTTAGCCTGGAGAGACCACGTGACCACTGGTGCATGGATGAACTGGCGGACCGCGTCGAAGAGAAATGCCGATGACATTTTCGTATATGCTCTATTGCCTGAACATAATTCTGCCGTTTCCCTGTGATATATTGCCCCGTGCCGAGGCGGGCGTTTCGCCGGATGTGACTGTGGTTTACGGGAAGGTCCCCATGGAGTTGTCCGGTACGACAGCCTCCGACAATAGCTGGAAATTCGGTTTTTCCTGGCAGGCAGCACCCGGACAATTCCTTGTGAAAGCAGGCGGGGGATGCGGCCGTTTCTTGGTCGAAGGCGGTAACCGTGTGACCGTGCATCGTCATTCCGACGCCGGGGATGAGCAGCTTCTTTTCTTTATTCTTCACCCTGTTGCCGCCGCGCTATTCCGGCAAAGGGGACTTCTGCCCCTGCACGCCTGCGCGGCAAACGTGGCCGGTGGCGCAGTAGTTCTTTGCGGCGATTCAGCCGCAGGCAAGTCCACGACCCTTGCGGCCTTGCTCCGAAACGGAAGCAAGATGATCTCCGACGACCTTACCCTTTTGCGTTTAGGAGATGGAGGAGTCGTGGAAGTTTTCCCCGGCCCGCCAAAAATGCACCTGTGGGACGATGCCGCTCATGCGCTCGACTTTGACGTATCTCTTTTCGGCCGCCATCCCAGGAGGGCCGGGAAGGCAGCTCTGCCGCCTCCGACGGAAACGGACCCGAAACCCACGCCGTTGCGCAAAGTCTATATCCTGGAACCGGGCCCGGAAGATCGAGTAAGTGTCTCGCGCCTGAGGGGAGCCGAGGTCTTTAACACTCTGCTGAGATGCATCTATGGACCGATTTTGCCGGAACAACATCCCGACCTGTTTTCGATCGTCTCAGCGACGGCCCGCCAGGCGAGCGTATTCCTCATGCTGCGACCGGAGCAGCGTTGGAGTTTGGATGAGGTCGTGAAAGCCATACTCGATGAGTAAGATCGTCTGGCTGGCATCCTATCCGAAATCGGGCAATACCTGGATTCGTATCCTGCTGTCCAACTACATCAAAGATTGCGACAATCCTGCGGATATTAACAATCTCGATAGTGCGCCCATTGCCAGCATGCGATTCTGGTTCGATGAATGGGTTGGAATCGAGGCGTCCGCTCTGGATGATGCGCTTATAGAGCGTTTGCGCCCCGGTGTTTATCGCTGCTTGGCAGGTGATTCGCCTGATACTCTTCACATGAAGGTACATGACGCCTGGGGCCGCTCTGACCGTGGAGAAGCCCTTTTCCCCGCCGATGTCACCGCCGGGGTGGTCTACATAATACGAAATCCGCTTGATATAGCCGTTTCCTGGTCCCATTATTACAGCATAAGCTTTGAAAGGGCGGTGCATGACATGTGCGATCCGAACCTCGTGGTTGGACGCACAGGGGAAAAACTCATGGGACAATTGCGTCAGAAATTTCGCTCATGGAGCTGCCATGTGCAGAGTTGGGTGGATGAGTCGGGGCTGCCGTGTTATGTTGTTCGATATGAAGACCTGTGTTCGGATCCCGTCGCCGGCTTCGCAGGGGTGGTACGCTTCTGTGGCCTGGCTTTCAATGAGGATCGGGTCCGAAAAGCCGTTGCTTTCTCTGATTTTTCCGAACTGCGGAGTCAAGAATTGACCAAGGGTTTTCGTGAGCACAACTTCCGTTCCAATACCGCTTTTTTTCGCCGGGGCCGGCCGGGTTCATGGCAGGATGAGTTGCCGGTGGATTTGGCAAACAAGCTGATCCGATGCCATGAGCAAACCATGCGCAGGTTCGGATACATTGATGGAAACGGTCAACCAGTTTAGGCTGTCATTAATTTGGAGAAGTTGATGCCGATAGATCTAAATACAACTGTAATGCGCGTTGACCAGGTGATGAATACGCCGCTCGATGAGGAAATGGTCATCCTGAACATGGCGAAGAACAATTATATCGCATTAAACCAGGTAGGCAGGCGTATCTGGGACTTACTCGAAAAACCGATTCGGGTGGAGGAACTGAACAGGATCTTGAGCCGGGAGTTCGGCGCGACGCCCGAGCAGATAGCCGCCGATGTGCTGCCTTTCCTTAACAGCCTCGCGGACGAGGGCTTGGTGCATGTTACGTCAGGGAGACCTGAATAAGTTAAGTACGGCTTCATGGGCTGATATCGGGCTTCTTTTGCGCGCTTTCGTCCTGCTAGGCCTGGCACGCGCCGCGATCGCGCTGGTCCCGCTCCGGGGGATTGTCCGGGTGCTTGGGATGTCCCCGGTTAAGCGTCCGGATTGTGGGACCGATGCTTCATCAGAAGATCCGGAAAAATTCCAAATACCGCTCGATGCGCACCGAACTCAAGCAGCGAAAATAGGTTGGGCGGTACGATCTGCTGCTGCTCGAACTCCCTGGCAGAGTGCCTGCCTGTCACAGGCACTGGCGGGATCGGTCCTGCTCAGGACTCGGGAAATCCCTTTTACACTCAACCTGGGTGTTGCCGGAAATATCGATTCCGGCATCAGCGCTCATGCGTGGCTCACCTGTGGCGAGCTCACCCTTACCGGATCGGCCGGGGTTGAGGAATTTCGTACAGTTGCAGCCTTCTCACGTTCCCCGGATAGCCAAGTACGTTGAAGATGCCCGACTTGACCCTTCTCACAAAGAACTTGCGTAAAGTCCGTTCTCAGGTCCGGTTCATGCCGAGGACACTCAAACTGGTATGGACGGCGGCCAGACCCTGGACGATCCTTTGGATGGCGCTGCTGCTCTTACAAGGTCTGGTTCCAATGGCCTCTGTGCTCGTCACCAGGAGCGCCGTCAACGCTGTGGTACGGATAGTTAATGCGCACGGTGATTTGACCGTGATGGGTGAACAGGCATTCCTGGGGGTCCTTGTCGTCGTTTTGATCCTTGTGAGCGAATTCTTGCCCAGCATAACCTCATGGGTTCGCACCTCCCAGTCCGAACTCGTTCAAGACCACATTTACGGCCTGATACACGAACAGGCGATCCGGCTCGACTTAAGCTTCTATGAAACCGCCGAGTATTACGATCAGCTCCACAGGGCTCGGGTAGACGCAATCTCCCGCCCGACCTCCCTTTTGGAGAATATCGGCGGGTTGGCCCAAAACGTCATAACCTTCCTCGGGCTCACTGCCATTCTCATCTCTTATGCATGGTGGTTGCCGCCGGTACTCTTCCTGGGCGCCGTTCCCGCCCTGTTCGTAGCTGTGCAAGGCATGTTGCGGTTTCATCAATGGCGTGCCCGAAATACCCTCAATGAGCGCAAGACCCGTTACTATGACTCGATGCTCACATGGCATGAAGGGGCTGCTGAAATCAGACTTTTCAGCCTTGGAGACCATTTCAGAACCATGTTCCAGAAACTCCGCAACGATCTGCGGAGCGAGAAACTCGAAATCGGCCGAAAACAAATGATAGCAGAGATGGTGGCCGCCCTGACAGCGCTACCCGCCGTTGGTCTTGCGATGGGGTGGGCCGTGTGGCGAGCCCTGCGGGGATCGGCCAGCCTCGGAGACCTGGCGCTTTTCTACCAGGTTTTTAATCAGGGCCAGCAGTTGGCGCGTTCTCTTCTGAACAATGTCGGCGATGGCTACCGCAATGTACTCTTCCTTGAAAACTTGTTCGAGTTCCTGGACCTGAAGCCGAGAATCGTAGACCCGAAGCCCGGCGAAATATTGGCCCCCCTAAGTTCGGAAATCCGGTTCGAAAACGTTGCCTTTCGTTACCCAGGAAGTGAACGAACGGCGCTCGACCGCTTCAACTTCACAATTCCCGCCGGTCAGATTGTAGCCATCGTAGGTGAAAATGGGGCAGGTAAGAGCACGCTCATAAAACTGCTCTGCCGCTTTTACGATCCGGAATCCGGCCGGATTACCTTCGACGGCTCCGATATGCGCGATCTGCCGCTGGCCGGTCTGCATCGGCAGATAACCGTGCTGTTCCAGCAACCTGTTCACTATCACGATACCGTTTCCAACAATATAGCATTCGGGGACATGGCCGCCGCCCCGGGTCTCGATGAAATCAAAGCGGCTGCCGCGGCCGCAGGCGCCCACACGACGATCGAGCGCTTGCCGTTCGGCTATGATACTGTTCTCGGAAAGTGGTTCGGCGGATCTGAGCTGAGCGTCGGCGAGTGGCAGCGCGTTGCTCTTGCCCGGGCTTTCCTCCGGCGGGCTTCGCTGGTCATTCTCGATGAACCCACCAGCGCCATGGATTCCTGGGCAGAAGCCGACTGGATGGCAAAGTTCCGGTTCCTTGTGGCCGGTCGAACGGCGGTGGTTATCACGCACCGTTTCACAACCGCCCTCAAGGCCGACACCATCCACGTCATGGATAATGGGCACATCATCGAATCAGGCAGACATGAGCAATTACTGGAACTAAACGGCCGATACGCCCAATCATGGCGGGAGCAGGTTCAAAGTGATGCTGTTCCCCGAATTACTATACCTCCGCATCCCTCATCCCAGGCCTAGCGAAGATGGAAGACACCTTCTCACAACTCCTGTTGGACTGCTTTCACCGGTCTTCCGAGACGCCTTCCGTTCAAAGGATTGAATCCCTGAGCCACGAGGATTGGGAACGGCTTCTGGTGATGGCCGCACGGCAAACCCTGAGTTGCCTGCTTTACCACCGGCTGAAAGCGCGTGGATTCGAAGCGCTCATCCCCGGCCAACACCTTCGGTGGCTGAAAAAGGCCTATCTTGAAAATGCCGCGAAGAACCTGCGAATTGAGTCCGAATTAAATCGGATCATTCCGGCTCTGCGCTCACAGAATATCCGGTGCATTGTTCTCAAAGGACCCCATCTGGCCGCTGCATTCTACGAGAATCAGGCACTTCGGACGATGAGCGATATCGACCTGCTGGTGCCCCTCTCGTCCCTGAGCCAGGCCAAGGAGGTGTTATGCTCACTGGGGTACGAGACGAGCGATTCTTACAAGCGCAACTCGGAATGGCAAGAAACACTCTATCACCTGCCGGTTTTTTCAAAACCGGCTTCCACACCCATCGAGTTGCACTGGGGTCTCATGCGTTCGCATCAGTATCAAGCCGATATCGTTATCAGCGGCATCTGGGAAAGAGCCCTGGCTATGCGCATCGGGAATGTCGATACGCTGGGCCTGTGCGCCACCGACATGGTACTGTACCTGTCTTCTCACGCTTGCAAACACCGTCTTCGGCTCGGCTTGCGCTCTCTCTTAGACATCGCTCAAGTCCTGTCTTGCACTGACAATACGATATGGCCTGAACTCATCAGTCGCTCGCATCAGTGGGGTGTGCAACGCAGCACATATCTTATCCTGCGCCTTGTAAAGGACCTGCTGGGCGTTGATGCGCCGCTCCAGGTTCTTTCCGATCTGAAGCCGGCTGATTTCAATGAACAGGTTTTTTCCGGGGCTCGGGAACTTGTTATCGCAGACCTGCACAAGAGCCGCAACGTGAGTACCAGTCTTGCTAAATGGCAGGGCCTCGGGCCGTACGGACGGGTGTCTGCGTTCTTTCAGCGGGCTTTCCTGCCCAAAAACAATATCGCGGAACTCTACGATGTGCCACCTCGATCGATGAAGGTTTACTGGTACTATCTTATCCGGTGCAAAGACTTGCTGGCCAAATATCTCGGTACCGCCTTAAGCCTTTGCCGACGCGATGAGAAACTGACTTCGATGGCCCGGCGCAAGATCTGCCTCAATGATTACCTCGATGGGAAATAAAGGTTTTCGAACTAAACGCTAAACGGCTTTTCTGAATTCGGAAACCACTCCTTCTACCCTGATCAAGGGTAGAGAAACCATGCAGCAGGACCTCACTCTGACCCGAACCCAAAGTTCTCTTATTCCACTCAAGGGAACCGACCGAGATGCCGATTCAAAAGGTAACCAAAACACTTTATTCCGGAACTTCGCCGTATATCAGGGGAGTCAAGAAATGATTAAAATTGAGCAAAACAGCCGATCCTTGGTCGATATCATTCAGGAACATGCAGCCTCTGAAAAATTGAACTTGCCGGTGTTCCCCGGAGCTGCATTCGAGTTGCAACAGCTCCTGGCCGACGACAATACCTCAATCGATCAGATTGCCAAGGTCATCGGCAAGGATCAGGCTATGTCCACTCAAGTATTGAAGTTGGCGAATTCCGCCTTCTTTTCCGGTTGGAATACTGTCCGCACGATCAGAGAAGCCATACTGCGTCTTGGCTTAAATCATGTATTCAATCTCGTAGTCTGCACAAGTCAGCAGAAATACTACAAATCACAAAATAAGGCACTGCAACAAACCCTCGAAATCTTATGGAAGCATGCCCTGTGCGCCGCAATCGGGTCGAAGTGGCTCGTGCAAAAACTCGGATACCGTCAATTGGGCGATGAGGCATTTCTTTCAGGCTTGCTGCATGACATTGGGAAACTCGTACTCACAAAAGCCATCGAAACAATACAATCCGAAAACGAAGACCTCGATATCCCGTCAGAACTGATAGATCAAATTTTTGGCTCGATGCACGCAGAGCAGGGAAACTACCTTATGGAGGAGTGGAGCATACCGGATGTTTATTGTAATATAGCGTTGAACCACCACAATGAAGAATTTGATAAAGATGATGTTTTGCTGATGTCTGTCAGGGTGGTGAATCATGTTTGCCGGAAGGCAGGTATCAGCACTCATCCGAAAGAACACATAGACTTGCAGACTCTGCCCGAAGTGCAGTCGCTCTCCGTGAAACAGGCCGTGTTGGCCGAGCTGGAACTTGTAGTCAGGGAGGCGACGGAAGAACAATAAAACGTCCTGACAAACACTCGAATCGCATTCATCGCGCCGCGCGCCCGAATCCTTCACGCCTTTCCGGCTAACTCTAGAGTCATTCGGATGGAAGCCATCGGCAAAAGCAAAGAATGCGGGGCATCCAGAAGCGGCAGCGCGCCGTAGCCGGCATACCAGTGAGCTGCGCCTCCATTCTTGGCATCAACCAGCAGAGCGACACCCCCTACTTCCTGCGAGGCGCGGAGACAGGCTCTACCGGCAGCCCAAAGAAGCCGCCCGCCAAGCCCCTTGCCCTGCATAGGCTTATCTACCGCCAGACGGCCACGGCGAAAAACAGGCACACCATGCCGCGCCAATCTTCGTTTGATGACATCGCGGGCGCGGGAGAACTCTATCGAGGCGGGGCTGATAGAATAGAAACCAAGCACTGATGATGTTGCTTTCTGCAACTGCCTTCTTCATAACCTGCTGTCATACATAAAATGATATTAATTCATTTGTTTTGGCATGCCGTTTTACTTATCATCACATCACGACACGAGGAAATTTCAGTGCGGATACTTTGTTCAGGAGTAACAAAATGGCGGAAGCAAAGGCAAGTCTCCCTATCGGTTCGCGTGGGGGAGTTCCATCTGCTATCGAGAATTTCAAGGAATATCTCGAGCTACAGGCGACAACCTTGGAAATGGGCGGATTCATGCAGGAAGCCGGAAATTTGAGGAGGTGGGTTGCTGAACTGGCACGAAAATCGAGTGCGGACCTCGCCTCGAACTCAAAAATCAGCCCGTTATAATGCCAATTTTTACAAAAATTTACATTAGTTTACCGACACTTTACTCGACTATCGCAGAACATGGCTGTAGCATTGAGTCCAATGCCGGAAGAACTCGATAGATCCGGTTCTTTCCTTCTTCTCCCCCTGAGTCAGGCTCGTCCCCGTGCCTGGCTCTTTCTTTCGAAATCCCCAACTTATTGGACCAAGGTCCAATTGCAGCGATTCCTGCAATTCTATATCTTACTTACACCATATAAGGTTCTCTCAAATTAACCCCCGTTAGAAGAGTCAGGCTCCCGCCTCGTGCCTGGCTCTTTTTTTATTTTTAAGCTCCTAGCCGGGTTTCGCGAAATCCTTTCATATTGGACCAAGGTCCAATTGTGTTCCACGCCGGATTTGTTATTTTGCTTTCACCTCATAGGTTTTCTTACCCCAAACTCTCCCCACAAGAGCCAGGCCCCCCCCCAGCCTGGCTTTTTCTTTATTCTGCCCTTGGACACACGGAAGGGACCGCCGGGATTCCCGTTCAAGAAAAGACCCTATGAAGCACTATGGTATCAGAATTCAAAAACGACCTTTGCAAAGTACCTGGTTTCATCCATGTTGTAAGAAAGATCGGCAATATTGCTCCAACGGTACAGCCTTTCCACATCCAGCGCCAACTTCAAATTCTCGACCGGGAGTTTCCAATATAACTCGGCTTCCAGTGAGAGGCGCTCGTCCTCGAATAAGATATCTTTTGTCACTCTTTCCTGAACACGATCCAGTCCATCGATGGAATCAAACAAATGATACCGGGCCCGTCCCTCGAGTCCGAAAGGTCCGTAATCCAACTCCACCTTCCCGCTTGTTCCCATTCCAATCGCATAATAGTATCCATGAGACTGGTATATGTACCTCGCGTTTTTTATGTTGTGATCCTCATTATACAGGTCACCCGCTGCCGGATCTACCAGGGAAAAGGTGGGGAAAACATCAACTGCTGCGCGCAGGCGAAAACCCCGATAATAGTAATCGGCGATCAATGCAGGCCCGACCAAATCGCAGATCGCCAGCCTATCCTCCAAACGCATACCGGAGAAGTCGTGGCCGTAGTATTCGAAGGCGCTGCTCAATCCCATAAAGAGGTCGTATCCTTCAAGGCTTCCCCGTGCTTCGTCCTTAACAATATCTTGCTCGTAGCGCCCCCAGAAAGCCGTCTTAGCCAGGAAGCGCAGGTCCACCATAGTATCGCCGGCATATGAAGCCTGGAAGGACAAATCATTGAACAGTCCTTCAAGATAGAACAGGCACGCTTCCCCGGGTTTGGCGTACTTCTCGGCGGTGACTAATTCGAAGTCGAAGCCCATTTCGCCCTCGGCGCGCTGTTTGCCTGAATCGCCGGGATCACTCCCACCCCCGCCGGCAAACACTCGGAAGCGGTGCCATGCATCGGTTGTAAAGCCGAACTTGTCCACATTTTCGGGAGGTTTGGGCTGAGTGTTGTCCAGCCAGCGGTGGAAGGCCGCCGACGGACCGAAAACATATCCTAAAAGCCGGTTGGGGAAGGTATTCGAACTGTGCTGAAAAAACTCTCCATATTGGTAGATGACCTCTCCTGTCGAAAAGCCGGCGAAAGGCGTCACGATCGCATCGTTGATGCTGAACTCATCGCGGAATTCGCCAAACATCTCCCAAAAAGTCGAAGCCCCGGCGCCGATAAGGAAGGATTGGGGAAGATCCAGGTCGTTTGTGCGCGCAAGCAGGTAGTAACTTGTGCCTGCGGCGACATGACCTACGTTCGTACCCCAACTGTTCACATCTAAACGAAAGGCGTTCCCGGTTTGGAAGCGCGCATGGAGACTGTCCCCCCAGGTCTTGTATTCATACCAGTCCGGTGTTGTCAGCGTCGCCTGATAGTAAGACTCCGAAATCCCAAGAAACAGTATTTCTTCCACCGCAGTCCGAAAATAGGCTTTTCTTTTCGGCAGCGCATTGGAGTAGATCGAGGATACCGAGTAAGGCCCGGACAGCGCATCGGAATCCGTTTCCGGAATGCCTGCCTTGGGCGACACAGCCCGAGATTGGGAGTCTGCCGCAACCTCCTGAGGAACGCTCGAGTTGTCCTGCTCCTGCGACCAAACCGCACCCGCAATGCAAAGGCTTTCCACCAAAAAAAAGAGGACCGCGAGCAACACAACCGGCCTTTTCTTGAGAAACGCCAGTAGAACGCAACCCCTGGGCGAAACAGCCTGGAGCAGGTCATGCATCTTCAGCTTAAGAGATATCACGCGCACAGAAACACTCCCAAGTTTGAAATATGGATTAAATGCTTGTTTGTGAAGAATCCCCCAGTCTTAATTCTACACGGGTTCCAAACATGCGCAACAAAAAAGGCGCAACGTCGACCGGAGATAGTTCTTCCAGAGTCCTTGTGGGGGCGAGGCTGAAAGACTTCTCGTGGAGGGATGAGGATAAATAGACAATTCGGATCGGAGAATACATCAGGTAGGAGACAGCCTGCTTGCAGCGCGACAAAAGCCGCGATCGGCAAGCAGGCCGGAATGACGATGGCGGAAGCGGCGCATGAAACCGGCCCCGGCCGCACATCCCGAACTTTTGTAGCTCCGGCGCCTTCGCGCGCGAACCTTTTGGAAAAAGCCCCGTCCCCCGGCCTCTCATGAGCTGGCGAGCGAACTCGCGAGGCCGGGGGGTGCGTTAATCCGGGCTACATTTGGGTATCGTTCCGAACGGGAGGTGGTGAGGCAAGAATCTCGACCGGGTGTTCCGGCAAGGTTCTGGCGATCAAAGTATGCGTGAAGATATTGCGCGCCAGGTCTCTTACCTGTTCAGGGGTGACTGCGTTAACCAGGTCCGGATAATGTTCGCCGTACTCCCACCCGAGGCCGAGCACTTCATTGAGAGCCGCGCTCGATGCCTGGCTTTCAAGAGTCTGCCGTCCGAGCTTCTGCCCGACGAGCATCGTTTCCTTGGCCTGGTCGAGTTCCTTTCGGGGGATCAGCTCATCGGAGAGCCTCTTCAAGTTGCCCTGGATGGTTTCCTCGACCTTGTCGAGGTTCGCCATTGTTGTTTGAGTCAAAACTCCGAAATATCCGGCGTTTTTGCCATAAAACGGAAATGTGCTCACCGTGTAGACCAGATTCCGGTCTCCGCCTCTCAGGGCATCGAAAATTCTTCCCGCCGGTGACCCTCCACCCGACAGCACCGACGTCAGTACGTCGAGCACCGGACGATCGGCGCTGTTTACATCCCTGCCGTTTGTGCCGACAAAAAGACCCGAACTGTTCTTCTCGTTCTTGATTTCGACCGTGCGGTTTTCGTCGATCTGGTGCGTCTCGTCGAGCAAGGCTTTCTCCACCGGGCTTCCCTGCCAGGTTGAAAAGTCCTCCTTGATGCGCTTGGCCGCCAACACCGGGTCGATATCGCCGTACACGGCCAGAACCGAATGTGTCGGATTGACCATCTTCCGGTAAAACGCCAGTATCTCATCGCGTGAAAATGCCTGAACTGAATCGATTGTCCCGAGACGGTCGTTTACGTAAGACGTTTTCCGGAAGTAATTCTTCTTGAACAGCCGCATCACTTCGGCCTGCCAACTCTCATCGGATCGTTTTATCGCGATCAGCGTATCCTGGCGGATCTTCTCGATTTCATCCTGTGGGAATTGGGCGTTGCGGGATATGTCGGCAAGCAGTTCCAGCGCCCAGTCGAAATCCTCTTTCAGGACCTTGATGGAAATGTGATACGTATTGTTGTCCGATTGGGCATCGATCGTGCCCCCCACATCTTCGATCTTTCTCAATAAGTCGAGCTTGCTGCGCGTCTGGGTGCCTGCCGTGAGCAGTGAGGCGGTGAAATTGGCAAGACCGGGGTGGTCGAGATCTTCAAGAGCCAGACCTCCCGTTCCATAGAGTTCCATCGTGACGATTGGAAGGATCGAATCCTTCTTTATCAGGGTTTTCAATCCGTTCTGCATGCGCGCATATTCAACCTGGGCCTTTTCCGGCACTGGGCAAAACGCGGCGGCAGTCGGGGTCTGCTCTCCCGCCGGAGGCTTCGTGACCGCAACGTTCATGCGGTCGGCGCGCAGGTAACGCTTGGCCGCCTCCTGGATGTCTTCGGCAGTTACCTTGCGAATTCCTTCGACATATTCCTCATCATAGTAGGGATTCCCGGACATCATGAAGGAGGATGCAAGGGAAGAGGCCCTGGCAGTGACGGATTCCTTGCCGAAAACGTACTGGGCGATGGCCGTTTTCTTTGCTTTATCGAGGTCCTCCACACTGACCGGCGCGACTTTGAAACCATCTACTTCTTCCTGTATGTCTTTTAAAGCCGCGGGCCACTGGTCGGGCGCAAGTGAAACCGAAACGATAAACTGCCCCCGAACAAAGGCCGGCGTCCAATTGGATGCCCCTATCGTATAAACTTTGTTCTGGTCCTCTTTTAGCCTGCAATACAGGCGGCATGTCTCCCCTTCCCCTAGCAGATGCGCCAAAACATCGAGCGCATAAAGGTCTTTGTCATAGGCGTTGACGGAGGGGAACCCGATCATCGCCTGAACCAGCCTGGCAATGGGGACTTCCTTTTCCTCCCAGCGCATGCTGCCCTGAAGCGGTTCTTCCGGCAAAACTACCTGCTCGGACAGCCTCGGAAGAAAGTCTTTCGTCTTTTCGGCCACGAACTGAAGCACCTCGGAGGCCTCAATGTTCCCGGCCAGGGCCACCACAATGTTTTCCGGCTGATATCGCTGCAAATAATAATTGAGGAGATCTTCCCGTGTCTGCTGCACGAAAACCTCCTCGTAGCCGATTACGGGGTAGCGCACCGGACTTACCCGGTAGGCGGTCTGGATGAAGAGTCGCCACAATTCGGTGTTCGGATTGCTCTCACCCATCTTCATTTCCTGCTGGATGACGGGTTTTTCTCTGGCCACCTGACCCGCGTCGATGGTGTTTTCAGAGACGTAGGAGAGCAGAAGGTCGAGTGCATCCTTCCAGTGTTCGGCCCCCGTATTGATGAAGAAGACCGTTTTGTCGTAGCTCGTATAGGCATTCGTGGAACCGCCCATCGCCTGGATACGTTCCTTGGCTTCAGCTTCCGTAAAGGAACGGGTCGATCCGCCGGCCAGGATGTGCTCGAGATAATGCGAAAGCCCGGCTCTGAGGTATTTTCCTTCCAGGGCGGACCCCGCGCGGACAAAAACCTGGGCCGAAACCACGTCCGAGGTCGGCTGCTGGTGCAAGAGCAGCGTCAACCCATTCTTCAGGACCACAAACAGGTCATCAGACCTCGAAGCGATCGTGCGCTGAATGAACTTTTGCGATTCGGGCCCGATCAGGGGACACTCCTTGTTGCCCTCATCGAGCGGTGCGGCCGGCAATTGCCCCGCGAAAACGGCAAGAACCAGAATGCATACAAACGCAATCCTTTTTAGCATCGGAAATTCCCTTTCGATTTCTTCGTACCGGCCGGCGCAAGCAGGCAGGATAACACATCTATTATTCTAACTTATATGGTCAAGAGCAAACCCGGTATAGCATCTGCCGGCATGCCTTTCAAGACGCTCTTGATATTGGTTGGCGCGCCCCCCCGATCTTTTCAAAAGAGCGCGAACTGCCGAGTCCCGGCAACCCGGACATCAAATCGAACGACATTCCGGTACTCCGGACTTACGTACCCCCGGTATCGGTCCGTTTTCTTCTGCCCTTACCTAAGGCAAGTATTTCCTCTTTGGATGGCACTCAGGGCAAAACGACAGCCCTTTGGCCAAGTTGCCTCCTCTTTTCCTCGATTTCTTTTATCAGGGCGGGTTTGCTTTTAAACCCCGGATCTATTTTGCGCAGAAGAAGTATTCGACGTATCTGCCGCCCCACTATCGGTCTGAACCGCCGTTCCTCCATACCTTGGAGAAACATAGGTCCGAAGCTTTTCATTCTGAGCCTGCATGGCGGTTTCCGCATTGCTCAGAGCTTCGGGGTCCACCTTCTTACCGGAAAGCGACGCAAGCCACGGCATATCCTGCGCCATCTGAGGGTCAACCGTTCCGCCTGCTTTCAAGTGAGCAATGGCGAATTGGTTCTTTGTTATCGCAGCTAATGCCTGGTCTTCATTCATTGCTGGCTTTACGTTGGGTCTTGCGGTACCCGGCAAAACTGTTGCCGGTTGCCAAGGAAGCTGGCTCGTATTGACTGTCTGATCTCCAATGTTCATTGTTCCGTACTTCGGAGTAGCGAGCGCCGCCCTTTCCCCCATCGACTGCGCCTTCGTCCGCAAATCATCGACCGCCGCGTTGTACTGATCCTTATCCTGAATCTGTGAAAGCTTTTGCAGTTGCCCGCTCAGCACCGGGTTCTTATCTCCGATGAGGTTGGCGAGCCCTGCGGCCTTAGCCGGATCATCGTAAAGATATCCGACGTTCTGACCGAAAATGCTCGCCGCCTTGCCTGCATCGTCCAAAGTCTTATCCTTGGGTTCCACCGCCAAATTAGCCCCCAGCGCCGTAGCCTCCCCGACACTCCTCCCACTCTGAAGCGCTGCCCGCGTTATCGCCTGCCTCTGCTGCTCTGCCGGCAACCCCTGCGGCAACTGATCCACGTTATGCAGCAAGTCTTGATTCTCCGACTGTGCCGACATCCTCTTGAGCGCTTCCGGGTCTCCCAGCTTCGCGTTTTGCTGGTCTAGGTAATGAACGACGGCCGCGTTGTACTGGGTCGTGTCCATAACTTTGCTCAAATCAAAGGGTTTTACCGTATCAGTCGGCGCACCCGTTCTGTTCATCGTCCAGGGACCTACAGAAGATGTCCCATCCGCGTAATCGGTTTTGACCGTCACATAGAACTGCCCTGGATTCTGAGCCGGTACGATCCCGTTTACCTGCTTTGCGACAACGTCCGTTCTTCCACCCTCCCCCGTCCCCTGGTTGATCTGAGGCGCATACATCTGGTTGAAGCCCTGAAGCAGCTTTTGCTGATCGTAGTTGCCGCCGTTGTCCTGGTTCGGCATCCCGGACATAAACGTCGAATAACCCTGCTTGAACTGGTCTCTGCCCTGCTGCGTCGCGTAGTGGGAAAATCTCGGGTCCTGCAAAATCGGGCCGATCCTCTTGTTTATCTCATCGGGTGAATAGTAATTTGTCCAGGTGTCCGGGTCGGGATTTTGCTGAATGAAGGATGCAAAGGCCTTGTTCGCGTTCACGTCGTTCTGATTGGATATGGCCTGCTTTTGCGTATTCTGAGCGTCGATCTGGCCCTGGAGGATCTGATTTCTGAGGTCATCGCTCGTCTGAGCCCTGGCATCGGCGGCGTTTTGCCGGTTGAGGTCGTTTACAAACCCGTAGCCCTGCATGAATCCGGCAACCGGGTTTTCACTCGCGCCCCCGAGTCCTCCATACCCCCTGACGTTGGCGGGAGTATTTCTTCCATAATCCATTAGATCGGCCATACGTTTTTCTCCTTACAGCAGCAATAAAAAAGCCGCCGTATCAGCTATGGCATCCGATGCCCCAGCAGCACCTATCCCTGCCGCTGCAGCTCCTGCGTCCGCCGCCGCGCCCAACCCGGCAATCCCTAAATCTGCCCCTGCCTCGCCCGCCGCTGCTCCCACTCCGCCCGCAGCCCCGGCCAATCCCTCGCCGCCCAATGCAGCAAATGCAGGCGCTCCCGCCGTTGCCCCGGTAAACAACGGTGCCGCAGCTTCAGCACCTCCCTCAGCAGCCGTTGCCCCAATCCCCGCCGCTCCGCTGCTCAGTCCCGGTATCGCTCCGCTCGCAGCCGGCGCGAACTGGTCTCCTGCCAAAGCAGACGCCGGGGTCCCGCCGATATTGCCTCCAATGGCTCCGGAATTAACCGCATCGGAAGCCGCGCCCAAATCAGTGGGACTCCCCGGAGTCGTCGGCCACGCCTTCGACAGCCAGTTGTAGGCTTTCGGACCAACGGCAAGCGCCATCCCCGCGCCGGTGCCCATCATGTTCATCTCCCGGGCGCGTTCCATCTGAGCAAGATTGTTGTCGGCAATATTTCTCTGAGTCTCCAGGTTGGCCCCTTCGCCCAGTCCCGATATCGCCTCTGTGAGTTCCTGCCTGCCTCCCGGTATCAATCCGTATCCCGGCATTGTTTTTTCCTTTTATCGAGTAATTACGTTCCGCCCCCGCTGCTGATCGGCACCGGAGTTGTCGGAGCCGCCCCGGTTGCAATCTGCTGGTTTCTATCGATAAGAGTCTGAGTAATCCGGTTTGCGGCGTCCACAAGTCCGGCCTGGCGGTTTAGGTTATTGAGCCTGTCGTTTGCCGTCTTGTAATCACCGTTCTGGCTCTCCCCGTATCGTTGCAGCAATTGATTCTGAGTCTGCTGACTCGTATTCATGCCCGTGTTGACGGCGCTTTGAGCCTGGCCTATGCTCTGATCGAACAGCGCCGGATTATCATAGGTCGTCTGGTTCATAAGGGCCGTCTCAATAGGCTGGAACCTGGCGAGGTAATCCTTCCATTCCGCGCGCGCCACATTGGCCAAATCATCGGATGCTTCGTATCCCATTGGGGTTTCCCTTATGAGTGCGGGTATCGGTTACTTGTTCCAGTTCTTCGCGTTCCGGGCAAAATTGGCCTGCTTCTTCGTCTCAGGGCTTGCCTTGCTCCCCGGCGCCAAGACTTCCTTTGCATATCCCTGCACGCTCTCACCATGAGCCTTGGCCTTTTTTGTAAACGCGCCCTTGTTCTCCGGCTTAATCTTGATTCCTGATTTATTCGCCATGGTCTTACGCCTTTCCTTCGTGATCTTCGTGCGCAGTCCTGAGCTTGCCCTGAGCTTCGAAGGGTGCTCTTCGTGTGAAAAAATCCACTCTCCGCACCGTCTCCAACCTAATGCGCTATCGCTTGAGTAGTATTGCTCGGAGGATACCCATACGGCGAGCCGGTAATGGCCATTCCAACCCCCATCCCAGCAGCCTGCCCGATCCCCTGGCTCATAGCCGCCATGTCCCGGAAATCGTTATACGACGTATTAATGGCCTGCTGGGAAGCGTTCGCCGCCAGATTGCCGTACCCAAGCTCGGCATTGCTCGATGTCCCTCTACCCAGAGCAACGGCCGCTTCTTCCCCCGCTACCTGCTGATTTCTCGCAGCTTGGCCGCCGGAAGCTTCCGCCTCGCCGCTCGCCTCGCCTACTTTCGACATAGCCCTTCCCGACTTTACCGCTCCCGTGTTCGGATCGATCGCCGATGGACTGGTCATGTTCTGAGCCTGCTGGGCCATGTTCGCATTCGTTTCGCCTTCGACCTTGGCCGCTCTTGCCGTGGGGTCCTGCGTCACATCGGAAATCCACTTGTTCTCGAAAGGAATGTAGCGGCTCTTGTAATCCGCCCACTTCGCCTTGCTGATATTGGCAAGCTCGATTTCATAGGGAGTTTCCGGAACGCTCGTAGACCCGCCTCCACCGCCGCAGCAACCCATTATGTCATCTCCTTTTCGAACTCATCATACTTGTCGATGATGTTCGCGCCAAGATCGGCCCACATCCGGGGCCCCGCCTGCAACGCATAACCGTAGCCGCCCACGAGGTATAAACAGTGAACGAAAATATCGACAAAGCTCGATCGGATGTGAAACGCGGTCATGCGCGTATTCTTGTCCCCGCTGCGCTCCATCTCGTTTGCGGCCTGCCATTTGAGCGATGCGCTGAGCAGCAGCGGCCCCAGTTCGCCTATGTGCTTCTGATAGAAGGGATTGACCGGAATGAGCCCCCACAAAATAGTGAGCGCCCGGTTGACTTCGGCCTTCGTTCTCACCTTGTCCTCATCATAGAGATCGTCCCAGAGATGAGCCGCAAAGACGAGATCGTTGCACATCCTGACGGCCTCCGGAACGTGCCCGAAATACCGGATAAATATCTGATTGAAATGCTCGCACATCGGTTCGTCGCTCATTTGCGTAGCTTCCCCCCGCCTTTCCGGTTTCCCTTGCATGGCGCCGTCTACAGGTTTCCGGTCCCCGGAATACCGCCCTTGTTCCTTCTCCCGCCGGCAGGGATCCCCGGAGGCATCCCTGCCGGTATTTTCGGCCCCCTCGGTCCCGTCATTCCCCTCGGTTGCCTCGGAGTCGCCGGCGCCGACGTCGGTCCCATCGACGGCCCGTTTATAGGCCCTCCAACGGGAGTAGGAGCCCCCGGAGGCGTCAAAACATTTTCAACAGGTGCTTCATTCGGAAACAAATGGATTCGTGCCATTGTCGTTTAGTCCTTTCATTCAACTAATGGTTGCCGGTTATGAAATATCTGTCAGGAGCTGCTTTCCCAATTCCAGGGCGGCGGCATCTTCTGCATCATCGCCAAGCGCGTCTATGCCTGCCTGGATAAGCGCCCGGAAAGAACCCATGCATTCTCCGGGGACCTCAAGCGTGTAATCAAGTTCGGCTGGTTCTCCCATATGATCTTCCCTTCGCCCTTCTTCGTGCTCTTCGTGTTCAGTTCTTCGTGCTCTTCGTGTTAAAAAAACAACCCTCCGCAGCGCCTCCAATCCCCTACCGCAACATCTGCAAAACCGTCAACTTCCCCGACAAATAATCCGTATTCAAAAACCCGTCCTGAGCGGCCGGAGGATAGGCTCGCATGCTGTACGTCCACTGCATCCCGTCCGTTATCTGGGCCATCGTTTGAAACCGAAGATCGATACTCCCCTGAGTCCACGCCCCGGAGCTTTTCGTCAGCATCCCGAGCCCGCTTACAAAATTGGTCCCATAGGAATAAACCTGCGCATAATTTGTTGCGTCATATCCCGACAACGCCTTGCTGACCGGGTCCGATACCCGCTGCAGCTTGCAGTAATAAGTGGTATTTGCCGCAACCGCCCCCGGATTCTGAAAAGTAAGCGTTACGGGTCCCTTGCTCGCCGGAAGACTCGCCATCGTGATTGTTCCGCTCGCAAGAATGTTTCCACCACTCAGCGCGTCCTCGATCGTGAAATAAAGATAATCTGTCGGGTTTCCCACCTTCCGCATTTTCAGAACAACCGAGGCGAGGGTATAACCCCCGCTCCCGACCTTGAACGATTGCCCAATCCCCTGGCCGGACTGTCCGCCGGTCCCCCCGTAAAACGAATAAGCCGCCGTGCTCCCGCCTGTAGACCGCGTGTAATCGGTCATCGGCCCGAAGACGCCCTCTGCTATCTGATCGACAACCGCAACATTCCATTGCGGAAGAACGATATTCCCCGACCAGATGTTTTCTCCGCTCCCTACCGTGATCATGTACGGAACACCGGTGCTCTTTATGACCTGTGTAACGCCTCCAGCGGCCCGTATGATGTCGTAGCGAGAAGCCGTCGCGGTCTCGATCAGGTCGGCAAAAACAATTATAGCGCTCCCGGTCTTCATGGTGACGGCTGGATTAGTCACAACCACATCGACGTAAGCCTCTCCGCCCGCGCAATCAAAATCTCCCTCGTTGTAGCTCTTGACCGTGATGGCATCGGCAACCAGGTGATCGGTTGTGATCGTCCCGGCCTCGATGGTATCCGCGTTGATGCTCCCGGCAGCAATCACGCTCGAGGAAAGAGTCCCGCTCGTGATCTTCCCGGCGTCGAGTGATGCTATCTTGGCATTGGTGATAACTCCGTCGTCTATCTGAGCCGTTCCGGTGATGATGTTCGTAGCAGCGAGCAAATCCCCCGAAATAGTCCCCCCGACGATCTTATTGCCGACGATGGTTCCGGCCTCGATCAAGCCCCCTGGAATCCCGCTCGAAAGATTTTGCAGCGCATAGGCCGGATTGGTAGCCGTGCTCCCGGCCACCCCGTGCACGCCGCTCCAGGGGCCTTGCAGCCCCGTATAGCTCACAACCCGCGCCCAGTAGTAATAGGTTGCCGACGTATCCGAATTGGGCGGATTATCGCAGTACATAAAAGAAGACGATTCCCCGACGTAGACCGCCGCCCCAAGATCATCCGTCGTGGACCGCCAAACCTGGATGTAGCCGTAATCGGCATAACCCGGGTCATTCCAACTGACGATAATGGTCGCAAAGGCTCCGGTTACTGTTAACCCGGTAATCCCCGGAGGACTCGGAGGATTCACGATGCTCGGAGTAGAACTCCCGCCGCCCGTGCCCGTTCCACCGGTTTGCTGAATAACGGTTTGCTGAACAGTAGCAGCCCCAAATCCCCCATTGGCGCTGACGGCTGCAAAAAACGCCTTCAGGATGTCAAAGGACCTCCGCACATCCGGATCGACGCTTGGACCAAGAGAAGGCAGAGTCGGGATTTGGACGGTTGAATTAGCCATTGTAGAATTCAATTCCTTGTATGGCCCCCCTTGGAAATCCCGAGCAATTACCCCTCTTCAAAGCAGGGTTGATTGCAGTTCCCCCCTTTAGCAAAGGGGGGCAGGGGGGATTTAGTACGCTGTTTTTCTACGCCTCAACAACCGGCTCTGCGGGAATCTCGACCGGACCCTCCGGAATCGATTCATGCACGGTAACGGAAGTCTCGCCGGCCGCATTGTGCCCCGTCACAACCAGATCGTAATCCCCCGGAGGAAGCCCGGTTATTTCCCATGTTTCCACGCACTTCTGATTCGTAATCTTCATTGTGTTTTGCCTTTCTTTTTAATTTTTCGCCGTGTTACCCTTTCCAACCGGAGACGGCGGAAAGGAGGGTTAAAATTGGAAAAAGAAGAAATCGCGCTGCAACTGACTCTGAAAATCATAGACAAAGAGGTTCCCGGCAAGAACTCCAAAATCTATGATTACGATCCAAACACCAAAGGCCAATCGTTGAATCTTCAAAAAATAGTGTCGGTCTTCAACGCTATTCTTGAGATTCTTCAGACATCTGAGAAGTAGGATTATTCACGGCATCACAGTATTTGCGATATGTCTTGATTACATATTCCGGCTCGGAATGGGGGCAAATCGCAATGACCATTTTCAAAATATCAATCTTCTGACCCACTGTTAACGTATCACTCATGTCGTCTCCTTCTTTCCTGTGATTAAATCATCCCCCCCCCTTGGCAACTCACCCGCTTTTCCCCCTACCAAGAGACCCAGCTTCTCCCCCCTTTAGCAAAGGGGGGCAGGGGGGATTTAGAACGTCTTTCGAGCCAAATGATTCCTACGGCGTCACATCCGGCGCCCCCGGTTTGGTAACCTTGTCCTCGGTTGATAACCCCTCGGCCTTGGCGATGTACGTCATGATGCTCGCAAACCAGGCCGACAGGGCATAGTTGATGAACTGCGTGTATGTTCCTTGGGTATCAGAATGAAGGAACACGAACAAAACCAGCATCGCCCCGGAGTATCCGAAGATTGCCCCGAAATGCTGCTGAAATATCGATAGAAGGACTTGCCAGACAGGATTCATCGTTACCCCTTTGTGGCATCTTTATCTGTTGCGTCTTCTGGCAATTCCAGGTCGAAACAGATATCCCGGACCTCATTGACGAGATTGTATCCCTGCGAGTACCATTCAACACCAGGAAGCAATTCTACGGTTTTGCGAATATATTCGTCATAATCGGGATTTAACGGCCCAGAATAAGCTACTTCAATTATTGCCTTCACTCGCATCCTCCTTATCCGCCAACGCCTGCACGAATTCCGCGACATTCACCCCGGCAACCGTATCGATCCCGTGCTTCTGCAAAACCGCACACAAACCCGGAATGGCAGGCTCGAGGGCGTCGAGTACTTCGAGCGCAACCGGAAGCTCTGATCTTAAAACCTCGATCACGAGCTCGGCGCCTTCTTTATCGGCTAAGAATTGAACGAGACTCATTTTGGAACCTCATCTCAAACTTTTAATTGTGGCGAATTCGCCACAATTAAAACAGCGCCCCCGCTTATTTTAGAAATTGATCGAAAAGTGAAATTGCAACTCACTTGGCCCTTATTCGTCTCTACCCAACGATCCGGCAGGGACGCGAAACAGCCGCCCTTTAATATCAGCCTTGTATTCCCTGCCATGTATGGTAGTGATCTCATCGCCTGGATTAATTGGGAAGCAGCCAACTGTTTTGATAATATCTACTTTTTCACTGGCCAAGAGATGGCCAGCGCCTTCCACGTTAGACCGCCTAAGCATTTCACCACCTCCACGACCAATGAACCCTTACCATCCGCTTATCCTTCGCCTTCCCCAGACTCCCGATCATCCCCTGATCATCCCCCGGCGCATCGACGTTGCACTCAACCCCGAAGCCGTTGATACCGGTCCACCGGGGCCAGCCGGGGAAACCGTCATCATCGTCTACTTCGCCGGAGTCGTTGCCGGTGTTGCCGTTACTGTCACCGCCGCAGCCGCCCCCGTACCCGCCCCCGGGGAAATCACCGAGGTCTGCCCAGTAGGGACCGCCGCCGGTGTCTTCACCGCCGCCGCGCTCGCCTTCCCGTTCGCCTGGTTATACGCATCCCAGGCCGCGCACAACGTCTGATAGGCCACCTTCAGCATCCCCTCGTTTCCCGCGCTCGGATTGGCCTTATACGCAGCTTCTGCCGCCTGAGCATTCGCAATAGCCGGCTGCGCCGCGGCGTCCGCCAAGGCATACAACGCGCACACATCAGTATCCAGCAGCCCAAATTTGCACGGCAGCCCGATTCCCACGCGGCTCAGCTTCTCGGTAGCATTTACGGCCGATATCGCCTGCTCGGTAAAGCCCACCCAGTCAATGCCCTGCACCTTGGTCTCAATTTTGGTGGCCTCCTGTTGAACCGTCGCGCATCCATGGAGTCCAGCGAAAGACCCCACCATCATCATCGCCGCAACCACTACCATCGCCGAAATCTCAAGTAACCTTTTCATCGTCTCTTTCCTCTCATCTGCGCTTTGCACTTCACCCTTTTCCGTCATCCGCCCCGCCGGCTTGGCCTTCAATAGCCTTCCCCGGAATTGATCAGGGGACGGCGCCTTTCCGTCACCTGTACAACCGTTTTGATTCCATCATTTCTATCTTCGTTGCGAGCTTGTCGAAGCCCGCCTTCATTGCCTCTTTCAACTCCTTCACATCGCATGAGTAGCGTTCCGTGCGCTCGGTCTGCTTTGCAATATCGATGTCTTGCCTCGAATTCACATCCCGCAGATCGTAGAGCGCAGCTCTGAGCGTGTCCTGTCTGTCCGCAAGGGCCTTTATGAGACCTTCCTGCCGCAGCGCTATTTCCCGAACGTCTTGTCTTTGCTGGCTGTAAACCCATTGCTGCCATCCAAGGGCAAGCACCACGAAGGCTATGAGACAACTGAACAGCGCAACCAGCACCTTGCTTGCCCTTGGAGACTCCCTGATAACGTCCGCAAATTGTTCGGTCATTTGTTCCCTGTTCCCCGCAGAGTGTTTATGGTCAAAGGTCCGTTCTCACCACACAATTGGTGCAAAAGATGGAGTTCCTTGCTAAGGAGCGCGAATTGAGCCTTCATCTCAGTATTGTGATGCTTAATGGCCCGCTCTGCCTGTATCTTGTTCGAAACCAGTATCACCGGGAGCATGACTGCCTGATAGAAAGCCGAAGACAAAAACACGACCCATTCATAAGGGTTTTCC
>Ga0364919_10164_pt1 | contig 31506 bp, 30 predicted proteins | sample SorcelJu500001C7_2_FD_206953 | JGI IMG/M metagenome (GOLD analysis project Ga0364919, IMG submission 206953) | Enriched cells from Trout Bog Lake Hypolimnion, Wisconsin, USA - BchlTB.June20.5000.01.C7 | ecosystem: Environmental > Aquatic > Freshwater > Lake > Hypolimnion/Profundal zone | place... | reverse complement strand
GGGGGCAAGATAAGGCTTTAAATGCTTGTAGAAGGCTGGAGCGCTATGGGCTGAAGGATCGTCTTCCCTCACTGACCGTTTTTTTCCACGCGCTGAGTGAACTTTTTTTACCATCTGCCGATTTTGTCCCCAATGAATAAGCTACGCAATACGCGACCGTATTCATGAAATACGAATTAGCTTAACCGCTTGAGCGCCTCCCTGAGCTTTTCCGCGATCTCGGCCATCTGTTCCGCATCCCGGTATGGATTTCTGGGCCAGAAAAACCCTTTCAATCCGTCCTTCTTTCTTCTGGGCACCACGTGCATATGGAGGTGCGGAACACTCTGGCTGATCTTATTGTTGATGGCCAGAAAAGTTCCTTCCGCTTCCATACCGACTTCCACGGCGATCGAGAGAAGCCTGGCCTGCGAGAAAAAAGGCTGGATCAGGTCGTGCGGCAGGTCCGCCAGGGTCTCGTGATGATTTCTCGGTACCAGGAGACAGTGTCCCGGAAAAAGCGGGCGGTGATCGAGAAAAGCCACGCAAGAACCGTCTTCAAACACTACGGAGGCGGATAGCTCCCCGGATACGATTCTACAGAATTTGCACTCTTTGGTTATCATTGGTGTCTTCGGGTTTGGGGCTCACCTTCTTCGAAAACCAACCTGAGCACATCCTGAAGGGACCGGACCCCGATACAGTGGGCGTCCATTTCCTGTGAAAGCCTTTCCGCATTGCTTTTTGGCATCAGGTAGGTAGAAAATCCGAGTTTGGATGCTTCTGCTGCCCTGAGGACACTGTGGCCGACGCCTCTCACTTCTCCGGCCAGCCCGACCTCACCCCAGACCACCAAGTCCGGAGGAAGCGGCCTGTCCAGATATGTACTGATAAGGGCCGTTATCATAGCAAGATCGGCCGCCGGCTCGACCAACCGCACACCTCCGGCTACGTTCACAAAGACGTCCTGCTGGGCAAAATTGAACCCGGCCTTTTTCTCCAGCACCGCGAGCAGAAGCGAAAGCCTGTTGGTGTCCACTCCCATGCTGGTCCTGCGGGGCTGCATCCACCCCGTTGCGCTTACCAGCGCCTGAAGTTCGACCAGGATGGGCCTGGTGCCTTCAACCGAGCAGGCCACCACCGAACCCGACACCCCCTTTGGGCGCTCCGCCAGAAGAAGCTGGGATGGATTGGGAACTTCCTCCAGTCCGCCCTCCTTCATCTCGAAGACCCCGACCTCGTTCGTCGAACCGAAGCGGTTCTTTACAGCGCGCAGAAGCCGGAAGGTATGAGTTCTGTCGCCTTCGAGGTAGAGCACCGTATCGACAAGATGTTCGAGAGCCCGCGGTCCGGCGATTGCACCTTCCTTGGTAACGTGGCCGATAATGAAAATGCTGATTCCCGCCTCTTTTCCAGCCCTCATGAGCCTGGATGCGCATTCGCGGACCTGGCTGATCGATCCCGGAGAAACATCCAGGAATCCGGTATGCATGGTCTGGATGGAATCGACCGCGACCACCAGTGGCGGCTTTCTTTCCATTTCATCCAGCACCGCCTCCAGGGAAGTCTCGGAGTAGATATAGAGTTCCCGCGACGCCAGTCCCAGCCTCCCGGCACGGGATTTGAGCTGTTGAGGACTTTCTTCACCGGAGACATAGAGGACGGGGCCATCCCCGGTCATCCTGGAAAGAGCCTGCAAAAGCAAGGTCGATTTCCCGATACCGGGGTCCCCGGCGAGCAGAACTAAAGACCCCTTGGTCAAACCGCCTCCGAGGACTCTGTCCCACTCTCCCATTCCTGTAAAGAAGCGTTCTTCGCAATCGGACTGGATATCTTCAAGGCTCACCGGCTGGGACTGGTGGCGCCGGGCAATCCTGGCCGCCTTTTCATGGCCCTTTAAGGCCGTCTCCTCGGAGAAGCTGTGCCAATTCTGGCATTCAGGGCATTTCCCCATCCATTTTGGGCTGATATAGCCACATTGCTGGCAACGGTATATAAGTTTGGGTTCGGCCATTTCATTTCGTCCCTGGACTGGCAATGGTTACCGCGAAAGTTCTATCTCTACCATCAAAATGGGGCAAAGTCTTTTACATATTGTTTAAAAGGGAAGGGGAGGTTAGATTCTGAATAAACAGAGGGTTACAAAAGAAAAAGCAGTTTGTCCATGGGTCAGGGTGTGCCGATTCGTCGAATTTACTTGATTTGGACCGAGCCAGGACCGATAAAGTGACTGGGTAAACTTGCGACAACCTGCCGGCTTCGATTACATTGACAAGAGCGGAGGGATTGTTTTATAAACATTGTCCGCAACCTATAACTTGGTCGGGAAAGGACCTGGGGCAATCAGCCTCATCAAAGGAGAGGAGCTGACTTGATGGCTGGCAATATCATTGAGGTTACTGACAGTAGTTTTGAGCAGGAAGTACTCCAGTCGGATTTGCCCGTGCTCGTCGATTTTTGGGCTCCCTGGTGTGGACCATGCCGTGCCATCGCGCCGGTGGTCGAAGAACTCTCGGCTGATTATGTGGCCAAATTGAAAGTGGCAAAGTGCAATGTGGACGATAATCCGAAAATACCCGGCAAGTATGGAATTCGCGCCATACCCACTTTGATCATTTTCAAGAACGGCAGTGTGAGCGAGCAAATTACGGGTGCGGTGGCTAAATCGCAGATTACGGCGGCAATCGATAAAGCTGTGGGGTGAGCCGGTCGATCTCCTGATTCATAAGATTTCCTGAGTTTTGGGATTTTCCCAAGCTCCCTCCGAGAAATATCCTCAATCTATGGTGGAAAATAAAATTCGTGACATAGTCATTATTGGTGGGGGGCCGGCCGGCCTAACAGCCGGCCTCTATGCCGCCAGAGCCCGTCTTGATGCCGTTTTGCTCGAACAGATGGGGTTCGGTGGACAGTTGCTTACATACGAAAGGGTCGAGAATTACCCCGGCTTTCCGGAAGGAATCGGCGCATTCGGCCTTGCCGAACTCATCAGTGCGCAAGCACTGAGGTTCGGTCTCCAGGTGCGCAATGCCGAAGTCAGGGAACTCGACCTCACCGGGAAAATAAAGAAAATCATATTATCCAATGATGTTATAGAGACAAAGACAGTTGTCATTGCGGCAGGCGCTTCCCCCAACAAGCTCGGCGTAGGGGGGGAAACAGAACTCACCGGCAAAGGTGTTTCCTATTGCGCGGTCTGTGACGCCCCTTTCTATCGCAATCAGGACGTTGCGGTTGTTGGTGGGGGCGACACGGCAATCGAAGAAGCTCTCTATCTCACCAAATTTGCAAGCAGGGTCTATGTCGTCCACCGGCGCGAACGCCTCCGTGCTACGTCGATCATTCAAGAAAAAGCCTTCCAGAATGAGAAAATTTCGTTTATTTTATGCAAAACCGTAACTGATATAGGTGGGGGGGCTGAAGGCGTTCGAGAACTCAGGCTTTGCGATGTGAAAAGCATGGAGCAGACACAGTTGCCGGTTACGGGCGTTTTCATATTTGTGGGTATCAAACCCAATTCGCATTTTATTCCCCTGGAAGTCAGCCGTAATAATTCCGGCTTTATATATACGGATCAGGAAATGGCAACCTCCGTTCCGGGCGTCTTCGCGGCAGGGGATGTACGGGCCAAGGAACTCCGCCAGATTGTTACCGCTGTGGGTGATGGGGCGACAGCCGCTTTCAACGCGGGTCGCTATATCGAAAATACTTTTTAGTTGCCGGTTGATCGGGGTTGGTATGACTAGTTCCTCCAAAGACTCAAGGGTCTGTGTGCGCCTGTCGAGTTTTGTGCTTCTGGCTTTTTCCCTCTTTCTGCTGAGCGGTTGTAAGAGCGCGGGTACAAATTTCGTGGATTTCTATTTTGGTGATTTGTTCGGGGGTACAAAATCCTCGACCATTGACAAGACCGCCGAACAGCTCGCCGTCGAAGGCACGCAAAAAATGCAGCAGAAGGACTTCGACGAGGCAGTCAAGGATTTCAAAAAGCTGAAGGAACACTATCCCTACAGCAAGTTTGCCGTTTTAGCCGAGCTGAAGCTGGGGGACGCCTATTTCTATGATAAAAAATACGGAGAGGCTGCGATAGCGTACGAAGAATTCGTGCGGCTTCATCCCAGAAACGAAGTCATTCCGTATGTCCTTTACCAGGTCGGCATGAGTCATTTCCTCACCTTCACCACGATAGACAGGGACCCGGAAGAGACCCAGGTGGCCATGCAGTCCTTCGAAAAGGTGATGCAGAATTTTCCAAATTCGGAATATTCCAACAGGTCTGAAAAGCAGCTTCAGGAGTGCAAAAAACGGATCGTGTCGCACGAGTACGGAGTAGCCCAATTCTACTACTTACGCGAGCAGTACGGGGCTGCCAAGACCCGGTTGGATTCTATGATCCAGAAGTATCCTCAGGCCGTTTCCGACCTCGGGTACGGAAAATCTGTGGAATCAATGCTGGCCAAATGCGAAATTGAGATTGCGAAGGGAGAAAAAAAGCCGGGGATCTGGACTCGGATGGGGTTCTAGACTTATAATAGTATCTGCGGGATCACATTTTTAGACCTTTCTGAAAAAGTTGCGTGCAAAATTTGTTGACAAGGGGGAGCGCTTTCCTGCATGCTTAAGATGCCTGAAAAGGAAAGCGGACCTGCCCTTTGATTTTCCCCGAACGACTACAGGCGAAACGTTGACAGAAGACTCATCTGCCGGACTTGATCTTCCGGCAATTCCTCTTCCCGATAACCAGATGCCGTATGTCCTCTGAAACTGCTGCAAAGCCCTCTAACCAGGAATACACCTAAATTTTAAAGTACATTTTATGGAGAAAATTTTATGCCTGATGCATCACAAAACGTCTCGGAGGCCACTCAAAAAGATTATACCCGTGACCATCGCAATGAGATGAATCTGGTCGAGTTGAAGAACAAGAACATCCGTGAACTCATGACCATTGCAAAAGCCTACAGCATCGACGGTGCAAGCTCGATGCGAAAGCAGGAACTGATATTCGCTCTACTCCAGGCCCAGGCCGAAATGAGCGGCCTGATTTATGGCGAGGGCGTTCTGGAAATTCTGCCCGACGGTTTCGGGTTTCTCAGGAGCCAAAACTACAATTATTTGCCCGGGCCCGATGACATCTATGTTTCGCCCTCTCAGATACGCAGGTTCAACCTGCGTACCGGCGACAGCATTTCGGGACAAATCCGCCCGCCCAAGGATAACGAGCGCTATTTCGCACTGCTCAAGGTCGAGGCGGTTAACTACGAGGATCCTGAAATCGCCCGTGACAAGATTCTCTTTGATAACCTCACCCCTCTCTATCCGGACCGCAGGATAAAGCTCGAAGCGCTTTCCGATAATCTTTCTACGCGGGTTATGGACCTTCTCACCCCAATCGGCTTTGGGCAGCGCGGCCTTATCGTGGCTCAGCCCAGGACCGGAAAAACGATGCTCCTCCAGAATATTGCCAATGCCATCTCGATCAACCATAAGGAAGCTTATCTGATCGTGCTGCTGATAGATGAACGGCCCGAAGAAGTGACGGATATGCAGCGCAATGTTCGGGCGGAAGTGGTGAGTTCCACTTTCGATGAGCCTCCGCAGAGGCATGTCCAGGTGGCTGAAATGGTGAGCGAGAAGGCCAAGCGCCTTGTTGAGCACAAAAAAGACGTCATCATCCTTCTCGACAGCATAACCCGGCTTGCGCGCGCCTATAACAGCGTTGTCCCGCCCAGCGGCAAAATCCTTTCCGGCGGTCTTGATTCCAACGCGCTGCATCGTCCGAAACGCTTCTTCGGCGCTGCGCGTAACGTGGAGCAGGGAGGAAGCCTGACCATCATCGCAACCGCCCTCATCGATACCGGAAGCCGGATGGACGAAGTCATTTTCGAAGAATTCAAGGGTACCGGCAACCTGGAAATCGTTTTGGACCGCAAGCTTGCGGATCGCAGAATTTTCCCGGCCATCGACATCAACAAGTCGGGAACCCGGAAAGAAGAGCTGCTCATAACCCCGGAAGACTTGAACCGCATCTGGATACTGCGCAAGCTCCTCTCACCCCTCAATCCCATAGATGCCATGGAGTTTCTGCTCGATAAGATGCAAGGCACCAAGAACAACCCGGATTTTCTCGCCAGCATGAACAGATAAGACGAAAAGGGCCGGTTGTGGGTCGGGATGCTCTCTTGCCGCTCCCTGCCTTAACCGGCCCTTTGCCCTAATCCCCAAATCACCGGTGGCGCTGTCGTAAGGGATGGCTAATCATACCTTGGGCGCCGGAGGTGCGTTGCGCAGCAAATTCCCCAAGCTGACCATGCCTAATACTGAAAGAAGCGAATAGAACGGGAACAGGTGCCTGGCGAAATCCCAGAAACCGTCTCCGATGAAAGCGACAACCACGGTTAGCGGTAAGATTGCGAAAAGGAACGCCGTCAGCCAAAACTCATTCAATCTCTTGCGCCGGAGGCTTACCAGCATCGACACGACCGAGAGCAGGGGAATTGCGACAAAGAGATACGGTATATAACGGGAAAAGAAGCGGATTCCCGTGTACTGTTCCATCGGGGCTGCATCAGTCTCTAAATAATTACCAACCTTGGGAATGGCGCTGGTGGACCGGATAAACGCAATAGAGTACACACATTTCGAAAGGAACATTTTGGGATGTCGGACATAGTAAACAGCAATCTTAGGGATGCTGACCCTGGAAGAAACTACCGCTATTAATTCTTTGTTGGGATAAAACTCCGCTCTTATTTCTTTAGCGATTGAAGCTTCATGGTAATTCACGGCTTTCGCGAAAAAAGAGGAGTACTCCGGCAGGTTCAGACCGAAATCCGAAAGGACCTCATCCTTTTCCGGATTGCTCTCCAATAGACCGGCGCAGAAGCTGTGGAAGACGTTTTCCCGTCTGAATTCGCGGGAGCCGAGTACGGCCACGACAATGGATACGAAGATCAGAAATACTGCCAGCTTTGTGCGCCGTGAACCGGAAAAAAATTGGAAAGCATACAAAACCGAGAATACGATGTTCTGAACTTTTGATAATGAAAGACAAAAAATGGAAAGTTCACAGACCGGTGACTTTGGGCTCCGGCTGATGAGCACGGCAATACAAATGAGAAGTGAAATTATAAAAGACGATTCCAGATGGAAGGAATTGAAGTAGACGACGAATAGGGAATCGGCATAGATGAGAGTAGCTATCAGGCAAAGGAAAATTCGGCAATAAACGTTCATGTCCCTGGTGAGTGCCCGTATGAAAAAAAGGAACGCCAGGCTGTATCCCAATGCGTGGAGCATTCCAAGGTATACTATGTTGTACAAACCCGTGTTTCCAAATAGAGCATTCAAGAGTAACGAAGCAATCGTAAAGATGGAAGCCGGAAAACGATAAATGATGGCTCTGATGCCTTGAGATAACGTCCAACCTTCATTCCGTGAATAAAATTGCCAAAAATAGTCATGGGTCTGCTCCGGATCCATATCGGAGGTATGCTTGACCCCGATGGTGGCCATTAATCGCGCATATTCCCCGGTATCGGCCCTTCCAATCAGGGGCGGGATGGCGCAGACATAGAGGCAATATCCCAGGAGCAGCAGCGCAAAAATGACGGGGATTATGGAATCTTTTGAGAAAAAAAGCGCTTTGGCTTCGCGCGGGTTTTCATTGGGCGGAGGCCCGCTCTGCTCCATTTATGAGGTCCTTATGTTATCTTGGCTGGTACCCAGGAAGGTTTTTATGATCACATGAACACGCGGTGGATGTCAATGGGCATCTTCTTCTGCTTGCTTCTTAGTGGGTTCGCCCCGTCGGGCGGGACAGTTCATCATGCCTTGACCGCCGGAGGTATGCAACGCAGCAAATTCCCCAGGCTGACCACGCATAATACCGAAAGAAGTGAATAGAACGAGAACAGGTGCTTGGTTAAATCCGTAAAACCCTCCCCCAGCAAGCAAACGATCACCGTTAACGGCAGGACTGCAAGAAGGAGTGCAATCAGCAGGAATTCACGAGTTAGTCTGCGTGATAGACATGCAGGCATCGCTATGAAAGACAGAAAAGGGATGGCGATGAAAAGATATGGCATGAAGCGGGAAAACAGGTTGATTCCGGTATAGCGTTTCATCCCGGTTGCGTACTCTTGAGTATAGTTGCCGAGGTCGTCGGGACTGGGGTCTGTGGATCGGATATACTCCAGGGCGGACATGAAATTTGAGATGAGCATTTTCGGATGCCGAATGTAGTAAAATGTAATTTTGGGGACACTCACCTTGGAATAAAACTCCCGTATCATCTCTTGGGTGGTCGCCTCGTCTTCGTAGAGCCACCAATATTTCTCGACATGGCGGGAGTACTCCGGGCGATTCACGCCAAAATCCGAAAGGACCTGGTCCTTCTCGGGATTGTTCGCCAAAAGTCCCGTGAAAAAGCTGCGGAACACGTTTAGCCTCTGGTATTCGCGGGAGCCGACGGCGGTTACGGCCAGGGATAAGATTAGCAGAACTGCTGTGAGCTTTATGCGCCGGGAGCCGGAAAAAACAGGGAGTACATAGAAAGCCGAGAATATGATGTTTTGAAATTTTGATAGTGAAAGGCAAAAAATGGAAAGTTCCCGGACCGGTGATTTTGGACTCCGGCCGACGTGAACGGCAACACAAGTGAGGAGTAAAATAAGGAATACGGGCTCCTGGTAGAAGGAATTTAAGTAGACGACGAACAGGGAATCGGCGAAGACGAGAGTAGCTGTCAGGCATAGGATTATCTGGTAATAAACGTTCAGGCCCCTTGCAAGCGCCCGTATGAGAAAAAAGAATGCCAGGCTGTATGCAAACGAGTAGAGTATTCCGAGGTATATAATATTGTACGAGCCGGCGGTTCCGAATAGAGCGTTCATGAGTAACGACGCGCCCGTGAAGATGGAAGCCGGGAAACGAATCAGGCTGTAGCGGATGGATTTAAGGAGCGGACAATCTTCATTGCGCGAATAAAACTGCTGGAAGTAGATATGGTAGTTCTCCGAATCGACATCGGATGAATGCTTGACCCCGATGGTTTTCATCAGTCGCATATAGTCACCGCTGTCGGCCATTCCGATTCGGGGCGGAATGACGCAGACATCGAGGCAATATCCCAGGAGCAGAAGCGCAAAAATGACGGGGACTATGGAATCTTTTGAGAAATGCGCTTTGGCTTCGCGCGGGTTTTGATTGGGCGAAGGCCCGCTCTGCTCCATTTATGAGTCCTTGTGTCATGTTGTTGGCTGGTTCCGGGAAGATTTTCATCTTTACATGAAGACGCGTGGATGTCAATCGGCATAGTCTCCGTTTGCTTCTTAGTGGGTCTGCCCGGCCCCTGCTCCAGTACTTGCCATTCAACTTGCTCTCGGGAGGATGACTTTATATTCTTACGGACAAAGATTCTCACCGGCCTGTTTCAGTGCTGTGAAACGACCCTCGAAAAAAAATTGAAAAAATAGCGCATTCATGTATAATATAACGTTCTGAACTAAAGTTGATTTAAGGAGGACGATCTTCGATGAAAGAAAAAATCCATCCCCAGTATCATGAGACAGTGATCAAATGCGCCTGTGGAAGTGAGATGTCTACCGGTTCCACAAAAAAGGAAATTCGGGTTGAAATCTGCTCCAAATGCCACCCTTTCTATACCGGGAAACAGAAGTTGGTCGACTCGGCTGGAAGAATCGAGAGATTTCGCAGGAAGTACGAGAAATTCCAAAAGCCTGAAGACAAGGCATAAGGCCGTCTGAGTTTCTCGGCACAGGTTCTTCCCGGAGGCGTGGCGGGCGCTTCAATTTACTACATGGTCGTAATTCAGGCACAGTTTGAAACCGGCTAATACCGGTTTCTTTGTTTTCATCTGTAATGGTTACTGACGCTGTTCAATTTTCAGCTCGAAAAAGGTAAGCTATCGGAATGTTTGGCAGGTTGGAGAGTGTTGTACTTAAGTTCAATAAGCTGGAAGAGGACCTCGGGAGCCCCGACCTGTTGAACAACCAGAAAGAGTATCAGCAGGTCGCGAAAGAACGTTCCGATCTCGTTCCGGTTGTGGAGAAGTATGCCGTTTATCAAAGCCTCAAAGAACAGGCAGAAGAAAACCAGACTCTGTTAGAACGGGAAGAAGACCCGGAAATGCGGGAACTCATCAGGGAAGAACTTGCCGACTTAAAGCGCCGGCTCGACTCTACCGTGGATGAGTTGAAGCTTATGCTCGCTCCCAAGGACCCCAATGACGACAAGAACGTTATCCTGGAGATTCGGGCCGGAACAGGAGGCGAGGAAGCAGCCCTGTTTGCGGCTGATCTGTTCAGGATGTATTCCCGGTATGCGGAAATTCGCAAATGGAAAGTTGAGGTCCTCGACCTTCATCAGACCGGCATGGGCGGCATTAAGGAAATAATCGCTTCGATAAACGGCAAGGCTACATACAGCAGACTCAAGTTCGAGCGTGGGGTCCACCGCGTGCAGCGGATACCGGTAACCGAGAGCCAGGGCAGAATTCACACCTCGGCCGTTACTGTTGCCGTTCTTCCGGAAGCCGCCGAAGTGGATGTTTTTATCGACCCAAACGATATCCGGGTCGACGTGTTCCGCTCATCGGGTCCGGGCGGACAAAGCGTCAACACGACAGATTCGGCCGTGCGGCTTACTCACGTCCCCTCCGGCCTGGTCGTGATATGCCAGGACGAGAAATCGCAGCACAAGAATAAGGCCAAAGCCCTTAAAGTTCTTCGGGCGAGGCTTCTCGATTCCATGCAGGCGGAGCAGGAAGCCCAGATAGCCAAGGACCGCAAAAGCCAAGTGGGAACGGGAGATAGAAGTGAAAGAATCCGTACCTACAATTTTCCTCAAAACAGGGTCTCCGATCACCGGATCAATCTCACTCTCTACAAGTTGGACATGATTCTCACCGGCATGCTCGACGACCTTATCGATCCTCTCACCACCTATTTCCAGACTGAAGCCCTGAGGGCCGAATAATCTACATGTCGGAAGAAGCTGTGGAACATGTCTAAATATGGAGCCTATATCCGATCTGTCGGCCACTATGTGCCGGACAGAAGGCTGACTAATGAAGACCTCAAGAATATGCTCGACGTCGATGACGAATGGATTGTCTCACGAACGGGTATTCGTGAAAGGCGTATCCTGGAGCCGGGTCTCGGGAATTCCTATATGGCCATCCGTGCCGCCAGGGAATGCCTCCAAAAGGCCGGCATTGGCGCCGAGGAACTCGACCTCATTATCATCGGCACGATTACTCCGGATATGCTTATCCCCTCTACAGCCGCCCTGGTGCAAAAGGAAATCGGAGCCGTAAACGCCTGGGGCTTTGACCTGTCCGCGGGTTGCTCAGGCTTTCTCTTTGCCCTTACGACAGGGTCGCAATTGATAGAAACAGGCCGCTGCAAGAAAGTTCTCGTCATTGGGAGCGATGTACAGAGCTGTTTCAGCGACTATACCGATCCCAATACCTGCGTACTTTTCGGGGACGGCGCAGGCGCGGTCCTTCTCGAACCCTGCCCGGAGCCCGGCTATGGGATACTCGATTTCATCCAGCATATGGATGGGAGCGGAGCCGAGTTTCTTTTTGTAAAAGCGGGCGGGAGCCGCAGACCGGCTTCAATCGAGACGGTACAAAACAAGGAACATTACCTTTGGCAGGATGGAAGGCAGGTCTTCAAGCGCGCAGTGACTGAAATGGCAGGGATATCGGCCCTCATCCTGGAGAAAAACGGCCTTACCGGCGAGGATGTATCGCTCTTTATTCCGCACCAGGCAAATATCCGGATTGTCGAGGCATGTGCGCTCAAGATGGGAATCAATCCGGAAAAAGTGATGATCAACATTGACCGTTTTGCCAATACGTGCTGCGGCACCATCTCTTTGTGCCTCTACCAGGCTGTGGTTGAAGAAAAAAGACTTCAGAAAGGAGACTACCTGGTCATGTCCGCTTTTGGGGGAGGGTTTACCTGGGGCAGTGTCCTTTTGCGATGGTGGGAAGATGGGGAAAGCGGGCGATAAACCTCTCCCGGCAACCTTTTTCGCTTCCCTCCGGGCACGTAGATTCGACCAAGATAACCGCCCGTATCAAGCTCCGACATATCCGCCAAATGCCCAATGTCTTGAAAGAGCTCCGCCTTCCCACCGGGAAAAGGCGCTCCCAAGTATATGGAGCGCCTCCCGTGTTTACTCGAAAGCTTGCATATCATCCAATCAGCGGCATCATCCGGCCTGCTGCCTCTTGAGTGCCCGCAACTGTTTAATTTCTTCGCGGATGGGACAATTGGCCACCGCTTCCTTTTTCTCTTCCATTTCCTGTTTTGTCCTGAAAATCCAGGAATTGGACTCAGAAAAACAGTAAATGGCTAACTCACATTCTCTGCATCGTTCCATTTCGTTCAGTCCTTTGTGGACACGCTTTCAGATCCCCGGCTTTCCGGGGGCAATTCTTCCGAAATATGCCGAAGGTATTGATCCCATTCGATCGGGAGCAGATACTTTTTCCGGTTGTTACATTCCTTACATGCTGTAACCGTATTTCCACGCGAAGATCTACCGCCTCGAATGAGCGGGACGATATGATCCATCGTCAGCTCGCCGGAAAGTACCGGCCGCCGGCAGTAGTGACAGACACCCTTGGCAAGCCGGCGCTTCCACCACTGAGAATTGCGCAAATCACGAGCCTTCTCCTTTTCTTTTCGAAGCTCCTCAGGCGATACGGATACAAAGAAACATGTTTCCCTTCCACCCGTCTTCATCAAAAGGCTCGCTTCCTCAACTGCGCGTTCTCTATACTCCGGCATTATTCTTTGGCCGCCCTCAACGCAATATAGAACGTGTTGGCGCCACGCTTCACCAGCAGAAGCAGCGTCTCGCCTTTTTTCATCTTCTGAACCGACTGCTTATAGTCGCGAACATTCTGAACCTTTTGCCGGTTGACTTCCTTGATTATGTCTCCCGGTTTCAGACGTGCCTCAGCGGCTGGGCCACCGGGTTGAAGATCGGTTATGACTACACCGGTTTCGTTCTCCTCGAGGCCGAATTTCTGGGCCAAATCGGCCGTCAAATTCTGCACCGACATTCCCCAGGCCGATTCGGTCTTAGGACCCTGTTTTTGCTCGGCAATTTCTTCGGGCATGGTCCCGATGGTTATCTTGATTTCCTTCGTCTTCCCATCGCGAAGCACACCCAGGGTCACGGTGCTCTCGGGACCCATCGCGGCGACCGAGCGCGACAGCGAATGAGCATTCTCGACTTCTTTCCCGTTGAGCGTTTTGACGATATCTCCTCTTTTCATTCCGGCTTTTTCAGCGGGGCTGTCGGCCACCACATCTCCTACGATCACCCCGTTTGTTTCGGTGGTTCCGAAGGATTCGGCAAGATCGGGGGTAATATCCTGGATCATGATTCCGAGCCATCCGCGAACCACCTTCCCCGTCTTGAGTTGATCCAGAATTTCCTTGACCATGCTGATGGGGGTCGCAAACCCGATCCCCTGGGCCTGGGCCACAATGGCGGTATTTATCCCGACGACTTCTCCGTTCATATTGAACAGCGGTCCACCGCTGTTACCGGGATTGATCGCTGCATCGGTCTGGAGGAAATCATCGTAGGGGCCGGCTCCGATAATACGGCCCTTGGCGCTGATAATACCTGCCGTAACCGTGTTCCCGAGACCGAAAGGATTCCCCACGGCCATCACCCAGTCGCCGACCCGAATCGCCTCGGAGTCGCCGAGTTTTGCGGCTTTCAGCGTTTTGCCGTCGGTTGCTATCTTGATCAAAGCGATGTCGGTCTTCGGATCGCGCCCGATCACCTTGGCGTCGTATTCCTTCCCATCCGTCGTCTTGATCTTGATTTCGTCGGCTTTCTCGACGACATGGTTATTGGTTAGTATGGTCCCGTCCTTGTCGATAATAAATCCGGAACCAAGTGCGTGCGTCTTCATCTGATTCTGAGGATTGTCTCCGAAAAAACGCTTGTAAAAATCGTCTCCGAAAAATTCGCGGAACGGCGAATCCTTTCCCATAAAAGGCTGCATGGGATTTTCTTTCATCACCTGGGTGGTCGAGATGTTGACCACAACATCCTTGACCGCGTCGGCCAGGTCCGCAAAACCGGCGGGGCCCTGGGATGCGGAGTAGGCGTTCTGGGTTACGAACAGCGAAACGGAGCAAATAAATACGAAGCAGAATAAAATTCCGGAAATTTGTAAGTAATTTTTGGAACGTCCTGGCATGAAAGCTCCTTTCTGACAATGAGACTGAACGCTTGAAGCAAATATAATAACGCCTCTAATCCACCTTCTGTCAATCAAAAAAAAACGGCTGCCCGCCTCAAAGGCCGCGCTCCATTACATCTGCCCGGAAAAGAATATAGTGGTCAACTTTAACTCCGATCTGTTAATATTCAACGCACATACGAAAAAATTCAGGAGAAGCGGTTTCAAAATGACAAAATTCAACCTTATTGAAGCTTGTGACAAAGCGGTCGACATCATCTCCCAGGCGCATGAAATGGAGAGTCTGTATCGTAAAGCCATACAAAGTCTTGGAGCAGGGCGGCTGCGAAGTGACGTCATGAGCCTGGCAGCCGAAGCGATCCAGGATGAGAGCCTGAGTGCGGAAGTCTTCATAAGCGATGAGAATATAGTCAGCTTCTTTTGTGGTGTCTGGATACAGTTCCTGCTGGTTGAAGTCGCCGGGGTAAAGAAAGACAAACTGAAAACGCTGGCTCAGAGAGCCTTTTCAGGCGTTCTTGAAGAGAAGTCCATTCATTGATCCCTCCCGCTATTCGCGGGCTCCCTTTGCGGGCTCTGAATGCCCGTGTCTTTGATTTGGTCTGATCGGTATCGAGTCTCCCCGAATCAGGTGGGCCGGCAGCTTTCCGGTTGAAACTCCCTGGGACCGCCTTCCCTTCCAAATTCATCGACAATGGTCCGTTCCAGAGGAAGATAGCTAAAAAATTTTCTCGCCTCCTCGAAGCTGTGCAACACGACCCCCACCCAGACCATCTGCCGATTGTGTTTGTCCACTACACTGCTTATATGGCGGATTTGTATCTGTTCGGGCAGGCTGGCCAGAGACGTCAGCAAATCCCGAAAATTCTGTTCGAAAACGTGAATGCGAAAAACGAGAGGATGGCGCCACACCGACCCTGCGCTCCAGTGGACGTCCAACAGTTGCTGGGGTTGAAGGCCATGCCTTCCATACAGGTCCCGGCAACTGCGGTTGTGGAACGCAATCCCCCGCTCACTCAGGGTTGCCACTACATCATCCAGCCCCGGCAAGGGATTACAGCATCGCGCAAATTTGAATATCGCCTTGTCCAGACTCGAAACAGAAATGATATTATGCCCTCCCAAATCCTTTAGTTCCTGCTTCTTCGGCTCCTCGCGGGCATTCGACGTTTCGAGATAGTAGAGAAAAAGCTTCGGCGAAATCAGGTCCTGACCCACCTGAATATAAAGTTCATGCAGGTCTTTAATGTTGAGGATCTCGAGTATCAGGCGGATATGTTCCCCTTCGAGCACCGTTGCCGAATGTTTGTGCCTGATGATTTCCTGAAGAAGAATATCCCTTCCGACATCTTCGGCAAAGCGGAGTCGCCGTTGCTGAAGCTGCCTGTTTATGGCGGTCCTGGCCTTCGGCGTCTTGCACAGTTCCTCCAGGTCCGGATCTACGTCCAGTGGTTCGGGAGAAGTGATAACCTCGACGGTATCCCCATCCTTCAACTGTTGCGTGATAGGGGCCCAGGCCGTGTTCACCGTTGCGCCCTCGCAGTAGTCGCCTAATTCGGAATGGATACGGTATGCAAAATCGAGAACGATGCTTCCTTTGGGCAGATAATAAATATCGCCGCGCGGACTGTAGGTATAAATCTCATCGGATTCGGAAAGCCGGATGAGAGCTTTGCGCTGAGTCGCCGCCCCGCCGTATTCGCCAATACTTCGCAGCAGTTCGCTTATGTCCTGCCAGTGCTCGTCGCTCAGTCCCTTTTGTGCCTCCCACGCTCGAAGAATCCCGCCGTTTGCCCATTCCTCCATTTCCGCTGTTCTTATTTTGATCAGATAATTATTGCCGCTCAGGTGCAGACGCGTATGCAGGCTGCGATAGCCGTTTGCCTTGGGATTGGCGATAAAGTCCCGAAGACTGCGTGGAATAATCGAAAAACCGTCGTGCACAAGACCGAGCAGATTGTAGCAGGCGAGAGTATCGCTTGTTTTCAGGATTACCGCAAAGTCGATGTAATTCTCCGGATAGAGTGGATCGAGTGTTCGCTTGAGGGGATCGAAATAGCTCCCTAGTCCTTTGGGCCGAGTTCGCAACTCCGCCTCAATCTGCGAATCTTCCAGCAGCTTTTCCAGCTTGGCTTCAATCTGACTCACCTGGGCCGAGTTGCGAACCTCTCGCATATAATGAAGAATTCTTTTACTCTTTTTGGGGTACAGGAACGAGAGGGCAAGGTGGTAGAGCTCTCGTTTTACCGGATATAGATTCAGGCGAGCCGCGATGGGAGCATAAACTTCAACGGTTTCCATGGCGATTCGCTGTCGTTTTGTCTGTGGGAGGTAGTGAAGCGTCCTGAGGTTATGGAGGCGGTCGGCCAGTTTGATGATAAGCACGCCGAGCCTGCGGCTTGCGCTGATGAATATCTTGCTGTGGGTGAGGTCCTTCAAAGCCGCGCGATCCAGATGGTACCTGGCCAGTTTGGTACAACCGTCGACCAGTTCGGCGACCTTGGCGCCGAACCGACTCTCGACATCATCGAGCGCCAGCCACGGAATGTCCTCGACCACATCGTGCAGAAGCGCGCCGGCCAGAATCACCGGATCTTTGAAGTGCATCTCATGCGCCAGGATTTCCGCAACCGAGCAGGGATGACTGATGTAGGGAGCCCCGGATTTTCTGCGCTGGCCGGCGTGAAGCTCATACGCAAAATCGAGTGCTTCAAAGAAAAGACCATAGTTGGGGTTAGCAGGATCCAGATGCCTGGACATCCGGGCACGGAAGGCGCTCAGGTCGAAGAAAAGCGTATCCCCGTCCGATATCGGAAGGTGCATACCCGAGTTTTCTCCCACCCCTGTCGTTCCCGTCATCGATCTTATCTTAAAATTGAATTGAGCCGCAAATTTCCTGAATAGCCGGTTTCCTTGAAAACTATTACAGATAATTTTAATAAAAAGACAGGGAAAATTCATCCTTCAGCACGGACAAAATGCTGGAATCTCAAAAAGACGGACCCGAGAGGAAACGTCTCTCGACAAATTGGAGGTGACTGTCGGGCTAAATGAAGCTAACATAAGAATGAACCTGATAAACTTACTATTCTGAGGTCTTTTTGCCGAAAAGAAGGGGAAAGAGTGCTTACAAACGCTATATCTGTTTTTGCGATCGCTTGTCTCGGTGCGACCGGGTATTTTGGAGCTGCTTTTCTCATGGCCCTCGAGAGCATGATTTTTCCCGTGCCGAGCGAGGCCGTAATGCCTTTTGTGGGATTTCTGGTCGCGGATGGAAAGTGGAATCTGGAACTGGCCATACTGGCAACAAGCGCGGGTTCGCTGATCGGCTCTCTTTTCTCGTATACAATGGGGTATTACGGAGGAAAGCCGTTCATTCTGAAGGTTGGCAGGTACCTTTTACTGAATCGGCATGACCTGAAGCTAACCGAAGATTTTTTCAGCAGGCGAGGTGGGGTCCTCACTCTTTTCATAAGCAGATTTATTCCGGTTATCCGGCACCTCGTTTCCATACCTGCCGGGATCGGAAAAATGCACCTTCTGCCCTTCGTTCTGGCAACCGTTCTGGGCGCGACCCTGTGGAATTCTTTTCTTCTCGTATGCGGTATGTTTCTGCGGGATCACTGGAAGGTGGTGATGACCTATTCCCACCAGGTTGATATAGTAGTTGGGGCGGTCTTGCTCCTGGGTTTGCTCTGGTTCGTCAAATCACGGTATAAAGCGAGGAAATCAATCGGTCTGGCGGAGATGGATTAAGAAAAAGGGAAAGGGACGCCTAAGCGTCCCTTTTTCGCTCTTAGACAGGGTCTGTCGTACCGGTTATCTCTCCGAGAGTTCGACCAGCACCCCGAATGTGGACTTCGGATGCAGGAAGGCAATCTTTGCGCCTCCTGCGCCTTTCCTCGGCTTCTCATCGATCAGCCTGATTCCTTTTGCCTTCAGTTCGGCGAGGGCTTCCTCGATGTTCTCGACCCGGAAAGCGATATGCTGGATCCCCTGGCCCTTCGCTTCAATAAACTTTCCAATAGGACCGTCCGGGGACGTTGACTCGAGAAGTTCGACTTCGGTTTCTCCCACAGGGAAGAATGCCGTAGTTACTTTTTGCTCCGCGACGGTTTCACTCCCGAGATGTTCCAGGCCGAGCACTTCCGAGTACAACTTCTTGCATTCTTCTATGCTGTTTACAGCAATACCGATGTGGTCAACTTTGAGTACCTTCATGACGCCTCCTTTTTCAGTTGGGGAATGGAAAGCCACTCGCTGACTATTTCACGCATCAGTGTGTATGGGTCTATCTTCCTGCTCATGATATCCTCGACCGCGCTGTCGAGCTTTCCATCCTGCTGTAAGTGTTCACGCACCACACGAAAGAGCTCGTTGTGGATCATGCGCAGGGTTTCCTGGTAGATCCTGTCGCGCCTCTTTTCCTGGAATCGCCCGGAATCGAACAGATGCCTGCGGTGAGTCTCTATCGCCTGCCAAAGTTCCTCGATCCCGATATCCTCGACCGCTACGGCCTTGGTGACCAGTGGAGTCCAAACGGTCGTTTTGATCTGGGAATCAATATCGAGGCGGCTGCAAACCTCGGAACAGAGCTGGTCGGCCCCCTGTTTGTCGGATTTGTTTATCAAAAAAATGTCTGCAATCTCCATTATGCCGGCTTTCATGCTCTGGATCGCATCTCCCAGGCCGGGCACCATTACAAGACAGGTCGTGTCGGCAATACCGATGATATCAATCTCATCCTGCCCGACACCAACCGTCTCGATAAGAATTATATCTTTTCCCAAAGCATCCAGGACCCTGACGACATCTCCCGTGGCTTTTGCCATGCCCCCGAGAAATCCCCTGGTGGCCATACTTCGAATATAGATTTCAGGATCGTTGCTGAGCTCACTCATCCGAACACGGTCCCCCAACAAGGCGCCTCCCGTAAAGGGGCTCGAGGGATCTACCGCGATTATTCCCACTTTCAGCCCGCTCTTGCGGATAACACGGGCCAGCTTGTCTGTCAGGGTACTCTTCCCTGCACCGGGCGCTCCCGTGATTCCAATGATGTAAGCTCGTCCCGTATGCGGATAGATCTTAGGCATCCATTCATACGCTCTCGGATCTTCATCCTCGAGCCAGGAGATCAGGCGAGCTGCAGCGCGCGGAGACCCTTCCAGGATTTGAGCTGCATAATCAATGGACATTATTATTTCATTCCTTTCCCAATTGCTGTTGACTTTAAGCGGAAGAACCGGACCGGCGACACAGAAACAACCCGGGCTCGGACTTGTTCGCTCTGCGATCTCTCACTTAAAAGTCTTGTCAGGGGACAAATTCTGTTTCCGAAAGCCCCCGATCAGCACATTAATTCCTCAGGACGTATCGATCAAAGAGCCGGGAAGTGGGCGGGAAACTTTTGAAACCCGCCCGAATCTTCGGGCGGGTTTCAATCAACTGAACCCTGCGGACAGCCCGAAGACAGAACCACTCCGGGCCGACCGCTCAATACTTTAGCGTTTACGAACGTTATCCTGGATAAACCCAACTATTTCCGGAGTAGGAGTACCGGGTCCGAAAACCGCCGCCATCCCGGATTTCTTCAAGAAGTCATAGTCTTCGGTGGGAATGATGCCGCCACCGACGAGAAGGACGTCGCTGAGTCCCTTCTCCTTCAAAAGCTCGGCAACCCTGGGGAAGAAATAGTTGTGTACGCCGGAAAGACTGCTCAGGCCGACAACATCGGCGTCTTCCTGCTCTGCAGCCGCAACGATCATCTCGGGGGTCTGGCGAAGGCCCGTGTAGACCACTTCCATTCCCGCTTCGGCAAATATTCTCGCTAGGAGCTTGGCGCCTCGGTCGTGTCCGTCCAGACCGGGTTTTGCCATAATCATCTTAATTTTTCTGGCCATGGAATTTACCCTCCAATATAGCGGTATCTTTAACTTGTTAAGGGACCGGCTCTATACGAACTCTTTCGGCCGATACTCGCCGTATACCTCGCGCCACACATTGCAGACTTCGCCGACTGTGGCTTTGGCCTTCACGGCCTCGATTACGTATGGGATGACATTCTCATCCGTTTGGGAAACCTGGCGCAGTTTATCCAGGGCCGCTTTCCACTTCGCCTGGTCTCTCTTGGCTCGGAATTCCCTGAGTTCTGCGGCCTTCTTTTCACCAACGGACATGTCTACCTTGAGCAGACCGGTTGGAGGCGGTTCTTCCATGGTGTACTTGTTGATGCCGACGTAAACGCGCTCGTTGTTCTCGATCTCTTTCTGGAACCGGTAGGAACTGTTCTGAATTTCCTTCTGGATATAGCCCTGCTCGATCGCGGTAAGCGTCCCGCCCATGGCATCGATCTTCTTGATGTACTCGTCAATTTCGGTTTCGATCTTGTTGGTCATTGCCTCAACATAGTAGCAGCCTGCAAGCGGATCGATGGTATCGGTCGCTCCACTTTCCTCGGCAACAATCTGCTGCGTACGCAGAGCGACGGTGACCGCCTGCTGGGTGGGCAGGCAAAGGGCTTCGTCATAAGAATTGGTGTGCAGAGACTGCCCGCCGCCAAGAGCCGTAGCGTAAGTCTGCAAGGCAACGCGGACGATGTTGTTCAGCGGCTGTTGCGCAGTCAGGGTAACACCACCTGTCTGTACGTGGTAACGCAGCATCATGGAACGAGGATCTTTCGCCTTGAAACGGTCCCTCATGACCTTCGCCCAGTACCTGCGGCCGGCGCGGAATTTAGCGACTTCCTCGAGCACGTTGGTAAACGCGTTGAAGAAGAAGCTGAGCCGTGGGGCAAAAGAATCGACGTCCATGCCGCGTTTGATACACGCTTCGGTGTATGCAATACCGTCGGCCAGCGTGAAAGCCATTTCCTGGGCGGCCGTCGAACCTGACTCACGGATGTGGTAGCCGCTGATGCTGATGGAATTCCAGCGCGGCACATTCTTCTGGCAGAATTCGATAAGATCTACGGTCAGACGCATGGTCTGCTTGGGCGGATAAATGTATTGGCCGCGGCAGATGATCTCCTTCAACACGTCATTCTGAACGGTCCCGCCGACTTTGTCCCAGGAAACTCCCTGCTCCTCGGCAATAGCCAGGTACATCGAAAGAAGCACCCCCGCCGGAGCGTTCATCGTCATCGAAGTTGTGACTTTATCCAGAGGAATGCTGTTGAAAAGAATCTTCATGTCATCGATATGGTCGATTGCAACGCCGACCTTTCCGACTTCTCCCATTGACAGAGGGTGGTCGGAATCATAGCCGGCCTGGGTCGGAAGGTGGAAAGCAACGCTAAGACCGGTCTGACCGGCGCCGAGAAGATAGCGATAGCGTTCATTGGTGCCCTTGGCATCTCCGAAACCCGCGTATTGACGCATCGTCCAGTAACGCCCGCGATACATGGTCGGCTGAACACCTCGGGTGAACGGAAACTGGCCCGGATAACTGAGGTCCCGATCGTAATCGAGGCCCTTCACATCCAGAGGAGTGTAGAGGCGCTCGACGGGAGCACCGGAAATCGTAGTGAAAACCGGCTTTGCTTCGGGCGACTTCGAAAGAGTTTTCGCGACAGGTCCCTGATCCCATTTTTCTTTACCAGCTTGAATTTTTTCTAGTACCTTCTCATCAAACATAAGTACCCTCCTCAACGCGAAATTCCACACGACTCCCCGCTGGTTGCTTCAGCGGATTCTGTTAAAAAAAGCACGAACCGCAACTCAGTTCGGCGCTCCGGGCCGTTTCCTCAATCTTGAGCAACAATCGCAAAAAGGACCCGAGCAGGAACAATTAGGGAGAAAAGGGTTAGACATGGAAATGCACCACCTTGCCCGTCCGGCCGCAACAGATGGACAGGGACAGTAAGACCAGCTTGCGTGCTCACCTATATCAGCACTTCTTCTAGGGGTCAACAGCAATTGAGCGGGAGTTCGTGAAAATTAGTAAATAATCGGCCGCCAAATTCAACCAAGGTAATTTGTAAGGGCATTCCTGAGTAAGAACCGCTAACCGATACGGGGCACGTGCAATCTTTCCGGCAAAGCCTCGCGCGGAGGCACTTTTCCCGGTTTTTGCCTTCTCTTTCCCCTTTCCCATCCACAAATTTCTATTGACAGATTGTGAAAAGAGGTGCTACCTTTACCACGGCCCGAACCCCCCCCTTCTCTTTCTCTTTCTGCCGGAGGAACAAAAAGCATGCTCCCGTTAGTCAAGATCACCGAAAGTCCGTGCCGAAGATGTGAAAACATCGACCGGAACAAGGAGGAATGTTCCGGAAATTGTGCAAAACTCGATGCGTTTCAGATCGCCATTCTCCGTCATGATGAAACCAGCATCAAAAACTTCCAGACCCGCTACACACCGCCTGGCAGGAAGACAGCCGGGCGAATCTGACCCCTTCGGAACCCCACAACTGGATAGGTTTTGCCGGCAACACTTCTTACCATACCGACAGGATTGAATTGAAAAACCAAAGGCAGCGGGAAGCTGCCTTTGGTTTTTTTGACTGAGTACAAGATCCCGGGAAAGGCCGAGCTGATGGTTTGCCAAGCCCTCCTCCGGGATCGAACCGACCGACTAGCGCGCCTTGGCTGCCTGAACCATGTCCTTGACGCCTGCCTGTTCTTCCAGCAGCTCATTGAGAGTGAAGTCCATCTTTTCGCGCGAGAAGGCATCGATCTCCAGGCCCTTCACCCGCTCGTATTTGCCGGGGGTGCAGATCACCGGGACCCCGTAAATCACGTCTTCAGGGATACCGTATGATCCGTCCGACGGCAGGCCCATCGTTACCCATTTGCCGTTGGTGCCCAGGCTCCAGGAGTTCATGTGCCCGATTGCCGCGTTGGCGGCTGAAGCAGCCGAGGACAGACCGCGCGCCTGAATGATTTCGGCCCCGCGTTTCCCCACTTTGGGGATGTATTCAGTGCGATACCAGTTCTCGTCCACAAGCTTGGGAGCAGGCTGGCCCGCCACCGTTGCGAAACGAATATCCGGATACATTGTGGGGGAGTGATTGCCCCACACTATCAGCTTTTCGACGCTATCGACCGGCTTCCCGGTTTTCGAGGCAAGTTGCGACATCGCCCGGTTGTGATCGAGGCGCAGCATAGCTGTGAAATTGGCCTTGGGCAAATCGGGAGCCGAGTTCATCGCAATCCATGCATTGGTGTTGGCGGGGTTCCCGACAACGAGGACGCGAATGTCGCGCGAGGCAACTTCGTTCATCGCCTTGCCCTGCTCGATGAAGATCTTGGCATTTTCCATGAGCAGGTCTTTGCGCTCCATGCCGGGCCCGCGCGGTCTGGCGCCAACCAGCATAGCGTAGTCCACATCCTTGAAGGCAACTTTCGGATCTCCCGTGCCGATCATGTCCACCAGCAGCGGGAAAGCACAATCTTCGAGTTCCATCATGACGCCCTTGAGGGCCGCCTGGACTTTATCTATGGGCAGTTCCAACATCTGCAGGATAATGGGCTGATCTTTGCCGAGCATTTCTCCGCTGGCAATCCGAAACAGGAGGGCATAACCGATCTGCCCGGCGGCTCCGGTAACTGCAACGCGTACAGGGGATTTGGCCATTTCAGTGCTCCTTTGCTTGAGTTCGTTCGAAGTTTGATTACCCGATCACCGCGAGGACGTCGCCCTTCTGCACGCTCGAGCCCTCTTTGCAGCATATCTGCTTAACCGTACCGGTGGCCGGGCTCAAGATGGAGTTTTCCATCTTCATCGCCTCAAGAATCATGACAACATCGCCCTCTTTGACCGCGTCGCCTTCCTTCACGGCATACTTCATGACCATGCCGGGCATGGGAGCTTCCAGCTTTGTTCCGCCCTCTACGGGAGCAGCCGCCTTGGGAGCGGCAGCGGGAGCGGGAGCAGCGGCTTTGGGGGCGGCAGCCGGCGCGGGTCTTGGAGCAGCGGCAGGCTGCGGAGCGGGCGCATATCCGGTAATCATCGGAGCGCCGCCGATAGCATCGACTTCCACCGAGAAGTAATCACCATCTACAAACACGTTGAACTGACGCACGCCTTCGCCCTTTTCAGGAACTTCCTTCTTGGGCTTTTCGACCAATAATCCAGCCTTTGCCTTCTTGACGAGGTCGGCCTCTCTTGCGCAGTCTTCTAGGGTCTTCGGCATAACTTCCTTGGGAATGGGCTCATTGCCGTATTTCCAGTTGAGGAAGCGCTTTCCCGTCATCGGGTACATTCCGTAGATAAGGACGTCGTCGATGTCCTTGGCCAGCCCCTTCATGTCCTCCCAGTTCTTGGCCATTTCGGGAGCGAGGATCTCGGCGGGCCGTCCGGCAAAGGGAGCCTCGCCTCTGGGGTAGCCTTTGAGCGCCTTCTTCTGGATTTCCGGATCGACCGGGACCGGTGTATGGCCATAGAGGCCGAAGAAAAGGTCCTTACTCTGGGCGGAAATCATCTTGTAGCGTTCTTCAGGTGTGTCGAAGAGAACGTTATTCACTGCCTGGATGCCTACGATCTGGCTGGTAGGCGTAACAAGGGGAACCTGGCCCATTTCTTTACGGACCTGGGGCAGTGCCTTGAAAACATCATCCAGTTTGTCGGAGGCGCCCATGTCGCGGAGCTGATTGATCAGGTTGGAGAGCATGCCTCCCGGCGTCTGGTGAAGCAGAACGCCGATGTCGATCGTCGACATGCGGTCGTCGAGCAGGTGGCGATATTTCGGAGAGATATCTTCAATAAACTTACTGCACTTTGCGAGTTTATGGAGATCGAAACCGGTGTCTCTATTGGTAGCCCTGAGGGTCATTACCAATGGCTCGATTGCCGGGTGTGAACTGCGGTACGCCCAGGGAGACAGACAGGTGTCAATGATATCCACGCCCGCCTCTATTGCCTTCAGCAATGCCAGGTCGGCCATGCCGGAGGTAAAATGGCTGTGGAGATGAATGGGGATCTTTACTGCTGCTTTGAGGGCCTTTACCAGGTAATAGGCGTCATAGGGAGCAATGAGACCGGCCATGTCTTTGATACAGACGGAATCAGCACCCATGTCTTCGAGTTGTTTTGCTTTTTTTACATAGTATTCCAGGTTGTAAACCGCTCCACCCATTCGAGGTTCGGTCAGGGAGTAGCAAAGAGTTCCTTGAAAATGCTTCCCATTTTTCTTGATGGGCTTAATGACCGTTTCGAAATTACGATAGTCGTTAAGCGCGTCGAAGGTACGGAAAACATCGATACCGTTGATGCAGGCCCGGTCTGTGAAGGCTTCGGCCATATCATCGGCGTAGTTGCGGTAACCGACGAGGTTCTGGCCGCGAAGCAGCATCGAAAACGGGGTTTTCTTGATGTATTTTTTCAGTACGCGAATGCGTTCCCAGGGATCTTCATTCAGGAAGCGGTGCATTGTGTCGAAGGTGGCCCCGCCCCAGACTTCCATTGCCCAGAAGCCGATGTCATCCATCTGTTCGGCAATGGGGAGCATATCTTCAGTTCTTCCACGCGTCGCAAACAGCGATTGATGCCCATCACGGAAAGTCAGGTCCTCCACCTTGACCGGATTGTCAACCTTCACGGGCGGTTCATCAATTAGCATTGCGGTCAATGATGTACCGTGTCGATGCGAGTTCTCCATCCTTGTGTCTCCTTTTTCAATTCGAGAGATATTCAGTTTCGCTTCAGCTCAACCTCAGCACAGACAATCACCAGAAGTCATTTGCAAGGAAACATCCCAAAGAAACTTTCTGGTATTAGATTCTTGGCTAGAGCTTCAAATCGTCTGCAACCGGCCGCGGAAAAAGCAGCATCCAAAGCACTGCAGGGACAACCCTGCCTAACGGGCCAGACGCATCTGCCAGGTCCACCTCACATCCATAGCCGCCTGCCTTCCGGCTACCGCAAAGGGGGTGCTCATAACCACCGGCTGTGCGCTTCTCCTCTGCTGCTGCATCGCATACAGGGTTTCCTGCTCGGCCTGCAGGTAATACCCCACAGCGGACGAGATAGCCGCAATCACCTTCGGATCTACATTCATTGGTACCCTCCATATCAAGTGCAACAACGGTTCCGCTCACAACACCCACTTTACATGACCGGCCCCCGAAACCTGTTCCCCTGTTTCTGAACCGCCACAGGACAACGGTCTCGGGGAATACTCCCGGACCAAAGCCGGCCCTTAGACCCTACGCCGCCCGGCGGCTCTTCTTCTTGAGATTGCTGATCCGGCGTCGGAACGAATCGGCCAGTTTCCAGTTTCTATCTTCCTTGGCTTTTTCGTGCTTCTCTCTGAGTGCCATTGCTTTTTCCTTCAGAGCACGGACATCAACATCCTTCTTACTCTTTTCATCTACTATTCCGCGGGCTCCCTTGATCGCAGCTATCAGTTCCGCCTTGTTCATGGCGTGAACTCCGATGGCTTCTCCAGTCGTGAGAGCGAGTACGCGCAACTCTTTGGCGGTCATTTTGTCCAGCGGTTTTTCCTTCTTCTCTTTTTCTTTCTTACCCATCATTTACTCCTTCGCCTTATTATCTTTGTCCCACATCTCCGAGATCTTGAGAAATGGTTTGAAAAGATCGATAGGGATCGGAAAAAGGGTTGTCGAATTATGCTCCGAAGCTATTTCGCGCAAAGTCTGCAAGTAGCGTAACTGGAGCGCTATTGGATGGTCCTGGATAATGCTTGCGGCATCCGCTAAACGGGTGGCCGCTTGAAATTCACCTTCGGCGGCGATCACCTTCGCACGACGCTCGCGCTCGGCCTCCGCCTGCTTCGCCATTGCCCGCTGCATCTCCTGTGGTAAATCGATTTGCTTGAGTTCCACAACCGCCACCTTTATGCCCCAGGGATCGGTATGCCTGTCAAGAATCTCCTGAATATGCGCGTTGATCTTGTCCCTCTCCGAGAGCAGATCGTCCAGCGCCGCCTGACCGCATACACTCCGAAGCGTTGTCTGTGACAACTGGCTCGTCGCATACAGGTAGTTTTCAACCGAGATTATCGCCTTGACCGGATCGACAACGCGAAAGTAAATTACCGCGCTGACCTTCACCGATACATTGTCGCGGGTAATTACATCCTGGGTGGGCACATCGGTGGCGATCAGCCGAAGACTCACCTTCTGTAAGCGGTCGATTCCCGGAATGAGGAGAATCAATCCCGGTCCCTTGGCACGAATAACTCGCCCAAGTCGAAAGATAACCCCACGCTCGTACTCGTTCAGAACGCGGATCGCATTCGCGAAAAACAGAATCGCCAGAACGACTACTACAACCAGACCGTAAGGCATTTCCTCTCCTTTTGACATGCCGCGTCCATAAAAAATCCAATAGAGCTAATTTTCACTATCTACCACCGATCTTTTTTACTTTCAACTTTAAATTATGCACCTCCACTACTTCGGCCCTCTCGCCTGCCATGATTTGTTCCTCCGCTACGGCATTCCACAATTCGCCGTTCACAAATACTTTGCCTTCCGGGTCCAGAGTCTGCCGGACCTCCCCCTGCATCCCCACCATCGCTTCGGTTCCCGTCTGCGACCGTTTGATCTGTGCTCGAAAAGCCAGGCTCGCTACCGTAATGAAGAAAATGGATATGACCAGGACTGTAGGAATAAAAACTGATAACGCAAGCTGCATGGGCTGCTCCGGAAGACGGAAAAGCATGATCGAGCCCAGCACCAGGCACAATACCCCGGCAAGGCTCAACATACCGTGAGAAGATACTTTTATTTCCACAATAAAAAAAACGACGGCCAAAAGTATGATCAGAAAGCCGGCATAATTCACAGGAAGGGTCTGCATGGCATAGAGAGCGAGTATGAGCGAAATGCCGCCGACGACCCCCGGAAGAATCGCTCCTGGATTGGAAAGCTCGAAATAGAGCCCTGCAAGTCCGATCATGAGCAGAATATAGGCGAGATTGGGATTGCTGATAACCCGCAGTATGCTGTGCTGCCAGCCGGGCAGGATAGTACGCTCTTCAAATCCGGCTGTGTGGAGCGTAATAGGCCGGCCCTTGTGCTGAATCTCCCAGCCATTCAGCTTTTTGAGCAAGGCGGGTTGATCGTCGGCCACAAGATCGATCACATTCAATTTGAAAGCTTCTTCGGCCGTTACGGAAACGCTGTTCCTGATGGCATCCTCGAGCCATTCGGCATTGCGCCCTCTTTGAGCTGCGATGCTCCTGGCAAATGCAAGCATGTCATTGAGCACTTTTTCACTCATGGAAGAAGGCAAATCGCTTCCCCCCCCCGGTAACCGGGTGTGCCGCTCCTATATTCGTCCCGGGGGCCATCGCGGCAATGTCGGCCGAAGCCGTGATGAACACCCCGGCCGAGGCAGCCTGGGCACCGCTGGGATAAACATACACGACAATGGGAATCTCCGAATTAAGGATGGCCTGCGCCATGCCGCGCATCGAAGTCATCAGGCCCCCCGGAGTGTCCAGCAGGATTATCAGGAATTCGGCCCCATCCTCAACCGACCGGTCAATGGAGTATCTTAAAAAATCCTCCACTCCCGGATTGATCGTATCCTGAATCTGAATTACGTTGATATGGCCTTGTGATGAGGAGCACAAGGCCGCAGGGAAAGTAAAAAATATCACCACCAGGAGGCATGCCGAAAAAAACAAATGTTCTTTGTCGAGTTTCATGATGACGAATCTTCCCAATCTTTGTTGATATTGATTTCCAGCTTACCTGATCAGCGGTTGGCTGAACCAAGGACTCTGAGGACTTCCTTCAAATCCTGCCAGGTCGCCGCCTTCTGAGCTGCGTTTCGTAAGAGATATGCCGGATGATAGGTACAGATCAGAGGAAAGCCCCGCCACAGGTGGATTTTACCGCGTGCCTGCCCGATCGCGCAGGTTTTTCCCAGGAGGGTCTGAGAGGCGCAGCCGCCGAGCGCACAGATGATTTTGGGCTTGAGCGCTTCGATTTGCCTGAAGAGAAATGGAGAGCAGGCGGCAATTTCATCCGGCAGCGGCGTACGATTTTCCGGAGGACGGCACTTCACAACATTACAAATGTAAACATCTTCCCGTTCAAATCCGATTGCCCGGATCATTTTATCAAGAAGCTTTCCCGCGCGCCCGACGAAGGGGCGGCCCATCCGGTCCTCATCGAACCCGGGGCCCTCGCCTACGAAAACAAGTCCGCTTCGAGTCGATCCTTCTCCAAAAACCAGGTTCGTCCGGCCCGAGTGGAGTCTGCAACGGTTACACCCGGCAAGGGCTTCGCTCGTTTCGGCCAAGGCGGGGCTTTTTTGCCCGGTGGCTTCGAGTACGGCATTGCCGGCAGCCTCACCGGCAGTATTCGCAGCTGCTTCGTCAATCTTGCGATGCCGGTCGTTTACTCCTCCGGCCGCGTACCCGGCAGGGGCTTCACTCGCTTCGGCCAAGGCGGGGCTTTTTTGCCCGGCGGCTTCGAGTACGGCATTGCCGAAAGCCTCGTCAGTCTTGCGATGCCAGTCGATTACTCCGCCGGCCGCGTAACCGGCAAGTATCCATCGCAACCGTTCGAAACAGGCGTTAAGTTCTTCTGTGCTCGTGTCCGACATGCCCTACCTAGCTTGCGCTCTCGAAAATTTGTTCGACCCTGTCCCAAATTTCTTCGGCGACTCTGTCTTTGGTCATCGCAGGCAAATCCGTGACGCCTCCATCACGGTCAAGTATCTTCACCTCGTTTGTGTCACAACCAAATCCGGCGCCTTCCTTCAGCAGGTTGTTCGCAACGATGAAATCCAAATTCTTCCGGACCAGCTTTTGCCTTGCGTTTTCCACCAGGTTCTCGGTCTCAGCCGCAAAGCCCACCAGGACCTGCGCCTCCGGTTTTAAACTTCCAAGTCCGGCAAGGATATCGGGGTTGGGCTCGAAATCGACCGACTCGCTTTCCGCCTCTTTTTTCAATTTATGCGGTGCGGTTTGAGACGGCCTGTAGTCACTCACAGCGGCAGCCATTACGATTGCGTCCATTTGGGGAGCAAGCGAATTTACGGCATCCCACATCTCCCGCGCGGTCCTCACGCTGGAGTAGTGGACACCCTCCGGTGGTTCAAGAGAGCAGGGACCGGAGACGAGATAGACGCGCGCCGATCTCCGGGAGGCAATCCTGGCCAGCGCATAGCCCATCCTGCCGCTCGATGGATTGCTGACAAACCGGACGGGATCGAACGGCTCCCAGGTCGGCCCGGCGCTTATCAGCACCTGCCTTCCCGCAAGCGTGGGCGGAGTGAGCATTCGGGTGGCGGTCTCCAGGATGGCTCCCACCTCGGCCAGTCGCCCGGCGCCCTCTTCCCGGCAGGCAAGCCAGCCGACTCCCGGCTCCTGTATCTCATAACCGAGTTCGGCAAGAGTCTTTATGTTCCTCTGCGTGACCGGATGTTCCCACATCTTGACGTTCATCGCCGGACAGACCACCACCGGCGAAGTTGTGGCCAGCAGTATGGTCGTCAGATAGTCATCCGCAATGCCCGCCGCCATTTTTGCTATGAGATTCGCCGTGGCCGGGGCCAGGATGACAAGATCGGGGATCCTGGCCTTGTGGATATGACCGATCCGCGACTCGGATTCCAGGTTGAACAGGTCCGTTCCAACGGGATTTCCCGAGAGCGTCTGGAAGGTAAGAGGGGTGATGAACTTCTGGGCATTTGCCGTCATCACGACCTGAACCGAAACACCCTCCTTGACCAGAAGCCTGACCAGTTCGGCCGCCTTGTAAGCTGCTATCCCGCCGCTTACACCTAATAGAACCGTTTTGCCTTCAATCATCTCTTATTCCGTCTTTCGTGATCCTCCATCCGCCCACCGTCTTCCGTCCTCCATATCTTAACCTATCAGCCGGCTGTGGGGGCGACATAAATTTCGGCCCACGTATAGACAGCCTCCTCGTGGAGCATAATGACACACGTCTTTTCCGGTTTTGAGAAAATAAGGACGGAATGCCTGTAGCGGAACTGCCCCATCGGTTTCCAGTTCTCACGCGGCAATGCCATGTTGAAAAAATTTATGAGCGAGTTGATGTCCACTCTGCCCCGCAGTGTGAGGAGCCCGGTTCTGATGGATCCAGCCTGAAAAACATAAGAGTCCTTAGCCCGAAGTTCGAGTTCAGAGGGAATTGGAATATCGGGGAAATCAAGGATTTGGGGCTTCGGGCCGGTAGATGGAACCGGTTGGGGTGCTCCGCCCTGCGGCTGAGACTGCGCAACCGGGTTTGGGGGCGGAGGACTGGAATGGCTGCAACCGTAAGCTGCCGACAGACAAAGGGCAATCAAAAAAAACCAAAATCTTCTGCTGCTTCTGCGACTTGTCA
>Ga0364919_10121_pt1 | contig 31699 bp, 34 predicted proteins | sample SorcelJu500001C7_2_FD_206953 | JGI IMG/M metagenome (GOLD analysis project Ga0364919, IMG submission 206953) | Enriched cells from Trout Bog Lake Hypolimnion, Wisconsin, USA - BchlTB.June20.5000.01.C7 | ecosystem: Environmental > Aquatic > Freshwater > Lake > Hypolimnion/Profundal zone | place... | reverse complement strand
CATTTCAAATTTGACCGTGCAGGAAACCACGCAGCAGGGCGGCAAATATCAGAATGCAACTGCGACGATTCTACTGCTGCAATCCGTTGTCACGCGCTCGGGCGTGAAAGTAGGTAGTATTGTCGTGGCCTACGATCAACGGCTCCGGGTGCAGCGGATCGGGATGGGCGGGGATAATTCCACCGAGCTGATCTGCGGACCAGTCGGAGTGAAAATGTCGAAGTTTTAAATGGAATCAAGTCACTTGAGTTGACTCTGCCCTTCCTTGTGTTGGGGCACCTTTTTCAATGGTTTGGATTCCAGCAGGCGTTTCTGGATTTCCAAACGGCTGCTCCAGCCTATACACATTAAACACCTCAATATGAACCTTGTGCTTTGCTTCACCTAAACCGATCCGATGGAAAAGTTTTTGGCAAGTCTTATCGAGTGTGGCAATATCATCAAAAGCATTTTTTGAAGCTATTATGTGCCAGTCTTCCCCAAACGCTGTAACTCGCTGCGTAATATTTGTGACTGTCCCAGCAATATTGATGTTGGCATTAATGTCAACGTATGAAGCTCCAGTCCCAGAATGAATCCCCATTCGTAAGATTATTTGTTCGTCTTGTTGACAAGGCTCCTCATTCCTTGTCTTGAGTGAGAATTGAAGGTGTTCCGCTAGACGAAGAATTATTAACGGCGTTTCGTCAGTTCCTAAAAGGCATACAATCATTCCATCACCAGTTGGTAGAAAAACCAAATTCTTGCGATTAACGTTCTCCAGTGCTGGAGATTTTTCTACAACCTCCTGAATGTGTTTAACCATCCGACATTGCACATCCGTAGTGTGTTTTGAATAGCCAACAATATCTAAACCCAAACAATAAGAATGCAGGTGCGCCTTTGGGACATGGAAGCGTCTTCTGGCTGCAAAAAGTATTTTTTGGAACAAGCCTTCTTTCATTACTGGGGAAGAGTGAAGTTCTTGTTGAAAAAATACTTACCGTTTCGAATTTCGTACGACCAGATTTCCGTAACCTTTACACGCTGCTCTTGAACCAAACTCAACGCGTCTCTTACCTTTGTTGCAGGAACTACTAATATGAACTTACTAACACCCAATTCTCCGTACTTTTTCCACTGAATCGCCTCCTCCGGAGTAATCGAATCTTCCGTTTCAATCTCTTCAATGATAACTGCCTTCCCTGAAGTCTGCTTAGGGGGCGGATTTGGCTTCCAAACTATTACATCTGGATAATTGCCAGACCCGACTTGTTGATTTTTTTCCAAACCCGGATTTAGGGAAACTCTGTATCCTTGTTGAACAAGCTGGTCGTAGGTGCTAGCTGAAGCTCGGACGGCTTGATCGTGTTCAGACTGAAGGGTTAAGCGAGTGGCCATATTAATTTTCCAATTCTTTGGGTTTCCAGTTGAATGAATAGAGGTAAAAATAACACGGAAGCATAAAGTTTGGTTTTCGGCAGTGAAGCATGTTTACAGTGATGCCGCAAAGAAAATTGACACGCAAGCACAAGCATGGCGATCAATAGCGACATCAAGCGGCGTTCGGAATTGTTTTTGTGCAGTGTTCTTGCCAGCGCCGTTCCGGACGTGAGGTTTTTTCCGTCAAAAGGCGGCAATGACACGGAGGATGAAAGTGTAATGGAACCGCCGTATGGCGTTTTTGCAGCCGGGGATGCGGAGCGGATGATGGCTGGCGAGGACATCTGGCTCATTCCCGTTACGGCGCTTTACGTGACGCACATGGACGATACCGATGTCTCCACGCACTCCAAAAACTTCCAGCGGATCTACGAGGGTCTAAAATCTGTCGAGCGCGGGGTGAAGCCTGATCAAGCCATTGTTCTTCACGGCATGGAAATCAACGGGACGGACGAGGTTAAAGACGAGGACGAGCGAAGCCATGCGGACACAGTGGCGCTCGTGCTGGCGGTGAGCGGATAGGAAGAAAAGCTGATACCTGGAAGCTGAAACTTGAAATAAGCTTTCGCGCTTTGCGCCATTATTAATTTCAACTTTCTGCTTTCTCGATTTTTGTTTTGTCCCCCGAGTTGACATGCCGGATTGGTATTATGTCTTCACTCGTTTCCACGACTCAAATTGGGCAGATTTACGAATTCGGGTTCCACGCCGCCGACGCTCCTGCCATCACCGGCTTTGTAGCGCGTTCGGCTGAAACGAAATACGGTCCCGAGATTCTGGCGCAGTCCACCGACGGCGAAGGGCACACGGACGGCGTAACCGTCTCCCTCCCCTCCAAGCGGCTCATCGAGGGCACATTCACCGGCTACATCACCGATCAGTTCGATCCGTTGACGCTGCCTGGCACGTTCCAGTTTTTGGGCCGTCTGTTCATCATCAAGCCGGGCGGAATTTCCAAACCCCGGCGCAAGGGTGAATATGTCGAAGTATCCATTGAGGCGACCAGCTACGCCAACGTGAATTAAGAATGTGGCACTTGATCACAAACTCGGCGCGGCATTCATTGACGGCGGCGTAAGGCACCGGCTGTTCGGGGTCACACTTCGTCCGTTCTGTCTCTGGCACAATTACATGTTGCAGGCGATTGATTCGCCGTTCATCCGCAAGGGGGATGTCACTCTGTTCGATTTGAAAACCGCTGTCGGCGCGTGCCAGTTGCGGTTTCGTGATTCGCGGATACGCCGACCATTCTGGCCGCTGCGTGTTGGGCACAACGGACTCCGGAGCGGGGTGGACAGGATGTTGCAGTATTACGGCGATTATTTGCAGCGGCCTGATTACTCGGTTCACACCAAGGACAATCCGGACGCGATGCCCAGCGGTCCACGAGGGGCTGCTCCGGAATCATTGCAAGTGGCGTGGGACATCATCGGATGGTCGTCTTGGCCCGAGGCCTACGTGTGGGAGATGCCGATTGGCGCGGCGTATGTCTATCAAGCGGCTGCTCTGCGGGCGCGGGGCGTCGATCTGGATTTCATGACCCCGAAGGAACGGGAATTTCAGGCCGCAATGAAAGCGGGGGAAAAGCTGAAATCTGAAAGCTGAAACCTGAAATCAAGCGGGGGATTCTTCCTCTCAACCATCAACTTTCTATGAGCGACGCATTCAGCAAAGTCATCAAGGACAACACGAAGGGGATCGGGAACAAGGCGTTCATCGGCTTTTCCGTGGTGTCGATTGCCGCATCCAACAACAAGCTCAAGGAAACCCTCAAGCTGGTGAAGGATCTGGCACTATGGAAATTCACATGGCCGGTAGCGTTGCTCGGGGCGTTGAAGGGTGTGCAGGGCGTCATGCGCTCCCTTGCGCGTGACACCGGGGCGCTCGATGCGGCAATCACGCGGTTGGGGAAGATTCGTCTCTACCAGGGCCAGCTCGAACCGCTTATGAAAAGCGCGGCGGCGGCGCGTGCTCGGCTGGCTGAGTTAATGAAGTTCGAGGGAAGATCGCCGTTCAACCTCGGGGACATCGTGGCGGCATCCCGTGCGCTGGAGATTTACGGCAATGGCATTATTAAGAATGCTGACGGCCTCAAGTTGGTGGAGCAGATCGCAAAATCCAGCGGGACAAGCATGGCGGCATCTGCTGAGGCGGTGGGTGAATTTTACCGGCAGATGAAGGAGGGTAAGCCGGTCGATCAGGCGGCTGAGGCTTTGCGCGACATGGGAGTGGTGAGCGAGCAGACCATCGGGCAACTGATGCGGATGCAGAAAGGCGGGGCTTCATGGGTCGAGGTGTTCACGGCGGCGCAATCGGCGATTCGCGGCACCACGTCGCAGAGCGATGAGTTCGGGCAGAGTATTGAATCCCTGCAAAATCAACTTGTCGAAGTTCATGAGCAGATGGCCTCCGAATTCGGGAAACCCTTTCTGGATGCGGAAAAAAGATCAATGGAGGCTTCCATTAAGGTGGGGCACAACCTGGCGCCGGTGTTCAAGGAAGTGGGCGCAGGGCTTGCGGAGATTTCAGCGGCGGGCGACGGGTTCACAAACTGGGTCAAGGTCGCCGCCTCTTCGATCCCCGGTCTGGCGACCGCTGCCGGGTTTCTGACCAAAATGCTCGGCGGGGTGGTCACCGCACTTTCTTTGGTTGGTGTGGTTGGAATCGGCAGGGCTGCGAAATCCGCGAAAAACCTCCTGTCACCCAATGCAATTGCCGGTGGTCTGCGTGGAGCATCCACGTTTGCGGCGAAACATGCCGGGATCGGCGCGGAATCGCCCTCAATGGTCGAGGGACTTTTCGGCAACGCGGCTGGCATGGCGAGCCGCTCGGCCGTCGCCATTGAAAAACTGGCTTTTAGCTGGAAGGGAGTTGGGAATGCGGCGCTTCAGGCAGGAAAGCTGATGGTTACATCTTCAACGGGAATTGTTGCGATTGCCTTGGTTGCGTATGCCGCCCTGCGTGAATGGACGGCGCAGATCGAAGAACAGGTTTCAAAGGTGCAGGAATTGAAAAACGCGCAGGCGGGTCTTGAAGTCTCGTTGAAAAAGGAGATCGCGGCGGCTTATACGGCGGAAGAAGCCTATGCCGCTTTGCGCAAATCCATCGATGCCCTGGCTGATGCGCGGGAGAAGCTGGCCGCGATGAAGGAAGACGATGCCGAGTATGCAACCACCAAGGCGCATGTGACAAAGCTGGAGCGGGATGTGGGTGTTGCCCGAAAGAAAGCGGAAACGCTGCCGGTGGGCGCTCATTTTGCATCCATGAACGAGGAGGCTGCGAGGACATTGCGGCATCGGGATGTGGTGACGGAGAACCGCATCGAGAATGCGACCGGAGCGGAGAAGCTGGATTTGATGCAGAAGCAAAAGGAGGATTTGGAGAAACGCACAACAGAGGGATCTGGATACAGTGAGGCGACCTCCGATCTTGCGAACAAACAGGCGTTGATTGATTCCGAGCAGGCGCAACTGACGAAGGGAAGAAATTTTCCGGGGATGGCTCCGAGTTCCTTGATCGTTGGGTCAACGGGAACGCCAGATGGCCGTGCGATAGCGGTTGATGAAGGGCCGGTTTCTGAATCGCCCGAGGAACTTGCTGTCCGCAAGAAAGCGGAAAAAGAGGCGGCTGCGAGGGGTTCTAAAAGTGAACTGATTCGTTCCTTTCAGGATCTTGAAGACCAGAAGAGCACGATGAAGCCGGAGGACTACCAAAAGAAACTTGCGGCGTTGAATGTGCGCAAGGACGACATCTCCAAGCATGAGGAATATTCGGACAAGGCGAAGGCTTTGGATCTGACAATGAAGCAATATACCGTTGAAAACAAAATTGCCGATATTCGCACGACCGCGGAGGGTGATGTCGCGGGATTGAAGGATGTCGGGATGGCGAAGGCCGCGAAGGAATGGGGCATCCGCAAAAAAGCACTGGCTGACGAACTTGCGGCAGAAAAGCAAAGGCCGCAACAAAACCTGCGACGACAGGAAGAGCTTTCGGCGCAAATCGAAGCCGGTGGCATTGCCATGACGGAACAATCGCGTGGCAACACTGTCTATCAAGAGGGCGCAGAGAGGGAGCTTGATACTAAAAAGGCTTGGAGGGAAGGGCGTGGACAGGATGCAATTTCGTTGTCCGACCTTTCGGATTTCGCCTCGAAATACGAGGATGCAAGATCACAGCTTGGCGACACTCCCGAAGCCCTCGACCTGGCGAAGCGGCAGGCGAACGAGGACATCGCATCGAGCGCGGCTGACATGGCGCGCAATCCGGTGGTGGACAGTATGCAGCGGATTGCCGGCGGCGGTGGGGTGAGCGCCGACCCGATGATGACCGTGGCGCAGCGCCAGTTGAGTTTGCAGGAAAAGATGGCCGGTTATTTGCAAACATTGTCCGAGCGCGAGGACGGCGGCGGCAGTGATGAATTTGTAAGCCCTGAATAAATTTATGGCAAAGAACACAGAAACACGCGGCCAGCACCAGGAGCTTCATATCCGCAAGTTCCGTTCGGATCGTTATGGGGTATATACGGGGAGCATCGAGCGCCATGTGAAGGAAGATTTTGATAATCCCAATTGGCGGTTTCTGTCTCCGGATTCCGCACCGGGCAATGCGGCCGGACTGCCATGCATTACCGTGGAGCGGGATTACGACGAGAAAACAGGCTTCGGAATCTACACTTATGTTTTCGAGGGATTACCGGACAATTTTAATTTGAACCGTGTTTTCTGCAACTGCGACGGCAGCGACCGGGAAGAACCGATTGAGACAAGCCCCCAATGGCCGGACATCAAAAAGAAATACGGGGCTCAACAAATCCCCGGCTCGCCGGGGCAATACTATTTTCCTCCGACTATGAAGGATGGATCGGGCAAATCCGTTCCCAACCCGCTTTTTGGAGCCACGCATTACATGACGGTGGGGATGCTCTGGACGGCGACCTACGCGGTGCGGCAGGTTCCGCAAAGCATCTATGCGCGGGTCGATACGATCTGCAATCCGCGAGGAAATGCAATCGTGAGTGCGCCCCAGTTGAAGGCTCCCCGCAACTGGCTCAAGCTCGCGCCAGGGATGCAGCAGCGGGGCAATGTGATCCAGATTTCCGAGCGATGGATGGCGAGCGGCAAAAACGGATTCAATCCCGATGTTTATTGCGAGAAATCAGGAATGGGCGGCGGCGGGTTGACCAGCGGGGTCTTAAATGATGGAGGCGGTCTGGACGCATGATTTCACTCCGATCGCTCGAAGTAAAACCCGGTCAGCGATGGACGGTGCGGCTCTGGCGGCGTCTATTGATGGCTATTGAAGAGCGCACACTTCGCACCGGTCGTGATGTGCGACTGCATCATTCGCCCGATGGCGTGATTGTGAATACTGGCGGCAACGGGCGCGGCGGCTCTGGGGTGGTGCATTCGTGGCAGATGATCGCGGAGGATGGTGAGGACAATGGGGCGCTGGTGAGTTTCATTCAGCGCGGCCTGGTGAATGGGGTTGAGGCGAAGCTGCGGGATTTGAAGGGCGACTTGGTGCCGATGTCGAAGACTGACAAGGAGAGCGGCGAGATGCCGAAGCTGACGGTGACAAAGGATAAATTCGACGGTGCGGGGGTGAGCCGAATTTATGCACGGATAACGGTGAACAAACTGGCAACCACTTCAATCGATGATGTGGAATTGATCGCGTCGGAGAAGACTCCTGCACGCATTCCGTTTACGACATTCAAGCTTATCGGGTTCGTTCTAATGGACGATGGATCGCCGACAATCGAGCAGCACTGTTTCTTCGATCAAACGGTTGTGTGGGGCGTGAATCCACAATTGGGCGTCGTGACCTCGATGTTCGTGGCTGCGTAATTTTTATCCTTTAACCTTTTTTCTTCATGGGAGAGCTTGATTACCTTGCCAATTTGAACGTGCGGCATCCGGTGGCGCATACTTGGAATCAAATGCTTCGCGAACTGGCGAAACGGCTCCCGAAATGGATCAACGTGGGGTACAGCACGGGCACATTCATTCATCCTTTCTACACAACGGCCGTGCCCTGGGACGACATGCCGAACTCAGCGCCCTACGATCCTGCAAGGGTATGGCGCGTGGATGTCGTTTCCGGCTGTGTCAATGATGTCGTCGCGGCAATTCCATACAGAGCGAAGGATGATCCCCGAGGGTGGACAATGACGGCTGATTACCCGTTTGCACCCGGCTCCGTGGATGCCGTGATTGATCGTCCCCTTTATGACAAAATCGATCCCGCTCCGTTCCTTGTGATGGAATCACCCTCAGCGGATGGATCGGATTTGAAGAATTTCGTGCCGGTTCCAGATGGTGCGCGTCCGCCGTTTTTCAAGACAGAAGAGATGTGGGCGCAGTCGCTTTTTCAGACATCCGTAATGGTGTCGGCTGATCCCGCCCTGGTGGTCGTGTTCAATCCGGCGCTGGCTGCGGCCCTGCGAAGGCGATACCGGGTATTCATCGGGAAACCGCAAACCTCCCTTGTGACAAACGTGAAGGAGATTGCGCGACTCTACCTGACGCGGGATTCAACGAATAAACCCGAGCTTGATGAAGTGTTTGTGTGCCAAAAAATCTTTTGGGATTTGCAGGCGATGATCATGCAGGGCGGAAAGGATGTATTCGCAACGGCGGAAATCGTTAGAAATATCGGGGTTGACCCGATGACGGACGCAATGGGTTCAATCGTTGCGGATTCACTGGTGGAGATGGCGTTGCCGTTATCCTATACGGCCTGGTGGACAGCGTGACTTATACGCAAAGACTGGTTGATTTTTGATAAACAAACTGCACTCAAGAATGCGCGCCCGTCAATGGCAAGGCAGATAATCACGATGCAGGCGCGTTAAAAAAGCGTTTGCTTGCTGTCAGTGATGTCAACGATTACCTTTCCATCAAATTTAAAAGCTACAAAATCATGACTTGCTGGGATAACCCGTGGACCAAATACAAGCAACCACTCACAATTTTCCGTCATGTATTTTCGACTCTTGTGAATATCAATGAAGTGACTTAGTATCTCCTTAAGATTTAGATGATGTTCATAAGCGATAAGAACTTTAAGACCGGCGTTCACCATTAAAAGTTTGGAGAGCTCTTGACACCAACTCTCATCGTTCTCAAGTTCGATTGCAACCTCCAACGCCCATTCCCCCCAATCTTCTCGAACTCTGTCGAAATAGACTACATCTATGCGGGGCCAATATTCTGTGTCCGCAATACAAGCAAATTCCACAGAAAGATTCTTAACAAGCCCGGTAATGTAACTTGTCCATGGTTTCGCATGGTTGTAAAATTGCGAAACCTGCTTCTGCTGGTCATTCCAGTCCAATCTTAACTTATTTGAAAACGCAGCCCAGAATTGCTCAGGTTTAACCGGAAACACCTGACTTTTCATAAGTTAGCCCGCCACGCCTTCTTTAAGATTAATTCTACCAAGACAGGAATTAGCATACTCATGAAATCAATTTCGATTCAAATTCAATCGAATGCACCTTTAACTTCGGCTTTACTCACTCCCTTTATTAGCGTAACTCTTTTCGTCTGATCTATTGTAATCTTAATCCCACCAGACGATGTATAGCACCAGCTTTTCCGATCATCACTGACCTTCATTTCTGGAATATTATAGGCTTCAACAAACTGCTTTACGAATTCCGTTGGCTCCATATCGGTAGCCTTGAATAAGTAATTCACGAGGTTTCCCGAGAGACTAATTTCATTAACGCAGCCCATGTTGTTTGCCAGAATAATACTGGGATGCACATTTGCCCTGGTGTATTCCCCACCTTCCCCTTCTTGTGAAAGTAATTTCCATAGAAAATTAAGTAAATCTACCGGCGTATCCGATTTTTCCAACAGACTTAATGGTCCCGCCAATAATACAATTCCAACAGACCTATCAATTACAATTGCGGGATCACCATTATTCTTGGTAACGATAATTTGTGCATCACTCTGACCGAGTTTCTCTTTAAACCAAGTTCCAATGGATCGAATATCCATTCCTATATAAAGTCCTTTAATCTTTATTTCTGCATCCTTTGAATTTTGAGGATTTGACGGTGTTTGAATAGACGGCGAGGCATCATCAACCGCTGCGCATATAAGAGATGTTTGAGCGCAAAAAATCAGGATAAAAGAGAAGATGTGTTTCATTTTATAGATAAACGCTCAAAAGAATAAACAGGACAACATATCACCATGTGTTTCATGGAGGCATTTTGCCTCCCGTTGGTGCCTGGGCAAGATAAAAGTACTTGATGGGGTTGACATCCATCCCGTGGAATATGGCACTCGACATTGTGGAGGATCCCCCTCCGCTCAATAGTTTCACAGGTTTTCCATTCCGGATTGAACCGGTACCCCTTGGTACGTTCGTTAATGGCGGGATGCTCTCGCTCGCCATCTCCGTACCGTCCTCTGAATCGGCCACGCATTTTGAGCCATGATTCAAGACCTGAATCTTTATCTGAACCTGCAAGGCCGTGGGCTGGTGACGAGTCCCAACGATTCCACGTCCCCTGCCCTGTTTTTCATGCAGGGCGATACCTACCGGCTGGTGCTCAATGGCCTTTTGCCGGTTTTGGATAATTCGCTCACGCTTTTTGCCCCGGCGCATATCGAGTGGAGCCGACTTTCGGCTGGAATCACCCTCATCGATGCCGCTCCGACCGGCGGCACCTTCAAGGTTCGAGCCGGACTGATAGATTCGGATGCGACAACGACAACTGCTCTCAATTTCAATATCAGCAAGGGTGAATTGCAGGCGGCGCTCAATGCGATTGCTGTCATTATCGCTGCTGGCGGGATTGACGTGGTCAGCAGCGGGGCCGCGAATATTTACCGCCTGAACTGGCGTGTTCCGGCCAACGCGCTCGCGCTTGCTGTTGTGGAGAACGCGCTTTCTCCGCTGACACTCAACCGGGTTGCGGTCGATCCGGATGTGGCGGGCAAGGTGGAATTGAAGCTTTATCAGGCTCCCGTCACGCTGACGGATCAATTCACACTGCCGACGGCTCCCGCGATCACGATTACCCGTGTCCGTTCAGGAAGCACGCTTCGAAATGAAGTACAGCGAATCACTGTGCCCGATGCGGCCATCGGAAGTTTTGCACTAGATTGGCTGGACGTGGCCGGATCGATCATCCCCGTGACGACCGTCACGGCGGCGGCGGTCGAGGCGGCGATCAATGATCCGTTTTACGCTCTCAGCAGCACGGATCAGCGGTTTTCCGTCACCAGCCCCGCGACTGGAATTTTTGATTTGGAATTTGTAGGCGCGTATGCGCAGACATCCGGGCTCGCATTGATCGGGATCGAGATGTTCGACCAGGTGCCAATTGATACACCGGTTGGAATCATGTCGCTGGATAATCAGGCCATTGAGGATTTTCTGGACGGGGCTGCATCGGGGCGCGCCATTTTTGAAATTCGCGCCTACGACAGCAACGGCAACAAGACCATGCTGGCGCATTTGCCAGTGACCATCATCAACGATGGAATTGACGATGAGGTTTCCAGCCAGATCGGAACCATCGCAACCCGCGTGGACACGGTGTATGTCTATCCTGATCCAAGTGATTCAGCAGCGCAGGCGGCGGCGATCGCGCGGCTTGGAACCTCCTTCACCAATCCTGTTCTCGCCCAGGATTTCGTATTCACGCACGATTTTGCGACGATGGGTGTAGATGTCTGCGTCCTGATCAAGACGGCGGGCACACCGGATACGTGGTCGATCCTGCCGGACGACCAATACGAGGTGGACATCCTCAATGACAGCCAGGTGCAGCTTTTCTTTGGTGCGCCCATTCCTGCCGCGCCTGCCGTCGGCTCTGTTCAGGTCTGGATCTGCACCCTGGCGGCGACCCCGATTATCAATGATCATCGGCACTCCACCGACGCGATTGACGGAGTGGGGCCGGACCTGGGGAGCACACTCACGGCGATCATTGCAACCCTACGGGCGGCAATGCCGACCGGCTGGCCGAACATTCCCGCCAACAAGATCGTCGGACAACTGCCCGGCGCGCAGATTGATTTGACGACACTCTCGACTTTGCTTGCGACCAATTCCTCCTTTGCAACCGTATTTCGGGCATTGAGCAATGATTCCACGGTGATTGCCAACATCGCCAACAGCTTTGCCACCAGCAGTGATTTCGTGACGACCTTGAGCACGCTTTTGGGGAACTCGTCCGTGTTGAATTCGTTTGTGACTCAGCTCGGGAGCAGTCCGGATGCGTTGACCGCCCTCATGACGACGCTCGGACCCAGCTCCGGATTCGTTGCGGCAGTGAAACTCGCGGTGGCCTCGATGCAGATCCCTGGGGCCATGACGCTGCCGATTGCTCCTCTGAGCGAAATCCTCTTCACCGCGCAGACTGATCCCGCAAAGCTCGCCGGGCGCGGTCCCTACCTGTTGCCTCAGGTGATTTTGGTTGGCGATCCGGTCCCGACGGCCGTGATTCCTGCGCTCGCCGCCAACACGGTGTGGATGAATAACAGCGGTGCAGCGCTTCTTCTTCCCGGCGGTTCGGGTATCCGCAGCGGCTCCGTGGCGGCTGGGTCCTTTTTCGCCAGCGATGGACGGATCAACTACCCCGCGTCGCAGCGCCTTGGCACGTCGAGTTTTTTTCCTGCGCCCTTTGAGCGCGAGCTTTGGAGGTTGTGGATCGACGACAAGATGTTGCCGGCTGGAAAGACGCTCTCCGTCCAGTTTGCAATTGCGCTCCAGCTCATCAATGCTGACAGCGGTGCGCAATACGTTCTTGTGATTGAAAAGGGCACGGCTGATCCCGAGCAAATAGTGGCCTTCGGGATGGTCGGCGGTTTCATTCACGCTCCCGCCAACTTTTTTGTCGTCGGTCAGAGCGTTGAATTCCTCTCTCTCACGGGTGGAGTGGGCCTGGCGGTAGCTACTCCTTATTTTGTCGTGGCAATCGGCGGGACACCTTCGCAATTCAAGCTTTCCGCGACCTTTGGTGGCGAGGTGATCATCTTCACAACCGACATCACGGCGGCGGAAATGGTCATGATGCCAGCGCCAAGTCCTGAAACCCTTTCTGGCATCACCTGGGACACGGCGAATCCTCTTGTCAAACAACGCCTCATTCTTACTCAAAACCTGATTACGCATCCCTTCGGGGCAATCATTTTCCGTGGGGCGGATGTGGCAGGAGTGCAGAGTCTAACGGCTCAGGGGATTTATTATTCAGCTGCTTACACCGCCCCGGTCGCTCCTGTGAGTGCCAATTTCCTGCTCCGTGCCCGATTGATCGAGTTCGATACGGAAAACTCCGTGCCGTTGGCGCGGGGGTGGGTCAGTTACGCGCTTGTCCCCAACAGCCTCGCGCAACTTGGCGCGCAAATCGCATAAAATCATATGGCCGTACCCGCAATCAACACAACGACCTCGGTATTGGGATTTCTGGCAAACCAATACGCCTTATATCAGCCGGATACCGTGGATGGTCAAACGGGAACCTGGTCCATTGACAATCTTCCGGTTGGGCTAACTATTAGCGCGACGACGGGACTCATCTCGGGGGTTCCTACCATAGCGGGAATCTATATCGGTGTCCTGAAAATCGTGAACTCCAATGGGACGGGAATTCTGCCCATCACCTTCGGGATCGCGGATTGCGGGTATGTAAACGATGCCGGGATCGAGGTAAACGTCGATCTCGTGTCGGGCGCGGTGACATTTCCAACCTCTCTCGATGGATTTCTGCACGTCAAGGAGGGGGACACGATTCCGTTCTTGCTCGGAATGACCAAGAACGGGGTTGTTCTGGACGTGCCCTTGACGAGTGTGACGATCGGGATCAAGGAATTTGAAACGGACGGCCTGATCGCGCTTTCCAACATTTCAGCGATCCTGCAAGTCGGGACGTATGATCAGACGAGATACCGGATGTATTTCTCGCTGACGAAATCGAGCGCGCTATCGGCGGCATTGAGTGATTACGAAGCGCTGGCGGCCCTGGGGGATCAATTCCCGGTTCCTGCCGCAACGGACCCTGCGGCGCTTATCACCATGATCCCAGCTCCATGCGAAATAAAGATTACGATCCTTGTTCCGGATCCGACCGGCGGAGTTGATCCCGTATCCATTGAGCGGAGTTCGCAAATTTTCCCCATGCTTATCGAGCGTTCCATTGACCGGAGTGGCAGTTGATTATGCCCGAGTTCATTCCCTCCGCGCAGAGTGTAGTCGCTGATTTTCCAATCTACTTCGATTGGTTCACGGCGAATCTTGCCTGCGAGTTCGGGTGGCGGGTAAGACGCGCTGCCTGGAGCGATACGAAGTGGCTGCAAAAATGGTCGGGTGGCCTCTTCTGGATGATTCTGGCAGACGGAAGTGAGCATGTTGTCAGGAATACGGATTTCGGGGCGGCGGAGTTTGCCGGCCAAGACTGGACGGTCTTGGATTACGCCACGGAAACAGCTATCATTGGGAACACGCCGACGCCGACGCCGACGCCGACGCCGACGCCGATTCCAACACCGACCCCGATCCCAACCCCAACGCCGACACCGACCCCCACTCCGACGCCTAAGCCATGGCCGAAGCCCACTCCCGATCCCACGCCCAAGCCTGATCCGATTGACGGAGGAACAACCGGGGGGCCGATTGGCGGCGGTGCTGGCGGCGGCGGTAGTGCTGGTGGCGGTGCAGATAAAAAGATCAAAAAGCCCGTAAGACTGGTGGTGCCAACGCTGGAAATCACAAGCGTTGTCGATCTGGATAGTTGCCATAAGGCATCAAATGATGCGCATGACAACGGTCGTGTTTCCGTTCGATTCGGAATTAATGTGTCTGTCACTGCGGCGCTCCCTCCTGCAGACCCTAACTATACCGTTCAGTTGCCTCCGGCCGGGACGCTATATTTTGTGACGGTAAGGTGCGGCAGCTATGTTTCACCCAGCAGGACCGTTGGAATTGGCGGCACTGCTGACATTACTTGGTACTATCCAATCAAGTTAACTCTGAAAGAGACTCTGCATTTTACCGCCTCGGCATGGACCAGTGGTTCCTCCCTTGTAAGCGGCTCCCATGATGCAACGGTTAATGATTTGTGCTGCGGAAGCAGTAACCTCCCCCAAAATCTCGGGCAATGGCAGACTTGCGGGTCGCAATGCACTACGCCTGAATGTTCGGGAATATCAGACACGGTGAACCTTACCAGCTTTAGGATTACCGGGGTACTTGGAGCCGGGAGCGCCGATCGAACCTGGCGTCTTCACGATAAGAATTTTTCGGGCATCGTGTTTCTCAACGGCACCGTCGATGCCGACGGCACCATGACAGGAATGCCGTTTAGTTGGAAGGATACCAGTGATTATTGCTACGCCGCCGTCCCTGAACTGCAAGTCGGGTGCGCCGGAAGCTACGGTTAAAACTATGTCCCACATCCTCAATATTTCACAGGCTCATATGCCTTTTCTTTACAATGACGGAGGCATGAAAATGCTTTTTGTAAAAAACGAGGGCGTCATTACTCCGGAAGTCAACCTTTCCGGAAAATTCTGTTTTTTCCGGGAACCGTGGCTTAGCGATCCGAGTTATGACGCCGCCCGCGACCAGATTCGGGATGAAATCCATGCAGCCCCCGTTGTGAAATATCAACCACAGCGGATTGATGATTTCCCCAATGGAACACCTGTCCCGTTGCAGATTTCATCAGCCGATACCGTCTGCTCGCCGATCTGGATTCAGGGCGGGTTGCAATGGGTCGATACGAACGACTCAATCCGGAGCGCTATGAACACGCAAGGACCGATGTGGCTGCCTTCCTGGGCGACCATCTGCTACGGGTTCTCGGCCCCAGGGATTGAGGTGTGGGTTTCCAAGGATTCGCTGACGCTTGGATGGCAACGCGGGGATGACGCCCCAGTAAGCCGGGTGCAATTCCAAGGACTTGCCGATAAATCTCATATTTATCGTGTGGTGCCCACGGATCAGCCGGACACCGCCTTGATCTCAGTCCTGGCACAGCCGGACATCGTCCGCACCTTTCTCGTCTCGATGATCGATGCGCCGACGGTCACTGAACTCCTGGTTGATGGTCAGCCGGTTTATAAATCGAGCATTTGCGGCACCTATTGCGCCTTTTCGGTTCGCGATTCCCTTGATCGCTCCGTGGTGGTCAGCGACAGTTTTACGCTCGCGGCACTGTCCGGCGGGGTGACTTTCGTTCATACGCTTGAAACCCCGCTTCCCTCAGGGTTTGCAATGATTTCCGGATTCGGCGCGAATATGGCCGCATGGATGAGGGCGGGATTTCCGGTGACCCCGCAGGAACAGTTTGATCGTCGGCTCGCCCTCTGCCGGTCTTGCCCCTTATGGGAGCCTTGGTCGCGGTTTTTTTTGGGGCGCTGCCGGAAATGTGGCTGCACTTCGATAAAGCAATGGTTGAAGACGGCGGTATGTCCCGACGGAAGATGGTAACTGAATGTTGACACGGCCTTTTTAAGTGTAGCCATGTCAAAAACCATCATCACCAAAACCCGCCGGATCGCGCCCTTCGTGCCGGGGGTGCCGATCCGACTGGATGCGGCGCTCTCGTTCAGCAATCCCTCGGATCTCCTGGCTACGTTGGCGGGGTTGTTTGTCTATAGCGATGTTCCGGCATCATCGGGTTCCTACGGGGTGCCCGGCCAGCGCGCGTGGGACGGTGTGTTTTTCTACGAATGCACGGCTCCGAGCCATTGGGTGCGTTTACCCGCTGCTTCGTGGTCGGGGTCGCTGGCTCCATTTTCACCTTCGGTTCCCACTTCATCGGGCGCGACGCTCGGTGAGCGGCGTTACAACAACGGATTCATTTACGAATGCGTCGAGGCCAACACCTGGGTCCGCTATCCCGCCAGCGCGTGGAGTTAAACTTTATGAAAAAAACGATCCTGATCATTATTTTTGCCTTCTTGCTCACGGCTTTCGGGCAGGCAACTAGCCTCTACCTGGTCACGACTACGGCGAACAGTAGCAACGAGCATTCCCTTCTGATTCCAGCCGTTTCACCCGGGATGCTGGTTTGTGGTCCGGACGGCACCTTCTACTGGCAAACGCTCACAAACTCACCGTCTGCCGTGGGCACTGACAGCGTTATGTCTTCCTATGCGTCGGCGGCTCTTACGGGCAGTTTGGGGACGGGCAACTTTACCAACTCCAACCTCTTCACCACAAGCACAAGCGCAGGCAAGATCACTATTCTGTCCTACGTTGGAACCTCGCCAATTGTCAGTATTCCTCCTATTATCAATTGCTTACCTGTTACGGCAATTGGCAGCGGGTCTTTGATTAGTTCCATTATTTCAAACGTCACAATCCCTGAAGGAGTTACTACTATCGCAGGAAACGCCTTTAACGGCAGCCCTGTGAGCCGTGCGACATTTCCAACTACTCTTACGTCAATAGGGACATCGGCATTTTATATGTGCGCGTTCACAACTGTTACGTTTAGCAGTGGAAGTCTCGCGCTATCGGGCATCAGTTTCGGAAATATTTCGAGTCTCACAGATGTCTATTTCTTAAACAATGCACCGACTGGCGTGAACCCATCCACTTTCCTGAATGCCAGTGTAACCTTACATTACCTTCCATGGGCAACTGGATTTACCTCTCCAACATGGAACGGGTATGCCTGCACATCCGGCACCGTTACGGCCAGCGGGACTTCCGTAATATCCGGTAGCGCAGCATTAAGCGGAAGTGCAGCAGTGAGCGGGAGCGCGACCTACCCAACGGGACAGTATCCCATTATCAAAATCGAGATGCCGAAGGGCTATAGCTACACTGATTTTGAGTTGAAAGCCTCTGTCACTAACTTTGCGATTTCCAATGGTTATGTGTTCTTTTTTATGACCGCTTCACTTGGTTATCCTCAGACTTACACTACGATTCCTAAGGTATGGTTCACTGATTCCAGCTTTACAGGAAACGGGGAATGGAGTTGTCGTGTATGGCGAGCATGGGCTTCAGGAAGCACGATTTACAGCCAGTTGATTAATCACACCTCTGGGCAAGTGGGCGCTATCATCGTCGTCCCGCAGGAGCCGCAAACAATCCTATCGGCTACTAATACCCATCTTATTTGGTCTTACAATTTGCTATCCAGCGGAAATCGGGAAGTGGATTCTGCCGGTAATCCTATTTGGCGTCCAACCGTTCCTGTAGCGTGGGTACCCGCGCTACCTACCCCTTAATCTCAAACAAACCAAACACATGAAAAAATACATCATCGCACTATTGTTCGCGGCCTTCGTTGCCACGATTCCGACCCAAGCACAGACTACGAATTCCGATACTGCCCAACTATGGGTTACAGCCATTCGGGATGCCTACAACTCCCACAATGTCAGCTTTGAGGCCGGCGCGCCTACGCTGCGCCCATACATCGACGGATTATTGGCTTCCGCATCCACGGCGGGAATTTCACTTCCTGTCAGTACCTGCTTCTTCCCGGCTAGCGGTTTCCCGGGTTTGTATTTAAGCCCACAAGCTTATTTCCTATTGCAGATCAACAATAGTTCTCAGACAGGGCGCGACATCCAGAACATCATCCAAAGTCCGTTTGTAAATATAGCTTGTATCCTTACGGATACAGCGGCGATTAGCGCTACGACAAGCGGCATTATTGAGTTTTCAAAACCGGGGGATTTCAACGTTTGTGTTGCAGATGCCTTGCAGGACGCTCAGAACAGAATCGCAGGAAGCAGTCTACTTGCCTACTATTACCCTACGGTTGTAGGGAAGGGCTGTTACTCGCAAGGCTATGCCATTTGGTTTAAGGGTACTTACCTGCCTACGCTGGCTAATAACACTGTGCGCATTGCCGCTTACGCCAATGAAATCACTTCGCTTCTCGCGCTTCCTCAAAGTCCGGGCAGGGACGCAGCCCTGACTGAGTTTCGGGCAGATCGTTTAATTCTCGTCGAAATCCAGTAAAATGAAAATGGCGTTAATCGTTTTAAGCATGGTAGCCGCCTGTGGGATCACGCATGGACAAAACAGCTTGTTGCGTATTCCTACGGTGGCCGCTACGCCCATCCCGCTTACTGGAGCTGCATTGCTGCCAACACGGTTGGCTTTGCTTTCTGCTTCGCTTAATATGACCGCTCCGGTCGCCACTGACTTCCAGCCCGAAACCGAAATCGGGCATGCGTGGATGGATATAATCAACAGTCCTACCTACGTGCCGGATTCAGTGCTGGTGGGGTGGCTGCAAAAGGTGAAAGCTTTCAAGGCGCGGGAGGCCGCGTTTCGCGCCGAACGGTTGCGATAGCCTCTTTGTTTAACGCGTTCGTAGCGGCCGTGACCGCCTCCAGCATGACGGGCCTCCTGGCGATCGCAGATCTCTTCGGGGACGCCGAGAGAGTCGGTGAAATGAGCACCCGCAACCTGCTCGCCCTCGGAGTGATTCTCTCCTGGGCGATCGTGATTTACCAGAATCGGAAGAGCGATAAGGACCGGATTGCGGAGCGACTGGCGCAGGAGCACGCGCTTTCGGCCTTCATCGCCCACCACGATTCGACCGTGGAGAATATGAATACGGAGCGAAGCGCGGTGCGGGCCTCGATGGAAACCTTGATCACCAACAACACTGCGGCGATGACCCAACTCAAGGACACCGTTCAAACGCTGGCGATGCTCAAATAGTTGACATTCTTGCGGGTTGCATGAAACCGCTAACCTCGTTTGTCGTCCGGCTCTTTGCCGGAAAAATCACCGCCCTCATTTCAAGTGTGGTTCTATACCTCGTGATGTATTTCCTTGGCAAACTTGCCGCGCTCTCCCCTGAAATCTCTGGCAGCATTGATCCGGACAAACTGGCGAATGAAATTTATCTCATTTTGGTGGTTGCGCTGAATGCGGCCACCAACAAGTTGCACCTGGACAATGCGGCCGGGTTGGTTGACCGACTCAAGGCGGCGGAGGGCACGCTTCAGATCCCTGAGCGGCGAGCTATGGGTGTGGGCGTATTGGGATTGTTACTGCTTGGTCTCATGGTTTCATGCTCGACCACACAGATCGTTACATGGTGGAAATCGCCCACCACGCAGACTGGGGTGCGGATCGCGGAGAGCGCAGCCTTTAACTATGGCGTCCAACTCGCCGGGCAATTAGTGAACGGAGAGAAGATCGACTATAAGGCGGCGGGGATTAACACGGCTTTTATCGAGGCGAGAAGCTTGCAATTGACTCCGGACGCGAGTGATTCACTGGCGATTGTCGCGGCGGTCAAGCAGGCGGTGGATGATCCTGCCGTGGGCAAGAAGCTGGCAGCCGTGGTGGTCAAGAGTGCGCAGCAGGCTATTGATGCTGGGGCCGACCCCTCGGGCGCGCTTGAAGGCGCTTTGCGCGGGGTTACAGCGGCGGTCAATGTGGAGGCATTAAATCCCCCTCTCCCAAAGTAACGGAGCGTGATGTCTGGATTTACCTCGTCACGCATTCCTCATTCAGCCTTGAGAGTCACCCCGAGCGTCTGGACAGCTTCGGAAAACCAGAAGCGATTTTTTGGTGGACGGTAAAGGGGACGTTTTGAGTTCAGTCTTAAGCTTAAGACCTGGGGAGCTTGTTCGCAAAGGCGGCGGCCATCCGATGCGGATCGTATCGATCTATGGCGGCACAGCCGTCTGCGCGCCGATCATCACTACGCCGGAGCGGGAGAGCTGGCCTGAGAAGGTCACGGAACTGGAAAGAATATGAGCAAATTAACTGACATCCAAAAACTGCTTCTTACGACGCCCGACGCGATTTGGGGTATTCGCAGTGAAACCGCCCTGGCCATCGCTGGCCGGCGCGTCCTGGTTGGCATCCAGCGCATCCTTGGGGTGCTGCCCGATGGTCAGTGGGGGCCAAAGAGTGAGGCAGCTTTGGAGGCGCAAATCCATGCGCCGTCGCTGGCATGGCCGTTCACCGTCGAAGTGGATGGCGAGGATCTTGTCGTGCGCAACATCGTAATCACCTGTTTCGGTGGGGGATTCGATCCGCAGGACACGGGATCAACCGCAAGCGGACTCTCAACTCTCGGTGATCACATTTGCGGAGTATCCCTGCCTATGAACGGCCTGCAATATCCGGGGATGCGTTCCCGTGAACACGCCGCCCTGGATGGTTCGCCAATTCCAAGGCTCCCCTGGGGAACGCCAGTCGAGGTTACGGTTGGGAATCTCACCTATACACCCACTTCAGGCATCATCGACCTTGGGCCGGGAAAACAAGCCAGTCCGAGTTCAACCCAGGCGCACGCGCTCGATTTGACGGCACCGGCGGCGCGGGTCTTTCGGTGTTTACCTTTGTACCGGCTGTCGAGGGAGTTCGAGGTGCGTGGTAGTTACAGGATTCGCGGGGGCGTCGTTGCTGCCGCAAAATTCAAGGCATGATCCTGGGCATCGTCGGGCGCAAGCAGCATGGCAAGGACACGCTCTGCAGGATGCTCGGAGAGTTGAGCATGGTGCCGGTCGAGCGGTTTGCCTTTGGCGATGCGCTCAAGGCGGAAATTTCCGCTGCCATCGGGGTTCCTATTCATGTAATCGAGCAGCTCAAAGACAGGTTCCGTCCTCTGTTACAATGGTGGGGAACGGAATTCCGTCGAGAAATGACGGACAAGGATTATTGGTTGCCCGGGCTGGATCGAGCGTTGGCGACGAGGAAGGCGGGGGCACTCGTCTGCGTTACCGATGTTCGATTCTTGAACGAGGCGCATTTGATTCGGGATCGTGGCGGAATCCTAGTGCGGATTGTCCGCGATTTGTATAGGGAGGACGAGGACTCCCACGCCAGCGAATGCGAGAGTGAACGGATCACGGTTGATTTGACGATCCACAACTCCGGGTTGCCTGATGAACTTCTGGAGAAGGCCAGGGGCTTGCTGCGCGTTTTGCGCTCAGGGAAGTGAGGCTGTTTTGCGCCTCTGACGTTCCTGCACGGTGAGCAGGCTGATCGGGAGCGACATATCCTCTCTGGATCGGTCCATGGAAATAAGAGCTTCGGCGGCTGCGCGAAGAAAGAAAGCTTCTGTGAGACCGCGTTTTTTCAGCGCCCGCTTGAAGTCGTTCTTAATCGTATCCGGAACCCGGGTGTAGATCTGAACTGTTTTCTTCGGCTCCATTGCGGAGCCGATATTGCGTCCTGTGCAAAAGCGGATAAAGCCGGATCATACCGGACTATTGCTGTATTGCGGGTCAAAAAAAATGCCTCATGCGCTCAGGCTGCCGCCTCTATAAACGGAATAATTCGTTCACAAGTGCTCTGAAGGCAATCACCGCAACCGACGTGGGAGTTCACGCGGCACGGCGGGCTTTTTTTGGCGGGTGCAGCCCGATTGATTCGGTTCTGGGCCTATGCTTTTGGGATTTCCTTACTTGATTCAATTCCTTTGCGCTATCGGATTCGCGGAGGGATTCCGTCTCGATCCAGTCCTCGAATAGCTTGGAAATCGAACGACGACGGGTCTTAGAAAGCTGCATTGCGAGCTTTTTGTATTTTGGCTCCACCGAAAGGGTCAGTTTTGGTGATTTTGCGTTTATTTTCATTTATGCCTTCAATCGAAGGAGGTGTTGCGGCTGGTTGCTTAAGATCATCGCATGATGCGGTCTGTTATATGCTGATGGCATACACCGGAAACATACGTATATAATACCGCTTGGCAACATTTATCTTGCGTGCCGTAAAGAATACGTAACAGATACGTGATCTTAGAAAAGCAATCAAATGGAAATGCGGTTCTGGAAAATTTTATGGCACGACCAAAGCGACTAAAGAAACCAACAACACTTACTCTTTCAATGGAGACTTCAGCAAAGGCGAGGGCTCACAAACTTGCGTTTCAACGTAATACGAGCATCGGGAAAATGTTCGTCGAGTTTATCGATTCAGAGATCAATGGGGTGGTGAAATGACCGGACAGACTGCCTGCATCATCTGGAAGGCAGCGGCGGAGCCTGTTCTTTCCAACTTCGACAATCTCTCCCTGGAGAAACTTCGCGGCGCGGCGGAGGTACTTGCACCATTGAAGATCGCCTTACGCGGCGAAGTGGTTCACGACGAAAACGGGGCACTTTCAATCATTGCCAGGGATTACGCCACCCTCTCCGCTCATGTTCAATGGCGCGAATCCCTTCATCCGGGCAGTTGCACCACTACCCACGGCAGCAACTAATAAATATGAATCGTGATCTACGCCCTCTCACTATTTCCGAAATTGCGGCTGATTTGCGAATCGGAAAACGACGGATCTACGCCGACATAAAAGCAGGCTATCGGCTTGAATTCGCCGCAATGAACCGCACCAGCATTAGTCATTATCTTGTTTGGCATCGTTCCCGCCCCGCGGAAGATCAATCGCAGATGGAACAAGAGCAAGATCGTCTGCGTTCAACTTCTGGTAAATCTCGTGAACCGCAGTCGAGCCATGATTCACGAACCGCATCGCCAGCGAGACTGAAACCTTCCCATCGCTCTTTGCAGCTCGCGTAATCCACGTCACCCGTAAACCATGATGAACAAGCCCCTCCAAACCGAGCATATCAAGAAACTCGCGCCATTCCACGCTGGGCAGCGGAGGCAGTTCACACAGAGTCTTGGCGCCGGCCTTACGTCGGTCGCTGATGATCTTAGCCAGCGGCGCTATGATTCCTTCGTCCAGGGGTTGCGTAAAGGGTTTATCACCCTTTGTTTTGCGGTAGGTGATGCGCCGGCGCACGAGGTCGATGTCATCGAGCGGAACTTCGCATTGCCGCAATCGGGCCGCCTGGTAAAGCCCGAGCCAGAAAGTTACGCGAAGCCATTCTGGAGCTGCCCAAAGCGACTCCATCACCTTGTGGATCGCCTCATCAGTCCAGGGGAGCTTCTCCGCCGGTTTATCCCGGCGCATCCCGAGCTTAGAGATCGGGTTTGCCAGGAGCATGCCGCGCTTGACAGCCTCCCCCATGATCACGCCCAAAAACTTCAATTCGTGGATGGCGGTATTAGTGCCGACGCCCTGCCCCATCCTGAAAGCCCGAAAATCGAGAGCGGTTTGATAGCTCACCAGGTCTGGAGAATTGAGCGACTGCTTTACCAAGTAGGCACTGACATGCCTCCAATAGCGACGGTAAACATCCAGTGTGTGTTTATTCTTATAACGATCTGCGAGCCACGGCACAACCCACTCCCAGCCCCCACCGTTCTTCTTGCGGTCATAATTCTTGAGTCCTTCCTCATAGCTGAATTTGCGAGCAACCAATTCAGCCTGTCGCCGATCCCCGGGATTATCCTTCCTGAAACGCGTGGCTTTACTAAGCCATTTGCCGGAGTCATCTTTAAAACGAATCCAGAATGTGGGGCAATCTTTGCGAATATAAATGGAAGCCATAAGAACGTAACACACCGTAGCAAAAGCATAATCCATTACAAGACATTACGGGGCATAATGGAACGCAATGGAACGAAAATCACACATACTCTGTTCCCAAAGGTTGTGGGTTCGACCCCCGCCGGGCGCAGTTTGCAGGGTCCGCAACAAAGTTTGGGGATGCCTGTCGCCGCTCTAATGGCTGACTTTAAGGCGAATAAAACGGGTCTGATGTCCCGCCATTGTCACATTGTCGCGCACGGTGACCAGCCAATAGCTTCCTGCGTCCGCCTGGGACAACACCGTGGTGGCTGGGCTCCAGTTGTTGCCGGTGAGGGTATCGCTAACCTGCACGGTGTAGGTCAAGTCGGTGGCCAGTTTGTTTTGCCGGTAGGTCAGGGTGAGATAGCCGCTTTGCTGTGAACTCGTCGGGAGGTTCGCCTTGCCGTTGGTCATGGGATCAATGAGGAGGGCGTATTTCATCAGGTTGGTAATGCCGTCGTTGGCGGGCGTGTTCAACTCGCTGCTGATTGTGGGATCAGTCCGTTGTGCGTACGTGGCGAAGGCTCCGTTTCTCCATGCCTGGTAGTTGGTCGTCGCCGAGCCTGAAACATCGATATCCTGCAGCACCAACGCCGTCACGCCGGAGGGTGGAATGTTAAAGACCAAACGTACGGTTGCCACCCCGCTGGCAACAATTCCGTTCGTATCCGTAAGGATGGTTTCCGTAGCACAAACGGTACTCCCTCCATCATTTACGATGGCGCCCCCCACTTGCACAAAGGTCGAACTAACCACTGGCTTTACATAGAGCGCGAATGACTGATTGCAAAAGTTGCAAGTATTACTCCAGCCTGCTATGACTTGGAGCGCTGAGATGTCGTAACCGTTTGCGTTTCCCCCTGTTGTGGGATTCAGGTTCAAATTGAAATCCATCGTTGCGGGGTAAGACACCGTCCCATTCAGAAACAGGACTTTCGATAGATCCGACGTCGAACCCGCGCCGTCGCGAAGAGAATCGAAAACGGTACCGTTGGAGCCGGAAACATTCATGGAACCGCTGAGATAAGTAGCCTGCCCCTGATTTATCAAATCCGTGGTCTTGATGTCGGACATAAACTGACTGGCATTGTCCCCGAACGCAACTACCGAGCGCGTCACCTTGAAGGAGGAACCGGGAATCGCGACGGAGGTCGTGGATATTTGAGGCGCCAGATTGCTCGCGATCACTGCAGCTCCTGCATCATTGGGATGAACGCCGTCGGCCAAATAGCTATGGGAGTTGCCCGCATTGATCCCCAGCGATGCACCGTCAATGTAGTGCAGGTTTGGGTCGCCCGATGCCGTTACCAGACTCTGCAGCGCAGGACCGTAGGAGGCCAGCAGAGCAGAATAGGTGTTCGAGGTGTATATCGGCGAGATCAGGTAAATAGGAACACTCGGCTGCATACTGCGGACAGCGCTGACCCAACTGGTCATGCTGGCGATAAAGGTCGCGACCGGCGTGCCGCTGCCGGCATTGTTGTGCCCCATCATTTCCGTGATAACCGTCGCCCCCAATCCGCCAAGCGTGGTGCCGTCGGCGGGTTGGATGGTGTATCCGCCGAAACCCATGTTGACAGTCTCCCACCCCCTGGTCCGGCCGACTTGTTCTATAAAGGGATTGACGGCCGCATAGCCTCCCTGCGTGATCGAGTCACCATAGGACACCCAGCGCACACTGGGCGGAGCGGGAGGCGCTGTGAAGTTGGCGCCTGCATTCACGGTCAGCCCCGTAAAATCGACGGAATCCCAGTAGGGCAACACCAATTCGATTGTGTGAAAGGCGGCGGTTCCCTGTGTGAGAACCGTGAAACTCACGGTGCCCCGCGTGCCGCCGACGGTGTAAGTGCCCGTCTGCGTCCCATCAACCAGAATGGTTCCAATGGAACAGACAACCTGGCTTGCCATGCTGTTGTAGAAAACCGAGGCTACCACACTGGTGGCGTCCGTCCGGAAACGCACCCGTGCGCCGGGGTTGTCATACTTCAAAGCATTGGAAATAATGCGATCGAACCGCGCCATCGTCGAACTAAGTGTTAAATGGGCGTAACTCGAATAAGTGATGTTGGGGTTGTCGGGCGTCAAGACGTCAGCCCATACGGGACCGGCTACCAAAACCATCGCTAAAGCGAAAATTCGAGTGCAACACTGAAGGAAGGAACCTGCCGAAACAGATGTGGAGAAAAGACAATTTAGGGGTTTATTTGGGGGAATCATAGCCCCTAAGCGTAACTTTTTGGCCAGTCTTGTCAAGCCGGGGTTGGGAATCCTGTAATCCTAATAATTCTATCCAAACCATCAGGCTGGTTCAGCACTCAGCGCCACCACTGCGCTGTCGAAGGCTTTGTTGCAATCCGCCAGGATCCCCTCTTGCATTAGAGTGGCCCCATCGATGACCTGGTTGTTTTGCGGAATCCTGGAAACGCCCCCTGCTGGCAAGTTGAGTTCACACACCCGGTAGCGCCGTGCGGGATCCAGTCCTTCGGGTCTGGCCGGTAAGTTTGAGGCGTCTTTGGTCTGAAAAATGAACAGCACCGCACTGGCACGATCCTGCGAAACATAATTGAGAACAGACCGGCAACCCGTGTGCGGGTTTTCGATTCGGTAAAGATCACCAAACTGGACTACGGGCAAAACATGCTTTTTATAGATCGCGATGGACGAAGCGGCAAAAGCCAATTCCTCGGGTGATAGCTTGGAAAGATCCATATCCATGCCAAGCCGCGCACTCATGGCGACATCAAAAGCGTACTTGATTGGGCGCTTGCCCATATTGGTAACATGACCGGAGATGGCGATGGCCGGGAAAAAGGTCGAGTAATCCCACTGCATGGTGACACGGCGCAGGGGGTCGGTGTTGTCACTGGGCCAGAACTCGTGGAAATAGCGCAGCGATCCGAAATCCACCCGCCCGCCTCCGCCGGAACAAACCATCATTTCAACTCCAGGATGCCGGATGGCGACCTCTCGCATGATCTCGATCAGTGCATGATTGTAGTCGATGCCAAGATGAGACTGGTTGTCGGGCTTCAGCCACGGCGAACCGGGCTGGGTAAGATGGCGATTGCAATCCCATTTCACGTAAGAAATGCCGGGATTCTCGCTCAAAACATCATCCACGCACTTGAGAACATAGTCCTTCACTTCCGGGCGTGTGAGATCCAGCACAAGCTGATTGCGTTTCTCCTGCAATTCGCGTCCGTGCTGTCGAATCACCCAATCGGGGTGCTGCTCAAACAGCTCGCTCCTGGGATTTACCATCTCCGGCTCCAGCCAGATCCCGAAACGCAATCCGCGATTTTTGGCCTGCTCGCACAGATACCCGATTCCGTGGGGGAGTTTCACGGAGTTGACCTTCCAATCCCCAAGCCCGGCATCGTCGGAGTTGCGCGGATGCTTGACTCCAAACCAGCCGTCATCGAGCAGAAAGAGGTCGAGCCCCGCTGCCTTGGCTCCGTCAAAAAGCGAAACCAGCTTCTCCTCATCAAAGTTGAAGTATGTCGCCTCCCAGTTGTTCAGGAGAACCGCCCGCTCCTGGTTGCCGTCCCTCAGCACATATTGTCGAGCCCAGCGGTGGAGATTTCGGCTCAAGGAGCCGACCCCGGAGCTGCTATACGCCCAGGTCATCGCAGGCGTAGTAAATCCACGACCCGGCTCAAGTTTGTACTGTGAGGCAAACGGATTCATGCCGCAAAGGGCGCGGGTGCTTTGTCCATTGTTCTCAAAAGCGAACTGGAAGCTTCCGGGCCAGGCGAAGGATCCCGCCCAGACTTCCCCAACATTCTCCTGAGCCGACTCGTTGCGTGAAAGAAGAAATGAGGGATTGCGGTACTGATGCGCCCGCACTGAGATTTTTGAATCCAGCACTTTAATCCCAAGGGAGAGACGTTCGGTGGACGCGTTCATCTCGTTGATAAAATCACCGGTGTACTGTGTAAGAAACAGATCACCGGCGTTGAAGTTGGGCGACGACGAGGCAAACCGGTCGAGCTGAACCGTCCCGGATTCCTCATGGCGAATCTCCGTCCACTGTTCGATCACATCGAATGCCGAATAGCTCTTGAAACAGAGGGTTGCAAAGAAGGGGTAAACCGGATCCTTCACTTCGATGCGGGTCACCGTCACCCCATCGCCCGCGAAATTTGTTTCATGGCGAACATACCGTAAATCGGTCGAAGTATTCCCGTCGGCATGGGTCGCCTGTAAAGCCGGCTCGTTCGTGAATCCGTTGCCCCATTGGGGGTAAAATTCCTGTGAGCGCTCTACCTTTTCCGGAATGGCGGGAGCGTGCTGGCCGCGCTGACCAAAGCCGAGTTGATAAAGCCGGCCATCCTTCCCGACAAACAGGCTTAACGACGCATGGGTTGTTTCCACGCAAATGACTTGATTCTCGAGCCCTCCGTCTGCCTCGGGATTTTGGTTAATTAATTTATTCATCGAATCACTCTCTTAGCTTTAATTTTTTGATAACGTTATTTAGGAAACAGCCCATCGTTCCATCAGGATAACTGGATTTTTAAAAAAGAGTCAACAGACCCTTCCCCGATTTAAGTTGATTTGTTACGGGAGCGCCATACCGTCGTATGATCATCCATGCTTCGCCGGGTTTTCATTTTATCGGTTTGCATTCTGGCAGCCAGTTTTGCCGCACCCGTGGCTTCTGCGACGAGTGAGACGGCACCTGAGCATACCGCTGCGCTCGATTCTCACGAGCATTCCATCGCACTTTTTGGACGCCATGCAGCCCGGTTTAAATACGACCAGCGTATGATTCGCGCCGCGGAGATCGCGTCGAGCAGGGCGTATGCGAAGCCGACCTGGCGGTGCTGGCATTTTGTCAAGGATGCGCTGCTCGATGCGGGCGTGATCACAAAACGTCCACAGTCCCCCTGGGCAAAACAGGCGGGCGACGAACTTTGCGGTAAATTCGGATTTCGAAAACTGCCGTTGAAAAATCCAAAGGATGCACCCGTGGGGGCTGTGATTGTTTACGGTGGAGACGACGCAGGGCATGTCGAACTGCGCACGAATTCCGGTTATGTGAGCGATTTTATTTCACGCACCCCTTATCCGCGGCCGTTGATCGGGGTTTACGTGAAGGACGCTTAGCGCGTTGTAGAGGCGGACTGTTCTCAGCCGACTGTCGAAAAGCTAACGCGCGCAGCGCCTGATACCTGCAAGTTTTCAGGGTTCAGGGTTCAGTTTTCAGAAAATGATGCTTCGGGCGTTCCTGAAATCTGAACCCTGAAATCTGAAAACTCATGGAATGAGGTATGGCGCTGCGCGCGTTAGCTTTTCGACAGTCGGCTGAGAACAGTCCGCCTCTACAATTTGCGGGTGTAGATGATCAGGTTTGCGGTTCTTGGATCCCAATGGTAGCCCGTTCCGAATCCGAGCGGGGCGGCTGTCGTCTTGCGGTAAAGGTCTGTCATGTCAGGCTGGTAGTATTGTTTGAAAATATCCAATGGAGGCGAGTAGCTTCCGAAGAGCTGCAAATTCCAGTGGCCCGCATCGAAATAGCGCAATGGAATGCCGGAATCGTCCTGCACAATCACCGGACACTGCGAAAGCAGGAGGTTTCGAATGATCGAAAAGTCCGTTTCGTGCATGAGATATGACGCTGCTTTGACGTAAGCGGCTCCGGGCTGGGATTGTTTGATAAAATTCACAAAGGAGGCGCCGCCCTTTCCAAGCCCGTCGTCCCTCAGGTTGACACAAAAGTAAAACAGAGTTCCGGGCTGGCCGCCCTCTGACTGCAAAAAGTGAATCTCGGCATGATTCGCGTCACGCGTGATGGAAACAATCCGGTCCCCAGAACGCGCGAGCATGACGCACAAAATAGGCAAAGTTCCCTGCATTTTCAGATCAACGCGCATGTCCTTCGTCACAAAATAACCGGCTTCAAGCAATGTTTTAAACGATGATTGCAGCCAGGAGAGCGTTTGCGGGAGTGGGAGGATTTTCTCCATCGTGGGCGGATCACCGACCGGCTCCAGTCCGCATAAAATGTAACGACCGGCCCCCGGGAAAAAGGTTTGTGCATAAATAAAATCCGGCCCACTGAAGGGATAAAAGACGGTTTCAGGACGAATGCCTGCCATGGCCGTGGTCCGCCACGTCCGGATCGGCAGCAACCGGGCGGTATCGAATGTCATCCATCGCCTGTTCATCGTTGCGGCATAGGAGATCCACTCCGCCGTCGCCGCAAAATTGGCAAGCGGACTTCCTGGAGGTGGTTGGAACCCGGCAATGAACCGCGACAAGTCGTTGAGGTCGGCAGCCCCCTCCTCTGCCTGTAATACAGGAATGGCGCGCCGCACCTCCATGGGCGCGGCTGGGGCAGAAATGCATAGCAGGAACAGGGCACAGGCTGGGAATAGTCGTTGAAACATCATATCTTTCTTGTAAACCATACATTCGTCGCTCCTGCCGCACACCGCAAGGTGGATCGGGTATTTCATGCGAGAAGTGTCACATGAATAGACAGGTTCATTCCACTCGTGCTGATTTTCTCGTCGTGCATGGAGCCGACTCCGGGAGACAGCCTTTCTCGCTTTTCTTCATTCTTCCAAGAGAGGCAATCGAAGACTGCCACTCAAACTTTATTGTGTCATCAAGAGGCAACGCCCGATCCACCTTGCGAACGGTGACAGCGGGTATATTGTAATCCCGTTTTGAACAACGAAAAGGATTCGAAGGAAAAGCCCCAGCCAGGAATTTCGCTTGTAACGGCAACGGCCATTGTTGTGGCAAACATGGTGGGCACCGGCATTTTCACGAGTCTTGGATTTCAGATCATAGACATTCATTCCGGCTTTGCGCTGGTCATGTTGTGGGTGATTGGCGGGATTTGCGCCTTCTGCGGCGCCATGGCTTACGGAGAACTGGCCTCCACCATGCCACGCTCGGGCGGTGAATATCATTTTCTATCCGCAGTCTTTCATCCCTCGGTCGGATTTGTCGCGGGCTGGACTTCTGCCACGGCAGGATTTGCGGCACCGGTCGCTCTTTCTGCCATGGCCTTCAGTCAATATTTTCAAAGCGTTATCCCGGGTGTTCCTCCTTTCGCTTTGTCGCTCTCCGTCGTCTGGATTATCACGCTAATTCATCTGTATAGCGTCCATGCCGGCAGCGCATTCCAGAATTTTTTCACCTGGCCAAAAGTTCTGCTGATTTCGATGTTTATTGCGGCGGGGTTCGCAACAGGACGCCCGCAGCCCACCTCCTTTTTTCCGGCGGCCGGCGATTTGGGAATGATGTGCAGCGCGCCGTTTGCCATCAGCCTGGTTTACGTCATGTATGCGTTCTCCGGCTGGAACGCCTCGACTTATATTGTGGGCGAAGTCCGCAACCCCGTGCGCAATGTGCCCCGCTCCCTCCTTCTTGGCACGCTGATCGTCATGGTGCTTTACCTCGGGCTGAACACGATGTTTCTTTACACCACTCCTCTGGAAAAATTGAAGGGACAACTTGATGTCGGGGTGATCGTCGGCACGCACGTTTTCGGAAACATTGGAGGCCGCCTGATTGGTGCTTTGATTTGTATCGTGCTGGTTTCGTCGATCAGTTCCCTGGTCTGGATCGGCCCCCGTGTCTCGATGACGATGGGCGAGGATGTCCGCGCGCTGAGGTTTCTCTCCCGAAAAAACAGCCGGGGGGTTCCGGTAGCAGCGAGCCTGACGCAACTGCTGATTACCTCCGTGCTGCTCTTTACCTCCACGTTCAAGGTGGTTCTAATTTACATTCAGTTCACCCTGCTCCTCTGCTCCTTTCTAACCGTGTCGGGCCTCATGATTCTTCGATTCATGCATCCGGGTTTGATTCGCCCCCACAAGACATGGGGCTATCCTTTCACCCCACTCATCTTTCTTGGGGTCAGCGGTTTTATGA
>Ga0364919_10162_pt1 | contig 31709 bp, 26 predicted proteins | sample SorcelJu500001C7_2_FD_206953 | JGI IMG/M metagenome (GOLD analysis project Ga0364919, IMG submission 206953) | Enriched cells from Trout Bog Lake Hypolimnion, Wisconsin, USA - BchlTB.June20.5000.01.C7 | ecosystem: Environmental > Aquatic > Freshwater > Lake > Hypolimnion/Profundal zone | place... | reverse complement strand
ACTTTGACCTTATCCTCGCTTCCGAGCGCTGTAAGGTCCGGGTATTTAATCACTTCGGCGCGGATGAAGCCTTTCTGCAGGTCGGAGTGTATCGCGCCTGCCGCCTCCGGGGCGCTCGAGCCTTTACGGACCGTCCACTGCCGCACCTCATCCTCGCCGACTGTAAAGAACGATATAAGATCGAGCGTCCTTATGCAGAGCCTCGTCATAACATTGATGGCCGGTTCGGATATCCCGAGCTCCTTAAGAAACACCTGCCTGTCTTCCTCGGATTCGAGCTTTGCTATCTCGCCCTCCACCTTTGCCGAGACCTGCATCACATCGAGTCCTATCGGCGCATACGCGCTCTTAAGCGACTCGACCAGCGAATCATCCTTAAGGTCGAGCTCGGAGACATTCAACGCTATCATCATCTCTTTACGGGTCACGAGCGGGAAACTTGAGATCATCTTCTTCTCGTCAGATGCAAGCTCGAGAAGCCTTAAGGGAAGGGTCAGGTCGAGATGCTCTTTTAATTTTAGGAGGACCTCGCGCTCTTTTTTCGAAACCTCATCCCCGATCTGTTTTATCTTATTTTCGACGCGCTCGAGCCTCTTTTCCACAAAAATAAGGTCATAAAGGATAAGCTCCGAATTCACCATGTCGATATCGCGCCGGGGGTCAACCGAACCGCTTGCGTGGTAGACTGAGTCGTCTTTAAAAGCACGCACTATGTGGCATATAGCGTCGAGGTCATTTATGTCGGTAAATATATCGCCTTTGGCGATCGTATCCTTCTCTATCTTCGACAATAACTCTATATCGAGCCTCGCCCTCACATTTTTCTTTGGCTTATAGAGCGAGACGAGCTTATCAAACCTCGGATCACGGATCTCGGCGACACCCTTGATCGGCGAATCAGAAATAAGCTCCTTTTCTGTCGGTGCATGGCCTGTCAATAACTCAAAAAGCGTCTTCTTCCCTGTCTGGGGAAGCCCTATCATGCCTATCTTCATATCTGGACCTCTCTTTAGTGAATCGGTCTGTATTGCGCCCACTTCATAAGCTCAAGTACAGTGGAAAAGATTATATAAACAAACAGGATCCACATAATAATCCGAATTATTTTTCTCATAAATTTTTGCCTTCGACACTATCCCGATGTGGATGATATTTCACGGGGACGCAATATTTCCCCTGCGAGGAAATATTACTCCGTAAAACCCCTCGCTCTTTTGTGGCTGTGCTTTTGGGACCCGGTCCCAAACCAGCCATGTTGTTAATATGCCCATATTGGACCGGGTCCCATTCCTGGAGCCACAAAAACCATGCCCGCTCGGGGTTTTAAGGCCCCGTTCAATATCATCCACATCGGGTATTGCTAAGCAAGGCAAAAATTTCCTCGCTACCCCAGAAATTTTTTGTATACCCGTCATGCCCATTGTGGGTCGGTATCGACCGGATGAAAATTTGGGTGACACCACCTAAGCCTTTTGTGCACATAGGGGCGCTTCGGCGCTGGAGGAGACACGACCGGATTGGTAGTCCTAATATAGTATTGATATACGCCTCGAGGCAATCGTAGCCCCTATAGAACAAAAGGCGAGGTGGTGGCAGGACCCAAATTTTCCTGCGACCGAGACTCCCTTACCCCATGGCCAAAGCAAAGAGCAAAAAATTTCACCCCAATATCTTGTTGGCGGCGGCCAGGACGTCATCGACAGTGATCGCCTCGAGACATTTAAACCCGAGCTTGCAGTTATGCGCAAGGCACACGACACACCCTACATCCTTATGCAAAACAACATCGCCGGGATTCGACGGACCCCACCGCGTCGGAGACAATCCCCGGTCACTGCGGCCGAAGATGGCGATAACGGGTGTCCCTACAGCGCATGCAATATGAACCGGCCCTGAATCGTTCGATATGAATAATCGCGCGCGGCGCAATATGCTCGCCATATCCGCCACTGTCGTAGCGCCGGCCAGATTTATGCACGGCCCCTTCATCAAAGAAGCGATTCTTTTCGTTATCCCCCTATCCTCGCCGCCCGCCACCAGCACGATCTTAGCCTTATGCTTTCTCGCAAGCCCATCCGCGACGTTCGCAAAGCGCTCTGGATGCCATCGCTTAGAATGGCAGCTCGCGCCCGGATTTATAGCGATGACCTTGTCGGACTTTGCCACGTTATACCGGGCAAAAAGCTTATCGACCCTCTCCTCGTTCTTGGAAGAGATGGGAACATGAAGATCTCTGGATGGTGATTCTATGCCTATATGGCGTACAAGATCGAGAGTGTAATCGATCTCGTGTTTCAATCCGAATTGTTTCGTGTGAGGGATCCTCCTCGTAAGCATGAATCCCATTTTTTTATCGAACCCTATGCGTTTCGGGATGCGGGCAAGATAGGCCAGCAGATTGGTCCTGGATGTCGGATGCAAAACGAGCGCGAGATCGAACCGGCGCCGGCGCAGGAACCTGATGAACTTTAGCGTGCCCCACAGCCCCATACGCTTATCATATGTGATCACTTCGTCCAGGAACGGATTCCCCGCAACTATATCGCGCGCATATGGCCGCACCATAAACGCGATGTGGCTAGCCGGATATGCCTCGCGCACAGCCTTTATAGCCGGGGTCGACAAAACGACATCCCCTATTCTGTCCAGCCTCGCGATCAGGATACGTCGATAGTCGTTCGTCGTTCGTTTTTCGTTTTTCGTTTTACTCATAACCCTCTAACATCATTTTTGCGGTATCGAATACCTCGTCCGGGGTAATAAGCGTCATGCATTCGTAATTATAGGCGCAAGTCGCATTTTCACATGGCGAGCAGGAAAGTTTTTTAGCGATCACGGTATCAAATTCCCCCGTCGGCCCGTATTTCTTTGGATCGGTAGGGCCGAATATGGCAAGCACTTTTGTTCCCACCGCGCATCCCAAATGGAGCGGCGCGCTGTCATTAGTTATAAGGAGCTTTGCCCTTTTTAACAGATGCGCAAGCTGCCTTAAATTGGTCTTATCTACTATGTTGTGAGGTTTATGCTTCATCCTGGATATCACATCCTGAACTATTGCCGCGTCCTCGTCCTGCCCGATAAAAAGTATATCCGTGCCGCATTCTTTGCGTAATTGGTCAGCCGCGCGGGCGAAGCCCTCTACGGTCCAGCGCTTAAGATGGCTTTTTGCCCCGGGATTGAATACGACGAACCGCTCCCTGACCGAGAGTTCGCGTAAAATACGCTCGGCATGCTCTTCATCTTCTTTCGGCACATGGACATATGCCGGTTCGGCCAGGTTATTGATACCCAGGGACCTTAGGCGGTATAAGTGGCGCACCTTGCTATGTATGATCTCCGACGGGAACCGCTGTATGGTCCCGGTCCTGTATTTTGGCCCGATGAGAAGCGGGAATATGGTATTCCTTATATCTACAACTAAATCGTAGTGAAGTTTTTTCAGCTTCAATTGAAGCCGCCGCTTCTGGCCTATCGAAATATGCTTATCATAAATAATGAGCTTGGATATCCTCGGGTCCTTCTCGAATATCTCCTTAGCGCGCGGGCCGGCCATTACGTCTATCCTGGAACCGGGAAATTCTTTTGCGAGCGCCCTGATCACGGGCGTAGTCAGGATGACATCCCCCACGTTGCTCAGGGTTATTACAAGGGTACGATTTATTTCCGAGCGGTCTATATTCATAGGTTTAAATCGATTTTGCGGGTAGCCTCCGCCATAACATCTTCTACGGAAATAGCCGCCATGCAGCTGTTATCCGTACAGGTATTATCATAACACGGCACATCGCATTGTTTATTTTTAAATATAACGGTGTAGTCGCCATCCCCATACGGGCCGGTCAATCCGGGAGATGTGGGCCCAAAAAGAGCGATCACTTTTGCGCCTACCGCGACGGCCATATGCATCGGCCCGGAATCGTTCGCCACCACAAGGTTCGAGCGTGAAAGTAGGGCCCCGAGCTGTTTTAAGGTGGTTCTTCCCGCGACGATGACCGGCTCGGCCTTCATGAGGCGCCTGATATCTTCGGCAAGAGCTATGTCGTTGACTGAGCCGGATATCACTATCCTGGCATTTAAGGCCTCCGCTATGCGATCCGCCAGCTTTGCAAAATTCTCTTTCGGCCAGCGCTTTGGATCCCAGTTGCCCCCGGGATTTATGACGACTATCTTTTCCGGGCGAGCTACGCCTTTTTCGGCAAGAAGCTCATCTATAAATTTACGGTCGGCCTCGGTAACTATAAATTCATATGAGCGCGACCGCGCCTTTATTCCTACAGCCTCCGCGATGGCCAGGAAATACTCTACCTTATGCGCACCGATCGCCGGCTCATCTACAGATCTTGTAAGTATAACGCTCCGCTTCTTGGTATGGTAACCGATGCGCTCTCCGATACCTGCAAGGCATGTGATGAGCGCCTTCGTAAATGACCTGTGCAGTATAAATGCGGTACCGAAATTCTTTTTTCGTAACGCCATGATCAATCTTAGCTTACCAAAAAGGCCACGATGGGCGCCTTTCTCATCATATATAATGATCTCGTCCAGGCACGGATTGGATTCGAGCACCTCTCTCGTCCTCGGGTGTAAAAGGCATGCGATATAGCTATCCGGATATGCCTCTCTCACCGATCTGATAAACGGCGTGGAGAATAGCACATCTCCGACCCAGTTGACCTCGACTATAAGTATCCTCTTCATCTATCCATGTACCCTTTGACCCACAGGTAATAACCGCTGGTCTTAAGCCAGAACGTAAAGAGATTATCCGATGTGCGCGATATCCTTACACGCTTTATGGCGTATATGTCGTTATTTGACGCCGTATCCTTATTGCTGCCCGTCGTCACTGCGCACACATACCCTGCTTCCTTCGCGATCCTTTTCACCAGGTCATTATGGCGCCCCATCGGATAGCAAAGATACTCGACCTTCCTTCCGAGAGCGCGCTCCAATATCTCCTTTGAACCATTAAGTTCACGCTTAAGGCCTTCGGCATCCAGGGATGTCAAAAATTGATGCGACATGGTATGGCTTCCTATGGTAACGAGCCCGGAATCCGCCATCTCCTTTAATTCTTTCCAACCAACATATCCCGGCTTACCGATCCTGTCTACGATAACAAATATCGTGGCCGGGATATTATACTTTTTCAATGCCGGGAAGGCGTTCGTGTAATTATTTTCAAATCCATCGTCGAATGTCACCGCGACCGTTTTTAAAGGCGCCTTCTCTTTTTTTTCAATGTATCGCGCAACCTTACCCAGGCCCGTCACGTTATAATTATTCTTTTGCAGAAATTCCATCTGGCGGGCGAAGCTTTTCGGTTTGACCGACATCTTGGTCATCCCGTCATTATCATCGATCAGGTGATACATCATAACCGGAACGAAATAAGCGGTCTTCGCGAATATCACTACCAGGCATGTCGCCGCTATAATCATTGCCGCCAGAATAATAATAATTTTTCTCTTCACTTTTAACTCCCGACGTAGCCCGGGCTTAAGCCCGGGCTACGTATTAGTCGAATTACTTCTTTAAGTAATCTATCATGGCTTCCCGGTATAACTTCTCTACATCTACGGCCATCCGTGCAAGCGTAAACCTGCTCCGCACCAATTTTTTTCCCGCTTCGCCCATAAGCTTTCGACCGAGAGGATCATCGAGCAGCCGGACCGCCGCCGCGGCGATGGCTTCGGGATCGGCCACATTGACGAGAATACCGTCAGATCCGTTTGTTATAATATCGCTTATGCCGCCGGTGCCCGAGGCGACGCATGCCAGGCCTGCGGCAAGCGCCTCCAATAACGCTATCCCGAGCCCCTCCTTCAGGGATGGAAACACAAATACATCCATGATCGAAAGAAGACGCGGCGTATCTACATTGGAACTGATGAACTTTATCGACTCACTGATGCCAAGCGATTTCGCCTGACTTTCAAGCGCTTCTTTTTCCGGGCCGTCGCCTATTATGAGACCCTGTGCATCCGGGGTCTTTGCGATGATCAGGTCGAGGGCCTCTATAAGATATTTTTGCCCTTTAACAGGTGAAAGGCGGCCGATCGTCCCTACGACCGGACCGTTTTTTAGCCCAAGTTCTTTCTTGATATGCCATATTTCTTCTTCGGAATAAAGACGGGAGAACCGATCGGCATCAACACCGCTATAGATCAGTCGAACCCTGCATTCCGGCACTTCGAGGTCGCGTATCAAATGATCCTTTACGGCATCGCTGATAGCTATCACCTTCGAGCCCCATGTATCAAACACTTTCCTTAACCTCTTTTTAAAATATCCGTGGCATGTGGTAACAAACGGAATACCCGTCATACCGGACGCCAGCATAGCGGCAACCTGCGAAACCCGCGAGTGAGCATGGATGATATCGATCTTTTCTTTTTCTATAATATTTTTTAATTGCATGGCCGCGATGAATAGCTTGGGATTGAATTCAAACTTCGTATCGACGGCTACCAGGCGGTGTTCGATGCCGCGCTTCCGGAGCTCGGGCTGAAGGTCGCCGCCGGATGTGGCGATAATCGTCTCGACGCCGGTTTTCCCGAGCTCACCTGCAAGCGTCAATATATAATTCGATATCCCGCCGATATTAAAGTGCGTCGATACGCTAAGAACTTTCATGCGATACCTGCAAGATTTTTTTCACTGCGTTAAAGACCTCATCCACGGTTATCCTGCGCATGCACGAGGTATTCCGTGAACACGTCGGCTTGTAGCAAGGGCTGCACTTAAATTCATCCCCTTTACATAAAACGACACATTTCCCGGAGGAAATGAGATGGCGCCTGTGATCCGTCGGGCCAAATAGCGCTATGGTCGGTATTTTCATGGCAGACGCGATATGCATAGGGGCTGAATCCGGGGTCACGAATACACTGAAGCGGCCGATAAGCGCCGCAAGCTCACCTATATCGGTCCTGCCTACAGCCATAATGGGTTTCGATTTCGTGAGCGTGCCGATATGGCCGGCCAGCGCAATATCGCTTTTTCGGCCCGTCAATACAACGCGCATATTAAGTTCTTTTGCAAGCCGGTCGCATAGCCCTGCCACATGGGACGGCGGCCAATTCTTCGAAAACCACCTCTCTGAGGCACGGGTAGCCACCCCCACGATTTCCTGCGATGGCGTGATCCAATTATCGGCTAAAAATTTCTCCATTCTCTTCTCGTCGTATTCCGACGGCCACATCTCGAGCGTCTTATCGACAGGCTTTATTCCTGCCAGGCGGAGCGTCCTGAACTGATGGTCCAAGGCATCGAGATACGGCGCATCATCTTTCTGTTTACGATTTAACAGAAAAGACCATTTACCATTATCGTAGCCATATCGCAGAGGCGCATTAGATAGATATGCAAGGATATGGCTTTTTCTGCTGTTCTGAAGATCGATCACGATATCGAAGCACTGGCCCCGCAGTTCCCGGCCAAGCCGCCATATCCCATATATGCCTTTATGTTTATTCTTAAAATCGCAGACGATGACGTCATTTATATAAGGGCACCTGTCGAGCACTTCACGGGCATCGACACCTACAAGCACTTTAATATTGGCGGCAGGATATCTTGCACGGATAGATTTTAGACTCGGCACGCTAAGGATGACATCCCCCACCGCGCTTATCTTTATGACTAAGATATTTTGTCTCTCCAGCGATTCACTATATACCGCCAGCGTCCGTTCCATCATGACATCGACATTGTAGTTAAGCTCGACGTTCTTTCTCGATTCTTCGGCTATTTCACTCCGGAGCTCTTTATCCCTGTAGAGACGGAGGATTTTCTCCGCCATATCCTTCGGATTTTCAGGCAGACATAAAAGACCGGTGAGACCATCCTCGATTATATCAACCACGCCGCCGACCTTGGTCGCGACAACCGGAACCCCTGCCGCCTGCGCTTCAATGATCACGCGGCCGAACGCCTCGGGCGTGGTCGTCGCCGAGACCAGGACATCGAGTGAGCGCATAAATGCCGGCACATCCGATTTAGCGCCTGTAAACTCTATGGTCGCGGAAAGTCCAAGTCCGCGCCGAAGAAGCTCCAGGTTCTCCTTGTATTTATCTTTGGGAGCGCTTCCGGCTATAAAGACCTTCAGCTGCGGTATCTCGCGGGACACTATAGAGATAGCCTTTATAAAATCGGCATGGCCCTTAAGAGGTGTTATCCTCGATATCATCCCGATATTGAAACCTTTATGGTCGCGGGCCGCGGGGGGGCTAAATTTAAACCGCGACAGATCTACCCCACGCGGTATCAGCTTTACGCGCTCGTACGGTATGTGAAAATCTTTTACCATGTACTTAGCCATGGAATTGGAAGCCACTATCACGAATCTCCCCCAGCCCATGACCGTGCTCATGGGGCTCTTCCTGTAGTAACCGTGAGCCGTCGTGATAAATATGCGGCAAGTCATCCTGCAGGCGATATAGGCGATGAGGCCCGGCACCCGTGAACGGGCATGGACGATGTCGATATCCTCTTTGCGTATTATGTCGCGAAGCTCCCTCACCATCTTTATAACAGTAAAGAGCGACTTATCGCCGACAGGCAGGGCATAGTGGTGCGCGCCGATCGCCTCAAGCTCTTTGACGAGCCGCCCGCCGCCGGAGACGACCACCGCCTTATGGCCGTGGTTGACGAGGTAGCGCGCCAGGTCGACCGTCCCCGTCTCCACCCCGCCTATGTCCAGCGCTGGTAGTATTTGTAGTATGTTCATTCTTCTCTCATAAATTTTTCGCCTTCGCCATGAGGCGTTTACCTTCGGGTGTCCCCTCCGCTTGCCGGGGCCTCGGATTAGGCATCCTCGGCCCCTGTGAAATTTTTTCGATGATAAAACCTAAATCGCCATAAGGAATCGAAAAAATAACAGTCGCTCCGGGGAGCACCCGAAGGTTCCACCACCGACTGGTGGCGAAAACTTTATTCGTCCCCAGGGAAATTTTTTGTATACCCGTCATGCCCATTGTGGGTCGGTATTGACGGGGGTCTTTCCCGCCAAGCTACATTTTAGACCCGGGGCGGAACCCCGCCTCATCTCTACAAACTACCGCGGCGGGGAAAAACCCCGAGCGGGCACGGTTTTTGTGGCTCCAGGAATGGGACCCGGTCCCTAGTTTGGGACCGGATCCCAAAGCACAGCCACAAAAGAGCGAGGGGTTTTACGAAGCCACATTTCCTCGCTGGGGAAATGTGGCGTCCCCGGGAGATACCGGCCCGCAAGAGGGCTCACTCGATTGCAAAAAATTTCCATCTCCTCTACGCCCGAGGATGGAACTGCCGGTGTATCGACTTCAGGCGATCCTTGTTTATGTGCGTGTAAATCTGAGTCGTCGATATATCGGCGTGCCCCAGCATCTCCTGCACTATTCGTAAATCCGCCCCGTGCTCCAACAGATGCGTGGCAAAGCTGTGTCTCAATATGTGAGGCGTTACCTCTTTGCGTATCCGCGCCTGCCTGGCATACTTCTTTATCATCTTCCAGAACGACTGACGCGATATCTTCTTCCCCAGGCGGGACAAAAATAAGTGGGTGTCCTGCCTATTCTTCAGGAGATCGGGACGTATACGGTCTTTATATTTCGTTAACGCCTCCCGGGCGCACTTACCTATCGGGACTATCCGTTCCTTATCTCCCTTGCCCCGGCATTTGATAAACCCGAGATCCAGATTAAGCCCTTCCACGCCCAGATCTACGAGCTCCGAGACGCGCATCCCGGTAGCATACATGAGCTCCAGCGCCGCCTTATCGCGGATACCCATCCAGTCGCGCACATCGGGTGCCGTGATGAGCCTGTCGACCTCTTCGACATTCAACACGTCCGGCAAAGGCCGGATGAGCTTTGGCGATTCCAGAACCCCGGCAATGTCTTCTTTGGCGAGGCGTTCCCGCACCAGGAATCTATAGAACATCTTTATCGCGACAAGCGCGCGCGAAATGGAATTGCTCGAGATACGCTTTTCTTTAAGTTGAAGCATGTAATTCGTTATATCCTGTTTCCTGACCTTGTCGATATCTTTAACGGCGAGCGTTTCCATATGGTTCATGAAATGGAGAATGTCGCTTCTATAGGCGGCTGTGGTATTCTTGCTTAAGCCCCTTTCCACCGTTATATAGGTCAGGAACTCTTCTAATAGCGCCTTCACATATTCCCCTTCTCCGCGCCTATTGTAGAACTATCGCCATGACCCGGATATATTACCGTATCGTCGGCTTGCGAGAAAAGCCTTTCTCTGATCGACCGGTATAGCGCGGCCTCATCGCCATACTCAAAATCCGTCCTCCCGACGCCGCTGCAAAATAGCGTGTCGCCGGTGAATATTACCCCGTCAAGCTTTAAACTGATAGATCCCGGCGTATGGCCGGGCGTATGGATCACTGTGAAGGTCAATCCACCGAGGCGCGCTATATCCCCGTCTTCCAAAAGCCGTGAGGCCTTCGGCGAAGTCACGGCAAACAAAAAGTATTTCGACAGATTCTTCGCGGGATCCGCAAGAAAATCCGCGTCAGAGCGGTGGATATATATCGGCGCCTTAAAATAACCGTTCGCGGCGATATGATCCCCGTGGCCGTGAGTGATAATAATAAACTTCAGCTCCAGGCCGTTCTTTGCTATATAGTTTTTTATGGTTTCCGGATCGGCCCCGGGATCTATGAGGCAGGCCTCTTTGGTCACCGGATCCGCTACAAGATAACAGTTGACCCCCATCGGTCCTACGATAAAACGCTTCAGGATAAAATCCATGTTACTTTTCGGACCGGTCATCTGATGGCGCCGCTCCGGCTGCGGACTCACCCGTTTTTGCAACATCTATCTTCGATTCGGCCGTCGAGAGCACGCTACCCTGCTCGACGGTCTCCTCATCGAAGCTCTTCTTCAGATAATTCTTAACCTTGAGCGTAATGAATTCCCTCTTTATCGCCCTATCCTCGCGTTCAAGAGTCGACCGGACGCTGTTCATTACGGAAAATGACATATCGCCGCGCATTATGGTGCTCCTGGCGTCGCTGGCCGTATCGATGTGCGGCTGCATCTCGTCCGCCTTCTCTTTCACCAGGATATTCTGCATATCTTTCAGGTTCCCCACCATCTCGTCGATGGACCGCACATCCTTCTTGTGATTCTGGCCGAGCCTCTCGATGATATCGCCCGAAAATGTCTGCCAGTAAACAAAATGTTTATTGTACAGCTCCGGCGTCGGCTTCTTCTCGTACCTTTGCAGCTGATAGATCTTCGGCTTCTTAGGCACCGTTTTCTTCTTCCTGGTAAATTTCTTCTGCAGCGCATCGCATCCGGCGAGATTCACGGCAAAACATATAATCATTAAAAAAATCATAAATCTCTTCATCATTTCTCCTCCTGGATTAAATCTGTGTAATCTATTTTTTAATCTGTGTAATCATAATTATCTTTTTAAATTCTTCCTCACCGATGATCTTTACACCCAGGGCCTTTGCCCTCTCGGCTTTCGAGCCGGCATCTTCACCCGCTATGACAAAATCCGTATTTTTGCTTACGCTCGATGACGGATTACCGCCCAGCTTGCGTATCAGTTCCTCGATACCGGACCTGGTAAACGATTTCAGCGTGCCGGTAACGACTACGGCTTTGTCTTTCAGGGGTTTCGGCCCTTCCGCGGCCTTTGCCATTTTCATATTAACACCGGCATCCCGTAATTTTTTAAGCACGGCGCGATTATGCAAATTATTAAAAAAATTACATATCGATCCGGCCATCACGCCCCCGATCTCATGGATCCCGGTCAATTCCTCCGCCGATGCCTGCGCAAGATTTTCGATAGAACCGAAGTGACTCGCTAGCACCCACGCGGAATGCTCTCCGACATGCCTTATTCCCAGGCCGAATATAAGCTTGTAGAGCTCCCTTGTTTTACTATCCCTGATCGCCTTTACAAGATTCAAGGCGCTTTTATCGGCCATTCGCTCGAGATCCTTAATATCCCCGATGTCCAGATGGTAGATATCACCGTAATCCTTGACCAGCTTTTTATCAACTAATTGATCCACTATGGCCTCGCCCATATTTTCAATATCCATGGCATTGCGGGACGCGAAATGCAGGATCGCCTCCTTTATCTGCGCAGGGCAGCCGATGTTCTCGCACCGTACCGCCACCTCACCCGGAAGATTCACGACTCCAGCGCCACAGGCCGGACATTTGGTGGGAATACGAAAAGACCTTTCTTTACCGGTACGCTTCTCCTTCGCGACGGAAAGCACTTTAGGTATGATCTCGCCCGACTTCTCCACATATACATGATCGCCGATCTTGACATCCAGCCTCCCGATCTCGTCAAAATTATGAAGCGTCGCCCTTGAAACGGTCGTACCCGATAGACGCACAGGTTCGAGGATCGCTACAGGCGTTATGACGCCGGTCCTGCCGACCTGCACTATTATATCCTTTACTTGGGTAAGCGCTTTTTCAGCCTGGAATTTATACGCGATAGCCCATCTCGGGCTCTTGGATGTCGCCCCGAGCTTTTCGCGCTGTGCGAGGCTGTTGACTTTAAGCACCATGCCGTCTATTTCGAAGTCGAGCTTATAGCGCTTCTCTTCCCACGAATTACAATATTTGATGGCATCTTCGATATTTTTACAGACCTCATAATGCGGATTAACTTTAAATCCGGCGATTTTTAGGTATTCGAAGACCTCGACATGTGTCTTAAAATCCATCCCCTCGCAATATCCCGTACCCCAGATGTAGAGATCGAGGCGGCGTCGGGCTACTGTCTTAGGATCCAGGAGCTTTAGCGTTCCGGCCGCCGCGTTCCTGGGATTGGCAAATAGCTCCTCGCCATTTTTCTCCTTTTCATTATTAATTTCCAGAAATGCCTTCTTCGTCAGATATGCCTCACCCCGTATTTCTATCAATCTCGGGATCTTGGCGCACTCATCGCTAAAAACAAACGGTATTGAGCGTATCGTCTTCAGGTTATTCGTGACATCATCACCCTGGACGCCGTCGCCCCTGGTCGAGCCGGTCTTCCATACACCATTTTCATACAGGAGCGAGATACTTACACCGTCAAATTTCAGCTCGACCGTATATTCGACTTCTTCGCCTTTAAGATTCTTTTTCACTCTTGCGTCAAATTCCCGCATCTCATCGGCCGAATATGTGTTGTCGAGGCTCATCATGTGCGCGATATGCTTTACCGGCTTAAAGCCCTCGACAGGCTCTCCTCCCACGCGCCGGGTCGGAGAGTCCGGCGTAATGAGATCGGGGAATTCGCTCTCCAGGTCTTTAAGCTTCCGGTAAAGCGCGTCATATTCGCGATCGGATATCTCGGGCGAGACTGCGACATAGTATAGATGATCATGCCGCCTTATCGTCAATTTAAGATCTTCGATAATTTTACGCGCCTCGACTTTAGTCATAGTCACTGCCCATCCTGCAGCCGGTACGCTAAGAATGCCGGGAGGCCGGCATCGATGATCTTCCTCTGCGCCGCGGCTATATCATAGGCTGCCCTTCTTAACTCGATCGTGGCCGCCAAATCATCATAGACAACATATGAAGAGCGCGGATCGAGATCGCGCGGCTGCCCCACGCTTCCCACATTTACAAGATACCGGCAGCCTTTTTCTATTTTGACCTTAGCCGAATCCAGCCGCTCTATATTCCCGGACTTTTCACGATAAACTGCCGTGGCATGGGAATGGCCCACGAAAGATATGGGTGTCTTCATGAGCTCCATCGTAATATAGACATCCCCTGTATCCAGGATATAATTAAAGCTCTCAGGGTTTTCCAGGGAGCCGTGAACCAGCGTCATCCCCCACTCGACATGCATAAGCTCCAGATTTTTAAGATATTCGCGGTCTTCATCCCTCAAGATGCCGGCGGTCCACTCGATAGCGGCCTGCGCAAATTTACTAAAATCGTCTATGTCGACCATGCCAAGAGCGCCCCAGTCATGATTCCCGGCGATAGAGGCCTTTGGGTTTAACGACTGCACGATCTTTATCGCGGCGATAGGGTCGGCGCCATACCCTACTATATCGCCCAGGGAAATATATGCGTCGACCTTGTCGGCCTTGGTTGCCTTCACTACGGCCTCCAGCGCCTCCAGATTACCGTGAATGTCGGAGAGTATCGCGTATCTCATAGGTTAACCAATAATAACAAATGACAAAATCCAAATATCAAATAAATCTTCCAATGACAAATATTTTTTTATTTGGATTTTGGATTTTATTTGTCCCGCCACGGCACATATTATTCGTGAGGCGGGACCCCGCCTCGTCTTTTTGACTCCATGGCGGGGTCATTTGAAATTTGATATTTGTCATTGTCTTTAAAATCTAATATCAAATGTATCGAACTCACCCGTAGGTTCGCTCCAAACAATATCGATATCGTCTATGCGGGCCTTGAATACGCTATTGATCTCCCGTAAAAATTGATGCATATCGGACTCCGGGCCTTCGCAGATGACCTCGACCCGACCATCGGTGAGATTCCTGGCCCACCCCTTAAGTCCCAGAGACAACCCGAAGCGCTCTGCTGCGAAACGGAACCCCACGCCTTGCACAGACCCGGAATAATATATATGCGCCCTTTGGCGGACTGCTTCATTATACATCTTCTTATCCATATACAAAAGACCAATCACTTTTCCTTGGATGTATTCAAAGCATTAAAAAATTCGGCGGGGACAGCAACCCCGCGATCCTCGAGTTGGCGGACGCATCTCCTGGCACCGGCTATATCGCCCCGGTTATAACAATACATCGCGAGATTTTTGTATGCCTCAAGGTTGTCGGGATTTAATTCTATCGCTTTCTTCCACAACGTCTCCAAGCCATCGCGCTTGCCCATCTTGTAATATGTTATCGCCAGGGATGAGTATGCGGGGTCGAACTCGGGGTGCAGAGCCATCTCTTTCCGGAATTCGAGCGAGGCCTCCCGAAACTGGCCGTCTTTAAGATAGACAAGCCCCATATAATAATGCGAGCGCATCATTTGAGGATCGAGCAAAATCGCCTTCCGGAATTCCCGCTCGGCCCTGCCATTCTCTTCGTCTTTAAAATATGCCGCACCTCGGAGGAGATGCACGTAAGATGAAAGCTTATCCCGGAAGCCATAGCTGTGCCATATTGTGAGCGCGCCGGCAATCAGTATCACAGCCAAGACCAGCGCTATAGTGATTGGCTTTGCATTCTTAAATAGTCGCATTGTGGATTTTTCAGGATGGCGAATCGGAAAACTATTCGATCTTATCTGCGAAAAAGTATTCCGGGTCGGTCAGTATGGGTTTATACCCCTCAGGGCATGCAAGCGGAAACGTCACGATCTCATATATGCCGACGCCCGCCCTGACGCCTGACATCCCGATCCCCTTAACGATGCCCCATGTAAAACCGGCGAGCGGGCCGTTGCATTTAGACACTTTACTGATCTGGGAAGGCACCTCGAAGACGAATGTGATACAGTTCAAAAAACCGCGGCCCAGCTTCTGCAGGCAATCCCCGCAGTGATCGGTGGCGCTACCCTTCTCGGGTGTGGGTCTTGGATAATTTGCGGCTTTCCATTCACAATATCCCGGTGCCGTAAAAGCTGCCATAAACGCCGCGACAATAATTACTACAATCATCTTCCGCATATCAGCCTCCATTGATTGATAAAATCCAAAATCCCAATACTACAAATACTACAAAATAATCTCAAAATCTAAAATCCAAACATGGTTTGAAATTTGGGCTTTGGATTTATTTTGTAGTATTTGGATTTTAAAATTTGGATTTAATGTTCTCTATCCTACACACAACAATGGTCGGGGCGGACAGATTCGAACTGTCGACCTCTTGGTCCCGAACCAAGCGCGCTGCCAACTGCGCTACGCCCCGTTTGACTTTCGCAACTGTTTATTGCTTGTCTCGCGCTCGAACAGTATTTGGTCATTCTATATTCTCTTCTACCTCTGCCTGTGCTTGCGTTTGTGTTTGCGCTTGTTGCGCTTTCCCCTGATCCTGTTGTTGGACCGCTATTTTGCTTACCACAGTTTTAATGACTTCCATGTCCTTTTTAAGATCCTCAATATCCCGATCTATCTTCTTAATACTATTTTCAGTATCCTGAAATTTTCGAGCCGAATATTCATCGGACGACTCCATGTATATCCTGCCCGGCTCCGTATAAGGCTTGCCCCCTTTGGGCACCAGGATATTTGTATCGCCGGTCTTAATCACCTGCATACCAGGCCTGACCCGTATATCGCTCTGGGTATCATACTCGCTTTCGGCGTAGGCTGATACGGTAAAAAGGATTATACTAACGAGCAGGAAGACTATTTTCCATTTTCTCATGGAGATATGTTAGCAAAGAATATAAGGTAAATCAAGAAAAATGGGGTCGTTCTCTTTTTACCGCGCATGTGGTATAATATATGCATGAAAAAAATATGGATAAATAAGGCCGGTTCATTCAAGGAAGCGGCGGAGTTTGAAGACGCTTATTATATGAAGATGTCTAAGGTCGAGAGAATAAGCACTATGCAATTTTTGCGTGAAGTTTATCTAAAATTCAGGGGCTCAAGAAATGCGCACGGAAAAAGACTTCGAAGAGTTATTAAAATTATTTAACAAAAATAAAGTGCGCTATTGCATCGTCGGCGCGTACGCAGTCGGCATTTATGGCGCGCCGCGATACACTAAGGACATGGATCTTCTTATCGAGCCGGATATTGAGAATGCCGAGCGGATAATAAAATCTCTCGCGGAATTCGGGTTTAAGAGCTTAGGCCTTAAAGAAAATGATTTCATCCAAAAGGGAAAGACCGTCCAGCTTGGTTACGAACCCGTGAGAATCGATCTTATAACCTCCATTGATGGCTGTAATTTTCAAGAGGTGTGGGAAAATAGAACTACCGGGATCTACGGAAAACAAAAGGCATTTTTCATAGGGTTTGATGAGCTGATAAAAAATAAGAAAAAATCAGCTCGTAAGCAGGACAACGTTGATATTTCCATATTAATGTCGAGGAGAAAGAAGTAGGGGGCACGGCATGCCGTGCCCCCTATAAATATCTATAATTGCACCAATCCCTTTTTACTATTCCTACTGCGCGATTAGAGACAATTCCGCAGGGTCGGAGAAATAATCGATATTATTGTTGATCACTTTCATATGGGCCCTGATACTATAATAAAACTTTTTACCTACAAGAAGAGTACCATCTGAAAAAGTTGTGCTACTGTTAAAAGAATTGTAACCGGCTTCCCCAAAAGTTGTATAGCTTGCCCCATCTATGTGTTTGTCGATCCTGAACCATCCGGGTAATACCCCATTAGTTCCAGGAGTATACGTCCACCTCAATACTGCGGTTCCCGGGGGAGGTTTTGGCGTGGTAGTGGGACTAGAGGTAATATCAGTGAGATTCGTAGGCTTAGCGGGTATCTTAGTCATATTTACCGGCCCTATTACATTTGAATAAGCAGACTTACCGGAATTATCGTATGCATATACCCGGTAGTAGTAACTACCTGTGCCGCCGGTATAGCTGGTAACATTGCTTCCTAAAATGAAACTTAATGGCTGCGAAGGGAACGTTGAATCTGTTGTCCACTCCACTTTAAAACCGGTCTCATTAGTACAATTATCTTTCCAGGATAACGTAATTTGGCTTGACGTAACTACAGCAGTAAGGCTTGTCGGCGCTCCGGGCAGTACCGGCGTTACTGTACTCGAATTAGCGGATGCGCCCCCTCTTCCGGTATCGTTCCTTGCCATTACGTAGAAAGTATAGGCGGTACCGTTGGTCAGCCCTGTAACTGTTAGCGGGCTGGCGGCTCCGGTCGCTGAAAAACCACCGGCAGTCGAATAGACTGTGTACGTGGTAATCGGGCTGCCGCCGTTTGACAAAGGCGCAGTGAATGTAACCGTCACTTGCGCATTGCCTGCTGTAGCGGCCCCCATGATCGGCGGTCCCGGCTGAGTGGCAGGCGTTACAGCTGCGGAGGCCGCTGAAGGTGCGCTCGTTCCAGCCGCGTTCGTCGCAGTCACAGTGAATGTATAGGCGGTGCCGTTGGTAAGACCGGTAACGGTGAGCGGACTCGCAGTGCCTGTGGCCGTGAAGCCGCCGGGGCTGGAGGTCGCCTTGTACGAGGTGATCGCACTGCCGCCGTTAGATGCGGGGGCAGTGAAGGTAACGGTAGCTTGCGCATTTCCTCGCACTGCAGTTACTGAAGTCGGCGCTCCGGGAACTGTGGCAGGCGTTGCGGTTAAAGTGCCGGAAAAATATCCTCTTCCGGCCAAGTTCCTTCCCACTACGTTGAACGCATAGGATTTACCGTTAGTCAGCCCTGCAACTGTTAAAGGGCTGCCGGTTCCGGTCGCTGAAAAACTGCCATCGGTAGAGTAGACGGTGTAGGTGGTGATCGGACTACCGCCGTCTGACAAAGGCTTAGAGAATGTAACCGTAACTTGCGCGTTACCCGCGGTCGCGGTTCCGATAATCGGTGGCCCGGGAATAGTGTAAGGTGTCACGGCAGTTGCTGAGGGCGCTGAAGTTGTACTACCAATTGCATTCGTCGCCGTCACCGTGAATGTATAGGCGGTAAGTGGCGTCAAACCGGCCACGACTATCGGACTTGCAGCACCTGTGGCTGTAATACCGCCGGGACTGGAGGTCGCTTTGTACGAGGTGATCGGACTGCCGCCGTTTGATACGGGGTCGGTGAATCTGACCGTCACTTGTGAGCTGCCTGCAACCCCAGTAACTCCCGTCGGGATTCCGGGTTTTGTGGCAGTTACCGTGATGTTGACTGGCGCAGGAACTGAAGTGGCAGTACCGTCATTGGTCGTGAAGGTGAATGAGTCGCTTCCGCTATAGCTTACAGCGGGGGTGTAGATGACATTCGGCGCGGTGCCAGCGAGGGTACCGTGGGAAGGCCATGTTACGATAGCATAGGTAAGCAGGCTTCCTTCAATATCGGTGCCTGTGAGGGTGATAGCTTTCGCTGTGTCATCGGCTGTGGTGACAGGTTGAGCGGTAGCGACAGGCGGATCATTGACGGCATTCACAGTCAGAATGAAGGTACCACTTGCAGTAAGAACTCCGTCTGAGACAGTTACCGTGATAGTGGTAAATGTGCCCGATTGATTTGTGGCAGGGGATACAACTACAGTGCGATTGGCGCCGCTGCCTCCGGGGATTATATTGGCGTCAGGGACAAGTGTCTTATTAGAGGAAGTGCATGTTAAGGTTAAATTCCCTAAAGCAGTCTCGGCGTCTCCTATTGTAATGAGTATGGCGCTTATCGGGGTATCTTCCTGAGTTACATAATTCAATGTCTTTATAGAGATGGTAGGTGCGGTGTTGGGCGTTGCGGTTACAGTGCCGGATGCATAACCTCTTCCGGCTGCGTTCCTTCCCACTACGCTGAACGTATAAAGGGTACCGTTGGTCAGATCTGTAACTGTTAGCGGGCTTGGATCCTGACCCGGGATAACGTTTTTGGTAACTGACAAGGTGCCTGGCGACGAGTACAACGTATACGAAGTGATCGGACTACCGCCGTTGAACGCAGGCGGAGTGAATGACACCGTCACCTGTCTGTTACCCGCTGTCGCAGGTTTAATTATGGTCGGCGCATCAGGAACCGTGAAAGGTGTTGCAGCAGCGGAGACCACTGAAGCCGGACCCGTTCCAACTGCGTTCGTTGCCGTCATAGTGAACGTATAAGGGGTGCCGTTCGTCAGGCCATCCACGACGATCGGACTTGCAGTTCCCGTGGCGGTAATGACACCGGGACTGGATGTGACTGTATAGCCAGTGATCGCGCTGCCGCCGTCTGACCCACGCGTAAAACTCACCTTGACTCGCTTACCTACCAACGGGTATGTGTTTTCTTGAGCCACAGTATCTATCGTCGGGGCTCCGGGAGGCGTTATGATATTGATCGACGTCTTGTAACAAGCAGTGCGTTCATTATCATGGCGGAACATCGGCCAGGGCATCTTATCATTACTGTATGTCCCGGTAAGGCGGATTATATGAATAAGGCCGTTTACTGCTAAGACAAGTTCACTATGCCCATCCGCATCGATATCGCAAAGAGTCGGGACGGAGGCACCACACAATATAAGGGATGGATAGACAATCTCTTCATCAAAAAGAGATATTTGTTTAGGCCAGTTTGTTGTATCAGTACCATCCGGTTTTATGGCATATATATACCTGATGCTTGAACATATTATCTCGAGCGTATTGTCGTCATCTATATCTCCTAAAATCATATTTAGATTTACGTTATCGTTAATATCTCTGACCTTGCGCACGCTCCCGCCGTTAAGCTTAACACGGTATATCGAAGAGATGACATTGCCTACTGTTAGGGAATCATACGAGTGAGTGGCAATAATGAGCTCAAGCCCTCCGTCATTATCGATATCCGCAATAGCCGGATCGCCGCTCGTTTGAAAATTTCCGGAAATTGGTGGCGGAAGGGTGACGGGGAACGGTTCTGCTATTTTACCCTCGCGATCCCACATATATATCTTCTGTCCGCATATTGCAACGATATACGCTTGATTTCCAGCCGCGATTATTGCTATTCTGGCGCCAGCGGCTTCCATCATATGACATGGCCAGCCTGGCATGATAGAACCATCCCCCTTCCATAGATATATCGATCCATCAGCACCCGATGCCGCGATCTCCGCTTTTCCATCGTAATCAATATCGGCCAGCGCAAGACCTAGCGATAAAGAGTCATTCCCGGGTATCTCATTTGGCCATCCGGGCACAGTAGTGCCATCGGACTTCAAAGCATATATATTCATCGACGGCACTGTTTGGTCATCCTGATAAGCAACTATGATCTCCTTCTTTCCATCGCCATTAATATCACCTATCAGCGCAGGATTGTAAAATTTATTCCAACTTCCTGCCGGTTGCGGCATTTTCTTAGGCCAGTCAGCTATCCCATCACCGTTACCATCGAAAGATTCCCCATCTTTCGTAATAACGGCTACCGTACATTGCGAACATTCTGCACCTTCTGCTAGTGCAATCACTTCACGCTTTCCGTTGTTATTAAGATCTGATGCGGAAAATGCAGTGATTGCACCGCTTGCCCCAAGAGTCTCGGATGGTAAGCAAGCAAGGCGTACTCCATATCGATCAAAGCTGTTGAAATAATAGCCTAAACTATAGAATATCTCTCCATATCCATCATTGTTCACGTCATAGACCGTAGCGGCATCATTGGTGCCATCGCCCATACCGCCATAAAAGGGAAACGGCTCAACAACGGATATCCTTTGATACGATATATTGCTTAAACCGCTTTGATCGGTAACGGTCAGCCGTAAAGTATACATTCCGGGTGTGCATAGAGCTGTATTCCAGGTTCCCAGTGTACCGCTATCCACTTCCCCGGTGCCGGTGCCGGATAGAATTATGCCATCCGTTAACCATTGTGAAGGGGTATATCCTTTACCGTACTCGATCTTAAAATCACGGAAGGTTGAACCTGATGCCAATCCTTTTTTAGCAGTTCCCAGTACTGTGACATTACTTTGTGCCACCGCATTAAGGACACTAGGATATGTAATACAGGCTTGCGGTTGATTCAAATCTACCGAAAGAGCAGTTTCCGGATCACCCAAAAGAGTTGTTGCATAGTACGAGTATCGGGCAGGATCTATGCTACCAGGTGGTGGAAAACCGTTAACAAAATTTCCGCTGCAAACACCTTCTCTGGCTAAACATAAAGCATCACCCAGTCGTGTCACGCCTCCATGTATCTTATTGAAAAAAGCAGCAGCTATCTGGCCGCCTGTTAGGAACCATCCATATCTTGAATTTCCTATATACGCAAATGCCCCATACTCACTTTTTACGAAATACTCTCCCACTGTATCCGTCGCATGATAATCAAATCCCGCCGTCTCACACCCCTCAGAAAAAACGAAAAGCGGGTTGTCATTGTGGAGATTTTTGATATCATCGGTGCCTAGGCCCATAACCCCGCCGAAGCCGGCATGTGAGTCATGAAAAACAATCCCACACCCTGCGTTTAACTTGTCAATTACGGCGCTGTGAGAAAAGGAACAATCCTTGATATACAATTTATCGATAGTACTCTGCGGCATTTCTTTTGCAACATTTTCGGTGTAGGGTTCACTAAAAGCATTCTCGCTCACTCTGGCATCTACTACCAGGAGCATAGATTTTTTATATTCAGCATCAGGATATTGCTCATAGAGTATTGTCTTATTGACAAAATTCAACGCTTCAATCGAAGTCTCAACAGGGGCCCGCCCGATATATACTTCCGCGTACATGTCAACTTCCCTACCGTCTGGACCATCACCAGGTTCTCCATATATGCCGTTTCCATTATAATCCCAATTCCCATCAAGGCATCCGTAATAGATATCGGCCGGAATGTCATAGATAACGGGGTCGCCCGGCCCGTACATATAACGGCATGGTATGATGCTGACATCACCTCCCAGGAGGACATATCGGGTCCCGTAATGATTACGCATATCTATTATAAAATTTCGTATCTGTTCTTGGTTGTCAACTCCGGTATAATTTCGATAAATCCCATCGGCTCCATCGGTGGTCTTTATCATAGTCATATTGGTCAATGGTTCAACTGGCCTTGTCATCTTCCAGTCTATGAGGGCTTGAAACGTCGGTTTTAAAGTGCTATTTGTAATAATAATATACTTGTATGTAGGGCTTCCACCGGACGCCAAGGTTTTTGCACCAGATGGTGCTGATACAAGCGATGTCTGATAATCCGGATTATCAACGACGCTTTGTATCCTGCTTGCCGTGCCGGTGTTAGTGACTATCGCATTACCCGCGATCGCCGCGGACTTCTTCGCCTGCGATGCTATGGAAACTGTCACGCTCATACGGGTAAAATATGATATCCTGCCGCTTTTCGGCAGATATTTCACGGGATATATATTTACGATCTGGATTTTGTATCCATCGAGATATTGCGCTGATCTTTTTTCGTAAATCTCGGGAGGGTAAGGTGAATTTGCTCCGTATATCACGGGATCCGGCTTATCGGTTTCCGTTAGCGGGTTCTGGTCTGCAGTAATATCTGTTCTGCCAAAGTTTACCTTATAGCCATCGCCTACGACCACTTCATCGGTGGCAATTACCGATACCGATGTGACCTCGCCGTCAGAAGGGATGAGTATCTTTGCCGTATAATAAGGAAGCACCGGCTCACCGGGTCTTGACCATAACTGTAGACCTGACATCGACACATCGCAGAAACCGTCATCGAGGGTCTTGATTACCGGCGCGGTAAAATCGTATTCGACTGTTATATCTTCGGCATATGCCGGGCATATAATGCAAAGAAGAGACGTTAACGAGACGATAAACCCGAACGCCAGGATCATGATCGCCGGAATTTTATTCGCGCTATTCGGTCTCATTTTATTTCCCTCGCTTCCGCTGGGACTCCATTGCGCCGGATAACCGCATAAACCGATCCCTATCCGCTTCTTCTACATACGTGATCATGATGCCCGCCTCAGAGCCATGGACATCATCCTTCTCCTTCATCCACACGATTCGACCTATGGCCTTTATGGGTTCGCCTGGGACGGCCGGATCAATTATAGTTATCTCGATCACATCGTGGAGAGCCGGATCCGGAATACATGAGTCTATGTCTATGCAGAGCCCACCCATGCTTATACTAGTAGTAGCAGAGGTGTGAAAATCGGTAAGTGAGTCCATCTTCCTGAAGGCCACCTTAAGGTTCTTGGCAAGTCGCGGGAAGCGACGGCGGTCTTCCCTTTTGCGGAGACCATCTAAGATACGCTCGACCAGCTCGTCACGGGTCTTTATGCCCTCCGCACGGATGCCGAGTTTCATGGCCGACTCGACCAGCGCGCTCAGGATCTCGACACGCGTCAGCTTAGAGCCGGTAGAAAAGAGCGAGTCCATAGCGAGCTTCTCGATGAACTCGACCTCGCTTTGGTTAAGAAGCGCTATGATCCGTAATTTCATCTCGTGCGGTTTTGTTTTCATGGTTTCCACTAATATAAACTTTTAAAAACATTTTAATAACAGGTAAAATCAAACCCACGGGATTCCACCCGTGGTATCTTCACAGTTTAAGTATACCCGACAAAGTGACATATGTCAAATTGGTAGGGCTGACTTTTTTATGTTTAATATTGGATAGATTGACGAAAAAACGAATTGTGACACAGTCTCAATGACGCGGCGCTTACTCTATTTACCTTTCTGGTTGATCACGATCGTACCGAGCGATACGCCCTGCTTTTCGGCGATCTCCTTGGCCTTCTTGTCCATCTCTTCCTTTGTCTTCATGATGTTTTCCAGATAGAATTTAAGTCTCACCTGCTCCTCGTTCAGCCTTTGCATATCATCCAGCAGCTTATCGCGCTCCGCATTCGACTCGGCGAGTTTGGCCTTCAGGTAAGTGATTTCCGTGTCCTTTTCCTGCGCGGCGGCGGCAGTCTTGGCGCCGGCGGCCTTTTCATCCTCGAGGTTCTTCGAGATAACGGCAAGCTTCTCCTCCTCCGCCTTTAGGTTTGCCTTTATGCCGGAATTTTCTATCTCCGCATCCCGGAGCTTCGTTTCTATCTCCTGTTTTGCAACCAAAACTTCATCGAGGTGGCGCTGGACGTTCACCCTCTTTTCTTTTTCAGCCTCTTTCATACTGTAGAGCATGACCACAGAACATAAAAGGATTCCGGATACGACAGCCAGAATGATCAAAGGATTTTTTATCTCTTTATACATATCATGCCCACCTTTAGTTTTATTCCAAAGAAATGACTATAACAAACCGCTTATCGCCCGGATCCATATTGCCGGGAAATACCGGGAATGGTGCCGCGCCCTTAACAAATTTCACTACTGCCGAGCCGACTGCGTGATCGGTCGACTCGATAACAGACGGTTCGCCCGCGATCTTCCCGTCCCGCGATACCGCGAACGAGACCTTGGCTGTCCCCTTAAGAGACGATCGTTTCTTGGCAGAGGCTATCTTATCGGCTATCCTGGCCTTTACGACATAATTATATTCCTCTATCGCGGCGGCCTGATCCCGGCCTGACAGGACCGGCGCGCAGGTGATATCCGCGTCCCTAAGCTTCTTTATCTTCTCCCGGTTCTCTTTCATCACCCTCTCTTGCGCGCCTTTAGTGAACATGGCCGGATCCATGGGTATCTCGGGCCGTTTTTCGAAGGCCATCTTCTCGCTCGATGTGAAGAATCCCTTGTAGCCTATCGGGGGCGACATAGGCGATTCGATTATATCCTCACCGCCTGAAATTATATGCGGCGTAAGAAATACGACCAGCTCCTGCTTTTGTACCCGATCATCGGTCTTGCTGAATAAGAGGCCGACGTACGGGAGGCTGCCAAAAAACGGCACTTTGCTCACCGTCTTGGTACGGGTATCTGTTATAAGCCCCCCTATTATTATAGTCGTGCCGTCTTTTACCATGACGCTCGTCTCGGCCTGAGTGGTCTCCACTACCGGGACGCTCGTGGGAGGAGTGCCATAGATGTAGGGGGTGCCGGCAGTGCTCACTTCCGGCTTTATCCTCATGGAAATGTAACCATCCTTATTTATGGTCGGTGTGACATACAGCTTCACTCCTATATCCATGAATGTCAGGTTCGTGCCATTGGTCGTTCCGCCCGTGCTTACGGTCATCGTATTGGTCGCGTAAGGCTGGGACTTGCCGACCATTATCTTGGCCTCCTGATTATTTATAGCCGTTATCCTGGGGCTCGAAAGGACATTGACATCACCGACGGTTTTGAGCGCCTGTATCATCACGGCGTAATCCGAGCCTGCATCGAGCGGCCCCAGCATCACCTGTAATCCCGGGTTCAGCGTATTCTTCACCGCGATCTCGAACATGGATTTTATATCGATAGATTTATTCAGGATCTGGTTATTGATCTTATTAAGAAAGGTCTGCCAGTCGATGCCGAGCTTCAGCTGATCATCCAGGGTAACCGATACTATCTTCGCCTCTATCAGCACCTGCCTTGACTTTTCGTCGAAGGCCTTTATCATCTCCGATACCCGGTCCATCTTCGTCTCCAGGTCGGTCACCACTATTTTATTGGTCCTATCGTCTATCCTGATGGTGCCGATATTTTTGGAGAGGCCATCCGTGATATTGGCCTTAAGATCCCCGGCGGTGGCGTATTTCAGCTCGAATATTTTGGTCGTTGTCGGCGTATCCAGGCCGCTTATGATCTCGACGATCTGGGGCAGCACCAGCGGGCTGTCGATGACTATCACGGTGTTGGATGCCTCATCGACCACGATCTTCCCGAGCTTCGTTTTTATCTGATTTAAAGCCTGCCCTACCTGCGTCGCCTGCGCGTACTTTAAGTGGTAAACCTTAGTCTCTTTTTTATCGACAAACTTCTCGCCGTATATGTCCTCGTATTCGCGCTGTGTCATGACATTCACGATGTCGCCCATCTTATCGTACGCGAGGCTGTTTGAAAGCAGTATCATCTCGAAGGCGTCCATGATGTCGACGCCCTTCAGGAACATCGTCACCCGCCCTTTGACATTGGCGCCCACCACAACATTCAGGTTCTTCTTTGCCGCTAAAAGCTTTATCACCTCCACGACATCGAGCCCCTTAAGATCCAGGGTGATCTTGTTCGGATCGGTGGCTTCCATGCTGACAGCCGCTGCCGCCTCGGGCGGCTTCACCGGCATCATCCGTTCTTCTGCCATCGCGCATACCGGCATACACGCGACATTGAGCGCCAGGCACATGATAATGAAAATATGAATCGATCGCCTCATAGTATCCTCCTACAAGAATAGCTCTATCTTTTTGCCTTCGTAATCTATCGTTACCTTGCCTTCTTTTATTTCATCGACGGTAAAACTTTCGAATGTGCCGCCTTCATACACGTAATAGACCTTCTGGGATTTCTTGTTCTCGATCACCGCCTGGGGCTTGGCTCCCGGCATAATCCCCACGAGGCTTAAGTTTGCCGAAAGGTCTTCCGCGGCCGCTTCTTTCGGAGCGGCAACGCTCCTTCCGAATATCTGCCGACCCGATAATGAGGAGCTATAAACAGAGTAATCTTTCTCGGCCTCGGATGCGCGAGCGGCGCGGTAAGCATATCCGGCCGGATAAGAGAACGCGGAGATCTTCTTCTTCATGGCCTTATACGGGTTCACCAGGGCAAGATCCGCCATGAGGTAAAAAAGAAGGATCAATGAAAGTATGACCAGGTACTTATCCGCATCCCGCAGGAACTCATGCCTGAAGAACCGCGCCTTGAATATATCCGACTTAAGCATCCCGTCGGCAAAATCGGCTTTTTTTACGACGGGCCCATTCGGCGGTACTCTCATCCCCGACAGAGAGATCTCGGGGGCTTTAACCGTGCCCTCTTTTTTACGCTTACCTTTTATCAGCGCCAGGAGCTTCTCTTCGGGGGAATTATTTTCTGCCATCAGATATTCTCGCTCGCTATAACTTCGCGCATCAGATCCTCATCCACAAGCGCCTTATCTTTCATGACCGCCGTCTCCAGGGCATTATGGCACAGCATCGAGATCCTGCGGGGATACCCTTGCGCGTATTCATACGCATGCTTCATCGCGCCATCCGTAAATAAATTACGGGGAGCCTCGAGCCCCGCCTCTTTAAGCCTGAACTCGATCATCTCTTTAGTCTCCTTCTCGTCGAGAGGGTTGATTATATATCTGAGCGCCACCCTGTCATAGAAATTCCTCATCTTTCTGATTCGCGGCAAGAGCTCCAGCTGGGATACTATGACGAGCTGGAGGAGCTTATATTCGTTAGTCTCATAATTTAAGAGAGTCCTCAGGATCTCGAGAAACGGCATGGAGAGCTTCTGCCCCTCGTCTATCAAGAGGACGATCGTCTTATGCTCTTCGGCGCCTTTTTTGAATAGATACCGCTGTATCTCTTCCCTATAATCCAGCGTGGAACGCGAATCGGGATTGAGGTCGAACATCCTGACTAAGCTCGACAGCATCTGAAATTCCGATTTATACGTGGGATCCAGTATGATATGAAATATATAATCGTCATCGCCGGCGAAGTTCTGCATGAGGGCGCGGGACATCGTGGTCTTGCCGATGCCAATATCGCCGAATATAAGGCTCAATCCCCTTTTAAGACGTATCATTATCTCGAGCCGCTGGAGCGCGCTATTATGGGATGACGAACGGTAAAAAAAGGCGGGGTCGGGGCTGGTGGAAAATGGCTCTGCTTTTAAACCTAAGTTTCGATAATAGCTCATAAGGCCTTCTCTTTTCTGATAATCGTCCTGATGACAGTGTAGGGCACCTTTAAAGGTGCCCTACATCTATTCTTCGATAATGGTCTTTATCTTGGCTAAAGAAATCTTGTCCTTCCTTAGCCCTATTATCTTCTTTAAAGCATCGAGAGTAGAATTATCAAAGTATCTGAAATTAGTCGCCGGGCTCCTTCCCACCTCTTTTATAATACCCAGCTTGAGATAGAACTTTATCGTATATATTGATACTCCGGATGATCGCGACAGGTCTTTTATTAGGTATATATTTTCTGCAGTCATTTCTCTCTCTGTATAGATAGTAACCCTTCACTCTCTATATAGAGAGTATACCCTATCTTCCTGGTTTGTCAATAGGTTGGGGTTATTACTCTATAACTATTCGGCTGATCAGGAATGAGCCCTTGAGGGAGTTTTGAGGATCTTGAGTGGAATTAATGGTAAAGCGATGAACCTTAAGCACCATATTCTTCTGGGTCTCTATATCGTACAAAAATTTTGAGAGCTGAGCCAGGGACGCCTCCACATTTAAATCCACCATTATCTCTTTACAGGCGCCGGATTTTTTTACACCGGAGGGTTTTATATTCACAATCAGGCAGGAGTCCTGCCGCGATAACGCCTCTATCGCCGCGAGCATATCCGATACATCCTCCTCCTCGTTCTTTTTGGCTCTGGTATAAACGGAGAACTTGGCATAATCAGACTCGATCGCCTTACAGGAAGGGAGCATCGCCATGTCCTTCTTAAGACTGTTCATCTTCACCTTAAGCTCTTTATCCAATCTATGCCAATTTCCGGCTACCGGCTCGATGATCATATTGTAAAAAACGGCCGCGCCGATGATCACGGCGGTAACTGCCGCGACATTCCTCTCTCTCTTCGATAATTTCCTGATGATAGCCATGAGTTTATTTCACCTTCGAAATATTGCCGCTTATCTCAAAATCCACGAGCTCCGCATTTGCCGTCGCCCTTTTGTTGGCGTACTTTATCTTCACGCTCTCAAGCTGCGGCGATTTTTCCAATCCGATCACATATTTAAAAACCTCGCCCAAGGATGGCGCCGTGCCGCGCACCGCGACAGTCTTCTGGCTTTCATAGCTCAGCATGGTGATAAGCACCCCCTGCGGCGTAACCCTGCCGACTTCGCCGAGTATATCTATGGCGCGCGGCCGAAGCGAGACCGCCGCGTTTATGGCATTCATGTTATCTATCATCCCCCTGGCCTTTCGCACGCTCGGGTCTATCCTTTTTAATTCCGAGTTTATATACTCCACGGCCGCGGCCTTATCATGGATCTTTTTTAATATTATGCCCGTCGCAAGCACGCACGCCGCCAGGATAAGGCAGACCGTTATTAAAAGGCTTTTTTTTAATAGCGCCACCCTGCTCGCCTCCCGGACATTCTCCGGCGTAAGGTCGATCTTCATCTCTTCTTTATTCCAGGCAATACCCAGGAGCCCCGCGAAAGAGGCGCTGTCTATAGCGCTTTTTTGCACATCGTCCAATACGGCACCCTCCGCCTGATCGATGGCCGCGACAGGCATCGCGACCATCATGCCTATGGCATCTTTCAGCTGAACCGCCTTCTCGGCGAGGCCTGTCACCAGCGCCCTTTCTATGGACTTCGCGGAGTCTTTATGATAAGAATTTATGGATAACTTTATCTGCTCCATCATCCCATCCATTGTCATGGGTTCGCGGCTGCCGTAAGATACGCCGCGCGTGAAGATGAGGATGCCGCCTTCGATGACCGCCATATCGAGATAGTTCGAATCTATGTTTATGACCAGCACGTTCTCTTTACTTTCGCCTTTAACTGCGGCGAGATACCACGCCAGGAGGGCCTCGGAACCTGCCCTGACCGAGCTCACGATAAGCCCGGCGAGCTCCGCGGCATTTATAAGCTCCTTTATCAGCTTTGCCTGCGCTATAACCAACTGCACTTGCGAGTAACCGTCGGCGAGTTTTTCGACTATCCTGTACCCGAATATGACGTCCTCCGCACTGTAAGGGATATGTTTTAAGGACTCCATAGAGATGATCTGGCGGAGCTCTGCGTCATCGGTCGAAGGAAGCTTGACAAGCCTCATAGTCAGATTGTGGCGGGGGATATTTAATTCTACGACGCGGCTCGCCGGCTTGCGGCCGGCAAACAATTTTCCCATCGCCCGGGATACGGATGCGGCGTCCCCGGGCTGGATCGGGAGACCTTCGATGCGGACGAGCCTTTGCGCTCCATCGAGCTTCAGCGCTTCGACGACTTTTATTATATTGCCGTCCGCCTCGACGGCGACGATCCGATTCTCGCGCTCAAATAATTTCCTGAGAGCGGCTGCTATTCGTGATAGTGGATTAATTTTGCTCCGCATTTCACATCCTTTACCAGGATCGCCTCGACAGTTCTGGCGATCTTTGAATTTGTCACGACACCCCGAGACTCAAGTTTAAAATAATTCGACTTAGTTGTAAAGAAACTTTTTATATTTGCGATGGAGGGGACGTCTTTCTCGGGGTCCAGGCCGGGCAGAAGGGTCTCGATATTGATATCGGTGAATACGAGATCGTCTTTAGTGCCCGGTGCGCCATCGAGCCCGGATCTGTATCTTACGAGCGCGTCCGCCGCCGCCTCGGTCATGCCGAACGCAAGCAGCACCCTCTTAGAAACCGTATTGATATTTATCTTTCCGTCTCCGTAGATCGTGAGATACCCTTTCAGGGAATCGAAAATTTCCGGCGTAACGCCTTTTACGAGAAGTAGCTCTTCCAGGACCGCAAACTCGCCGTTCTTGCATTTATAGGGGCTCTCGAGAGAGCCGTAAAAATTATCCTCCGCCCCGGACGGTTCGGGTATGGAATCGATATCGCGCCAATCCATTATCGCGGAGGCGATCTCCGCATTCCCGAAAATATTCACCAGTACCTGCTGACCCGCCTTATTGATATTTATCTTCCGCTCCTCGTCGGCCATGCCGGATACAGCCGCGCCGTCTTCGTTCTTATAACTTACCGTAAAGGCGCCGTCACCGAGGCCGATACCCGCGAATATGCCCTGGAGCTCTACCTTCGGATCCTCTTCCGGTCCGGGTGTAACGCCGCAATAGTATAGCGAGTCGAACGTGTTCGTGTCTTTCAAAAGAAGGTCCTGGCACTTTGCGATACCGGCATTCGCCAGATAGACGGCCTTCATCCCGTCCATATTATATTTAGTCAGGCGCGCTTCCATAGATATGCGGAAACCGATACCTATAGCCAGAAACGATAATATCATTATTATCCAGAGCGTCGATATCAGTATCACCCCTCTCTGGTTCACTCTGGCCCCTCTCCACCCATACTGCCGGTGGGAATAAATACATATCGCGTGAAGC
>Ga0364919_10141_pt1 | contig 32251 bp, 23 predicted proteins | sample SorcelJu500001C7_2_FD_206953 | JGI IMG/M metagenome (GOLD analysis project Ga0364919, IMG submission 206953) | Enriched cells from Trout Bog Lake Hypolimnion, Wisconsin, USA - BchlTB.June20.5000.01.C7 | ecosystem: Environmental > Aquatic > Freshwater > Lake > Hypolimnion/Profundal zone | place... | reverse complement strand
GAAGACAGGCCCGTTATATTTACGGATGAACTTTCCATAATGCATAAGGCGGGGTTTAGATGCGTTGATGTTATTTTGAAACGCTATAATTTTGCCGTATATGGAGGTAAAAAGTAATATGAACAAGATAATTTTTGTTCTATCAATAACCGCTGTATTCTTTGTAATAATTGGCGTATCGGCTCAAACGAATTATGCCGCGGAGGAAACTATGTTGTTTTCAGGAACCAAAAAAATTCTGGTGGCTTATTTTTCCCATAGTGGTAACACTCGTGAGATCGCCAATCAAATCCATCAAATGGTGGGTGGCGATATTTTTGAGATCCAGGCTGTAAATCCGTATCCTAAAGAGTATGATGCGGTAGTAAAGCAAGCGAGGCACGAACTTGATTCCGGTTACAAACCGGCGCTGAAAACAAAAGTTGAGAATATAAAGTCATATGATGTGATCTTCATAGGATATCCTATCTGGATGGGCACTGTTCCCGCTCCGGTTAAAACCTTTTTGTCGGAATACGATCTTTCAGAAAAGACTATTGTGCCGTTTTGCACGCACGGTGGGGGTGGACCTGGGCGGAGCGTTACGGATGTTTCAAAGCTTTGCCCAAAATCAACCTTGCTGGATAGTTTTGAAATTTTGGGAAGTAATGTGAAAACCGCGCAAAGCGAAGTATCCGAGTGGTTGCGAAGAATCAAAACCACAAAATAAAAAGTTGAATTAACGAGCAAAAAAATAAATAAATTTGAGCCCATTTAAAGCGAAACTGCAATATGCATGCAACAATAAAAAATAGAGTTCCCCACGTTATTTTCCTTTATTGGGTGATCAAAATAGTTTCAACAACATTGGGGGAAACCGGTGCAGATATGTTTTCCATGACCTTTAAGTTAGGTTATTGGGAAACTATCCTGATATTCACGAGTTTATTTTTCATATTGCTTAGGATGAAGCTCTCTTTGAAAGGCTATCATCCATGGGTTTACTGGCTAACTTTTATCGCGTCAGCAATAGTAGGTACCGCCGCATCCGATTTCATTGACCGGACATTAAAACTTGGTTACGCAGCGGGGTCTGCTATTTTAGTGGTGGCATTGTTGATAATTCTTGCAGTGTGGTATAGAAAAGAAAAATCAATTAATGTGGAATATATTACCACATCTAAGGCTGAGCTTTTTTATTGGATGGCATTTTTATTCGCAAACACATTGGGAACGGCGGCAGGGGATTTTCTTGCCGATAATATGGGACTCGGATTTATAAATAGCGCGATTTTGTTATCCGTGGTACTTGCTATCATAGCCTTGTTTCATTTTTATACTAAAGTTTCCGGTGTGCTGTTATTCTGGGCGGCTTTTGTTCTAACGAGACCATTCGGCGCTACATTCGGAGATCTTCTTACTAAGCCCATCGCAAAGGGAGGGCTTAATCTGGGTACGATGGGATCTTCCATGGTTATTTTTATCATCCTATTTTTTGCAATCTCCAAAGAGAATAAGTTGGAGAAGGAAAGGCTAGCAGCCCGCAAACATGGGCAATGGACATAAGTAGTGGTACCTAACTAAAGGAATATTATCATGAAGAATATAATCTGCATTACTTTGTTCGTTGTGTCGTTGCTGATCAGCGTAAGTGCCTATGCCGCGACCACGGATTATCATGTATTAAAAAAACTACCTCTTGGGGGAGAAGGCGGTTGGGATGCCCTGACCGTTGACAGTTCAGCAGAGCGGCTCTATATCTCTCGAGGCACGCATGTGATGGTGGTTGATCTCGCAACTGATAAACTGGTTGGCGATATTCCTGATACGCTTGGAGTTCATGGAATTGCAGTTGCCCCTGACTTGCATCGAGGCTTTATCAGTAATGGAAAATCAAATACCGTAACAATATTCGACTTAAAAACGCTACAAGTTTTAGGTCAGGTAAAGACAGGGACAAATCCGGATGCTATTCTCTATGATCCGCTAACTAAAAATGTATTCGTCTTTAATGGTCGTAGCAATGATGCTACCGTATTGAATGGTGCCTCTGGACTAATGGTAGGAACGATTCAGCTTGGCGGGAAGCCGGAATTTGCAGTTACTGATAATAAAGGTAAGGTTTTTGTAAACCTTGAAGATACAAGCGAGGTTGTCGAAATGGATAGTATGAAACTGACGGTAACAAGACGCTTTTCTCTCAAGCCATGCGAAGAGCCGACAGGCATAGCGTTTGATCAGGAGCATAAGCGTATCTTTTCGGCATGTCACAATAAGATGATGACCATCCTGGACGCCGAGACCGGCAAAATGATCGCGACAGTACCGATCGGAGAAGGCGTTGATGGGTGCGATTTTGATCAAGGAATGGGCCTGGCATTTAGCTCAAACGGGGAGGGTTCGTTAACGATAATACAGGAAACATCTCCGGGTAAGTTTGAGGTAGCCCAGACCGTTCCTACTCAATATGGCGCTCGTACCATGGCACTTGATCCCAAGGCGCACTATATATATTTACCTACCGCGCTATTTTCCAAGACCGAAACGGAAACGACGCCAAATGGCAAAGTGCGCCCTGCCAAGATTAAAGACAGCTTTATGGTCCTTATTGTTGGGAAATAATGGACGCAAGATTCGTGTTCTCTGAAATAATCTTGAAATAATATTTGAGACACAGTAGAAAGATATGCTAAGTGAATGGAAATTTGAGATTGCGAACATTAGCATTATTACTAATGCTCTGTTTTGTATTTTTGATCTCCCAAAATGTCGATGCTAAGAATGCTAATGATTTCGCTGTGCTCAAGACCCGGATGGGCAGGGCATCCTGGTACTATGGATTTCTCATTACGCATAACAAATTCTTTGTAAACGGACATTATGCGGCGATGTGGGGTGTACCGCTGGGCACGAAAGTACGAGTGACAAACATGGATAATGGCAAATCCATTATTGTTACCATAAATGATCGCGGCCCCGATAAACGCTTGGTGGCGAAAGGGCGCATAATAGACTTGGCAGCAAAGGCGTTTTATGACTTGAATGGTAATTTTAGGCCGAGCACGATAAAGGTGAAGCTTGAAATCCTACGGTAAAGTAATTAGTATCTAGAGTTACGCTTAAAAGCATAGTCTGTTTATGAAAAAAAGGAGTGTATTATGGATCCATGCTTGAAGAAAATAATCGAAGCAGCTGGTATATCAGGTTATGAAAAAGAGATCGCTGATATTATGTGCGGTGAGCTTAAAAAATCATGCGACCAGGTGCAGATAGATAATTTTGGCAATGTCATCGCGAAGAAGGGAAGTGGTAAAAAAAAGATCATGCTCGCCGCGCACATGGACGAGATTGGGTTCATGGTGAAGCATATAACAAAAGAAGGGTATCTCCATTTCATAAAAGTAGGGGGCATAGACGACAGGGTACTTCCTGCCCAGAGGGTGATAATTAAAGCCAGGAAAGGCGACTGTATTGGCGTCATAGGAACGAAGCCTCCTCACCTGCAGAAAGATGAGGAGAGAAAGCAGCCCCTCAAATACGAAGATATGTTCATCGATATCGGATGCGGCAGCCAGGCAGAAGCAAAGAAAAGGGTGGAGATCGGGGACATCGCGATATTCGAACCCAATGCCGGCGTCCTGAACGGCAAGCTCTATTACGGTAAGGCCATAGACGACAGAATAGGATGCTACGCGCTCATCAAGATCATGGAGAGGTTGAGCGTTGATGCCGAAGTGTATGCAGTAGCTACAGGTCAGGAAGAGGTGGGCTTAAAGGGCGCACGCACGGCGGCATTCAATGTAAGCCCGGATTACGCCATCGCTATAGATACCACCATAGCCGGTGATACGCCCCAGATATCTGAGCGTGAATCGTCCTTGAAACTTGGTGAAGGCGTTGCGATCACTATTATCGAAGCGTCGGGAAGAGGCGTGATCGTCACCGAAAAGATGAAAGACCTTTTAACGGATACCGCCAAGAAGAATAAGATCAAGTATCAGGTCGATGTCATCGAAGGCGGGGTGACGGACGGCGCGATCATCTCTATGAATAAAGAAGGTGTACCGACAGGCGTATTAAGCATACCTACGCGATATATTCACTCACCTACAGGAGTCTTTCATATTGACGATCTGGATGCTGCTATCAAGTTGTCTGTAAAGGCAGTCGAGCACCTCGTCAAGCATTAGCGAGGAAACTTTTTGTGCCCATCCTGTGCCCAACTAAAGCGAAACTGCAGGATAATAGGGGAAAGCAGGGGATAGTAGGTAGAATAGCTAATCCCTTGACATAAAACAAGATACGTTATAATCTATTATCCGACGGAGAGTTACGGTTTTATGCTTAGAAGAATTTATACAGAAAATCGCGGAAAAAGCGCCTATAGCAATAACAGTATTTTTTAAATTTTATTAAAAATTAATGAAACTTTTTCAGCTCTTTTATTATCGAAGTTATAAACTTAATGAAAAAGGAGAAGTCATGAATAAAAGAATTATTATTCTCATATTCCTTCTTATTTGCCTGTGCCCGCTTAACAGCATTTTTGCCGAAGATGCACAGAATCAAGATACGGTAGTTGTAAATATTCCTAATTCAAACGGTAGTTTTGTTCCTGTTAGGCTGACTAAACACGGTAGCGGATATGTAGGTCCGCAGGGGGAATATTATTCGGAAAATCCAACCGTTGAACAACTAGAAGTTTTATACGGAAATAACCCATCTGTTGCACAGATTAGTTCACCGGCACAAAGTAACCAGCCTGCGCAAAGTCCTATAAATGCCGGATCGCGTGTAACTTATTTTTATGAGTCATTGCGTCCGTACGGAGAATGGGTGTGGAATAACAACTATGGTTGGGTGTGGTCTCCGACTAATGTGCCGGTCAATTGGCGGCCATACACTGAAGGCCATTGGGTGTATACTAACTATGGCTGGACGTGGGTCTCGGATCAGCCGTGGGGTTGGGCTTGTTTTCATTATGGTCGCTGGTTTTATGACGATTATCATGGATGGCTTTGGTATCCGGATACAGTCTGGGCTCCTGCATGGGTTGCCTGGCGAACCGGAGGAGATTTTATTGGCTGGGCACCTTTGCCGCCGCGGGCAGTTTGGCGGGTAGGTATTGGATTTGAATTTAACAAACTCGATTTCGACATATCATGGCATGCGTATAGTTTCTGCCATGCACGTGACTTTACCGATAATGATATATCGCGACATATCGAGATGCATGCACGCAATGTCACATTAGTCAAAACAACGATTATAGTAAATAATAATATTAAAATTATTAACAACAATGTCGTAAATGAAGTTCCATTTCAGAGTATGATAGTAAAATCAGCAGGGCGCCCTATACAGCAGTTTACAATAACTAAAGCGCAATCACTCGAACAGCATGGTATCACAGGAAATCAATTACGAGTTTTTTATGCCGAAAAACCGGCAAAAACTATACAAATAGCTACTGCTGAATCAAAAGTATTAAAATTCAATCCGGATGAATTAACGAAAAAACATGCATTGGAAGCGCAAGCCTTGGAAAAAACACATACAGAACGTCAGCGCTTGCTAGAAGTACAGCATGTCAAAGAAATGAATACTCTTCCTGTTGGCGTTACAAAAGAACAATTATCTCAACAACATAAAGCCGAGCTTGCTGCTCACCAAGAGCAGGTAAAACGCGAGCAAAATCTTATGAAAAATCGACATGCACGAGAAGAAAAGTTAGTCGCGGCTTCTATTGTGCCAACTCAGCCGCACATTGTATCGCCTATGATTCAAACGAAAAGTGCATCTGCAGGTGGCGAGGACGGCGTGCGTAATGAAGGACAATCGAAAAACAATCGACCTGAGGCAGCCAACAAATTTACTCCTCGGGAGAATTAAGTATATTAATAATGTAGATGGGACTGTTCTATTTTTTGCCTTATTAGCAGAACCGTTCCCGATATTTCTGCTACCGATCGAAACGTAGCTTCGGGTCGTTTGCCGGTCGATGCCGCTTCCGCCTGATGCAGACGCAGAGAAGATGGCCGCTTGAACGAAGAATGGAGTCAGGGCGGTTACGATTCCGCGGCGTCTGGAGGATCAGAGTACCTTCAGTAAAGCTCTTCATTGATATTTCAAAACAGTAAGCGCCCTATCCGGGGAGTCGAGTCTAATTCCGCGGGAGTTCCCCACCTGTAAGGGTGGGGGTGAGAGCAGGGTGTTGCAACGCGGCTCGGTCGAAGCCCGAAAAGAAAGATACCACCGCTGTAAGGCGGTGGAGTTTCATTAGAAACCGCGCCGTTATAAGGCTTTTTGTGCCCATCCTGTTCCCAACTAAAGCGAAACTACAGGATAATAGGGGAAAGCAGGGGATAACAGGTAGAATAGCTAATCCCTTGACATAAAATAATTTACATTGTAACCGTATTCTCCTACGGAGAGTTGCGGATTTACGCTTCTACGTCTCCCTATCTCTCCGCCATTGTATCTCATAGACCTTCCCGATTAGCGTCGGGAGGGTCTTCTTGTTTATCCAACCCCTATAATTCTCAAGCACTTATATCCCAATATATAAAAATACTAAACAACATATCGCAACATTCAAAAACCCCTAAAATTAATGTGTTTGGTGGCAGAATGGTGGCAGAACGCGATACGAGATATTAATGCTAATAGTCTTCTCCCGCAAACTCTCGATGTGCGGCACCGGGTTTGTCTAATGATAGCATTCATTCCTATTATCAGATTGTTAAGCTGAGGAGTACTGATGGAAAAATAGCTGTGGCCGTAGTATAATAAAACACGAAAAGGATACGAGTGAAAAATCACAAGCTGGAGAATGCGCCGTAATTATGATTAATTATCGTCACAAGATCATTACATTATGGTTCCCGGTTATAGCATGGGCAGGTCTTATTTTTTATTTTTCAAGTATACCGAACTTAACGACCGGTCTCGAGTGTGATTATATTTTAAGGAAAATAGCTCATAGCGTTGAATATTTCATCCTTACTTTCCTTTTATATAGGGCTTTCAAAGGTTCATTCAATATGAATATGTTTCAACTTTTCATTTATCCGGCCACTTTGTCTTTTCTCTATGCCGCATCAGATGAGTTCCACCAGTCCTTCGTTCCAACTAGAAGCGCTTCTTTTAAAGATGTTTTAATAGATACGATCGGCATTGTTGTATTTTATATTGTCATCGTAACCTTGAATTTTGTTATAAAGCAGAAAAATAATCCACCTATGAAGATAATCGACCGTGGCTAAGTAGTGCCAGGTCACGCAACGATGGAACTTTTTTTGATTTCTTTTTGTCTAATATACGAAAGGAGATGATAGGATAAGGATCGATGTTCTCTATAAGAAGATATACAACTATACAATCTAAAGTTTGCTCGTTAAATAAAACAATGCAGGAGGGGTTATGAAAAAATTATTAGCGGTATTTGCAACATGCGGGTTTTTCGTTGCGGGTTTATTGGTAACGCCTTATCTCTTTGCGCAGACTACCGATCAATCCACAGCAGCAACAGGCACCACAACGGCGACAGGCACCACGACCTCAGGCACGTGCGCTCCGTCGAAAGGGAAAACGTGGAACCAGAAGCATCCACGCCGTGCCGAGGTTAATAAACGGTTAAAGAACCAGAACCAACGGATCAACCAGGGTGTCAAAAGCGGAAAATTGACCCAGGATCAAGCAGCACAGCTGAAGTCGGAAGATAAGTCGATCCGCCAGGAAGAGAAGACTATGGCTTCGGAGAACGGCGGCCACATTACCAAGGCCGAGCAAACAGCGCTGAACCAGCAGGAAAACGCCGTGAGCAAGCAGATCTATCAGGAAAAACACACACAATAAAGAAGCTGCATCGACAAAAAGGGGAGAGTAGATACGCTCTCCCTTTTTTGTTTCCTTCAAGAATAGACTAGAGGAAAATCATATGAAGCAGATAGTATTGGTTTTATTGTTAGCGGTAACTTTAAGCGGATGCGTGACCACTGACAGTAATCTGCAAGGTGGTAATAACGGTGCATTAACCGGGGGTGTGCTCGGAGGGCTTCTGGGAGGAGGCTTAGGCACTGCGATAGGCAGCACTTTAGGCCATGCAGGTACAGGTGCCTTAATCGGGGCAGGAATCGGTGCGCTTGGCGGGGCTCTTGTGGGATCACAGCAGCAAGCGCAGCAGCAGGCTAACCAGCAGGCAGAGCAGATAGCGGCGCAGCAACAAGCCCAGTGGCAGGCGCAACAGCAAGTCCCGCAGCCGCAAGTGATAAACTATGTCGCACCCCAGGCTCCCGATAATGTGCCAATCAAGAAAAGAGTTATCCGTGAATACGATGCAGAAGGTAATGTTATCTCAGAAAAAGAAGATAATCAATAAAAATGAAGAAGAGATGCAAGACGTGCAAAATCTCTCTCGAAGGACTCATGTATAAATGGAGAGCGCATAAGTTATTTGGAGTTCGTTCGTTTTTAAAGAGCTCCGACCTATGCAATAATTGCGGGGATGAATAGAATGTCCGATTGGTAGCCTCCGGTTCAATGTCCCAAATGCGGCAGCTCTGATACCCGATTCGTAGAACCTCAGTACGAGATGTCTGTGTATGAGTGCAATGCGTGCGGATGTAGATTTGAGGTCGAGGAGGAGTCATGAAAACAATAATGTTCTCTGTGTTAGTTTTTTTCTGCTGCCTTATGGGTTTTGCTTATGCCCAAGAATGCGCATGTTGTAACCAGCCGATCCCAAAAGAATACGGGAGATTGGCCGCTGTTATACCTGCAAGCCGGTCATCCAGCCTGCTGTTCTTTGAAGCTAGCGATGGCACGATAAGGACAGTGAAAATTCAGGTTCAGGATAAAACGCATTATCAAATCTGCAAAGACAGTTTAAATTACACGATAAACAGGAATTAGCTGTTTTGATATTTCGGATGCTCTAACGGTACACTATGAACAAATATTACCGCATATCTTTCTTTATGCTCATTTTTCTTTGCGTAAACATTGTCGCAGAAGAGGCGCATAACGCTGATCTTTTTGCGGCCGATAAGCTTTCTCTCGACCATCTTAATATTATATTGAAAAACGCAACTGCCGCGATGAACAAAGGCGCGTTAAATAGTACTTTTAATCTCGGAGCGGCATATCAACAAAGCGTGATGCTATCTCCTTCGGAAAGAGATAGTTGGGACTGGACAGGAAACGATGGCTTGTCCGTGGATATTTCTAATCACGACGCAACTTCGTCATTAGGTCTGTACATCGGTGTTTTAGATACCACCAATCCAGCCGGTAATAGTATCCATTATAACGTGAGCATTCCTCCGGGGAAAACCCGCACTATTTTTATGGCGCTCGATGATCCAAAGGGTCACGGGATGAATGATGCCCCGCCGCTTCCTTCCGGATCCTATGTGCCGGATAATGCGTCCGGTAAAGTAGCGATAACGCATATTTATAGTATTATTTTCACTCAGCGTGACAAAATAACAACAGCAAAAAGGATGTCCTTAGGCAATATCCGTCTTATATCCAGATACGCCAAGATGGTAGATAATTTTGGCCAATATACTCAGAGGGAATGGAAGGGGAAAGTAAAAAGCGACACGGATCTCCATGCGCAAAAAGCCGAAGAAGATAAAGACCTGACGGCACATCCGCGTCCGGCCGATCGGGACTCATATGGCGGGTGGAAAGACGGCCCCAAGTTAGATCAGGCCAGGTATTTCCGCACAACTCAATATAACGGAAGATGGTATCTTGTGACGCCCGAAGGGCATCTCTATTTTGCTGTTGGTATGGATGATGTAGGATGGGATGCGATCGCGCAGTATACTTTTATTATGAGCAGGTCCGATCCTGAGGCTGACCAAGGCGCGTATGATAAGGCTCGCGAGAATATGTTTGAATGGGTTCCACCTACCACCGGAAATAATACCACAGATCTGAACCAGTATTATAATCACGGCACGGACCCTCTCAACAAGAACAAAGATACGTGGATGTATAATTTTTATAACGCGAACATAGACCGCAAATACCGGCAAAGCGATCCCCAGTCCAGAGATGACATTAAAAACCTATGGGTAGACATAACGTTAAAACGGATGGACTCATGGGGTTTTAATTCTCTTGGTCCCGGAGCCGGTCCGGAGGTAACAAAACGAAATAAGATACCTTATCAGATCTGTCTTTATGCAGGCCAGATGCACGCGGCTTTTAACCATGTCAGCACGCAGTTCGGGGATACGGTAGATCCTTTTGACCCAAGGTTCGGGGAAGCGTTTACAAAAAGTCTCACCAATTATATTTCAGATGCCATTAAAAGTGACCCATGGCTTATAGGGTACTATGTCGATTGTGAAATGCCATGGGGTTCGAACAGTCTCTCGCTCTATAATGGTTCCGATCCGCAGAATGTTTATCAAGTGGTTCTCAATGCACTCAATCAGGATCCGAACAGATCTCCTGCGAAGAACGCCCTCGTTGCCAAGTTAAAAGCCATGTACAAAGGTGAAATATCGAAGTTAAATGCGAATTGGGGGTTGCAGGGAACGGCTGCTTTTACCGATTGGTCAGAACTGTTAAAAACCGGGTCAGTGACCCGTGCGCCTGATCCCAGCAAAAAGTATAATAAATATGTCGTTAAGATCAATGGCCAAACGGTTTCAGTTACCGCCGGAATGAAAAACGATCTTAGTAGCTTGATCAGCTATTATGCAGATCAATATTTTCGAGTAGTCTCGACTGCCCTTAAAGCCCGTGACCCTAACCATCTTTATTTCGGGGAGAAATTTGTTGGAGTGCCTATCGAAGTTATGCAATCCGCTGCTCGATACTGCGATGCCATAAGCATCGATTACTATTATCCTGCGCTTGACCCCTCAAAACTGCAGCTGTTGTCATATTTATCTACGACTGATGCGCCTGGGAAGATAAACAAACCTGTGATGATAGCGGAGTTTAACTTTATTTCAAACGACAGGGGGATGTTTGGAAGAGGTACAGGATCAGACGTTATTCCTACACAGGCTGACAGAGGTAAGGGGTACCAAGGTTATATAAAAAGCGTTATCGACAATCCGAATTTTGTAGGTTGTAACTGGTATATGTATAAAGACCAAGTTGTAACCGGAGCTCATGGTGGAGAAAATGATAATAATGGCTTTGTGTCGGTTACCGATACCCCTTTCCCTGAGCTTGTAGATGCCGCGCGCAGCATAAATGCTAAAGTTTACGATCTATTGAAACAGGCTAAGTACTCTCAAACAGCGCAGTGATGAAATGCAATATTTTTTGTGCCCATCCTGTGCCCAACTAAAGCGAAACTAGGTCATAATAGGGGAAAACAGGGGATAACAGGTAGAATGGCTAATCCCTTGACATAAAACAATTTACGTTGTAACCTATTATCCGACGGAGAGTTACGGTTTTGCGCATATACGGCTCCCTATCTCTCAGCCATAATTTTGTGTGAGTTGTAACTCATTGTAATTACAGGAGCTACAACTCTCAATTTTTTTGTTATTGCCGCTGTGCCCAAATAGGGCCCACTAATATTTACGAATATGCGAAGACGAATAAAAGAAGAGACGGTCCTATTTATCAGTGTAATCAAGTGGTTACTTTTAGCAACCATCGTGGGCATTATTGTAGGCCTGTCAACAACCATATTCTTAAAGATCTTGAACTGGGGCATTGCGGCTACTAATCAGCATCGCTATTATTTTCTGTTGATGCCCGTAGCGTTCCTGTTTAGCGCTTTGATAATTAAATACCTGGCTCCGGATGCGGAGGGGCATGGTACAGAAAAGGTTATCGAGGCGATACATAAGCGGTCGGGTAAGATCAAAGCAATTGTTGTTCCTGTCAAACTCGTTACTACTATTATTACGATAGCACTTGGAGGTTCGGCTGGAAAAGAGGGACCTTGTGCTCAGATAGGTGCGGGGCTCTCGTCGGTATTCGCGGATATATTTAAATTCGATGACCACGATCGGAGAAAGCTCGTCATCTGCGGCATAAGCGCAGGATTCGCGTCCGTATTCGGGACGCCGATCGCAGGGGCCATCTTTGGAGTGGAGGTCCTGTTTATCGGAGCTATTCTGTATGATGTGCTCCTGCCATCGTTTATCGCCGGGATTATCAGCTATCACGTCTCATCCGCACTCGGAATAACGTATTTTTATCATCCCATAAATTTCGTTCCTGTTTTCAGTGAATGGTTTTTTCTCAAAGTTGTCGCTGCCGGTATTTTCTTTGGCCTTTGCTCGGCATTTCTTATTGAGATGTTAAAAAGATTTAGCGATCTGTCGCATAGGATACGAATATGGGAACCGCTGAAAGGAGTTATCGGCGGAACATTTCTGATTGCGATGGCACTATTATTTTCAAAAGAATATCTGGGTCTGGGTCTTGATACGATCCAAAATTGTTTGAATGGCACGAAAACAGTTTGGTATGCGTTCATCCTGAAAACTATATTTACAAGCACGACCCTCAATTTTGGCGGTAGCGGCGGAATCGTAACCCCGATCTTTTTTATCGGATCAACCGCGGGATCTTTGTTTGCGTCGATCTTTGGATTAGACGTTGCCACATTTTCCGCTATCGGTCTTGTGAGTGTTCTTGCCGGAGCCGCCAATACTCCGATAGCGGCAAGCATCATGGCTATGGAGCTGTTCGGGACTACTATAGCGCCGTATGCGACAGTTGCGTGCGTGGTAAGTTTTCTAATTACCGGGCATAGGAGCGTTTATCCCTCTCAGATACTTGCCATGAGGAAATCGGAATCTATCAATGTGGAGACAGGTAAAGAGATCCAAGAGATATTTGCCGAGGCAAAGCCGCGAGCAAAAAGCCTTACGGAGTTGATAATAAAAGTATTCCGCAAGGCACGGTAGCGGTGCCCAAACGTGCCCAATTAAAACGAATATGTAGTCGGTCAAAGGAAAATAAAGCATAATGGGTAGACTATCGGATCCTTTGACATAAAACGAGTTGCGTTATAACCTATTATCCGATTGCGAGTTGCGGTTTTGTGCTTATACGGCTCCCTGCCCCGATTTTCTACGGAAATCGGGATGACCACTGCTGTCGATAGCCTTGGGGGCTATCTCTCCGCCAGTTTTTATCCCCCCGTAGACAATGCATAATCGCGTGCAAAATAGGCGCCAGCCCCTTACTTCGACGTATATGCTGTTAGTCAGGACGTGTACCTTGGGATCGCGGTGCACCACCAGCATTTTCTTATAATTATTTCAACCGGCCGGTAACGATCGGGCTGTACCGAAACGCTTAAAAATAGAGCAATTTAGATTGACATACTATTTGCCCAGCAATATCATATTTTCATGGCCGCACTCATATTATCTACAGTTTTAACGAGTTAGACGTAGCATCAGGCAACCCCAAAAGGGTTGCTTTTTTATTTTACGGACATGGCCTCGGTGGAGGGGTGACGGAGATCGAGGAGGGTAGAATGACTGGAAAAACCGTTTGCGGCTTACTTGTGGTGTGCGCTGTGGTGTTGGTGGGATGCGCGGCGCCTGCGTTAGCGGAAGATAAGACCGAGCGTATGCCGGCGAATATAAATGTCGAGCCGCTTGACACTCCCGGCCAGACGCCTATGCTGCCGGCGCAGGGCGACCCGGACAGGGTGATCAGGTCGTATGTGTACCATATTCGCGCCCTGGGCATGGAGATGGATGCCCGGTACAACTCAAGCGCCTGCGGTGAGACGCTGGAAAAATTTCTCCGATCGAAAGGCATTAAAACGGCTCTCGAGGCGGTCGTCAACTGGGACAGGGTGCCGTTTGCCGGGACATGGGGAGCGATATACGGCCCCATGTACAGTTCGGCGGTGACCGAACTGGCGGAAGCCCTGACCGCTATAAAAGAAGACGCACCGGACACGCTCCGGGGCCACCTGGCTGATATGGCCGACCGGATCGAGGCGTGGGACCATACAGAACAGACCATACGCGACCGTTTCCAGCAGGCGCTCGATGATACAGAACAGATCGCAAAACTCCAGGAGAATTTTCTGAAGGCCCAGTCGAGCTATACTTCCAGGCTTAGCGCGAAATATTCGAAATCGCTCGATAAGAAGATGGAGGCGGATCTGGGGCGGATAAACGACGAGATGGCGGAGATCCGGCAGATGAGACGGGGGCTTTTTGACGAGATCAGGGCGCTCGCCAAAGACCGCCAGAAATTTACCGTGCCGGAGGCTGCTCTGAGGCTGCCCGAGGCCCTGAAGAAGCCGCTCCGCGCCGAATCGCCGCCGAAGACTGCCGAAGAAGCCGAGAAGGAAGAGAAGATCAAAGCCGCCTCGCAGTATGCCCAGGAGACCGAGATGGCTGCGCAAAGGGCGGAGAACGCGCTCGAAGAAGCCGAAAAGACAGTAACTTCCTAAAGAAGCGGTATGAGGAAGACAGAGTACAGGTGAAGGCCTCCAGTGACCTACATTGGGCGGAGATCGTTAAGGGCTGGTCCGATGAGGTGGAGAACCCCGAACGCACGAAACGCAAGAACCAGCTTCAAGACGAGCTTGACGAAGCTAAGAAGATCATGAACCAATCGCGCCAGAAATGGGAAGAGCAGCAGCGGAAAGAGTGGACCCTCAAACGGGAAAGCCGTCACCTGCGCGCGGACGCGGATCTTGCCTGGTCGGACTTGCGCGAGCTCAACGGTGGTGCGGGTGATATGGCGGCGCTGGCGGCCAGCCACCCCGGGATGGAGCATAAGGCAGGCGTCCCGCAAGGCGGGGCATTTACGACGGTGGTACAGGACCAGTCCGGCGCCACGCCGGCAGCGCCCGCCACGGCATCCGCCGGGGAGAAGAAGTAGGGGGGGCGGATAAGTGAAAGATAAAGATAATAAGTTGCAGGTTATTTCTGCTAACCAGGCTTTTTATGCCACTGACTGACGCGCGAATGTATCATAAAATCATTTTTCTCCTGTTTATGGTGCATTTCGTGATCGCGGAACTTGCATGGGCAGGCATAGAAAACCGTCCATTAGCCACTGTTGACGCTACATTACTGGAAAAAGGCGCATTCTCTTTCGATTCGGGCGCGGAGTTTTTGCGGCAGTCACATTATGACAAACAATTGAACTGGCCTACGGATCTTGAATACGGGATATACGATAACCTGGAGCTCGATGTCGAAATACCATACACGTATATCAATTTTAAAGACGGCGAAACGAAAGATGCGAGCGGTTTGGGTGATGTGGCGGTGTGGCTTGGTTTTAACCCTATCAAAGAAACCTCTCTGTGCCCGGTGATCTCTACGGCGCTCACTATTAAAACGCAAAGCGGTAATTGGAAAGATGCTTTAGGGACCGGGGGCACCGATTATCAGGTCCTTTTGATGATGTCCAAGACTTTTGGCAGTGTCATAACCACTTTTAATATCGGATATACGGTTACGGGAGACTCGCCGGAGAAAAGCTACAGGGATGCGTTCAATTACGGCTTCGCGTTCGAGTACGCGGTAACCAAAAAGTGGACGATAGTCGGCGAGATATACGGCCAGGCAAATCCGGATAAAGATGCGGCGAGAGATCCGTGGGACATGTTGGGCGGGTTTATTTATCACGCGACCGACCATCTCGCCATAGATTTCGGTATCGGCACAGGATTGACGAGCGCCAGCCCGGACCTGAGAATGACGGCCGGGGCGACGTACGCGTTTTAAATAGTGGGATAGCCCATTTTCAATTAATGAAAGAGAGGCGTGAGATGAAAATCATAGAGCAGGGAAAGGGTTTATGGTTCAAGGTCTGCGCATCTATCGTGAGCCTTTTGATGGGCGGAGGAGGAGTTGCACCTGCGTATGCAAAAGATACCACTCTAGCCGACTATGAAAAAGCTTTCAAAGGCACTATCAAGCTCGATGTCCGCGATTCGGTCGCCGACTGGACGCCATATACGCCGAAGAAAGCTCCCGCGGGAGCGCCGAATGTCCTGATCGTTCTGTACGATGATACCGGCCTGGCCGCATGGTCGCCATACGGCGGCAGGATCAACATGCCCACGATGGATAAACTCGCAGCGAATGGCCTGACCTACACCCAGTGGCATACATGCGCGCTTTCCTCACCGACCCGGTCCACGATCCTGACCGGACGTAATCACCACCTTAACGGCATGGCTTCCATCACCGAAGGGTCCAATGGATTTCCCGGCGCGTGCGGCCGCATTCCGGAAGAATGCGCCACGATCGGCGAGATACTCCAGGATAACGGCTGGAGCACTTTCTGGCTGGGCAAGGACCATAACGTGCCCGTGCAGGACATCGGCTCGGGCGGGAGCAAAAAGGAATGGCCTGTCCACATGGGGTTTGACCGTTTTTACGGTTTTCTGGGCGGTGAGACGAACCAATGGTATCCTGACCTTGTCGAAGACAACCGGTATATCGAACAGCCGTACAGTCCCGAAGAGGGTTACCATCTCTCGAAAGACCTGGCAGATCGGGCTATCGCGATGATCCGCGACCAGAAGTCCAGCAATCCATCGAAGCCGTGGTTCATGTGGTTCTGTCCGGGAGCGAACCATGCTCCTCACCAGTGCCCGCAGGAATACATCGATAAATATAAGGGCAAGTTCGATGACGGCTATGGAGCGTACCGTCAATGGGTCCTCGACCGCATGATCGCCAAGGGGATCATGCCGAAAGGCACACAGCTGACGCCTCTTAATCCTCTGCCGAAGGAAGTGGCGAACCCCGCCGATTATGTGCGTCCCTGGGATTCGCTCAGTGCCGACGAGAAGAAGCTCTTCTCGCGCATGGCCGAGGTCTTTGCCGGATTCTCGGAATACACTGACGCGCAGATCGGCCGCATTATCGATTATCTCGAAAAGAGCGGGCAGCTCGAGAATACCGTTATCTTCTACGCAGCCGATAACGGCACTTCGGGTGAAGGGACGCCAAACGGCTCGGTCAATGAGAATAAGTTCTTCAATGGCTACCCGGACGATCTGGCCGAGAATATGAAGTACCTGAATTCTCTGGGCGGACCTGATACGTACGAACATTTCCCGACCGGATGGGCCGCTGCTTTCTCGACGCCATTTCAGATGTTCAAGAGATACTCACAGTACTCGGGTGGCACCAGCGATCCGCTCGTCATATCATGGCCCAAAGGCATCAAGGCGCGGGGCGAGATCCGCAACCAATATCATCATTCCGTGGATATCGTTCCGACGATCCTGGATATCTGTGGCCTGGAGATGCCGAAGATCTATCGGGGCGTCCAACAGTTTCCGCTCTCCGGCATCTCGATGCGTTATACCTTCGAGGCCGCACCCGATGCCCCTACAAAGAAGCATCGCCAGTATTACGCCATGCTCGGCACCCGCGGGATCTGGGAGGATGGCTGGTTCGCCTCCGCTGTCCACGCCCCGCTGACAGATAAAGGACATTTTGACAAGGACGCCTGGCAGCTCTATCACGTTGATGCCGACCGCTCCGAGTCTAAAGATCTGGCGAAAGAACATCCGGAGAAGCTCGATGCTCTCATCAAAGCCTGGTTCGAAGAGGCGGACAAGAACCTGGTCCTGCCGCTCGACGACCGGAACACGCTGGAGATACTGGCCACGCCGCGGCCCAGCGAAGAGGCTCCGCGCGAAAGATATATCTACTATCCCAATACTTCTCCGGTGCCGGAATCGGTCGCCGTAAGCATAGTCGGCAGGTCATATAAGATCCTTGCCGACGTGATCATTACCGATCAGGACTGCTCCGGTGTGATCTTTGCGCAAGGTTCTCGTTTCGGCGGCCACGCGCTTTTCATCAAGGATAAGAAACTGCATTACGTCTATAACTTCCTCGGCATCAAGCCCGAGCAGCAATTTGTCTCGACCGAGGAGCTTAAGCCGGGCAAGTATACGCTCGGTATGGAGTTCGTCCGCACGGGGGCGGGCAAATACCACGAGTCTCTCGGTATGGCCAAGCTCTATATCAACGATAAGGTGGTCGCGGAAGGCCCTATGAGGACGCAGGCGGGTGCCTTCAGTCTCTGCGGCGACGGTCTCTGCGTCGGATATGACAGCGCTGACGCCGTGAGTAAAGAGTATAAGGCGCCCGATACTTTCAGGGGCGGGACGATCCTGGGCGTTGCGGTGACCGTCGAAAAAGAGCAGTACCTCGACCTTGAGGCACAAGCTCAGAGCGTATTGAACAGGGACTAAATGACCGGCATCCACGTTCTCGCAAAACCGGCCGGCGCGGCCTGTAATCTCCACTGCGACTACTGCTTCTATCTGGAGAAAGAGAAGCTCTTTCCGGAAAAAGAAGATTTTCGGATGAGCGACGCCGTACTCGAAAATTATATCCGGCACTATGTCGGTGCCCAGCCTACGCCCGAGGTGGAGTTTGTCTGGCATGGCGGCGAGCCCACGCTTCTCGGTGTCGATTTTTTCCGCAAGGCAGTCAAATATCAGATGCCCTACCGGAAACACAAGACCATAAAGAACTCGCTTCAGACCAACGGCACTCTTCTTACTGATGAGTGGTGCGAATTTTTCAAAGAGAGCGGGTTTTTTATCGGGGTAAGTCTCGATGGTCCGCAAGAGATCCATGACCGTCATCGCCGCGATCGTGGCGGAGAACCGACATTCAATAACGTGATGAATGGGCTCCGGCTTTTGCAAAAACATGACGTTGACTATAACGTCTTGGCGTGTGTTGCCAAAGAGACGGCGCAGCGGCCCCTCGAAGTTTATCATTTTTTTAAAGGGGAGGATATCAGATTCATCCAGTTCACGCCCGTGATCGAGCGTGCCGCAGATGAAAGGTCCGGCGAGCAGGCTTTGCGGTTTGCTTCACCGTCAGCCTTGGACAGGGAGGAGCCTAACACGAAAATCATGCCCTGGACGGTTGAGCCGGAAGCATATGGCGATTTTTTAATAGCCATCTATGAAGAATGGGTCAGGCATGATGTCGGCAAGATATTTGTGATGAATTTTGAATGGGCCCTGAACGCCTGGATCGGGAATCTTTCACCGGTCTGCATTTTTGCCAAGCAATGCGGCCGCGCTCTTGCCGTGGAGCACAATGGAGACGTCTATGCCTGCGATCATTATGTCTATCCGGAATACCGCCTGGGGAATATCCTGAGCGACGATCTCGGGCGCATGGTGGAGAGGTCCTTGGCCTCCGGATTTGGCCCGCACAAGGAGAGAGCGCTGCCGCAATGGTGCTGCGAGTGCGAGGTCCTGCAAGCTTGTTGGGGCGGATGTCCGAAGCATCGCTTCGCGAGATCATTACGGGATGAACCCGGGCTTCAGTATCTTTGTGCAGGATATAAAAAATTCTTCATGCACATTCGCAAATATTTAAATGTTTTCACCCAGCTTTTGGAAAACGGCCTTCCTGCGTCACAGGTGATGGATGCCATCAAGGGGCCTTTGGTTATAGTACCCGAAAACCAGGAGCGACTGACGGGTCGCTCAACATAAAATAGCCGGAGGTGGAATATGCTATCTTTTCTTAATCTGCCGTCAAAGCTGATAGATATATTAGAGGCGAATATCTCGCCTCGAGAGATCGCTTTTGGCGTCTGCCTCGGTCTCTTCCTGGGATTCACCCCGCTCAATGGCACCACGGCGCTTCTTCTGGCGCTTTTTTTCTTTATATTTAAAATAAATCGCATGGCGACATTATTGACGATGCCCCTGTTCAAGGCAGTCTACCTTCTCGGAGTAAGTAAGCTATGCGATGCGACCGGTTCGTATCTTTTGGAAACGGCGACCTGCCTGACCGGGTTTTGGAGAGTGGTGACAAATTTTCCCGTGCTTGCCTACCTGGATATAAACAGGACTACCGTTGCCGGCGGGATCTTTCTTTCGGCGATATTGTCGGTGCCGGTATATTTTATCGCAAAGAGTGTCAGCGCGTCACTGCTTGCAAAATATTCGGAGAAGATGCAAAATTCAAAATTTTCCAAATGGGTCAGCGGATTCAAAGTGGTGACCCAGGCAGGCAACCTCATAGGCACGGATATCTCTTCCACCATAGGGAATGTGAGATCACATGTGCAGGCTACCGTGAAGCATAAGGTCATCAAGAAGATCAAGTCGGCAATACTAAAGCCGTCGAAAGAGAAGACGGGAATAATGAAGCGCCTTAACAGGGCCGGTATTGCAGCAATAATTGCTGCGCTCATCGTGATCCAGGTAGGCGTAGGCCTCATAATAAGTCCGCTGACCAGCCAATTCATCATAGACAATCTTAACCGCAGCGGCGCTGCCAAGATACTGGTAAGCCGGATCAATGTCTGGCCGTTGACCCTCTCATTGTCAATGAAAGAATTAAAGGTCTTTGATCCCAAGAGGTCCGATATGAGCATATTGAGCGTAAACTCGGCATATGTCCATATCAGTCCGCTGGCACTGCTTTCGAAAAGGCTCGTATTTTCAACGGTTACTATGAAAGGCGCCCAGCTCGACCTTGTGGGCGCCGCCGACGGCACTTATAATGTTCAACACTTTGAGGAGTCCAAGCCTGAGGACCAGGGCCTGCCCAATATCATGACTATGTGGCGGACTGTCCAGGAAAAGAAAGATCTCTTCGGCATGATATACAGGCATATAAAGGATGACTTCTCTAAAAAAGGGCAGGAGAAAGCAAAAAAAACACATAAGGATGCTAAGCAGGTCAGCCGGGTCACTCAAGACCTTCCGAAAGGCAAGCTCGTGGCCTTTAAGACACCGGCAGATCTTTATCTTTTCGAGATAAGGGACCTGAATATAGAGGGCAGCGTCAATATCGTTCCGCATAATGGCTCGCCGGTGGAATTAAAAAATGCCAGGATCAACCTGAAGCGGGTCGCTTTCGATCCGCAGAACGGGATGAGGCTTGACGGGGCGAGCGTGAAGGGAGAATTGTTCAATAATATCGCCGCGGCGGGAAAGATAGAGGCGGCATTTACGAAAAGTTATTCTAACGCCGGCCAGACAGCCGTCGTGAAAGTCGGGCTTGATAATGTTGATCTCGATGCCGTGCGGTTCGTTTACGAAGATTCTCTCCCGGTCCATGTGGCCAAGGGGCGGATATCGTTGAGTTCGATAAGCAAAATAACCGGTGATGCCATTGACTCCAGGAATTCCATGACCCTTACAGGACAGACGCTTGAACCGAAGCGGGGAGGCGCATCGGTAGTCGGGTATATCCCGATCGCAGCTGTCTGCGATGCGCTCAACCGTATCGATCCGGCGCGCCTCAAATTTGATATAACAGGAACTGTCGAAAAGCCTGAATTCGGCGGATTCCAGGAGACGCTCCTCGGGCTGATCAAACCGTATATTGCCAACATCGGCGAGCAGGTGACGACTCACGGCATAGACGCAGCCGTCAATTCTTTGAAGTCGTTATTCGGTAATAAAAAATAGGTCATGAGAAAGGGCAATGCCGATGATAGGGCTGGATCAATGCTTTTTAGTTTTAATGCATGCCCGGCGCGGAAAGGGAGTCGGCTATCCCGACCACGGCGTCTCTTCTGATCTTTTTCGTGACAGTCTTGGGCAGTTCTTCGTAGTAGAGGCCGAAACTCATGATCCGTTTGTGAGCGGCCAGATTCTTGCTTAACTCTGCTATCTCTGAGGATATCCTGTCGGAGATCTTCTCTTTTTCGGTTATGCCGTTCTGTCCGAAGAACTCTATATTCGGCACGATCATGGCATAGACCTCTTCGTGGCCTTTGCGGGCGCCCCGCTCGGCTGTCCGGGGGAATACGCATAGTTCTTGTATGTACGGGCTCTTCCCGATGACCGCCTCTACCTCTTCAGGAAATACCTTTTTGCCGCTGCCGAGGACTATCATGTTCTTCTTTCTGCCCGTTATATATAAAAATCCGTCTTTATCGAGATAACCCAGATCCCCGGTATGGAACCATCCCCCTATGATGGCATCAGCCGTCTTTTCCGGATCCCTGAAATAACCTTTCATGACGTGCGGCCCGCGCGTCAGGATCTCTCCCTCGGTATCGGCGCTTTTTTCTTTTACTATCTTCACCTCGACGCCCGGCAGAGGTCTCCCGACAGAGCCATACCGGTTTGCCTCGAATGTATTGACCGATATGACCGGGCCGGTTTCGGTGAGGCCGTATCCCTGAAGGATCCTGAAGCCCAGGGCATTCATGTCTATCTCGATGTCCTCATCGAGCGGCGCGCCTCCGCTGATAAAGGTGTGCAGCTTGCCTCCGAACTCCTGATGGACGGGGCGGAAGAGAAGCCTTCCGGCTCTTATATTTAATTTAAGCAAAGATCTCGATACCGCCAATAGTGCCGTAAACGCTTTTTGTTTGGCGGGGGGCAGCTTCGCAGTTTTCTTCATTATGCTTGAATGTATGAGCTTCAAAACGAGCGGAACGCAGATAATAGCCGTCGTCCCGGTCTCTCTCATGATCGGTAACAGGAGATTTGTCTTTAAAGTGTCGCAATAGGTGACACACGAACCGGCGTAGAGCGGAGCTATAAGGCCGCCGGTGATCTCGAGCATATGATTGAGCGGCAGGACGGACAGGAGCCGCTCTTTCGGGGTGCAGCGTATGACCTGGCTGAATTCGATCACCTGGAAGAGCAGGTTCTTATAGCTTATCTCGACGCCCTTGGCGACGCCCGTAGTGCCGGACGTATAGACGACGATCGCCGTGTCTTCGGGGTATATGTGCCGGTCCCGCTCCTTGCCGCGGTGGGGTCTCAGTTTATGCAGCTGTATGACGTCATGCCGCGTGCTCTTATCGAGGAGGATTATATTCTTGAGGTGAGGGAGGACGTTACGCAGGCGGTCGATCGCCGGGAGATGCTTTTCGCTTACGAATATGCATTTGGCCTGGCTGTCATTGAGGATGAACTGGACTTCCGGGTCGGATAGTTTGACATCGATCGGCAGGATGACGCCGCCGGAGGATATGATGCCGAAGTAGGCGGCGGCCCATTCAGGCCTGTTCTCCGATAATATCGCGACCCTGTCGCCTTTTTCCACGCCGAGATTGATCAGGACCGAGGAGATGCTCACGACCCTGCGGCCGAGTTTTACGAATGACACTTCCCTGAAAGACCCGTCTTCGTCCTTGATCCTGAGAGCTGTTTTATTCCCGTACTTCCTGGTGATCGCTTCCAGGATGTCTTTGATCGTAGCGCCCTGCAGGACACTCTTCACCATCGAATCGATCATAGTGCGCCCTCATGGGTTGTAGAGACGTTTTTAGAACGACACTATTATATCATAGAGATAAGATCTATTGCGGGACCTTTTTGAGTGGAACAGAATTAATAGATTGCTGTAAGTGGTTGACAAACAAAAGGTAAAGTTGTAACCTGTTTACCGACGGATCCAACAGGGCCCCGCTAAGGCAAGGTTATAGCATACATGAACAAAGACATGACTGTGCATCGGCTCTTTTATCTTGATAACCTGAAAGCTTTGCTGATCATTTTTGTCGTTCTCGTGCATACGGCAGTGACCTACAGCGGGATCGGCAGCTGGTATTATAAAGAACCGCGTCCGATGGGAGATATCTCCTATTACGCATTCCTCTTCTTCCAGAGTTTTACTCAATCCTACTTCATGTCATTATTCTTCATGATCTCAGCGTATTTCATCCCCGGGTCATTGGAGAAGAAGGGGGTGAAGAGGTTCATCGCCGATAGACTGTATCGGCTGGGGATCCCTCTTGTTATATTTGTTCTTGTGATCGCTCCCGTCTGTTTGACGATCGCGAAGCCGGTCATGAGCCTGCCCGAGCGCTTTATGCAAGGGGTCGCCTCGCTTGCGATCCTGTCGTGGACCGGTCCGCTATGGTTCGTCGCCGCCCTTTTGATCTTTACCTTTATTTATTTGATCGTCAAGAGGCCGATCGATTCTCTCATCGCGCGATATACCTTTGATGTTACCGTCAAAGGCGTCCTGATCCTGGTCTCGGTCATCGCTCTCACTACATTTCTTATAAGGCTCTTCTTCCCGATAGGCACATCTGTCATGAATATGCAGCTATGCTTTTTTCCGGCGTATATCTTCATGTTCCTGGGCGGCGCGATCGCCTACGAGAAAGATATTTTGAGTAAGATCGATTATCGGGCTGCAAAGAGATGGCTCTCTGCAGCTCTTGTCGTGGGGGTGCCTCTCTGGATCGTGGCCGTCCGTTGTGGGGTCTCGAGCACAAGGAGCCTGCTGCTCACCGGCGGATGGAATGCGGGATCCCTTCTTTTTGCATTCTGGGAAAGCTACATGTGCGTGACGATCATTATCGCTCTGGTCGGCATCTTTAAGGAGCGCTTCAATATCCAAAATCCTCTGCAGAGATTTTTGTCGGATAATGCGTTCGGGGTATATGTCTTTCACGCACCCGTCCTGATCTCGATATCGGTTGTCTTGAAGAGTGTGGAGCTACCTCCGCTTGTGAAATTTGCCATGGTCGCGTGTTTGGCGGTACCTGCCAGCTTTATAGTTTCGAATGTGATAAGAAAGGTCCCGTTCCTGGGAAGGATATTTTCGTAACGGAACCGGCTTGACACAAAAAAGTTAATCTGTAACCTGGTTACCGATGGAGATCTGCGGATCGATGAAAAAGACATTGCTGTGCCTTCTATTCCTGTCCTATGCTCTGAGCGGTGCTGCCCACGCTCAAGACCAGAATAAGGTATCACAGTATGTCTATGAGGATAACAAACAGCTTGTCGCTTTGGTTGAGAGCGCGGCTTCCTTGATAGAGCATAAAGGCGAGGCGGCATTCAAGGAATTCGGCGTGAATAATTCGAGATGGCTTAACGATAAATTTTACATCTTCGTCTATGAGTCTACCGGTATATGCGCCTTCCATCCGGTCGAATCTGATTTCGTGGGAAAGAATTTAAGTAAGCTTAAGGATATCGAGGGGCGGTCTGTTATCGCGATGATATGCGAGGTAGGGAATATGCCCCAGCCTGATGCGAGCGGCTGGATCTTCTATTTATGGGAGGACCCGTGGCATTCGAATCCCCGCTGGAAAGGTTCATATGTGCGCAAGGCGATCGCGCCGGACGGCAAGATATACCTGGTCGGAAGCGGCCTGTATAACATAAAGACGGAAAAGATATTTATACAGGAGCGCGTTGATAAGGCCGCCGAACTTATCCTTGCCAAAGGAAAAGAGGCCGCGTTCAGGGAGCTCAGCGACCGCTCCTGCCCTTTGCATATCCTGAATAACTATGTTTCCGTAGTAGCTGAAAACGGCGATGTCATAGTGGATCCGTTATTCCCCAACCTTGACAAAAAGAGAAACATAATGCAATACCGCGACAGCACAGGCAGTACTATTATCGAGAAAATAAAAGGATCTCTTAAGGATAGGGATAGCAATTGGGTGCTGTACATCGCGCCCAGGGCTGATACCAGCCATCCTGCGAGGTATCTCAGGTATACGCGCAGGGTGATCGTCGGTAAAGAGGTATTTTATGTCACCGGGAGCTTTGTCCCGGCGACGCCTATATGGATGAAATGATAAGGCAAGCATAATGGCGAAGAGACCGCAGGACCTCATCTACGGAGTCGATGATAAGCCGCCGTTCTCAGTGCTGCTGATAATGGGCATACAGCACATCTTCCTTATGTCGAGCACCCTTGTCCTGCCGATAGTATTGATCTCCACGATAGGGGGGACATTCGAACAGATCCGCTCGGTAGTCGCTCTTACCATGATAGCCTGCGGCATCGGGACTATGCTGCAGGCCGTGCGTTGGCGCATCCTCGGTTCAGGTTTTGTCTGCCCCAATCTGTGCGGCCCGAATTTTTTCCTTGCGTCGATGGAAGCGGCATGGCTCGGCGGTATCCCGCTTATGCGGGGCATGACCATTATCGCGGGCCTGACGGAAGCGGTATTCGCGCGTTTTGTGAACAGGTTAAAATTTCTCTTTCCCGCCGAGATAACAGGGCTGGTAGTCCTCATGGTGGCAAACGGATTGGTGCCGCTCGGGGTCTCGAAGTTTTGCGGCATAAATTATGACGGCGAACCCATACAGTCGGCGAGCGTAGTGACCGCGTCCGTTACGCTCTTTGTGATGATAGGGTCGAATATATGGGGAAAAGGCAAGACCAAGCTGTATAGCGTGCTTGTAGGCATGTTGTGCGGTTATGTTTTATCTTTTGCCACGGGAACGCTTTCCTGGGCGTACTTTAATAATGTGGTCGATGCGCCCTGGATAGCGTCGCCGTTCCTGAAAAATACGTTTACGATCGCTTTCAAATGGTCGTTGCTTCCGACCTTTATCATAGTATCGATAACAGGTGCGTTGAAGTCGTTCGGAAACCTTATCATGTGCGAAAAGGTAAATGATGAAGAATGGAAAGAGCCGGATATGAAACGCATTTCCAACGGCCTGATGGCCGATTCTGTCTGCGTGGCCGTTTCCGGGTTGCTGGGAGGGGTGGCTTCGGATACGTCCGCAAGCAATGTCGCTTTAAGCAGGGCATCCGGGGCTACGAGCCGCACAATAGGCTACATGGCCGGCGCCTTATTTATACTCTTCGGGTTCTTCCCGAAGATCTCCGGGCTTTTATCCGTGATGCCCACCCCTGTGATGGGAGCCATCCTTATTTTTGTGACAAGCTTCATGATAGTTTCAGGTATCCAGATCATTGTGGGTTCCGGGATGGATACCAGGAAGATATTCGTCATAGGGATCCCGTTGATATTCGGGCTGAGCATTGACATGTTGCCATCTCTGTTTGCGGGCGTGCCGTATTTTTTGAGGCCGTTATTCGATTCTTCCTTAACGCTCAGTACTATCCTTGCCGTGATCCTTAACCAGCTATTCTCTATCGGGAAGAAGCTGTAGGAGGTATTAAAGCCGCTTTTCTGGACAACAGTTTCTCTGGTAATGTAGCTCAAATGCGTAGTGCGTTTACGACGCAACTTATTGAGAAATCGGTAAGTTGTGTTTTTCTTTTATATGCTTCTATTAAGTTAAGTAGACAAAAGATGCCTACTTTATCTTGTCTTAACATAATTAGATGGTATAATTATAAGACATAAGATAAAAGGCACACCTATAGTGATATAGGGTCGTCCCGCCTTGGGCGGGACTTCGCCAACGCGAAAGCGAGGGCGTCGCAAAACTTCCGGGTCTTGAGACTATTTGTCTTTAGATAGCCAAGTTGCTCTTATTAATAGAGCGGCTTGGCTTTTTCATTTGTATTGAAGGGAATTATCGAATCGTTTGGTCTGGGGTGACAGGCATCATCTTTAACCGGAAGTTGGGATGATGCCTCCCCCAGGCCAAAATTAACCGAAGCATGAAACTTATGATAACACTACGAAATAGACACAGTATCACGCTTAAGATCATCGCCATGGTCGTAGTGTGCCTCTTTACCTGCAACGCCATAGCCTGGGCATATCCCGATTACAGGCTTGCCATTAATACCAGAAATACCCTTTCCGTACAGTCTATCTTCAAGCCTTTAGCTGATGCAGGGATACCAATGTCTGCTCAGCTTGAATTTGAGCTCATTGCAGGGATACGTCTTCTTCTTGCCGGCAAAGATCCACTGACAGTCAATGCCTTCCTTACCGAGATGTACAGTAAGAATAATCCGCCTCTTCCGGACGAGAAGATAACAAACTATGAGCGGAAGATCGAATTCCTGGAAGTGGTGAAGAAGGACGATAAGAATATAACGGCCAGATTCAAACACCTGGATAAAGACGGAGTTGTTTTTGAGATCGAGTATCAGGATACACGCCATGACATTCCCGGGGACAATCCGGCTGATAAAACAGTCCACGAGGCAGGGCTTAAAACCATTGTGGATGCTGGGCTGAAAGATCCAAACAGCATTGGCATGTTGCAATATGAGGATGTGTTTCAGAAGAATGATGTTATCAGGATAAGGAGAGTCGGTTCAGGCCAAAACGGAGGAACGAGGAAAGAGCCGGCCAGTGTAGTGACGAATCCAAGCCTTGCACCTCAAGTCGTGAAACCCGGACAGAAAGTATCCGAAACTCCACAGATCAAGCCGATTCAGACAAAGGCCGTGCAGTCCTCTTCGAGCAAACCCGCAGTTGCCGAAAAAAATCGTGGCAAACACTACATTTATTTGCCTGCTGCCGCAGCAGTTATAACTACCACCTCCATTTTATTTTTAAACCATTATTCCTTATGGGGGAGCCTATGCTTAGGCGCGGGAATTGCAATAGCTGTGGCATTTGGGCTAAAGCGCTTTGGCTTTGCCGCAAGGCACAAAGTTATATCAAGTCTTCTTGCTTTATTATGCGCTTTAATGCCGCCGTCAATTACGGTGTGGGATAAGGCGCATCATTTCTCTTACGATCCGACGCAAATAGTGCGTCTTGCGGCAGATGAATCATTATCTGAGTCAAGACAGGTATCTTCGGAAGAGTGTATACAATTAATAAGTTTAACGCTGGACAAAATAAAAGGTGCCGAGGCCGGTGCGGTATCCATAGACGATGTTATTGAGCACCTGCGGTCCGTAGGAGCGTCTCTTAAGGGAAAAGAAGATGCTCTGTCGACGGAGCTGAAAAAAACCATTCTGGATTTTTCATCGAATGAAGACACTTTTAATGTGAGCTCATTACTTCTATTGCGTGAAATATATGATTTAAAATTAAAGATGCTGGAAAAGATCTTGCTCAATGCACCCGCTGGCGCTAAGGCATTCAAAGGACAGCAACTCGACACCTATAGCGCATATGACCTCCTACATAAAATGTACAATAAGGGCTATATAATAACCGGCCCTCTCGTAAATCCAGCATTTACCGGGTTAGATGCCGAATTTAAGAGTTGGTTTCCAAATTATACCAGGGATCAATTTACGCAAATAGAAACTATTTTACGGCAGCTTCTCGCCTATGAACGCGAGGATAGGGGATCAGTTATAGAGCAACTGGGAAGGCTAAAAGCTTTAGACGTTGCGTATGGGAGCGCAGAAGATGATGCATTTCAAAAATATTTTCCATTATTAAAGCCGAGAGAGGCGTTAAGGATTCGGTTTATTCGGCAAGTAAACGAAGATTGGGATCTCCCTATAGAAATTTCCACTGAAGAGTCCCTTATGGTAGATGTGTATGATAGATTTGCAAAAGTATTTACATCGATTTTGGAATTCGAACAAAACATGCAAGAGCTGAAAGCATTAGAACACGATCCGGTCCATCGAATACCGGCTGAAGACTTGGCTGCAGTCAGGGAAATCAGAAAACTTCCGTCAGAGATAAGGCGATATATTCGGGAAAGTGCGTTACGCTATGATATTCCTGAAAGCATCTTAGTTTATAGCATCGTTACAGGAGGTATTTGGTCGCGCGATTATCCCCTGATTTTAGGCGCTCAAATTTTTGAAAAAAGGCTGGAATGGCCAAAAGGCAGTATAAGCAGCAAGCTTCCGTATAGGCTGTGGAATAAAAGATTTGGTCCTCATATTAGTTCTTTCTTGGGTGCCATGGCCGGCGGTAAGCCAGCTATCGGTATGACTAAAATACGGCCGGCATGGGTTCGACGCGCCAACGCCTGGAAGGAATTTGGAATAGACGCCAATAACCTTTCCAATCAGCGGATAAGCTGGTTGCTTCTCGACCCCAGATATGGCATAGAAGCAACGGCAGCGATATGGAAAGACGCGTTTAATTATGTCAATAAAAGCAGGCAATTGGCGCAAAGCGGAGAGAGATTCTGGGATAGGGGTAATTTTTATAAAGAAGCTAAACAGGAGATTCATCCGTCTGCCAATAATTCCGCATTCGCACAATTTCTTCCAGTTGTTGATTCTCAGGGTGGATTCAGCCTTATATTATTTGCCGCCTTTCATCCCAATTCAGAATGGTTTATTGGCTGCGAATCGGGGGTGCAAGATGGTACCGCGACAATGGAGATGCAGGAAAAATTCAAATGGATGCAAATTTTGAGAGACGTGTTACTGTCCGGAGTGTTGGATGATAGACCATTAGAGATTACCGGTGTAAATCCCCAGAGGGATGCGGCTCTTCTAAAAGAGCTTAGTCATAGCGATGACCGTTTGATGCGTGAAGCGGCGCTCAAAGCGCTCAATAGCGCTGAAATGAATCCGGGCATAGATGCTTATTCGATTCCCACGGATGTTCTCGCACCGGCCGAATCGCAGGAAGAAGCGACGGATGTAGTGCACTCCAAAGAGCTCGACGGTGACGCCACTGATAAGGTACGGCAGGACGGGCTTATTGGTAAAGCGATCGAAAAAGGCAGGACAGTGAAAGGCCTTGCGGGTACGCTTTTACCAGCGGGGATCCTCGCCGCGCTCGTCAGATTGTCAGGATTCTTGGCCATGGTGTTTATAATAACCATGTCACTCTCAGCTTTTGGCGATGAAGCCATTCGGGCGTCTTGGAAGGTTACTCAGTTATCACCTGGTAGCGTGAGCCTATTTTGGGAATTTCTCTTGCCGACCACTCTACGTAACCCGGGGATTTACATAATTGCCGTTGCCGTTTTATTATTCGCCGCTCTAAAAATCACTGCCCGCTTTAAAGACAAAATCGTCCGTAAAATTCACAATATCGTAGTTATGCTATCTATAACAGGATTTTTCTTCCTAAGTCTCGCTAATTATTATCTTAAGCCTCCGCTGAATCTTTATATGCCGTCGGCGACATTCTATCTCTTTGATAAAAAGGGAGCTTATTATATTACCAGTCCTGTCGTGGTGTATCATGGAACGAAGAAGGGTGGCGAACTATATATCAAAATTGATGAGAAATGGAAAAAGGTGGCGGATGTCGCTAATAAACTCGCGCGTGAGCAAGGTATCGACTGTCTCGTGGTTGCGGCGTGTAATGACGCCGGTGGCCTTGTCACGGGCGCCTTGATACCGGTCATCTATTCAAGATCATCTGTAACTCGCACTAGTTTTTGGAATGAGATAGTCTATGAGAAGGTGCGCAGAAGAGCATTCTCATATGCAACGGAGTGGACCGTCGCATTGCCGGATGGCAGGAATATGCTTCTATCACAAGCCATAGAGGCCGGCATCATTAAGACCCCTCCGCAACCGTCTAGGATAACGTCTTCTCTTGTTCCATCTCCGGCTGGCAGAAATCGCGACGGATCCGCGGTGACCGTCGAACCGGCAAACCGGCCAATCCTGCCAGAAGCGGGACTTTCGGCTTCGCCTTCGGCCGGCAAACCGGCAAACCGGATCCTGAAAGGCCTCACGGTGATCCTCGCGCCTGCAGGGCTCCTTTACACGCTCCTGCACTCATCCGCAGCCGGAGCCGAGACCGTTGGCACTATCGCACATGCTGCTAGCCAGACCTGCCTGCAGGCATCACTTGCTCCTCCGACATGGGTTATCATCGCAGCGGTTCTCTATGTCATAATCGCTTTGGTCTGGTCGCCGAAAGCCGCGGCGGAGGATAATGGCGATGCTGCACTGCGGAAAGTTGCGACAGGCACGGGCAAGTCGGATGCGCAGGTGGTTTTCGCTTATTTTAAACCCTGGTCTTTTGAACGGGGCGGCCGTATATATGAAAAAATGGGAGTCTTGCTATTCAGAAGAGCGTTGCTATCTTTGTCGAATACAATAGATAACTACCTATCAAAAATCGACAGATTTTTGCCAGACACACAAGATCATTGTTATCATGATTCTTATTATCTGAACGGGATCTCAGTGGATGACCTGAAAGAGTATATCGGCAGGACGAAATTCAATGAAATTTTGCATTTGATCGGTTCTGTCATCGGTATTTATTCAATAGCCGCTCCCTTTTTATTCCGACCAGGAAGTAGTTATATTCTCATCGCTTCTTTGGGAGCAGTGGCAACACTGGTAACGCTAGCGAATGTTTATCCTGTTCTATTACAGCGGTATGTACGAGCAAAAATGTATGAAGCTTTAGAAAGAAGATATCAAAATACGAGAAAAGATATTACTATCGTAAGCGATTTTGAAGAATCGGCTGGTATGAAGAAGATAGCGCCGAAGTCAGAGGAAGGAGGGACGAGTGCGCCGCACTCCAAAGAGCTCGGCGGGACGGCGGCGAAGAAGGAGCTGCAGGAGCCGATCATCCGGAAAGCCGTTGAGGACGGCCGGGCCGTCAAACTCAGGTTTGAAGGATCGGGCGGCAAGTTCTATCTCGCCTCAAAGGACTTTACATATGGCGGCGATAATATAGGCGAGGCGTATACCGGTGAACCATTGCTCAATGAGCAGGAGATCGCCCGTCTCAAGGCATATCTTGCCAGAAGCGGTATCTCTGAAGATGACCTTGCCAATATCACCATTGG
>Ga0364919_10160_pt1 | contig 32416 bp, 23 predicted proteins | sample SorcelJu500001C7_2_FD_206953 | JGI IMG/M metagenome (GOLD analysis project Ga0364919, IMG submission 206953) | Enriched cells from Trout Bog Lake Hypolimnion, Wisconsin, USA - BchlTB.June20.5000.01.C7 | ecosystem: Environmental > Aquatic > Freshwater > Lake > Hypolimnion/Profundal zone | place... | reverse complement strand
CCCGGTAGCCGGTCTGACGGCAGTTTTCGCATCCGGTTCCGCGGGTAAAACTGCGACCGAAAGTGAGCGGAAACGAGATTTCCTTGAGATGCTCCTCGGGGTATTCGACGGGAGCCGCGCATTGCGGGCAGATGGTGCGGACAAGCCGCTGGGCGATAAAGGCGCGCACCACCGAGGAAAGCAGAAACGGTTCGACGCCCATGTCGAGAAGACGAGTGATGCCGCCGACGGCATCGTTGGTGTGAAGGGTGCTGAAGACAAGGTGACCGGTCATTGCGGCGCGAATGGCGATCTCGGCGGTTTCAACGTCGCGAATTTCGCCGACCATGATGACGTTGGGATCCTGCCGGAGAATATGACGGAGCCCCTGGGCGAAGGTGAGTCCGATTTCGGGTTTCACATCGATCTGCGAAACGCCTGGAAGCCGGTATTCCACAGGCTCCTCAATCGTGATGATGCGCCGCTGCACCGAGTTGATGCTGGTGAGAAAGGAATAAAGCGTGGTCGATTTTCCCGAACCGGTGGGGCCGGTGACAAGAACGATGCCGTTGGGCTGGGCGAGAAGGGACCGTACGGTCTGCGCCTGTTTGTCGCTCAGATCCAACCGTTCAAAGCCGAACTGTTGCTGCTCGTTTCGGGTGAGCAATCGAAGACTGATGCTCTCGCCGTTGACGGTGGGAATGGTCGAGACGCGCACGTCGATATTTTCACCGCCGGCTTGCAGGTTGATTCGTCCGTCCTGCGGCAGACGGCGCTCGGCGATGTCCATTTGCGCCATGACCTTGAGGCGGGAGAGAATGGAGGATTGAAGCAGGCGCAACTGCGGCGGCACCGCAACCTCGTGAAGGATGCCATCGATCCGGTAGCGGATGCGCAGATCGTTTTCGAGCGGTTCGACATGAATGTCCGTGGCGCGCTCATGGATCGCCTCGCGAATAATCTGGTTGACGAATTTAACCACCGAGGCCTCGGGATCGTCCGCATTGAGATCCATGCTTTTATTCTGCTCATCCACTGCATCAAAACTGCGGTCGGATTGCAGAATTTCCTCGAAGGTTTCGGCCCCGACGCCGTAAAGCGTTTTGATGGCGCGAAGCAACTGAGTGCGTACTACGAGCACCCAGGTAATTTTTTTGCCGGGCAAAAGCTGGGCGACAAGACGGCGGGCGGCGTTGTTAAAAACATCGTAGGTCGCCAGTTGAATCACTTCCCCGGAAGCATTGAGCGGGAGGATGTGATGTTTGAAAACGAACCGGCTGGGCAGCAGCGAGAGCGCCGAGCGATCAATGCGGCCGGGATTGATCGTTTCGACAGGCGTCTTGAAAAGCAGACCGATCTGGGTGGTGAATTTTTGCTCGTCCACCTTCCCCGAGTTCAACACCTCCACCGTCCACGCATTGCCACTTCCACTGATCCGGGCAAGCCTGTTGGCTTCTTCGGCGTTCTCGCAGCCGCTCGCAAGCAGAACGTCCACCAGTGACTGACGAAGGGGAGAAGCCATGCTCAATTGTGGAATTTAACCGGCTTCGGAGTGGGGCTCGGTTTTCCCGCAGTGATGGTGGACTCCACATCGGGCGCGATCAGGAGGCGCCGTTGTTCGTCCTGCGAGTTCTTGACCTGCTCGGCCGGATTGACGGTAACCTCCGGGCGGATGAGGATGATCAGCTCTTCCCGGTCGTTGTTTTTCGTGGTGTTTTTAAAGAGATAGCCAAGCAGGGGAATCCGGCTGATCAAGGGCACTCCGGCGTCCGCATTTTGAAGGCTCTTTTTGATTAGGCCGCCGAGAACGACCGTGCATCGGTCCGGAACCGAGACTTTGGTTTTAATGTAACGGGTTGTGATTGTCGGAATGAGGGACCCTCCGACGTTGGTGGATTTTCCGGAATCACTGTCGAGTTTCTGAACGATGTCGAGCGAGACTTCGCGTTCCGAATTGATGAGCGGCACAACCTCGAGCTTGAGTTCAACCGGTTGGTACTGAACGGAAGCGCTGACTGACGCGGTGTTATTGTTAAGGATGGTCCCGTTCGAATTGACGTTGGACAGGGTGGAAGTCGGAACGGCGATTTGCTCGCCCGAGGCTACAATCGCCTTTTCATTGTTCCGGGCCACGACCATGGGACGATTTGTGACGCGGAATCGCCCGGTCGATTCCAGGGCATTGACGATGATATCGAGATTGTCGGTGGGAGACAGGACTCCGGTCGCACCGGTGCCTGCCCCCAGTGCGGAGGCCGCGCTTGTAAGAACCCCTGCGCCGGTGAATTGAGTCAACGCCCATTGTTTGGCAAGGGCTGCCAGAGCAATTCCCGAGGTGCCGGTGGTGCTGGCATTTTTTGGACGCAACAAATAATCGAACCCGATTGTTTTGTCGTCATTGAGGGAGAATTCCCCGATGACGGTATTGAGTGTCACCTGCGGAGCGCGCACATCGATTTCATCGAGCAGTTTGAAAATCTTTTGCTGCACCTCCATGTTGCCTAGCACGATAATGGTATTTTCGCGCGGGTCAGCGATGATCTTGGTGTTGCCAACCGTAACGGCTCTCGGGGTTGTGTCCACGGCCTGTGTCGTGAGATCCTCCGAGACGCTCATTGAGCCACCACTGCTGCCGTTGAGGTTATTGTTATTGTTGAGGTTATTATTATTGGCGTTGTTGGAAGCGTTTTTCTGTGCCCCCTGGGCTCCGCCTGATTCCTCCGCTTTCATGCCGGGCTCGGTGATCGCCTTGACGAGCACCTCAAGCACATCGGAAGCTGAAACAAATCTCAACGGGCGTTTTGCCGGTTCGCCAAATGGCACGTCTGAATCGAACTCGCGGATGAGTTTGCGGACAAAGGGAAGGTTCACCGGGCGCGTGATGACATGAATCCGGTTGGTGCGAATGTCGGCGGTCAGCTTGATTTTTCCGATCACCACCGAATCTTCCGACAACGCGCCGGCCTGGATTTCAACTGAAGGTCCGTTATTTCCTTCCGGGTTAACAATGCCGGGCAACGGCTGGTTGGGGGCCGGACGCGGAGCGGCAGCAGCGGCTCCGGCAGCACCCTGGGCCGGCGTTTTCTCAAAAATTTTCTCAAGCTTCTCGATCACATCCTTCGCGTCGGCGCGTTCGAGCGTGATGAACTCACTGACCACTTCCGCCGGGGGGATGTCGATTTCATGGATAATTTTTGCGAGCCCACGGATCACGCTGGTGTTTTCGGTGACGAGAAGGATCTGCGATTTTTGCAGCGGAACGATCGAGGTGGAACTGGTGGGGGCGACGTATTGTCCAAGGGTCTGCTGGAGTTCCTGGGGCTCGATGTAATTAAGTTTGAAAACGAAAGTGACAATCCGCTCTCCATCGGGAAGATCGTTGACATTGGAGATAATCGGCACCCCTGCCGACCGGGCATTTTTTCCGACCCCCATTACCTTGATAATACTGGGATCCTCAGTGGATGGGATGAGGGAAAACCCGTTAAGCAGAAGGTTGATTTCAATGATTTTTATCGCCTCCTCGCGGCTTACCGGAGAACTGATAACGATATTAACCGGTCCCTGCACCTGGTTGTCGTAAACGAGTTTCTTCTGGGTCAGACGTTCGTAGAGGGCGAGAACTTCCTTCACGTCGGTGTTTGGAAATTGCATTTTGACCTTTTCCTGATCAGGCGCCCCTGCGGGGAGACCGGGTTGAGCCGGGCTCTGCGGATTTTGAGTTCCAGGAGTGACGGGATTGGCCGGTGATGGCTGCATGTCAGGAGTCTGGCTGCCTGCCGGAGGCGGACGCTGTCCTCGCGGCCCGCCTTTCTGGGGCAGGTTGATGGCACCGGGCGGAGTCGGCAGCGGTGGCGGCATCTGCGGAGGTTGCTGGGCAGGCTGAGTCTGCCCAAAGGCCAGGGTGCCCGTGAGTAAAAAAAGAAGGGGATAAAAGTAACGATGCACGGCGATTACTTAATCATAGAACGCCTTTTGGTCAACATCGCTGTCGTCGCGGCGGAGCGAGGTGGATCGCCATTCCATGCGCGATGGGTTCTAGGCGCGCGAAGCGCCTCTTTTATAAATGGCTCGCTCTGCTCGCACATGTTTCGCATCGCGCATGGAATCACGATCCACCAGCATGCCGTCCCAGATTCGAATTTACAACGCGGCAGGATGATATTAGGTTGCGACCCAATGGAACTATTTCGTCGCTCGGCGCTGATTTTTTGTCTGATCCCTCTTTTTTTCGGCTGCTCAACCGTTGATCAGCGAAAGGCGTTTTTTTCAAATCTCTCGCCGGAGCGGGTGACTGAATCGGCTTGGAAAAATTACCTGGGCGGGTACCGGGGCGTTATTCATTCCGTGGCTTATGCCAGCGGGGTGGCGGGAGTGAGCTTTAATGAATTGGAGTTTGAGACCGATGGATCCGTCATGCCGGGAGTCACGGTTGCATCGATTCGGCTCGAACTTTCGGGAACGCCGGATAATCCCCTGGTCTATTTGGAAATGAATTCGTCAAGCTCCAGTGAGTGGGTTCCGTCCGGAAGTTACGATGAGAAGTTCACGAACATCCCGCAACGCGAATATGGCGTAAAGGGCCGGGTGCTTGCGTATTCGCATGCTCCCAACCAACTGCTTATCAGCCTTCAACCCGAATTTTTTTCACCCAACCGGGGCGCCGCCATGATTCTGACCTTCCGCGGCAAAGGGTATGTGGATGTTGAGTATATCGGGCATTTTGGCCGTCGTGGGAATGGCAGTCTCAGCCGGGTGCCGACCTTCAGTCTGTACACCCAGTAATTCCGGAGTGCGAATGCGTTGTCGCGGCTTTACCCTGATCGAGATTTGTCTCGCCGTTTTTATCGCATTGATGCTGATCACCGTGGCGGTTCCAAGCATTCAGAGGGTTCTCAACCAGGAAAATGACCAGCAGTCATTTGAGCGCTTTGATGCGCTTGTCCGTTATGCACAGGGCCAGGCTGTTTCGGAGCGCCGGAACTACGTTCTGGTCTGGAATAAAACCGGTGTTTCGGTGCGGCCGGAAAAAGCCGCCAATCGGGGAGAAGCGGCAGGACACGACCACTTTGAGATCGGGGAAAAGGAAGGTTGCGACATCTATTTTCCGGCTGCCCTGGTTAAGAAACCGTCGCGAAAATGGATTTTCTGGCCCTCCGGCACTTGTGAACCTGCCACGATTTCCTACAAAGGGGAGAAGGAATCCTGGATGGCCGAATATGATCCGCTCACCGCTCAGGCAACGGTTACAACCGATGAAAAGGAATAACCACCAGCACCGGGGATTCATCCTGCTTGAGGTCTTGATCGGGGTGATGATTTTTTCCGTTGGTGTGCTTGCGCTTGGAAAATGCGTCAACAACTGCCTCGCCGCTCAAATCATAACGGCGGAGGATCAGCGCGCCCGGCTCGCGCTCGAAAATCGCATGGCTGAAATTGAGGGAGGCGAGGTGACGGTGGAACTTGCGGAGAAAGTGGAAAAGTTGACCGGCATGTTCAAAGGAATGCAGATCAGCCAAAAAAGAACGCCGGCAAAGCTGAAGGATGAGAACGACCGGCTACTCGAAAATATTTATGTGATCGACCTCGAAGTGAAATGGACGTCCAACATGGAGCCTCAATCAAAATCACTCTCTTTTTATGATTACCAGACCCGTTAACCGTCTTCCATCCGGGCGGGCGTTCACGCTGATCGAGGTGATGCTCGCCGTGGCCATCACCGGCCTTGTGGCGTTTGGAATCTTTGCCTTTGTAAAAGCAAACCTGGATGCGGTCGCGTATTCCAAGGAGCTATCCCTAAAGGATCTCACCATGCGGGCAATGATGAAAATTATTCAAGATCAGCTGAACAATCTTCCCAACGAACAACAGGGTGCGCTGACGGGCGAGGCTCATAAATTCAATAATCTGCCGTGCGATGAAATGACCTGGCTCTGCGGCGCCGGACTCGGTCTGTTCACCATTCATGCCCTAGTGGATTACAATGTGACCCTGGCCCTCAAGCCGGGCAAGGATCCCAACGTGTCTGTGCTTGGCGTGCGCCGCATCGAGGCGGATGGCAAAAATAAGGATGAGAACTGGCTTCCCTTGATGAAAGATGTGAAGGCGATGGAGATTCGTTATTTTGATTTAAAAGGAATCAACGCCTGGGTGGAGAACTGGACCGACCAATCCAGACGACCAAGCCTTGTCCGTGTAAGAATTTGGCGGACGGGCGACAGCGAGCCCTACGAAGCGATTTTTAATTTGCCACTCATCACACCGCCGAACACATGAGCCGTCTTCATCCATTGGCAAAATCCCCTCCCCTTTTTTGGCGTCTTTTGGCGTTTTTGGCGGATCCAATTCTTAAGAGATGCAACCGAGCATGAAGCAATTCCCATCAAAAATTTCCAGGCACCAAAGGCGCGGCTCCGTGCTGCTGCTGGTTTTGTGGGCGTTGATGGTGCTTTCGACCGTGGTGTTCGCCTGGGTGAAAATGATCCAGCAGGACATCTCGATTATTCATCAGGCGAATTCGGGGCTCGATGCCAAGGCGCTGGCCCATTCAGGCGCCAGGGTCGCGATGCATCCCAATGTTTTATTTTCCTGGTCCCCGTTGCTCGCGCGAAGTTTCGGACCGGGGCGCAGTTACAAGGTCAAGATGACCGGTGAAGGGGGGAAACTGCATCTCAACGGCCTGTTGCAGCTCATTTTAGCCGGCCAGGGGCAGAAGCAGCGGCTTCTGCTTGAAAACTATCTCGCGCGACGCGGATTATCCATGCAGGAACGCGCAACCCTCATCGACAGCATGCTCGACTGGATTCAGCCCGGCAACTTGCATCACCTCAACGGCATGGAGGACAGCGCAACCTACAAAAATGCGCACCGGCCGTTTTTCAGCCTTGATGAAGTTGAAAAGGTGAATGGCTCCGGTCCATTGGTATCGCAAGCAGACTGGAAGGATGACTTCACGCTCTACTCCGACAACCAAGCCGGACTGATTGATGTGAACTGGGCGTCCTTGCGTGTTCTTGAGTCGATCCCGGAGATCGGCGATGCCCGGGCACGCCTGATCATAAACTCGCGTCAGGGATTGGATCACATTGACGGCACGAAGGACGATCAGCTTTTTAAAACAGCGGGAGAGGTTTGGACCAGACTGGGATTTGGCGAACCCCCAGCAAATACGCTTGTGACCGTCGGGGGGAAGATATATCACATCTCGAGCGTGGGACAATCAGGAGATGTAACGCGACGACTGGAAGTCATTGCGGATAAGTCAAACCCTGTCCCTGTCATTTTATACTGGAAAGAAATCTGAAACCAACCGACTCCCAAAATACAGTTTTAATAAGCCCGTCCGGTTCCGGATGGAAGATTTCCATGCCGGTCATCGATCAGGGGGTGTCAGAGTCACGCATAGTGCCGTCAATGGCGGAGGTGGTTGCCGCACTGCCGCCGAAGGCAGGGGTACACCTCGCGTTGCCTGCGAGCGCCGTTTATTTCGAGCGCATGAAGTTCCCATCGACCGATCTCGAAGAGCTGCGCGGGATGATGCGGTTGCAACTTGAAAAAACCCTGCCTTATCCGTCCGACGAGATCACCAGCGACTTGATCCTCGTGGAAACCGGGGAAGCCGAGTCCGTGGTGGTGGCCGTGGCCTTGAATACCCCCCACCTCGATTCCCTGTCCGCTCCCTTGCGCGCAGCCGGCCGGCTGCCTGAAAAAATTACGGTGCAGGCGATGCATCTTGTTTCTGGCTGTGCAAAAACGGGCATTGATTTGCTGATTTATAAGGAGGAGGAAAAGTTTGTGGCGGTGATCTCTGAAAATGGGAAAATCGGGTTTGTGCAGACCCTTGCCGCATCGGGCATTGAAGAGATTTCCCAGGAAATCCCACAGGTATTGTTGGGAGCCGAACTGGAGGGGGTGCCGGTAGTTTTGTCCAGGATCCTCCTCACCTCGGAGTGTGAGGAAATCCGGGAGTCGCTCGGCACCCTGCTCGGAGTACCGGCAGAGGTCATGGATTCGAACGCGCCCCTCGAAGAGCCTTCCATGAATCTCTTCCCGGCTGCCTGGCAGGGGGCGCTTGCCGCCGCCGTGCGCATGGCCAACCTCAAGACCCGACTCATTACGGTCGGAGCCGTTTACCTTGCAATTGTCCTCGCCGGGACCGGTTATCTTTTTTGGATGAACAGACAGGTGGCAGCCCTTGATGCCAAATTGCGCGCCATCCGGCCGGAGGTCGCCTCGATTCAGGAGCGGAGCGCGAAGTGGATTGCCCTTGCCCCCGCCATCGATCCTTCCCGGTACACGGTGGAATTGCTCTACCAGATTCAGAAAAGCCTGCCGTCGGAAAGCATTCGGATTACCCAGTTCGACCAGACCATGGACCAGTTCACAATCGAAGGGGAGGCTCCGACCGCCGGGCTGGCCGTCGAGTTTGGCGAACAGCTCAAAGCCAATCCCGGGTTGAAGGATTACCATTTCGAGGTGGCGCCTCCCGCCATTCTGCCCAACGATCACGCCCAGTTCAGGATTTTCGGCAAACTATGAAGCAACTGACCCGATCCGAAAAATCCCTCGCCATCACCGTGGGTGTGATTGCGTTTGCCTTGTTGAATATCATACTGATTTCGCACTTTATAAAACAACAGGCCCTTTTGCGTGCCGACATTGCAGGCAAGGCCGGTCAACTCAAGGCGCTGCAGGTGCTATTTGCCGATCGAGACCGCTGGAACAAGCGCGACGAATGGCTCCGGCAGAAGCAACCGAAGCTGGTCAATGAAAGCCGGGCTGGCGTGGAGCTGGTCGAACAAATCAAGCAGATCGCGAAAAGCAACGATGTGCTCCCCGATAAGCCGGACTGGGGCACCCCTGAAAAATCCCAGTTCTACCGCTCTGTTCCCGTCAATATTGAAACAAAAAGCTCCTGGCCTGCTTTGATCGCCTTCCTCAGAAGCGTCCAGCAACCCGATCAGTTCATCGTTTTTGAAGCTGCGAATGTGCAAATCGATCCCGCCGATCCCACGATGATGCACGGTAAATTCAAGGTGGCAAAATGGTATCTCCCGTGAATATTATTTTGAAACCGCACAAAACGAGCGAGATTATTGACATGCACTTTGCAGACAACGGCATCGATCCGGATTGTTATCCGCCAAAAACGCCAAAGGGCGCAAAAATGAGAGGGGCAGATTCATGCTTCTTATTTTTGGCGGCTTTTGGTGTTTTTGGCAGACAGCATCTTAAATCTTTGCGACTTGGCAATAATCGCGCTTCCCGCCCGTACTGGATTGCCTGTGGGTTGGTCATTGTCCAATCCCTTTTCGGATTTTCAATTCGAGCAGAAGTTCAAGGCGATATTCCAGTGGGTCTGCCGCCTGCGCGTTACGAGCAGATGGTCTTAAAATCCCCGTTTGCGCTGGCAACGCCCGCAGCCCCGCCCGTAGCCGCTACGCCGGGATACGCTGCCAGCCTTTACGTCACCGGAGTTGCAAAAATAGGGGAGCAGGATTTCGTCTCGATTGCATCGAGGGATCAGCAGCAGCCAAGGTTTTCGCTCTTGTCCGGGGAAGTCGGCAAGGACGACATCTCCCTGGTAAGCGTTGACTGGTCGGAGCAGATTGGCAAAAGCAAGGTGACCATTAAAAAAGGAACTGAGCTTGCCGTGCTGGAGTTCGACCAGGCGGCAGTGCAGACCATGACCGTGATGCCACCTCCAGGGCAGCCGCCTATGCCGATGCCGATGCAACCTCAATTGCAAGCCCCGCCGTTGGGGGGGCCGGGAAGAAGAGTGGTTCTCCCCAATGGCAATGTGCCGGGGCCCATGCCTGGCGGACCGGGATTGCGGCAGCGCACCAGGATTATCAACAACAGACCGCAGCCGTAGCAGGTTCGTTCTCAGTGGCAATGGTGAGCCGTGTTGTTCACATCCGAAGAGGTGTAATACCAATTGCGCGGTCCCATGCGTGTGACAATCAAGCATGAGTTTTCAGAGTTCAGTTTTTGGAAAGCCCGAGGCGTCATATTCTGAAAACTGAACCCCTGAAAACTTGTACCAAATTCACCCATTTGACCGTGCGCATGTTATTAAAACTCTTTGCAACGGCACGCCAAAGATGGACAAACCCTGAAAACCTCTTAACGATACCAGCCATTGACTCCGGCAGGAAAAATGAATCTTCCTTCGATCCATCCGCATACAAATCTCGAAACGCTCCTGGACGGCTTGCTGGACTCGTTGCAAAGGGGGCAGGAGGCAAAAAAAGCGAATGCGGCCTTAAAGCCGGTTCCCATTATAGTCCCCTCCTTTCAGTTTACCGGCTGGCTTCAGGTTGCAATCGCAAAGCGCAACGGGCTGTGCATGGGCCTCGAGTTCATGATGCCCCAGACCTTTATTGAGCGTGCGCTGACTTTGTCGAATTCCAAGGTCAATCGCGCGAAAAATCCCTGGACCAAGGAAAATCTCACCTGGCGGCTTTTGCCGCATATCAAGGACTACGCGCAGGAGTTGGGTGTGGAAAATCCTTCCCCAAGGGACCGCTTGGCTCTGGCCGGATTACTTGCCGATCAATTCGATCAATACGCCCATTTTCGCCCTGAGATCATAATGAAGTGGGATCAGGGGGATTCAGCAGCTCAAGTCAGTTGGACTAAAACCGACAAGGAAAATGAGAAATGGCAGCGGGAGCTTTGGTTAAAGGCGTGCGAGGAAATCAATAACAGTGAGACCCCTCAAGCACACCCGGCTTTGATGTTGAAAGAACTTTCAGAAAATGAAGGCTTTCTAAAATCTTTGAAAGACAGTTTTCCTCAGCTCTTCGTCGTTGGCACCGGGGCATTGGATCCTCTGCTGGTAAAGGTTCTACAATTGCTGGGGAAAGCAGATTGTGATGTTCAGGCGCACCTGGCACTTCCTTCGCTCGGTTATCTTGGAGGCTTGCGCAAATCCAGCCGGCAGATTAGGCGGGATCCCGAAACGTTTGAAATGAGCGAGGGGCATCCGCTGCTGGTTTCAATGGGGCGCCACGCCGTTGGATCATTCCTCCTGCTTGGTGAGCTGGATGAAAACTACTCGCACTGGCCCGAACCCGCCGAACATGCCAATGAAGCCCCCCCCTCCTCCTTGCTCGGCTGTTTGCAATCCGACATCCGTCAAATCGAGGAGCCTTCGGGGTCTTGTGTTTACCCGAACGACGACCTCAGTCTCCGCGTGCATTCCTGTTATGGCGCGCGGCGGGAGATGGAAGTGTTGCGCGATGAGCTGCTCAGGGCTTTTGACGACATCACAGGACTCAAACCTGATGAAGTGATCGTGGTGACCCCGTCGCTTGAAACCTATGCTCCGCTGGTGGCGGCGGTACTTGAGCAATCCCCCGCCCTTCCCGTTCGCCTGACGGAATTGCCACCTTCCGAGCAGGATCCCACATCCGAGGGATTGTTGGCGCTGCTTGAAATGACAGGAGGGAGATGCGAGGCGAGCTCACTGCTTGAGTTGTTGCATTTGCGAGCCGTGCGCACTTGTCTTGAAATTGCCGACGACTCTTCGAAGCTGGAGCGTCTGCGCGACTGGATCTATCAATCAGGCCTCACCCACGGACTCGATGACGGGGAACCCCCGGTGGCCGCCACGGGTTCGTGGCGCTTTGCGCGGGATCGAATGATTGCGGGCAGATGGTTCGGTTCGGAAGCGATCGCACAATACCCGGACACGAATTATGTGTTGCCCATTGCCGAGGATCTGGGGGGCGAACCGGCTCTCAAACAAGCGTTCCTCCTGTGGCATTGGCAATTGGAGCGAACGCTCCTCGAATGGAGAAGCGAGGCCGTCCCCGCCGTATGGAGCGAACGGCTTGGGGACGCCTGCGATCAATTGCTTTCAAGCCCGGGAGATGAGGACGCCCGGCTGGAGATGCAACCCGCCTTAAATTTTCTCGCGCATGTGGACTGCACCGAGCCGGTGGATGCCGCGGCCCTATTTGACTGGCTTCAAGGCGAGTATGTGGAATCAGGAAGACGAACCACGGTCTCAGGCCGGATTACTTTTGGACGGTTGAAGCAGTTGCAAAGCATCCCCTGCAGGGTGCTGGCGATGGTTGGAATGCAGGAAGGCACGTTTCCAAGGCAGAATCGTATTCCCGCGTGGGATTTGCTTCACCTTGATCCGAGGGCATGGGATCGCAATGCCCGCATTGATGACCGCCAGCTTTTTCTGGATGCAGTGCTGACGCCCTCCGATCGCCTGATCATCACGGCCAGCAACCGCAATGTGCGCTCAGGAAAAAGTGAACCACTCTCCGCTTGCGTTGATGAACTGCTTCGCGTGGCACAGGCAACCGTCCAGGCCGGCGGGAAGAAAAAGATAGAACCCATCAAGCACCAGCTTCAGCCCTTCGCCCCCGGTTATTTTAAACCAAACGGGGATTCGCTCCCCAGGTCGTTTGATTCCAACAGCGCAAAAGTCGCTGAATCATTTCTTAAAAGCGCGCTTGAATCCCGTCTTAATTCTCCATTCTGGAATCCCGAATCTCAGTTTGTTGAAACGAGGCAAGATGAGGCTCGGGAAATCACCCTGGACCAGTTGGTGAATTTCTGGAAAGACCCCGCAGCAGCTTTTCTTCGAGAACAGGGCATCATGCTCGGGAGGGATGAGGAGAACGACGAGGCGCTCGACCGTTCCCCGCTCAAGCTTGATGGTCTCCAGAATTGGAACGTCAAGTCCGCGATCGTTCAGAATATTTTGGATGACGGGTTGCCGCTCGATTATACCAAGGCGCTCCTTGCCGCCAACCGTGCGTTACCCTCCTCGGAATTGGGGAAACGTCATTGGGAATTGCTTCGCGCCACCGCCGAGCCGCTGGCCAATAAAATCAGAGAATGTATCACGGAGAGATTGTCCCTGGATTTCCTGGTTCCCGGCAGGACACCCCCTGTACGAATTATTGGGACCGTCTTGCGAGGGAATGTGGAGGGACGTGAAGTGCTACTTAGCTACCGGACAGGAAAATTCAAAACCAAGTATTATCTGCAGCCGTGGATTCAAGCCATCACTGCCGCCTGTGCCGGGCATTCATTTGATAGCTGCATTCTGGACGAAGAGACCTTGGAATCGCGGCTGTTGAACAAAGCTTATGACACAAAGCAGGCGCAGGAGTTGTTAAGCTCCCTGATCAAGGGTTTTCTGCAGGGCCAATCCCGCCCCCTCTGTTATGCGCCTGACACGAGCCGGGTGTATGCAGAAGCCTGTCAACTCTGGGAAGCAGGATCGGATGAACCCGCCCTTGGAAAAGCTTCGGGTGAATGGAACAAGGAAGCCTATAACCATCAAGGGGGCGGAGAAGGACAAGCGCCAGCCGTAGCCCTTGCCTGGCGGGATCAAGATCCGTTCGTTCATGATGAACTCTGGCACCAGTGGGCTCGAGACGTCGCAAAGCCGCTCCAAACCTGGATTAAAACTGAATTGACCGATTAATCCCCCAACCGGCTTTGCCATGCCTGATCCAATCCCTTTAGATTTTGTTGAATCCGAGCTTCCTCCGGGCCTTTCGGTTATTGAGGCCAGTGCAGGAACTGGAAAAACCTATGCGATCAGTCACCTGGTGCCGCGTCTGCTGCTGGACGAAACAGTAAATAGTCTGGGTGAGATTTTGCTGGTGACCTTCACCAACGATGCCGCAAGGGAACTATCGAACCGGGTTCGTCGGGTGCTTGAAAAACTGGCCGCTCCGCCGCAGCCTGAGGAGCCGGAGTCTGAACCCGGTGTTAACCAATTGCGCAACAAATTCAACACTACGGCGCATCACGACATCATCCAGAAGGCCCTGATCGACATCGATAAATTGAACGTCTCGACGATTCACTCCTTCTGCCAGCGAACGATTCAAGCGGAAGGAGCCCTCTGTGGGCTTCCCGTGATGCCGGAGGTGATTACCAACGCGGATGAGTTCATCGAAGAAGCTCTTTACGACCTTTGGCAGGATAAAATCACCTCAGACACATTGCTGGCCTCACTGGCCTCCGAGAAAGAATGGGACATCCATGGCGACGTCGATTTCGTCAAAAGAGCGATCCCTGTGGAAGAGTTCCAGCCGGTTCCAGCCGCGCAGCCTTTTTATGAAACCCTTGAGCGGATTCGGAATGTCCCCACGGAATTTACTCAGAAAATCCGCGACGAACTGGCCGGCTTTATTAAAGGAGTCGGGGGATGGAATAATGCCGGCGGCGATGACGCCTCCCGCGAGGCTCACCTTGAGTCGCTTGCCACAGCGAAGAATTTTGCCGCTCCAGGCTTTTGGAAGGCAATCAACTGGGTTTCGAAACTGCCAGGGCATGTTACCAAAAAAGGCGCAGCAGGAAAAGCGTCCGTAGAACAAGCCGCAGGATTAACCTCTGTCGCACTTGCTCAGGAAATTTCCGGTCTTCTTGCCCGCCTCCAATGGGATTGGCAGAACGAATGTGTTAAGTCCGTGCGCGAAACGGTCAAGGCGGCATTGCAAGCCAAACGTCAAATCACCCAGGACGGACTTATTCTAACTCTGCGTGACGCCCTGCGCTCTCCAAAAAAGGCGGCTCTGGCAGAGCGTCTGCGCGCACGTTACAAAGTGGCGCTCATTGACGAATCCCAGGATACCGATCCCAAACAGTTCGAAATATTCAAGAACGTCTTCATCGGATTTGATGGGGAAACATCCCTTGCAGATCATCGACTGGTGTTGATCGGCGATCCCAAACAGGCAATTTACGGCTTCAGAGGAGCTGATGTAAATACCTACCTGGAAGCCAAAAATCGGGCTTCAAAAAAATTCTTTCTTACCACCACCTACCGCTCACCCCAGCCGCTCGTCACTGCCATCAACGCCTTTTTTAGTCATCCTGATTCATTTCTAAAAAGGGATCTCGAATTTCTTCCGGCGACTTCAGGAAAAAAAGACGACACGCAGTTAGCCGTAGGCGGACAAGCTTGCGAAGGGCGTGTCGAGGCGTGGATTGTTTCTGAAGCGATCGCAGAAGAATATCGCACAAGCAATGCGCGCAGGGATTGCATCATCTCCACAGTGGCATCGGAAATCGTGCATTTACTTAAGCACGGCAGTTTGCTGGTCGATGCGAATAAAACATCCCCGATTGAGCCGGGTGATTTTGCGGTTCTTACCAACAGCAACGCCGAGGCCGTGGCCGTGGCCGCTGCACTGAAAGATCGCGGGGTGCCGGCAATCGTTGCGAGCGGAGCGGATGTGATGGGAACCGAAGAAGCCAGGGAACTGCTCTGCATCCTGCGTGCCGTGAACGACCCTCGCCGGTCCGGACTGCGTTATGCCGCACTGGCAACCCGGCTTCTGGGAAATGACGCTGCCAGGATTCACGACATCCGGTCCGATTCAACAAAAGATGACGAAATTCTGCGGCGATTTTACCAATGGCAGACCGAATGGGGGCGGATGGGAATTGCGGCGGTGATTGCGCTTATCGATGCGGAAGAGGGAATCACCTCAAGAATTGGCTCTTCAGCCCAGGGGGAACGGCGGGTGACGAATTTGCGGCAGTTGATTGATCTCCTCCAGGCAGCCTCCCGGGAATATTCCAACCGTCCGGAGCATTTGTTGCGCTGGTTCTCCCAGGAAATCGCGCGCGCAGGAGAGATGGTGGCGGCTGATGAACGGCAAATCCAATTGGAAAGCGACCGGGATGCCGTGCAGGTGGTGACGATGCACAAAGCCAAAGGACTCGAGTACAACTTTGTTTTTGCCCCGTTCCTTTGGTCCATGCACGATCCTAAAGGCATTAAAATGCTCGCTAAGACGCACGATTTTCCCAACGACAGACTGGTGAATGTTGAATTGTCAAAAAATGATGGATTGATGCAAACGGTTCTTAAACGAACCGAGTTGGAGGACCGCCTCCGTCTTGCTTACGTGGCAATGACCCGCGCAAAAGTCCGCCTCTGGATTTATGGGGGCGAAATGGGCCCGAAGAATGGCAAGGGGGCGAAACCAGCTTCACCACTCGACTGGCTGCTTCGTGATCTGACGGTGGAAGTGATAACAGCCGAACAATTCGACGGATGGTCGGAAAGCTTGAAGAATTCGAGTCGCGGGGGCAGGCTGGCTGCAGGAATTCAGGCGCTGATCGAACAGACCGCGGATGGATGCATCCTCCAGAAAGCGCCGCCGGATACAACAATCGAACGGTGGGCGCCAAATGCTCCCGAGGAGGAGTGTTCTTTGAAGGCTTTAGACATGCCGGAAATCAAAGGTGTGTGGAGTATCACCTCCTTCTCTTCGCTCACGCGGGAGCAAAACCCTCACGGCACCAAAGATCCCGCCCCTTTCCTGACCCAACAATCGGAGGCGCCCTCGGGGGTCATGGTGCGCAATCCTTTTCTTGACGCTCCCGGAGGCATGCTCGTCGGCACCGCCATCCATGATTGGCTTCAGCAATGGGATTGCGATGAGCCCGAAGCAGAGTCGGTGAGTGCGCACCTGAAAAAATACCGGCTCCGGGGGATCCCAGGTAATTCCACGATTCCTTTGGATGAAAGCGTAGTTCAGATGCTAATGCACCTTCGCGAGGCAAAGCTTCCGGGGCTGAATTGCACTCTCGCGCAAGCCTGTTCTTCTCACGAGGCTTCGGAGTGGCATTTCCATCTGCCAATCAAAAGCAATCTTACTGTGCAGGAGTTGGCTGCGGCATTCTCCGCCCACGCCGGTCCTGATTACAAAGCTTATGCACCGATGCTGGAGCATTTAACCTTCCCTGATTTGCACGGTTTTTTACAGGGATTTATGGATCGCCTAGCTTTTTACGGCGACGCATGGGGAGTTATTGACTGGAAAACCAATCAGCTTGGAAAGCATCCCGATGCCTACAGTATCAATTCAATGATGGACTGCGCCATGGAGAGCCATTACCTGCTTCAAACCCATCTTTACCTAGTGGCTCTGCGACGATATTTAAAACGCGTGGCACCCGGTTCCAGGCTGGCCGGTGCTTGGCTTGTCTTTTTAAGGGGAGTCCATTCCGGCTCGTCTGAGGGAATCTTGCATATCAATCCAACACGGGAGCTGTTGGACGCATTGGACGATCTTTTTTTTGAAGGCAAATGAACGGCACTCCATGATCACAAACGCTTCATACCTTCCCGATCTCGAATGGTTTAAAAGCCGATGGAATCTGCCCGAGGCTGGCAGCAGATGGATACGGCAGTTTCTCGATGCACAAACTTCCGGCAGCACGGCTCTGGAGTTATTGGATAACTTGGATCCTTCGGATCTGGGAGATGCTGCGACCGTGGTGAAGGCCGGCGAAGATGCGCCAGAGTTGCCCCAACCCCTGGTAATCGTGAGGGACGGAAAAAAACAATTCCTTCAATCGTGGCTCCATTACAAAGCCGAACTTGAAATCGCAAAGAGCCTGCTCAGCCGTCTGAAGCACACTTGCGACGTGCGGATCGAACCCGCGCAATTAAAGGAATTGTTTCCAGAAGCCAGGCCGGGGGATCGGCAAATCGAAGCGGTGGAAGTGTCTCTCGCGCAACGCTTGACCCTCATCACCGGAGGTCCGGGCACGGGCAAAACCCACACCCTGGTCCGGATTCTGACAGTGCTTTTGGGGCATGAGATTAGCGCCTCCAAAATCCATCTTACAGCCCCCACAGGCAAAGCCGCCGACCGGATGAAGAAAGCCGTCGGTGAGTCCATTGAGAATCTGCCGGGCAGTTTTCAGCAGCGGATTGAAGATCTGGCATCCGTGGCAGCCAAGAGCAGAACACTTCATTCATTGCTCGGCTACAATCCCTCGACCGGAATTTGCAACTACAATGAAGCCCACCCGCTTCCCTGTGAGGTCCTGATCGTTGATGAATGTTCAATGGTGGACGTGCTGCTCTGGCGAGCCTTGCTGAAAGCTATCCCTGAAAATGCCCGGCTTATTCTTGTCGGAGATCCGAACCAGCTTGAAAGCGTCGGCCAGGGGAATGTTTTCGCTGAAATGGCGCGTGTTGCAGGCAGATGCAAATCTCCCCTTCATGCCGTCCGGGTTCATCTTACTGAAGCCCGCCGGTTCAAGGATCGTCCCGGCATTCAAGCTCTTGCGAGAGCGCTGGAGAATCTTGATGCCGATGGAGCGGTGAAACGATTGTCTGAGGCCAAAGGCTCCGATGCTCCGACCGGAATCGCCTGGCTCGAAGTGCCGGGAGCTTCCCTGAATTGGTCCGGGTTCCCCGCATCCATTCAGAAGGCCCTTGAAGCAGTAGCCCTTGCAGGAACTCCCAGTGAAGCTCTGGACGCGCTTGATCGGATCTGCATTTTGACAGCTCATCGAGAGTATTTTGTTGGATCAAAAGCGATGAGTGCCGCGATTGAAAAGCACTTTTCGAAATCCACTAAAGGGCAAAAAATCCTAAATGAGCCGATTATTATTAATCAAAATGACCCGGAGACCAGATTGCGCAACGGATCGGTCGGTGTCATCACTACCGATGCCAGCAACGGGCGAAAAGCCTGGTTCCGAGGAACCAAAGGAGAAGGTGAGTTGCAGGGGGTTTCCATGGCACAACTTCCGAGTTACAGCCCTGCCTGGGCTCTGACAATTCATCGCTCCCAGGGCAGTGAGTATGATGAGGTGCTGGTGATTCTACCCAGGCAGGAAAGTCCTATGACGACCCGGGAGTTGATCTACACCGCAATCACCCGTGCCAAAAAAGCGGTGTATATTGCCGGGGATCTTGAGGCGGTACACAAAGCTGCAAGCAGTCCGTCCAATCGAATTACGATGGTGGGAGCCCAGCTCGAACGCGCAGTGTAGAGGCGGTCTGTTCTCAGCCGCCAGTCCAAAACCCAACGTGCGCAGCGCCCAAAAGACAAAGAGGGCGGCGGAGGTGGACGTCGCCAGGATTATGGACAGGTTAATGCGGGTTTTATGTTAAACGGAAACCTTTACCCATTTGACCATGCAAAGAGTATAAGTTCCGGGAGCCCGTATTGTCAGCCAGGGATCAAGGGGTGTTCTGGGGTCTCTCTGGGGATTGCATTGGTTTATCATGCAGTGTGCCCTCCCAAACCCGATTCAAATCTTCCTCATATTTAGCATAAGGATTTCGCAGATCCGGCATTTCGCTATGGAGAGTCGCTAGTCCATTCCTGCCCTCATTCAGGGCTGTTATAAATGTTATAAATTCAACGACTTTTTTTGATAAAAAGCCGCCGGGTGGTTCGCAATAATGGCAGGAATAAACTAACGGGCGCCTTGCTATGAGATTGCTCAGGTCGCTGGACGCTTCTTTAAAAAAATTCTCTGGCGTCGTGTGACATAATAAAACCACGATTATCAAAGGCCATGATCGCCATATAAATCGTAAATACATAAAAACCCTTTCTTGCAGATGGTCCTAATTAACCGGGAATTTCCAATTCGCCTTCATATCCATGGTTTTCGCAGGTATTTTTTCGGCAGTTTTATTACACTGGGTATGGTAACAATCCCACCACACGCCTCGATACATCCGCGCCTTATGAATCCCTACGGGGGAGTGACAACCACGCAAGATATTACAGCAGAACCCGCTGCGACTGTCCAAGGATAACGCCTATCACTTTTTGCCATAAGCTCACCCTCCGTTGTCCACGAGTTTGCGCCTGAATGCCGTGTTGTCCGTTCTTTTTCCTTATGGTTGCCGGACAGCCAAGCCGGATGATTGAAGGAAACAGCCTAGCTTTTTCCGGATACGCAGGGAGATAATCGCCCCCAAAAGAAGAACTCCGGGCCATGCCCGGATACCGAACGGAACCAACACGTTCTGATCGCTCTGGGTGAACAGCAGATTCTGATAATTCGGGTCGTAAAGCACAAATGGCTGGTTTACTCCTCCGCTGGTCGCAGTAGTTCCGGAGATCGTCGTAAGCATTTGTTGCGCCAGGGACACTTCGGTGCCGCTGCTTGTGAGGTAAAAATTGCCGGTTGTAGCGGTAAGGTTGTAGTTCCCTGGATCCTCGGTGATTTTCCAGCAATCAATTTGAAATGCCGCTGCCGTTGTCGGATTCCAATAACTGGGGTTGGTTCCTAGAAAATAAAGGTAATAGAGGGTTGTCAGATCCCGCACAGCGGTTGCATTTAAAAAGGGGTCGCTGCCAAGCGTGATTTGCGTGAACGAGCTATAAGTATTTCCAATGTAGATGTCCGTATTCAGCTGAATGCAGAATGTTGTAACTGTGGTCGCCGGAGAGATATTCACCCCGTTATATTGCGAGACCGAAATATCAATTTCCCCGGCGTAGGGCATATTATTGGTTACTACGCCATAATCCACATAGCTAATCGTTTTATCGTTCGAGACACCCACTTGAAAGGTGATCGACTGCGCGCAGGCCATAGACTCAAAATACCCGCCCGCCACCACGATAAACAAAACATGCAATACCTTCAGAATACCGGGATGAAAAAAATAGGCAGGATTGTCAACCTGGCACAGATTGTAATATTGGCGTTGTTTGCTCATTAAGTTACTGGGTCGTGTTTGTGGCGGTTGGCCATTCGGGGGGGCATACACCCCCTATTGGCGAGAACCAGGGACCGTGTTCATTTCTGCCGACCGGTTTCAATTCGAGCAAACGCCGGCCTTTCTGTCAATTGTGTAGGAAAAACAGTTTTCTTTATGATTGTTAATCCGAGCGATTTAAATCTCTACTACAAGCATTGTTGTCAGAACGTGAGTAATATTTGACCTCACGCATACTTCGGATTAATTATCCGGCATGATCGAAACTCCTCCTCATGTGAAATATCATCCTGAGTATCGACTTTTTACCTGGCACCCGCGAGAAGTGCTCGATCCTGACATGCTCAGCAAGATCATCGCATTCATCGAGTATGAAGAACAGGAAACGGACGTGCCTTTTAATCGCTACATCGACCTCACGCTTTTGAAGGGAATCGATTTGGACTTTGATTACGCCGTGCGGGCCTCAATGCACCGGCGCCGGGCATGTGCCGCCAGTGAGCCGGTCAGGGCGGCCTTTGTTTCAACGACCCCTTACCCTACTCACCTTGCCAAAGTGCATGAGGTCTTAACCGATTATACTCCGCTTGAAGTCGCAGTCTTTTCCAAAGTTGCAGATGCGGCCGACTGGCTGGGGGTTCCTCAGGAGATACTTTCGTAGTGATTATTTGAGTTATTTCCCCCTCTGGCCGTCAGTTTCCTCACGAATGGGTTCCCGGCTGAATTCACGCCAACGGGGGTGACGGCATATATACTGGTGTCCATGACGCATCATGCATGGACAGTGAGAAGGATTTTTTACGAGGCATTCACCGAAAACCTTAAATAGGTCCGCTTCCCTTGCTGAACAAATATCCAAGTCTGGAAGCTTGCGAGCCATGCACTTATGACACCGTACTCAAAAGCCTGTGTCCATACAAAAGCTTGCGGTTAATTCTTAGTCTGGTGGCAAAAAAACTGCTTTGACCCCGTTCCTCGGTGTAGAGCCTTAGCCTCCGATTTATGTCCCTTGTATTTCCCGGCGGATTCCTGACAATCAAACTATGGCTCCAATTCCAAAAAAGGGACGAAACCCAGCAATCGAAAGACCAGGGAGACTTTCGGCTAAAATCTGTGTAAAGAAGAAGCCGATCGCCGCCCCCTCCACCATTCCCGGCGCCTCCCGGCCCGCTGGTAGATCCATCGAACTCATGGCTCCCGCCGGGTCATGGGAATCCCTTTCCGCCGCCCTGAAGTCCGGGTCCGATTCCGTTTACTTCGGCGTCGGAAAACTCAACATGCGGGCCCGATCCGCCAACAACTTCCAGGCTGCTGATTTGCTCAAAATCATCGCGAAATGCCGAAAATTCGGCTCTAAAGCCTATCTCACGCTCAATACCATTCTTTTCGACGAAGAACTCGAAGAGGCAAAATCGCTGTGCCATCTGGCGAAGGAAGCCGGCGTAGATGCGGTTATTGCGGCGGATCCTTCTGTTTTGCAAATCGCAAAAGCGGCGGGGTTGCCGATTCACCTTTCCGTGCAGGCGAATGTTACGAATCTGGATGCCGTTCAGTTTTATTCGAATTTTGCGGACGTGATTGTATTAGCCCGCGAACTCAGTCTCGACCAAATTCAGGGCGTCATCGAAGGCATCCAAAAAAAACGCATTTCCGGCCCCTCAGGAAACCCCGTGCAAATCGAGATCTTCGCCCATGGCGCCCTTTGTGTCGCCTTTTCAGGAAAATGCCAGATGAGCCTGGCTCTCTACGGCCCAAAAGCCTCCGCTAACCGCGGCGCATGTTTCCAGCCTTGCCGGCGCAACTACCTCGTTACGGATCAGGAAACAGGCGCCGAACTCGTTCTCGATCATCATCAAGTGATGTCCCCGAAGGATCTCTGTACCCTGCCGTTTCTTGATCAAATTTTGGATGCGGGAGTCTCAGTTTTGAAAATTGAGGGCCGCGGACGCTCTGCCGATTTTGTCTCCACTGTCGTGCGGGTCTATCGCGAAGCGATTGACGCCTGGAAAAACGGCACCTTTCGAAAGGAAAGGGAATCGGGGGAGTGGATGGCAGAGCTGGCAAAAGTCTTCAACCGTGGATTCTGGGAAGGGGGATACTATTTGGGCAAACCGCTTGGCGAGTGGACGGCATCCCCGGATTCCCAGGCTACCGAAAAGAAGGTTTTCATCGGCAAAATTACTAAATATTACGCGCGCATCGGCGTCGCGGAAACTCTGGTCAGCTCCGGTCCCATCCGCCTCGGTGACGAACTTTGGATTCTGGGAGAAACGACCGGAGCCGTCCGCATGAAGATCACCGAACTCCGCATCGGCGAAGAAGGCGTACCCGCCACCCAGGCCGGGAAAGGCGTTGTTGTGGCCTTCCCTGTGCCTGGAAAAGTTCGCGCGGGCGATCAGCTATACCGTATTGTGATGGCTGATTAATTGGTCTGATATCAATTGGATCTGGATGAGTTTTCAGGGTTTTTGTTTTCAGAAGATGAAAGGATATCGAAAAACAGCGGATCCATTTTAATTATTTTTTGAACATCCTTCAGTTCAATCCGTCATACTCCACACAGTAGTTTAGGATGGTGGCGCATGTTCTTGATCAACTTCAGGGGCGTGCGCCACCGATATTCTGGCGCCTATCGACAATAGCGGTTTTGTGCTTTAAGCTGGTTGCGTATGACTAATCCAACTGCCCAGCCGTTAGCCGTTGCTTTGAGCGACGATTTAAACAAAGCACGCCCCGATTCTTTTTCAGAAGTTGTCTATGATCCTGCGCGTAAGATTTTTAGAACCAGGAAAGAAGGAGCAGTATTTGAGTTTCCATTCAAACAGCCGGAGTGCGACTTCTGGAATGGGACGAAAACTTATGGCAGTGGAAGCAGCAGCAGAATCCGGATCCAGAGGACGCAGATTGAATCCGTCCGCAATTCAGGAACCCCTGCTGCATTGCCGGTGGTATCTGCTGCGTTGAAAAAAGCGAAGACGTTAACGTCGCCTGCAAAAAGAAGCATGCCGAGGAGACCGATTCGCACCGCTAAAGTTTCTGCGCATAAAACTTCCAGATAAAAACACCGTTTTTTTGACGCCGATTAGAAGTGTGAAAAGTTGTAAAAACTTACTCGAAAATGGCGCCCGCTAGGGGGAGGTGCCGGGACACCATTTTCGAGATTTGAATGAGGAGGGAAGTTGCTAGTCTATGAAGCATTGGATGTGCCAACTAGCCTTGTTGATTCCATTGTTTTGAATATTTAAATTCTTAAACCAATTCACGTTCCCGGTGTTTGAACAGGGGTGTATGCAGAGAACAAAACGACTTCCGACCTCCTGGCATCGGAAAAATTTTCAATCGACAGGAAAGTATTCTATCTCGATCTCAAGGAAAACGGCCGGGGCCGTTTCCTGAAGATCACGGAGGATGTTGACGGGCGTCGTGACACGATTTTGCTTCCTGTGGAAATTTTCAGGGACTTTGCCGTGGCTTTTGCGAGCCTGGTTGAGTTCGAGAAAAATATCAGTTAGCTCCATTTCAAGCCGCACTCACCCCGATATTTCTCCCAAGGCTGTCCGCTGCGGTTGGCTTGAAAATCACCAGCATCCCGCGCTCGCACTGCTCATCCTCCCGGACGCTACGGTCGAGTAGCAGGTGGTCGAGGTTCTGCCGACGAACCCCGTCATAGATCTCATGAAGATTCGGAAACATCGGGTTCTTGACATCGTGGTAGACCAGGGTACCCCCGGGTTTCAATAGTCTATCGTACACGTCGGGGAACCAGCGCTCTGCGCCAAAGTGATCTGCATCGGAAAAGATGAAGTCGTACGAGTCTTGGCAGGAGGAGACATACACACTCTCGTCCTGGGTGACAAATCTCACGGCGCGGAATGTTGGACTGAATGAGCGTTGGGACCGCCGGCCATCGAAATCAAGCCAGTTGTCGACGAGCGTGTATTCAAACGGGACTCGATTGAAGGCCAGCCCCTCGAGAATCGCCCTGGTCGCCTCGCCGGCCCCAAACCCGAATTCAAGTATCTTCTGTGGCTTTCTCGTCATGATGAGAGCCTTTGCAAAGAATGCGTGGCACTCGTCGATCTTCACGACGGACTTGTAATTTCTCCATCCAAACGAATGATGATAAGTGTCCCGTACAAAAGCAAGTGCACTCAAAAACTTGCGGTATGTAAACCGCGCGACAGCGAAGAGTGGCTTGGGCAAGTACTTTCTGAACAATGATATGATGCGAGGTATCACAATGGTCACCACATAGAATTACATCAGAACCAGATCCGGCTGTCTAAAGATAAGGCTTCTCATATTTTGTTATAATTGCACCTTTTTATGTTCTTGTATTTGCGGCGAAATGGCCCGTAAAGGGGCCTTTTTTCAAAGACACGAAGAAAGTTCTGCCATTACGCCTCGGGAATCAGGAGCAGCCCCCCTTCTTTTGCCACCAGTCCAGTATTTCGGCTCGTGCAAACCCAGTCCAGACCTGTCGGACGATTCCGGCTTCAGCAGAAGTCACGACCTCCCCGCCGGACTTAAAGATCTGCTTTTTGAACTGGAACGTGGCGCACATTGATCATCGATCCAACAACTCCTCAACATACCACTCTTCGACTCTTTTTCTCGCCCACGGTGTTTTGCGCAGAGTAATAACGTCCATGCCGAACAACAATACCCTCGGACGTTACCGGTGACTGGAATGTGGCGCTGAATCTTACGCCCAATGCAAAAAGATACACGGGATCTGCTACTGTCCAGACATCCCCTGGCGGAACGGTTCCCTTCAGCACATCGGGCAGCTATTCACCTCAAACATTGCTTTCAACAATTGCCTGCAATGGGATCACCGGTTGCAGCTTAAAAATGATAATTTCGACCTCAGGAACAATGAGCGTCAAAAGCGTGACAGGAAAACTTTACGGCCAACTCATTCATTATACCGCTCCATAATCGATGGCACCAAGAAAAGAGCACTCGACATCGCCCCTGCCCCCATTCAACATTAAGCTAATGATTCACACACACTTAACATCACGTCGTGAGCTGGGGTGTTTTTCGGCCCTGTCTCTCTCAATTGCCACCACATTTGTTCTCTTTGCCAGTGCCTACTCGCAAGAAGCGGCCCCCACTCAAGCAGCCACTGTTATCAGCTCTGTCCCATTCACTATTACGAAGCCTGGGGTTTATGTAATCAAGTCCGATTTTGTGTTTAAACCCGCTACGGGGAATGCGATAGCGGTTGCAGCTACCGCATACGATGTGACTATTGATCTGGGGGGACACACTCTGTCCAACAGCGCTCCGGCAGCGAACACCAACAGTAGCGTAGGAATTCTCATCTCAGGGAGCGGCACACTGGTAATAAGGAATGGCGCGTTACATGGATTTTCAACCGGCGTGAGTACAACTGGTGCTAACGCCAATGAGAAGAGCATTCTCATTGACGGCATCACTTGCACGGGATGCGGCTATAGCGGAATCATGCTGTTGAACAGTTCTGACGCCACCATCCGGAATTGTCTTATCCAGGATACCGGTTACTATACAGATTGGAACCATTTCGGGATTTACGCTTATGTGCGAACCGCGCATATTTCAGATTGCCGAGTGATCAATATCATATCCAGTAACTCGCCAGCGAACACCGCATGCGCAATCAAGTCTCTCGCAGACAACTCTGTAGTATCCAATTGCTTTGTAGTGGGCGAGGAAACAAGCAATACTTACGGGCTCGAAATCGACGGCAACGCCTTTGTCGTAGGGAACAGCATTTCTAATTGCGAATACGGGATTTATGCTTTTAAAAGCACTGTAAAATACATGAACAACCTTACAGCCGGCTGCGTCAATACATTCTCCGGCGGCACAGGTGTCGGTACAAACAACTGACCCGCCCTAGGGAGGATTGCTTAAATAATCGCGTGTAAAAAGACTCATTTGGGCGCTTTATCAGCCGATGGAGAAGAGGAATGTGAAGCTTTTAATGCGGCAGCGCCTGAATGTGGATTCAGAAGATTTATACACTTTTTATTTGTATAATAATAACTTATCTGCAATAAATCCGAGACCTGCTATCATTTCCTGGGTATTCTGCCAATGAGAGCGCACAGGTCTAGGCGGGGTTGACCGTCAATTAAAACTCCAACATTATGAACTCGAAATCTCTCTTGCCCAGCGTCTGCATTCCACTCCTGCTTTGTCTTGGCTTTGCGACCACTGCAACCGCCCAGTTCAACTATTCCGTCAAGAGCGACACCGCCGTCACGATAACCGGTTACACCGGTCCGGCCGGTCCGATCGTCATTCCCGATACCATTAACGTTTCGGGATCGATGCTGCCTGTAACCGGAATCGCGGATTACGCGTTTAGCTCCACACCTATAACCTCCGCAACCATACCGGCCGGTGTGACGAGCATTGGCGCCGCTCCTTTTGCCTACTGCACGTCACTTACTTCCATTACAGTGGCCTCCTTGAACCCCGCGTACACAAGTGTCGGCGGGGTTTTGTTCGATAAGAATCAAACGCTGCTGATCCAGTACCCGGCAGGGAACACGGGGACATCGTACACCATTCCCTCCAGCGTCTCCCGAATTGGCACCGATGCTTTCATGGAAGCGTCCAAACTATCGGTTGTGTCAATACCGGCAGGATTGAACACCATTGACGCCGATGCCTTCGAGTGGTGCACGTCGCTTTCGGGAGTGACAATTCCCAACTCGGTCACCCACATAGGAGTATACGCCTTCTATTCTTGCGCCATGACCGGCATTTCGCTGTCCGCCAGCGCGACCGACCTCGGATACCAGTGCTTTGGTGACTGCCGGAACTTGACATCCATCACGGTGGACCCGATGAACCCCGTTTACAGCAGTTCAAACGGGGTGCTTTTTGACAAGAACCAAACGGTGCTCAAGCAATGCCCGTCAGGATTCTCCGGCAGTTACACCATTCCAGCTACCGTCATAACCATTGATCCCGATGCGTTTTATTACTGCACCAAAGTGACCGGCATCACCATTTCGGGCAGCGTCACCACGATCGGCAACTCCGCCTTTACCAATACGAAGATCACGACAATAAACATTCCCGCCAGCGTGACCTCGATCGGAGAGGAGGTATTCTATGCCTGTGCCAATTTGGCTTCGATCACAGTGGACCCGATGAATCCTTCTTACAGCAGCGATGACGGTGTGCTGTTTGACAAATTCCAGACCAACCTCATTCGCTGCCCCGAAACCAAAACCGGAAACTATGTCGTTCCCCCGACTGTCAGCGAAATTACAACCTATGCTTTCAGCTTTTGTGATAGTTTAACCGGGATAACCATCCCCAACAGCGTCACCAAGATCGGCCCGTTTGCTTTCTACTCTTGTATTGCAGTCACAGACATTACAATACCGGACAACCTTACCACAATCGATTCACAAGTTTTTGATGGATGCGAAAGTTTGACTCAAGTCACCATACCGCCAAGTGTCACCCAGATTAACGATTATGCGTTTTCCTATTGCACCAGCCTGACCACCGCGATATTCCCGGGCAACGCACCCGTCATGGAGGGCGGTGTCTTTAGTTCTACAGCCACCGGGTTCACGGTCAAATTTCTTCCCTCATCGACCGGCTTTACCACGCCGACATGGAACGGCTACCCGTCGGCCATGACCGCCTTCCCCGTCGTCACTGGAGACCTTCCTCCAACCCTTCTCTCGGCAACGGGAGCGGTTCTGAAGGATCAAGTGAACCCGGAAGGAATCGGCACAACCGTCTCTTACCGCTGGGGCGCGACAAACAGCTACGGGAATACAACTCCTTCCGTGAACATTGGGAGCGGCACTTCGGGAGTCCTGGTAAGCGCCACGATCTCGGCGCCGGACACCAACTCCACCTATCATTACCAAGTGATCATGACCGGCTCGACCGGAACCTATTACGGCCCGGATCAACTTCTACTTCTCCCCGGCCAGGCCAACGGCAGCTATTTCATCCTGCTCAAGCAACTCTGGGACCTCACCGGCGAATATTCCGGTACGCTATACAATGGGATCGCGCTGACTTTCGCGCTTCGGGAAGATCCGGCTGGAAAGTTAACCGGCACCGGCACCTTCCAGTATTCAGGCTCCGCAGCCACTTTAAGCGGTAGCATCACGGTCACTGCCATGATGAAAACCTCCGGAACCATTCCGATGACTTCGTTGAATGTTGCGTTCCTAGGCTCAGGCACGGCTGTTTCCGGTTCCACCACCCATCCCGCCTCCGCTTCGGGCAAAATGACCCTGGGCCTGGAGGTCGACGGCCCGAACTCCAGGTTGGTTTCCACCGGGGGCAATTCCAGGCTCACCGCAACGGACTCAGTCACGCGCAAGCAGATCGCCCTGACCGGCAAAATCCATTCCGGTGACACATTTAATCTGCCGGGGGATGTCGATGGTGAATGCGGCTTGGCACTGGATTTGGTTCCCAAGGGGCTCACTTACAGTGGTTCTGCCACTTTGACCACTTCGGCGGGACAAATGATAAGCATGACTCCCAGCGGCGCCTATTCAGACAGGCAATCTGCTTCGCTTGTCAATCTCAAGGGCAAGGGCGGCAATTCCCTGAGCCTGGTGCTCTCAACCAGCGACGGCACCGTCACCCTTAAAAGCTCAAAGGGAAAACTGCTGGGGCAAACAATAAAGTGAAAACAACCCTCAGGGCTGCGTCCGCGTTGATTAGCGTCCTCTTCTTGGCGTCTTGAAGCTTATTCTTCTTGATGTAAGGCTGCTACGATCTTGGCACGTCCCTTCGGGGACAAGTTGCGTTTGGTCCGCTTCCTGGGAGTTTTTGGCAACAGGAGCAGCTTTAGAGCGGTTTAAATAAAACTATAGCCGCAAAAGAACACAAAGATCTCAAAAATGATTTTCTGCTCTGTGTAACTCTGCTTTTCCTTTGTGATCCTTGCGTTCTTTTGCGGCTATGACTTTTTTTGATTTGCTCTAACGGTCACGGGTACCGGCGCAGCCCCTTTGATCTTGGACCAGCTAGCTTTTGCAGGGGCAGCAATCTTGGCTTTGGCGGCAGCGGTCATCGTCTTCCGTCCCTTCTTTGCCGGGACAGCAGGTGTAATACCAATTGCACAGTCCTATGAGTATAACATCCAAACATGAGTTTTCAGGATTGACCGTGCAAAGGGTATAACTTCAGCGGAAGTGGATCCCTTTATTGTATTCTACTGGCGGCACGGGGAGAGAGACTTTCTTGACGACAGATCCCTCGACTACTCCCCAGTCATTGCCGTCAATGAGCCGTCTCGTTCCGCTGGCCCGCCTCATAAAGCTTTATTTTCCGACGGAGCGTTTCGGTAAACTGGGTGGCGTGCTGGGCTTCGGCCAGTTGCAGCGCGCGTTGTGTCGTTTCCACGGCCTTTAAAAACTCTCCAGCCGCGGCGTAAGACGTAGCCAGGGTATAAAGAAATTGGAGATTGTTGCCTCCGGTTGATTGGCAGGCCTGGGTGGCCAGTTGGATGGCAGCAGGTCCGTTGCGAAGGGGCGCCTGCGGGGCAGTGGCCAGCACCCATGCAAGATTATTTTGGTAGGCTGCGTTGGCAGGTTGAAGCTCAAGAGCTTTCCGGGCATGCGCAATGGCTTCCTCTGTTTTCCCCTGCTGAACCAACGCCTCTCCCAGATTGTTGTGGGCGTCCGCATAGTTGGAATTGATCCGCAAGGCTTCACAATATTGGATGACCGCCTCCTCGACTTGCCCCTGGTCAAACAGCGCTGCTCCAAGATTGTAGTGAGCCTCCGCATAGGTGGGATTAATCCGCAAGGCTTCATGATAATGGGCGATGGCCTCTTTCGGATTCCCCTGATCCAGCAGCGCTGCTCCAAGATTATTGTGGGCCTCCGAAGAGCCAGGATTAAACTGCAAAGCTTCGTAATAGTGTTCAATCCCCTCCTTCGTCCGGCCCGCCCGGATCAGCGCGACACCAAGATTAAAGTGGGCGTCACTATAAGCGGGATTGATTCGTAACGCTTCGTGATATTGGGCGATGGCCTCCTTTATTTTTCCTTGCTGGATCAATGCCGCACCAAGGTTAGTGCGGGCATTCGCTGAAGTGGGATCAATCTGTAAAGCTTCGTAATACTGCTCAATGCCTTCCTCCGCCCGTCCCACCCGGATCAGTGCTACGCCAAGATTGTTGTGAGCGCCCGCGTAGGCCGGATTAATCCGCAACGCTTCACGATATTGGGCGATGGCTTTCTCCGTCTGCCCCCGATCGATCAACGAATTTCCGAGGTTGTTATAAGCAAAAAAGTTGTCCCGGGTGAGCTCCAGCGTACGTCTCCAGAGCGTTTCACTGTTGCGCCAATAGGCGGTCTGATGAAAAGCCATTGCTGTCAGAATGCATAATATTGCCAGAGCCAGACCGCCGAGCGCCCTCCGTCGATACCGCAACTCCCCTGCCCACTCCGCGGCAAGCCATGTCAACTCGATATAGAGTCCAATCTGGGGCAAATAACTATAATGGTCGGCTCGAGCGTGATGGCTGATTTGCACAATCCCGCTAACCGGTACCAGCATCCCAAGATTCCATAACCATCCCATCCAGAGATAAGGATATTTCCCGCGCAAAAGAAAAATCCCAGCGGTTAATATGCCCAGCAACACCACGGCTGCCGGACACCACGGCAAACTCGATTCATGATGCGTATAAATCACTGCCAATCGTGTCGGCCAGACCATTTGGCCCAGATAAATAACTGTCCATACCGGGGCTTCGCTGATCCGTGTCCAAAATGGAATTGGATTACTACTGGGAACGACTACTTTCGGTCCCAGCAAGATAACTGCGCACAACCCAAGCGAGAGCGCCAGCAAAGGAATTTTTTCAAAAACCGCCCGCCAGTTGATGGAAATGCCCCTGACAGAATTACCCGGTGCCGACTGAAACAGCCGGTTCAGCGGCCAGTAATCGAGCAGCAACAACACAAAGGGCAGCGTCACCAGCATCGGTTTGCACATTAATCCCAGGGCAAAAAAGATAATCACGCCCAAATAGCGCCCCAGGGAGTTCGATCGGCGAACATAACGGAGATAGGCTCCCAGGGTGAGCATGAAGAAAAATCCACTCAGCACATCCTTGCGCTCCGCAATCCACGCCACAGACTCGACGCGCAACGGGTGGATGGCAAACATGGCCGCCACAAACGCGCTGCGCCAGAGAGCGCCTGTCATTTGACGCAGGATTAAAAAGAGCAATAGGGTTGAGGCAAGGTGCAGAAGGACGTTGGTCAGGTGATGCCCGCCGGCCCACAATCCGAAGAGCTGGCAGTCGAGCATATGGGAAATCATCGTGAGAGGATTCCAGAGGCCCAGGTCCTTATGGATGAAAGCTCCAAAGACTCCTTCCGCCGTCAGACCCTGGACGACTACGCGGTTCTGACAAACATACAACCCGTCATCGTAGTTTATAAACTCTTGGCGCAGCGTCTGCCCGAAAACAAGGAAGACCAGGATCCCCAGCAACACGCAGATACCGAAAACTTCCCGGCGTTGTTTGGGCATAAATTGGGAGAGATAGCCTCCTGTTCTTAGGACTGTTTTCCCGGGTGGTTCTTCTCTCGATATTCGGCTCATTGGGTTTGGGTAAAGCCTTTTTATACCATTACCTAAAATTAAACAGCCTGATTCATCCCAAAAAGGGCAGGCAAATTAACCACAAAGGTTCCTCACTGTTCCGCGTGGGCGAGATTTGCGTGTTGGCCGACCGGGGGATGGTAAGCGAATCCACGATTACCGCCTTTGAAGCAATGGAATCACCAGTGCATTACATCCTCGGAGTTCGGATGCGTCGGCAGAAGGAAGTGGGCGAAGTCGTTCTCAAATGCCGAAAACCGTGGAGGGAAATCACCCCGGAACGTGAACTGAGCAAGGATCCCGCCCCGTTCAAGGTGAAAGAAGTTCAGGTGGGCGATCATCGTTATGTCGTCT
>Ga0364919_10159_pt1 | contig 32531 bp, 42 predicted proteins | sample SorcelJu500001C7_2_FD_206953 | JGI IMG/M metagenome (GOLD analysis project Ga0364919, IMG submission 206953) | Enriched cells from Trout Bog Lake Hypolimnion, Wisconsin, USA - BchlTB.June20.5000.01.C7 | ecosystem: Environmental > Aquatic > Freshwater > Lake > Hypolimnion/Profundal zone | place... | reverse complement strand
GTTGGGGCAAGAAGCACATCTAAGTCTTCATGAGGAAGTTGGAGCGAGAAGCACATCTAAGTTTTCATGAGGAAGTTTGAGCTTGCAGCTCATATAAGTTTTCATGTCGTCGGAGAGGAAGTTGGGGCAAGAAGCACATCTGAGTCTTCATGAGGAAGTTGGAACGAGAAGCACATCTAAGTTTTCATGAGGAAGTTTGGGCTTGCAGCTCATATAAGTTTTTGATGTCGTCGGAGAGGAAGTTGGAACGAGAAACGCATCTAAGTTTTCATGAGGAAGTTTGGGCTTGCAGCTCATCTAAGTTTTCATGTCATTGGTGTGGTTCTGGCCATTCGGCAACTCAGAAAACTTCACACCAGTGTTTTCTTTCCCCTGCACACGTTCAGAGAAGCATTGACAGAACCACGATGAAACAATCTTTGGTTTTGCAACAGCACGCAGTTCCACCATTGCAGTAGAATGTCATTTAGTCATCAGCGTGCAACCCATTGACGCGGAACGGTGGGATCTCCCGAAGAACATCTCTGTTCTTCGATGAAGCTGTTCGCTTGCAAGCCCATCGACTGGGTGTGCCAGTGCCTAAAACGAAATGTGCAATTGAAATCCGCAGATACTTGTTTGGTGTGTGATGCCACGAGACCAGTTTCCAGTCTCTGCACATGTCAGGGACAGATGAAGATCGCTGACGTGCCTTCCACTTGTTGCGCGGGGAAGTTTCTGATCTACCCTCTGCAACGCCTCCAACCGACTGGGTTCGACTTTTATCCAAGCGAATTCTCCTGGGACAAGACACTGATCTATTGTGAGGATTGCCAAAGTCTATTCCCTTCCTCGCACGGTCACAGCCAACTCTCTAAACATGACACCGTGACGGCCCTGTGTGTTCCGTCACGCGCTTCTGACGTTCCGTATGCCGCTTTCTATTCCTTATCGTCAAAAGTCTCGCCGTCGATTCCAAGAAGTTACTGTGCATGCGGGTTCTTTAGGAGTGGATCTCCAAGGTGTATTCGTTGCGGAGTGTTCTCTCAGGACACTGTCTACCAGATTCCAAACTTCAAGGCTACCGTGTTCCAGCCGGTTCTCCCAAACAGACGGGACCCGGCTGCGTTTTTCTGTCTTTCGTGTCAGCAGAGCGTGGATGAAAAGAAGGGTTACTGTGGTTGTGGTTCCTCTGTGTCGAAAATTCCCATCTATCCATGGTGGCATCCTCTTCGATTCGATGGAACAAAATGCGTTCCCGATGATACAACTGATCCCTCGGAACTTTCATGGCTGACCGTGCCCACTGTCTGCATGTGTGGTGGAACGCATCGTCAGCAACTGGTCACACACTCGACCGCTCGTCAAGCAGGTTTCTTCACCATGGAAAAGGCGAGTTGGATCTGCACCGGATGCAACACCCATCGAGTGACGGAACCTTGTCCAAAAGGTTGCGGTTCACATCGACATGTTCAGCGAAAGTGTGGTTGTCAATTGACCGAGGCAGCCACAGCTCAATGTCGAAACTGCGGGGAATTTTATCACAATGTGTATCCTTTCCAATCCCGATTTTTAACGCTCGAAGTTGCAAAACAGTGGTCGCCATCTGGGATTCGAAGTACGTTTTCTGGCGTGGGGAGTGTCTGTGTGGAGTGTGGAGAAATCGGGCAGTGTGGATGTCGTCGCATGCGAGTGACACTTTTTTATTGGTGGACAGATACCTGGAAGGAAAGAGCTTTCACTTGTGTCTCTCAAATTGTGAACAACCATTTTCCAGTTGGTTTGAAGGCTGATAATTATTACAATGGCCGACCAAATGGGCTTCCGGAATGCGGAGTGAAGTTGCACAATTCACAGTTGAGATTTTTCTTTCGAGAAGATGGGCGAATGAAGTTCATGATTCGCATTGGCAACCAGCTGCTATGGAGGGAAATTTCGAGGAAGGGCACAAGTCTGATCGTAGCGGGAAGTGAAAAGACATTCGAAACCTTTGAGAGTCTGTCGGTCTTTGCAAAAGATGAGGAGCGAATAATTTTGTATGGGTGGCCTGGAGTTGTGATGTGATCTGAGCAGTAACATCAAAAGAATCGGTTTTTTTCATTGGAATTGAGGGGTTCAATGCAGAAGCCCTGGTATTTGATGCGATTTTAGTAGTGTTCTTAAGGAGGAACATTCTTGGTTTTGTTTCAGAATTAACGTTTTATTGATGAAGTAAGAAGGAGACTCCATTAACAAGGGTTTCTTTGCGACACTTGTGTGCAAAATTTCTTTCAACTCAGGACACTACCGAATCGGCTCGATTCGTTTTTTTACCTGGAGTACCCAACAAACTCCACCACAATTCAAAGGGAAATTTGGAACCGCAAGAAGCTACCATGAGTACGCTCGCCGTTTGAGATTCCCGAAGAGTCCAGACTCAAAACTCTGTTGAATTCTTCTCAAAAAACTTAGACTCGAAGCTGCTTGAAACCCTTCAACAAAGGAACTCTCAGTCGGACATGAGCTTGGCGAATGTCGGCACTCTAGCCTCTTGAAACCCGAGATATTTCGGTCCTAAACCTCTGTACAACAATGGCAGTTCTTCTGGCGGTTCCTTCTCCAAGATGGTTTTCTTGAATACGGTTTTCTGGCATGAAGCGCTCGTTGCTCCAGAAAGGTTGTTTCGCGCATCACCTGTTCTTTGGCCCGTTGATATGCCGATTTTGCCAGTTTCCTTCCGCACAAACCACGCAAAACATGTTGACGTTCGTTCTGTTTCTCTTTCAGTTCAGCCAGTCTGGATGCTACTCTTTTTCGTTCCGCCGCGAGGGCTGGCGCTAATCGGTTCCTCCATTGATCATAGATTGGGTGTTCAGGAAATTCGTCAGGATGAAAAGTTTGTAATTCGGTTTCGAGTTGTGATGCTTCCCGGATTTTTTGAACCAAGTGATGATGAGCGATTGTGAGTTCATCCTGTTTCTCTTCGCACCAACGAGCGTGGTCTCTGGATGCTTTGTATGCTTGAGGAAAAATCTGCGGAAGTTGCGAATCTATAGAGATGTTCAAGAAATCTCGGAAATCGGAGATCCTTCTGTTCAGTTGCCTGAAGTTGGTCGAGCTTTTCTTCGAAGAGGTCCTCGGCAGGTATCATTTTTGTTCCTTTAATCTTATTGTTAGGAATTCAATGGAGGATGATCGTCGCCGACCATTCAATGAGTGTCGAGAAAGTAAAACATGCATGCTTGTTTTCTCTGCAGGGCTTTTCAGGGCATGGATGGACTGGAAGGACCCGTCTGTCTTGCATTTATCACCGGGGCTTTCTGACGCGCATTGGGTGAGATTATCGTTTGGAAATAACAGGATCATCGCAACGGACAAGCAAACACACTCCTTAACGAATGAAACGCAACGATCCACCACATTTCAAATGGGAAAAATTGGCACCGCAAGAAGCCACCATCAAAACACGAATTGCGTCATCATTCACTTGCGTTGCTTTAGCCCATTCCGGCCAAAGGGATTGATACTCGCCTTGATCATTCGACCAACTGAGAGAAATCTTGTCGTGCACGAAGAGCCACACAACGCCGGATCGGCATACAACAGCCCCATCCGGGAATTTGGGTGTCCTTTTGATCACTCCAGACCTTTCTCGATCGCGGCTGACAACGTCGACATAGCCGTCGCCCAATTCTCGAAAAAAAAAATTTTATTTCGCAAAAAATTTTTTTCCTCGGTCATAAATTCAAAATTTCAACATGGATCATGCGTAAACGCAAACAGCCCGCCGACGACACCAAGGTGCGGAAGAAACTGAAAACCGGATCGGACGGCGGTGATGCAAAGCCGGCGAAACCCAAACCGAAGACCAAACCAAAACCCAAGAAACCGAAACCTATTCTAACCACCATCTGTTCTTCGTTCAAAACTATTCTTCGGGATGACGGAGATGGTGAAAAAGACAGGTTCTGTACATTCATCAATGAACTGGTAGTATTTGTCTCCCGCCTCAGACACGAAGCTTCAATCTTCGCCAACGCATTGTTGCTGAAGGAAAACCAAAAAGATCCATCGCAGTGGCAGGTGCATCTCGGGGATGAGAAACGTTGGCAACAATTCTATCGTGCATGCCTGAAGAAAACGCAAGCAGAGTTGTCTGGCAAGAAAGAAGTCGAAAACCACGAGAACACCCAACAACACTATCAGCACTTTATGGCTGAACCGTTTGATCCTGTGGCGAAGGGTCAGGCGTATTGGGAGGATGCGAAAACACAGTTTGAAATTAATCCCGAACCGTTCCTCCGTTGCGACCCCAAGACCCCAGAAAAGAAACGCTGGGAACAGAAACATTTTCGCAAATGGCTCCGTCATCCTTACGAACTCGAATCGCAGACCCAGATCGGCGAAGAGGTTTACCGAGAGATGAAAGAAGATTTTGAATGGACTCTTGCGGATCAGAAACTTCGCATTCGGTCCAGCAAGTTTATCAATGCTGTCGCGGCTGTCCACGACCTCAAACAGGCAATATCCCGACAGGATTCGAAGGAAACTGGCGAGGTGTGGTGGCCTTTCTCTTCTGTCCTCAAGGGGAAACACTTATCGTGTCTGAGCAGCGTCATCGACATCGCGGCCGCGGAGATGGCAACTTGCGCTCTCAATTCTCTTACCCTCAACTACGAACAACGCCAACTCAAGACTATCCAGCTGGACTTCCCTGATGTCGCATTGGCGTCCAAGATCGCGAGGTTGATCAATGCTCGTGTTTCCCACATGATTCAAAGGATGAAGACGTGGAAAACAAATGCGGTGGATGCGGAGGGAGACACCAAACGAGAACTCGAACTGAAGGAGAACCGAAGGAAAGTCATTGCGAAACTCGAGTCTGCTGAAGTAGTCGAATTCATCGAAGCACACCGCCGAAAGGTGAGGAATAACCAACAAACTCATGAGGATTCCACCATCAACGAAGAATTCATCGAAACCAACTCCGCACTGATCTTGCACTACTTCCACTTTCTCAACACAAGGAGAGAAACAGAGCGCACGAAACGGGAAGAAGAATTTAAAACGGATAACAAAGACCTCAAACATGGCGAACACTCTCGAAGATTGCCCAAATGTCAAGTCTTTACGCTGCTCCCTCTCCATCGCAACAAACGCCTCTTTCTGCACCTCCAACCGAAACTCATCTTGGAAATATCCAAGAAACTCGGTTATCCTTCCACCAAAGATGAAGTCTGGGATCAATGGTTTGATCTTTCGCGTATCCGTGCGCAACCTCATCTCTTCTTTGACCGCCACATTGCCACAGATGGAGTGAAAGCATCGATTCTCTACAGCACCGTTCCAAACCGCAAAAAAGGGAAAAAGAAACGTACGCGGCCCCAGTTCAAGAGCCGAGGTCCGAAAGACGAGAAAGCGGACAAACCCAAGACCTTTGCGAAAAGAACACTGTTGACGCCTTCAAAAGGTGCTCACGGCCTCTACAAGGATTCGCAGTCAAAATTGATTCGCGTCCAGAAAGATCTGGCAACATGGCAAACGGCGAAGGATCCATTTCGATTGCTGCAGGCCGATCCCGGTCGAGCCGATCTCTTCAACATTCAAGATTCCTCGGATGCCAAAAACCACTATCGACGGATGTCCAAAGGCGAATATTACCACTTGCGCAAGACCACCAAATTCGCTAAACGTAGAGAATATCATTGGAAACAGTTTCTGGAAGCGCATCCTGAAATCAAGACCGATGATGCCTGTTTCCGCACCACTGATTTCAATGTCTTCCTCAATTCGTGGATCTCGCGCTTGAAAGTCGAAGATGCAACATGGAATGAATTCTACAGTCTTCGAATGCATGGCAAGTGGCGTCTGGAAATGTTCAAGGCACAACAACGCACCGATTTCGCCATCGTGAAACGCATCCTCGCCAATGACTTCACGACTCCCACACTCGTGGCTTATGGAAATGGCAAATTCCCTACCTCTGGTCCTGGACATGCTGCCACTCCTGTGGCTCGCATTCCAAAAGTGCTGAGCAAGTTTACAACAGTGGTCCTGACAGACGAAAACAACACATCCAAGGTATGTCCGGAGTGTGGCGAAAAGACTTTGCACAAGGCAACACTCCATTCACATGTCAAGAAACAAGGAGAGAAAGTTCGCAAGACGAAAATTATCAAAAAGACGCATACACGTGTGCGGGCGAACAATGGCATTGGATGGACAAAGATCAAATTGGATGCACCAGTGGAGAAAAAGGTCACGCGCCTTATCTTCGAGTACGAGTTACAAAAGGATCGCGAATGCTTCCGCATCTTGGCTTGCGACAACAAGGATTGCAAGGTACGGTTGCATCGTGATCATGTAGCTTGTGCAAATATTGGCCAGGTCTGCATGGAACAATTACTGCACGGAGCAGTGTCCCCGGCGTTTCGCCGCAAAAATGCAGATTCTGGATAAACAAAAACACTGTTCAGTGTGGAAGGGGCAACTCTCACCCACACTACTGATCATTTGTATACAGGTACCACTGGCAAAAGTCAAGCAACCACAACCGGGGAAGTGTCATCCGAGGTTTTAAGAGGAGCACATCTCTAAGTATCGGCGACTGATTAATAAAACTGAATACAAGTTCGTGCAGATCTGGAAGAGCAAGGAGGAATGATAATGCTTGTGCACTGATTTCCCTTGTCATCTCCCAGTCCCGCATCCACTTCTTAACTTTCCTGGCAGTAGGGATTTCCCCGACTCGCCTAATGTTGCAATTGGCCAAGTCTTCTGGGATGCCGTCTGATTGTGGAAACTCAAGAATTCCTCCGCGTTTGCGTTTGCTTTTGCTTCGAGTGAGCATCTTGAGATCCTAAATATGAACATCACATGAACGTTGCGGATCCACTCCGCTGCAGCCCACCCCCCCTGCAAAAACATAAATCCGTGGTGATGGAAGCACTCAAAGAAAAATGCGAGGAACTCGAAACGGAAGCCAGGAAACTTGATCTGGGCAGTGTCAATCTCTCCATTGTCCTGCGTTTCATCGATGGGATGCAATATTCAAATGAATGCAAGTCTCTTGGCACCTTCTATATGAACACACGTGATTCTCTACAGACTCAGATCGAAGTTCTGCAGCAGAAACCGAATCGTTGCCAAAAGGAACACGAAGAACTCGCTGAACTTAAGAGAAAACACGCTGCGGCTCACTTTCAATTGCGCGTGGTAGGGGAAACCAACCGTGTCAAACGACTTTATCCAGAGGTCTTCTGTTAAAATGAATAAAGAATCTCATTGACTGTTTTCGTCTTGAACCTCAAATCAGGTATCTGGTAATCATCTCGATCAAGGGCTGGATCAAGCAAGTCAGGGAGAACAAACATAATTGGTTCAACGACCAAGATTTGTATTCCTGAATATGTTCTTTCCTCCAGTGATGCCAGAATCCCTGTGTCTCCACTTGCCCGTTGTAACCATAAAAAATGTTTTTCCCTGGTGATGTTTGAATGGAACTCCGACGACAACGGAAATAACTCCTGTGCCAGGGTTTCATCCAAAGATCATTCAGATGTTCAACGGTGATCGAGCGACTGAAAAATCCAAAGGTCTTAAAATCCACAACAATGAGTTCCAAATTGCTGCTCGATGTTGTTGGCGATATGCCATCGGAGGTGAGCTAGATCAAAGTTGTCAAAAAGGTGTTTCTCGGATTGGCCGTCCTTTGTCAGTCCGAAGAGTTCAAGATTGAACATGAGGGTCGGTTTCATGATTGTGGTCCAAACCGGAGCGTGAAGACGTTTTTGCTTCATGCGATTGCGAATTTTCGATGTTCTGTAAGGATTGTGCATTCATCTCAAGGACCGCCAGACGAACTCTCAACATGCCAACGTCGAAGAAGGACTGAAATTTCACGCTGATGAGATAGGGGATCATGTGGCGCTCTGAAACAAAAGTGGTTCTTGTATTTTTTTTTTCCTTGATGAAATGTTCCCAAATCGGTGCATCTTTGTTTCCGGAACCCTGGTTTTTTCCCCGCGGATGTTCACGCGATCAGTTGCCCACGTCCAGCATGAAGGAAGAAACTGTTTCAAAAACATCTACCTGATGGTTTTTTCCGGTGGAACGTGTTGTGCCACGGTATTTCCGATGTGCTCGGGGTGTTTCTTACTGAGTTGGGGGTCACGCCTGGACTCAGCCCTGTAACATCATTGATGTGTTTCTTATGGTGTCCAATGAAATAACCCAGAGAGAGATCTTGAATAAGTTCACCCAGTACATTCTCTGGTGGGATCCGTCTGTTTGTTTTGACTCGCTCCGAACGACAACTGTGCATCAAGGGTAGAAATCATGGAAAGACACGGCATAAAAAGTGTTGTGGAACAAAGTCACAGCTTCATTGAGAACTCTTTTTATGTTTGCACAGCGCGGTGACTCTCCCAGATGCCGTTTCTACCCTTTTCCCGACATCGTTCTTTCAGTGCGGAACTTGCAAATCTTTTGTCCTAGGGAACATGCGGTGCGTGGCGCTAGTGTCGACAAGGTAGAAATCCGCTCTATTTTGCATCCGAGAAAGAGGCTTGGCGGTTTTGCAACTCTTGTCGCCGCGAAAAATGTGTGTGGATCGTTTGCAGAGTGATGATTCAGAGTGTTCAGAGTGGCACTGAGAAAACTGAAAAAATCCTTGTGCCAGGTCTTGTTATTGGATCTTTCTCGGGTCGTTCTGGGATGCATTTGGCCCCCAAACTTGGAGTTACTGACCGAATCCACGACAGCGAGTTTTGTCACCGTCCGTCCGTTTCCCCCTGGAAATCTTGAGATGGAAAAACCAACATTAGTTAAGGTTCTCTCCTGAAGAACTTGCGTCAAAAACTAAAAGCGACGTTTTACTTTTTACGGGGAAGATTTTCGATGGTTTTGTTCCAATGATCTCGAATCGTTCGTCGGACATTTTTACGAGACAGGAAATCGATCAGTTGTACCTCATCGGCGTCGACCTCGGCCAATTCTTCTCCGAGTTGTTCACGAAAGTCGAAGTCAAAGAGGTTCTCACCACCAGCAAAAACCGCCTGCGTTTTGGGGTTGAAAAAGTCTACTGGTTTGGGTTGCTCAAGAACTCCCAGCAAGATGCTCAGTCTCCGTTTGTCTTGTAAAATCCAGTGAATAAAATCCAGCCCCAAGTCTGCATCGCTTTCGGTCTCTGGTTTGGTGTACCAGAGACTGCGCCAAAAAGTCTCCATTGGTTCTTCGTGTAGACACAGGTCTTCCAAAATGGGAGAGGAACACAGGCGGTAAAATTCCGTAGCAGCCAACAGATTGGCTTGTACGAGAGACGCTAATTTGGGTTTCATGACGCGTTTCCGAAAGTCCTTGTTTTCTTTGCAAAAGGCCAGTTGCTTCTTCGACGTGAGGCACCATCTCAATAGATCTTGGAGTCGGCTCTTTTCATCGATCAGTTGTTTGAGGTCAGCAGGGAAGCTAGGGTGTGTGACTTTCATCTTTCTCTTGTTTTTTTGTCAGTTTCTTTTGTAACCCCCCTACAAGACAGACAGGAGTTTCCAAAGTCAAAAACACAAACGCGAGAGTTTCTATTTTTTCTTCTTCTTTTTGGACTTTCTGGCAGACTTTCTGGCAACGAGGCACAGGCCGGCAGTCAAAATACCAAAGTGCCACGGCAGCCACGGACTCTGGTTGACAGACTGGAGCATTGGATTAGAATCGCCTTTCACCAAACGGTAGTAACCTTTCCACAAACTCAGGGCAGAAACTGCGGAGACAAGAACAACAGCGTCTGCCCAAAGATGTCGTTTTAACCGTTTGATTCTCTTCCTTCGTGGCGAGACTTGAGGCGCCACCGAAGGCGTGACTACCACCTCTTTGGTGTCTTGTTCCTCGAGGTGAGACATGCGAACCCACCCTGCGGTTATTTGTGTGACCCGCAGCAAACCATCGAATATAACAGGACTCATTGGTGGGAAGTTCAAGTGCAGAGATATGGGAAACACGAACATACCCGTGACGAACATGCACTTTTGCACAAACATGTCGTCCGTTTCCTTCTCCAGTTCTTGCAGCCGCCTTTCGAGACGCCCTCGAAACTCTGTGTCGGGACTCTGTGGTGAATCCCCTTGAGTTTGTTTTGAATCTTCACTGTTTTCCATGAATGGACGATTTCAAATTTGTGGCCCAAGGCTGTCCCAAACGTGCACGTGGATGCGTCCTAAGCTCCGTCCCTGTGCACTCAGTGAACCTGGCGTTAAAAGAAACCGAACCGATGTCGAGCTTTGAATGTTAATGTAGACTCTATTTGGCCATAAACAGATCGTTTGGTTCCTGTACGTTTCAGAGACATCCAACAGACAGCTCCCATCTGCCCATGGGAAAGGAAAAAGAAGCAAAAAAAAAACCAAACAAAAAGATATGGTGCGCAACTTCTTTATCTACGCATTTTGCCTGACATGGATTTTCCAACTGAATCATGCCACAAACATCCCCAATAACACGCACATTTTCGTGACTGAGTATCCAAACGCCTCTGTCTCAAATTGGTCTGTGCCTAATGGAGTGTACAGTTTGCATCTTGTGCTCATGGGCGCAGGTGGCGGAGGTGGAGGAGCCAGCGGACTCGCTGGAGGGGGAGGGGGTGCTGGCGCGACGTTGAAAGCTACTTTATTTGTTCATCCAGGAGACTTATTTTCTGTTCAGGTTGGTCAAGGGGGTCTCGGGTTGAATGTTTCGAACACAAGTTTTGGTTTCGAAGGAGGAAACACGACATTCAACGACACGTTTATCTTTTTGCAAGCGGGTGGCGGACAAGGAGGGAACAATGATGTATTGGGTTTACCACCTGCACAAGGAGGCATTGCCATCGTGAATAATGTCACGCATTTTCAACTCGCCGAGGGACAAGCTGCGTGTGCCCTGAGCGGAGGCAGTTCGACGCAGGGAGACAGAAGTGGATATTTTGGTTCACTAGCGCTTCCTGCTTGTGCTGCTGGTGCTTTTGGCGCAGGAGGTGCCGGAGCTCTGGGAAGTGCCCTTGGAGGGACCGTCGGGGCCACTGCGGGTAGTGATGGATTCATCTCGATTAGTTATGTACAGTTGGTGACATTCTCATAATGAGGTTTTGCAGTTTCCGCGGAGGTTGTGAAATTATCAGTGATATGTCTCGACTCGAAGCTCGATGGCCCAAACTTCCTCAATAACAGTTTCATGCTCCAACGAACAACACGAAAAGAGGTGACTCCAAGTTATATGGAATGTTCAGTGTTTGTGAAAAAACTTGGACTCAACACTCTTTGGAATGTCTCATGCTTCTGAAAAAAACTTAGACTCGAAACTCTATGTGGATTCCACATCCGGATTCTAGGATTCTAGCCGTGGCGTTTCAGTTGGATACCAAATGTATTCACTGCAATGAAAGAGTTCTGCGCACACGCACAGCAAACATGATGCGCCCCCGAACGCTGGATGCACTTTTTTTGAAACAATGACTGACAACAAGCGAGACAAACGCTCCTGAACGCCAGCAACAACTCATTGTCATTGGATAGACAAACACTTGCAGGTGCCCTAACTGAAACCCGGTTGTTGTTCCAGGAATTTCAAACAAGCATCTTCGAACTCCCCTTTGTCTGTGTGGGAATCCGTTCCTTTTGCCGAGATCCCGCAGGAGAGGGCGAGGAAATCATTGTGCGGGCCCAGATTGACTCATGGCCTCTCGTGAAAAAGACTCTTTCGGCTCGATGGCTGCGAAATGGTGCCATCGGAACCAACCTCGTCGGATGGGTTGGTGTGGCGTTCGACACGCCCTTCTCTTGCATGCTCAGCATGGATAGTCTGGTGAGGTGGGCGGGAAAAGAAGCGATGGATCCAAACGTGACGTTAACACTTGAACGGCACTCTCACAGATACGAAGAGAACGCAAACCTGGTGTTGTCGAAACGTGTGCGTGGAATGTGCGATGTGGAAGTTTCCGTCGTCCACTTTAAACTTCGCAACGTGGGTTCGCAGAAGACATTGTTGATCCGCAACAGACTCATGGGAACCGGGAGCAACTTTCAGTGGAGAACCATGGCTGACAATGGACTTCAGTTTCGTTTGCTGGAACAGGAAACAAAACTTTATCTGGATCTCAAGATATTATGCCACACAGCAGGGTTTCCTCTGTATTTGGAACCCTTGTGGACATTTGTATGTGAGTACGTTGTCTTGGGACACTTTCAATAAAAAAAAACTGATGTTTTTTTGTTCCTTTCCTGCTTTTCCTGACATTCGGAGCCTCGGCGGGATTTGGCACAAGACATGGAACAAGTGGCTCTTGACGAGAGACAACGATGGTTCGCGCAACACCAGAATGTGCTGTGGAAACTGACACGTCTGTTTGGGATGAAGATGTTCAATCCACATGGTCACAACAAGTGGATCTGTTGAAGCAAATTCCCCGCTTGCAGCAGGCAAAACGTCAATCCTACTTCACAGAAGAGCAACAGTTGATCCGACGAAGATCAAACAGGGAAAACAGTTTGCTGAACATGATGGATTGTTTGTCATGGACTGTCAGTTTCATCGTTATCAAGATCCAACTGATTGGAAGTCTGTCGTGTCATCGAAATAAATGAAACCCAGTTAGAGCCTGGACGCATGATCTGAATCTATCGGTGAATTCGAGTCCCAGAGATTTTCAGCACCCGTTTCATGTCCATCGGGAAGTCTGAACTTGAAGTTTAGGTTGTCGTCGATGCTGCTGGAAACTAACTTCTCTGAGGATGTGGTTGGGACTTCAAGTTTCTCCCGGGACTCCTGTCGTCGTCAATGCCAGTGCAACTGGCCGGGGGGGGGGCGCGCAACACGTTACGGAATACAAGAGACAAGATGAAACAAGCAGCATCAAGAAATAACGAGACCCAACATGAAACGTCGCGGGTAAACGCCCGAAAGACTCTTCGTCAAAACTCTCTTGTTGATTTTGCTGAGACGGGATGTTGTTCTTTGGAATTAACTTGAAGTTTTCCTTGCTGTCGTGGAGCTTGTTGGGGAACTTGAAGTTTCTAGGATATATGCTGTGGCTGATGGGCCTTGTGAGGAAGTTTGAACCAGAAGTTCTTCATACTGTTTCATGTCGTGGTTGCGGAACTTTGGGAAGGAATTTCTTCATGCTGCTTCATGTTGTTGTTTAGGAACTTTGGGAGAGAAACTCTTCACACCGTTTCATGTTGTTGTTGAGGAAGTTTGAAACTGTTAAGATGTTGTCCTGAGCGAGATGTTGCAATCCCCCTAGCCAGCCACCGGAGAAACTTCAAATTTTAGCCGCATCAACGACTCGGCACCCCCTGCATCGGTCGCAACAATCTAGGGAGAAGTTTCAAGTTCCAACATCAGTTAAAGCATGTAACTTCAAAAAACTTTCACGTCCAAACAACATCTTGGAAACGATGATTCATGTCTCCTGTCTTGAGTGACATGTTTCGCCCCCCGCGCACGACAATCAATCGTCGGAGAAACTCGGTCCCGAGGTACATCGAACATTTCGAAAAACAACATCAAGAACATCATACACTTTGATGAAAACTTCAAGCGCAAGTTAGCGAGCAACCCACCATCAGCGAAAGTCTGCATCCTGAAAGAAAACTTCAAAGTCGGAGAAACTTTAAGTCCCGACCACGTCGACAACAACATCCTCGGAGAAGAGAAACTTTCATCTCATGTTCAAACTTCCTCGAGGAACCTTCCTTGATCCTTGGTGTTGTTTGGGCTAAAAAACTCGCTGAAAATGCATGTGGTTGTTCACAGCATGAAGTTATCCATACCGTTTCACGTTGTGAAACTCTGTAGACCGTTTTAGGGAGAATTCGTCGAGGGCGGTTCTTTTGAAGAACGGATGCATAAAGAGGATCAACTAGCTCTGCAATGCCTCATTCTTCAATCTCAATTGCACAAGGGCGTCCCTGGTTCGAAACCAAAGAAACCCCTCATCAATAAGGACTTGTTAGCGTCCGGCGTCGATCCAGAAGATGTGAAACTTTTGAAGTCTCTGGACTCCGCGGACCGAAAACACATCTACGAACTGTGCCGAGCAACTGCTGACCTCAGTATCGACTGTTTGCTTCATCAAACGTGTGCTTTTGTGGCTTGTCTAATCAAAGGACAACCTGTGGATAAACTTCCCGGAATCTTAACTCCTGTTGCGAATGCTGGTGTTTGAGGTGAGTTTTTTGTCACAAAAAGATTAGCAATTTCATCAGATTCCCATCCAAACAATGAGGGTTTCTCTGAAACCCTCTGAAACCCTCAAATACAATTCGCCCGCACGTGTAACATCACAACACTCGCGGGCAAGGGAGTGGCGTATTCAAAGTGAAGACAAGCAGATGATTCTTCGTCTTCTCGGATTCCATTGAGCCAGTGGGAACCAGGTCCAGCGGTTTCTGGGTCCGATCGCGCATTTCCACAAAGCCAAGCCCAGACTCGTTCGGTAAGACCTTCGTTTCGCATTGCTAAAGGAATGTCAATCAAAACCGTCGCCGCAGTTCCATCATCCTCGGTGTAAACCACGAGAAGAAAATATTGACCGCTCTTCTCCTGTTGCCAGGTTTTGTAGTCTCGATCAAGAAGGATTTTCTTCTCTTCCTTTGACATCTCGTTCGTTTTGGTTTGTTTTCTTTGAAAAAAATGACTTAGATGTTTATCCCACCCACGTCCCTTTGTTTCTTTTTTTTCCCCTTGATGCATTTCGAATCAGAACATGAGTGACCAAAAGGGCGAACCGAACAAACCACGCTTTCAAACTTTTATCTCTTGCGTCGCAGCAACACAACATGCGAACCCCGATTGGCGACGCGGGCAAACCGTCTTTAACGTGTTATGCGAAGAGGATCCCGAATATGCTGAAGAAATACGCGGCACCAAGAAGGATTGCTTTTATTTCGACGACCGCATCCCAATGGTGTTCGAGGCATTGCAACAGAGATGGGATTCTTGACAGAACCCCAGACATTCAAAGTGAGAATACGAGGGTTACTGGAGACCCTCATTTAATCCTTATCAGTCTCCTCCTCCAAGGTAGTGTCAAAATAAATACCCAATTTCTTCTGCATTTGATCCTTGACGCTTCCGAGTTTGTTGATCCGCGGTCGGAAGTTGGTGGGATCTCGTCGAATGGTCACGTTCACACTTTTCAGAAATAGACCCACGCCCGTCGCCAATGGCATCGGTGTTCTCGCTTTCGACTTGATCCCTGGAGTGCCCTCGAACACAATGATTCGATCACCGAGGTAGTTGAGCATGATAAAATCGTGTTCCACCACAAAAGCTGCCTTCTGACTCTGCAGGATAAATCGTTTAATCACCTGAGCCACAATGATACGTTGTTCGCAGTCCAGGTAAGCTGAGGGTTCATCCAAGAGGTAGACGTCGGCCGGCATTCCCAGAGCAAGGACAATTGCCACCCGTTGCAATTCTCCCCCTGATAGTTCCTGGACCTTTCGATCCAGAAGGTTAGTGATTTGCAACGGCGTCACCACCTCCTTCCGAAACAACTCATGATGAAACATCAGCGGGATCTTCCGGTTGAAGAGTGTTTCCACAGTTCCCTTCCATTTAGGTGTAATCTGTTGCGGTTTGTACGATGTTTGCAGTTTCAGAGTTGTTTTCAGGTACTTTAAAAATTGCGTTTTGCCCGCTCCATTCATAGCGAGTAACACAACAATCTCAGAGGTGCGAAAGGTTCCCTTTTCAATCATCAGTTGAAACCGTCCTCCAAGGGTTTTCTCCACAGGTTCATAAGAGTAAACAGTTTGACTCTTGTCTTCTGGAAGGGAATCGTCATGGCGCATCTTGGCTTGAAAGACGAGCGCTTCGGGGCGGAATCTCATATTCTCCGTTGGAATAAACCCACTCAGATAGTGATTGATTCCTTCGCGCACATTGAAAGGCAACGTAACGACTCCATAGACTCCCGGTTGTCCATACATGCAACAGACCGTCTCGGACATGTAATCCAGCATGCTGAGATCATGTTCCACCACGACAATGTAGGGTTGGTAATCTCGATCTTTGGTCTCTCGGATCCAATTGGCGACCATGATACGTTGTCGAATGTCTAGGTAGGAAGAGGGTTCATCCAGCAGGTACATCTTGGCGCGCTGAGCCAAACACGACGCGATTGCAAGTCGTTGCAGTTCGCCACCCGATAAAACCGACACCAGACTGTCGAGAAGATGTGTCAGCTCGAAACGACTGGCATAAGTTTCAAAATCCCCCTTTTTTTCTTGGCACACTTTGAGTAACACGGTTTTCACAGTGGCATTCTTCATGCTGTCCAACTTGGCGATCTGATCCACATACTGCGGTTTAACCTTGGCTTCGAATTCGCCAGTCATGATCTTGGTGAAAAGATTCTGCCACTCACTGCCGCGAAACTCACGAATGATCTCCTTCCAAGGTAGATCCACGGATTTGCCAAAGTTTGGTTTTAAACGGCCAGCCATGAGTTTGAAACATGTCGACTTGCCCACACTATTCGCGCCAATCAAACCCAGCACATGACTAGGTCTTGGCAACGGAAGACGGTGCAACTGGAAGAGATTGGGACCGTATCGAAAGACGTTTTCTTTGGTCAGAGCACGAGGAATCCGTTCGATGTGGATGGCTTGAAAGGGACACTTCTTGACGCACATGTTGCATCTGGGGTTGCACAGAACCTCAGAGATCACGGCTTGTTTGCTGTCTTTTGAGACTTCAATGCATGCTTTCCCCATACGGACAACCGGGCAGATTTTTTTGCACTCTTGCTGACAACGCGAAGGTTTGCATCGTTCTGGGTCGACGACTGCGACTCTTGTGGGTTCTTCTTCTCCCTTGGTTTCGTTCATTGATTTGGTTGTTTTCGGGTGTTCAAGCGGAGTAACGTTTGTATTTGAGCGCGAAATAAAAAAATAGGGATTCCATATGAAACTGCACGTCAAACGTTTTTTATTTTCTCGCAAAAGAGTGAGATGAGACGGCACAAAGTGTTGAGAGAGTTTTTCCCAAAGGTCATTGCCAACATGGTGTGGGAATACACACGCCATTTATTCACAGGAGAAACCTATTCGGAATGGAGTACTGGACATCTCATTCCCTGGAATCTTGCAGTTCATCAAGAAAATATCTACATTATTGGACAAGAGAACAGTGGACTGTCTGACCTGGATACGCAAATGATTTGTTTCAATCAAGAAACAAAAGCTGTCCAATGGAAACTTACTCACGCAAGATATAATGAGAGCAGCGTCAATCTTTGTGGGGTGGCATTTGATGTGGATCAACAACAACTTCTGGTGACAGATGCGGCAACGAATGTGGTTCGAGTATTTTCCTGCCTTGGTCAAGAGACTGCATCCATTCGATATCTGCAGATTGCAGACCCTCCAGTGCAAATTCACGTCCATGGAGCGGAAATATTCGCACTGACCCGAAATCGACAAGTTTGTGTTCGCGATGTCCGTTCTCATGAAATGATTCGTTCCTGGGATGCGTCTAGAGATGCATCTGCAGCTAATGAAACATGTGGTCGAGTTTCCATTGCAGTCTCAGATGCCCTCGCGCCCGAAGTTCTTATTGCTGATGCAGAGAACAGTAGGGTGGATGTTTTTAGTCTCAAAGGCACACTTCGCAAGACATTTACTCAATTCAAACGTCCCAGTGGAGTAGCTTGCTTAGACGGTTTCTTTATCATAGCACATCAGGAGGGCATGACTGTTGTAGAGTCGACAGGGGAACAAGTGTGCGAATGGACTTTACCGCGTGGACAAGCAGCAGGCAACATTTGCGTTCATAACAATCATTTGTATGCATGTGGGTATGGGTCCATCTTGATGTTTGAGTGAGAGATGAGAGACCATTTGGTAAAGCAAAACATGTTACGAAATTTTCACTCTACAACAAAGAAAGTTTGTTTGGGGAGAAATGCTAGTTCTTCTTCAAGACTTACAATAGAATGAGCAAGCAAAAATCATTCTATCTCTTTGCTAAGGGTTTTCCCAGTTTGTATTCCCCCTTTCGATCTCGTTTCCTTTTTTTCTGGCCATCTTGCCACTGAAGAGCGACCTGGAAATAGTTATCCGATAACGGTTCTTCCGAGACTTGGAGGCTTACGTTATCCGAGACATGCAACAAGGGAAAGATTTGATGCGTGGAAGGGTCCATGAACAAACCCATTGGCCTTCCCTCTCGGGAAGAGAAGGGGAAACACTTGGTTTTTTTGGGCAAGAAACATTGCCTGGCTTCATTGCAGATGGGTAAGTCCTGGATCTTTGAAATCCACAGGTAATCCATAATTATGACGGCGATCGCAAAGGGAAACCAACGCAACAGACTCTGGCATCGAGACCGCTGTTGCTCAAAGGAATTCCAGGCGTACTCGTCGTAGTTTGTTTGGATGAAAACTAATCCTGCCTCGTCATCGACTTCGTGTTGCTCCATGACATCTGGGGTCTTTTCCATGACCTCAAAGTCTGGCGACCACAGGTGTTTCCCGTGAAGGAAGATGGAAACGGAATGATGACCCATCATTACGTCGGTGAACCAGACAATGTTTGCACGGACAAAGAAATCCCATCCTTCGCTTTTTCGCCAAACATCCTCGAAACGGAGAAAATAGGGTGTTCCCTCTGTCAAGGCATCAAACTGCAGATAATGTTCCCATTCGAGGTCAATGGAAGCCTTGCGGTATTCGGTTGGTTTTTCCAAAAGATGGAGAGGAAGCGTCAAGGGGGACGGAGAGTGGCATAACCAGTGGTCGCCTTCTCGGCTCACCTTGATGTGAGAATCTTGTGGAGGAACCGGATAAGTTTGCACATTCGCTTCGCACCAAAATCGGTGTTTCTCGCCAACATTTTCATAGTAAACATCTTCTTCCAAAATACAGACGATTGTCTCTGGACAATTTCGCAGCCTTTGAAAATCAGAGTAGCGCAGAAACCGTGGATCCACAATGAGCGTCATCTTGCGTTTTGCAAAAAAAAAAGCACACCGTTCTCTTGGTAATTTCGGGGTCGAAGATTCCCCTTTCTGACCTGGGATTTTGCTTCCACCCCCCGCTGCATGTTACGAACAAGTGCATCAGCATTGTATCCGCAAACAATTGCAAACAACGGATGCGGACACCACCACCGGTCGAGTAACGAAAAGAGATTGTTGTATAATCTTTTCCTCGACGTATTTTTGAGGTCTTTAAGGAGATAACGGCTGGATGGTTTAGACAATTCTTTGAAAAACATTTGGCACTCTTCATTTCGAATGAGTTCTCGCGAGAAAGGACAGCGGGAAGATGTCACAAGACGTGCAACATCAGGTTTTCACATCGTGGCATTGAAATCCTTTGCTGAAGATCAAACTTCTCGGATCGTGGGCGGGGGGGGCGTAACTGCAAAATTTCACCAACACATCCGCGGAAGGGAAGAACACGTCCTGAGTGACTTGGATAAACAAATCCGCCGATTTAAGAGAACGAGCAACTCAACGACATCCTTGACTTCCCAACGCGAATGATTGTTGTGATACCACTTTCTCTTGTGCGGACCGATTGGAAGATCGTTAAGCGAGCAGGACAGATACAACTCGCAGGGGAACCCATCTTCAGGAACCCCAGCAAAGTCCACAATTGTTCCATCAGAAACGAAAATGTGATGCAAGAGCATGGAATCCACGATCAATACCAGATATCGACACTGGCACCGCCGATCAGTTTTCATGGAAAGAATCATCTTCTTCGACACACGCACTTCGCAACATTGAATGATTCCAAAAACGAGATACTCAGAGATCACCTCACCTAGCACTTTTGGAAAGAAAGTTTTACACATTGAATGAAAAGAAGAGAGGTCCTCGAGTTGTTTTTCCGGCGTGATGCGTTGATGCAATGGATGACCAGAGGAGCAACGTTTTGATCCTTCAAAGTTCCGTGCATTCATTGAGGGTCCTGTTGTTACTGCTATAAAAGAATTTTCCCTTAAGGGGCGGTGCTCGCTCCTCGTATTTCCAATTTGAAATTAATATTAAAAAAAACGCACGCCTTGCATTGCCTTGTGTTGTTCCTCCTTATTAACAAACTCGAAGCCAAGGTCACCTCCCAGGATAACACAAGAAAGTTTTTTTTTTCCTTTTTATGTTACGACGCCACCCTCAACCCTCACAAGAATGTCTCAGCAAGTACCCAAACCATGTCACACAGTGGACAAAACTGATGTCTCTTTTGCCAGGACAACAAACAACGATCGTGAAAAGCGTGTGAACACTTCCCAAAAACGATCGAGTTCTGTTTGTTGTTGTTTTTTCTTGGCTTTTTAAAAAGAGGAGACCTGGGCGAATTCTTCAACGTTTCGGTGCAGATCGCACACCAGGAAACGCTCAGTTGTGTAAGACATTGCATGCGAGGATGGAGTGCCTTGGGAAAGAGAGCGAGATCAGGTTGCGTCACACTCACAAACTCCGTCGCGCGTCGAAGCACAGCATTGGAGATCGGAACATCCCAAGGACGGGGCAGGTTTTGGATCAGGTGCCAGTAACCCTTTTCTTCTGTTTTGAGGATCAGCTCTGACAAGTGTAAAGTATCGAGGAACTTGTCTACACCAAAATACGCGGCCAAGACAGCCAGACGACACCGTTCAGATGCTTCATCGGATAAAGGCAGAGGATCATGTTTCCAAAATGCGTAAAGAGCCGTAAAAAAGCTGTGAATGTCTGCTTGTGAAAAATTCGGAAAGGAGAGCGTTTGAGAAGGATCATCCGAGTTTGTTTTCACGTAGGAAGCAAACCACGAAGATATCAGCCCCAGGCTTGAGTGCAGATAGAATTCTGCAGAGTTGATGATCAGAGTCAGGTCCGAGGGAATATCAGTGTAGGAATACCCATCTGTTTTCGTCTTCTTTTCGGGATTGGGCAAGGAGGTTGCTTTTCTTTTCATGGTGTTGCGAAAACTGGGAAGTGGGAGGTTGAGCGGAAAAGTTGGGGGGCGACGGTTACAGCTACGGTACCGCAAAGTTGGGAGGGTCTCTTCGTTACTCGCATTTTGTCGCGTTTCATGACTGCGGAAGAACGAGAGTATTCTGGCTCGCTTGTATTAGCAACAGGCTTGACTTCTTGTCTCGACACGCTTTCCATTGTTCAGTTGACTTATTTGTCAGAGCATTCAAGGCTTCTTGTGTGGGTAACCGTTGCCTCGTTTTCCGGACAGACCACTGACTGTCTCATCCAGGAAGATCGTGTGTTATGTTGTGTCAAACCTGATTCAACTGCCTTGAAACCATTTCAAGACGACGCGAAGAACGCAAAGAAAGAACTTCCTCTCGACAAGAGCCGAAGTGAATTGGTCCAAACGATTGCCGAACGATATCAGGCTGACATCTCGCTGTTTTTTTTCTTGAAGGACGTCAAATCGGAGATGAAGCAACGGTGCAAACGAAACGCATGTTTCACTGCTGCGAGGCTCTGGCGACGAAAACTCGAAAAAAGTTATCTTGGTCAGAAGAAACCCGTTCCTACCGATCTGTGCAGCAAGTTTCAACAAGGATTATTCCAGTACTTGTTCGCTCTTCCCGATCTAGACTTTTTCGATGGAGTTGCCGTGTGGTGCGATTTCCAACATTGTTGTGGATTGGGAAATGATTATCTTTCCAAAGAGGAGTGGCGTGAAGTGGTCTACAACATGCCTCAATCTTCGATGAAGATTTATCTCGACAAGATACTGTTTAACGGGAAACCTCTAAAGATAACGGGTTTCAAGACCGCAAGGGAAACCCTTGTTGGATCCTGATTTTACTTGTGCGCTGCAAGGGAAGTTTTTTGTGTGTTTTTTTTTTTTGCAATTAAAGCCTCCCGAATTGAGGGTTTCAACAGAGGGATATTTGATGTGATTTTAGTTTTTTCCTTGGTCCCCCCCCGACATTCAATTTCGAATTGATTTTATCGGTGGTCAGTCCTGAATAGAACTGTCTGTTTCTCTTCAATAAGCTTAGCAATTTCTTCAAAACTCATCTGCGGAACGCCCCGCGCACTGCCATCATTATGGTTGGCTAAACTCCACAAATATTCCCTGTATACACCATTCGGATTCCGAAGACCACTCCAGCGCCAAACGTCATAAGGCAGAGATTCCAAATTCACATTGTAATCCTCGATTACCTTGTGTTTCTTCGCGACTTCACACAAGACCCCAAGACAACATCTGGAGTTGGGTTCGAGTGATGACCCCAAGGTTCCTCCTCGATATTGTTTCCACTCTCCCGATCGCAACGCGACTGCCCATTCCCGGATAATGTCGCTTGACATTTGAAAAAATAATGAAAAGGGACGTCGCATTCTCAACACTCGGGAAAGTACGAAATGAGCAGAAGACAAATACAACTCGGTAAACGCGTCGTCTCCTGGAACATTTTACTCCATGTTTGTAGCAACCGTGCGTCTCTCCTCCCACACAAACCAAAGGCGCACCGAGCGTTCTTGAAACTCCCAATCACAAACCAGATATCACACTCGAGACAGTATCTCCTTTTGCAGACAAAACAGACGGATTCTGGCTGGAAAACGTCAACAAAGACACATTGGCAGTTTGCGCACATCCGATTTCGCCGACAGGTTTGACTTATGCAACAAACTACCTGGTGAGGCATGAAAAGTTGTTCCAGTGCCATGCGAAACTGATCAGACAGCATCGCTGGGATCTCGAAACGTGGAACTGTGATACACATTCCGCCATGAGGGTGCCAACTTGGATTCTGATAAAAGTGCGTCGTGCACCCGCCGGGCACCTGGAAGATCTTTGACAACTCTTTTGAAAGATCATCGTGATCGCTCATGTAATCATCAGAAAGCGGGAAATCAAACACGAGATCTCTGGAACTGAGGTACCGCACCTCTACTGAATGGGTGAAATCTGTTGCTCTCTGACGCAGAGAATCAAGGAACACTTGGACAAACTGTGGAATCGCCTGTCGAGCGTGGATAACGAGGTTGTTCGATGATGATGGTTCCATCATTGATTCTTGTAAACATCAAAACTGAAGACTGAAAAAAAACCCTAAATCCAACTCACATCGTCTCACATCATTCCTAAAAACCTCATGACTCACCGCGTTCTGGCACGAGTTTCAACGGATGTCGCACCTTCAAAAAATCGTCATCCCAAGAGGACCAAGATGCCTCGATGTGCCCACAAACTGCGTGCAAGAAAGAAACGTCGTTCCCGACAGATTTCGTTGAAGTTCAGTGTACCACGTCGGGACATGACGCATGAATCCGGGAGCGACGAAAAGACTGCACCGTTGGATGCTGATCCGATTGTCGACGGGGGATTGCAAGCAATGAGATTGTCCTGGGCGAACGATTGTCTTGTTAATTGCTTGCCGAAGGACCTTGCATCGATGATCGTCGAGTACCTCAGAGATCCCGTCTTCACTTTTTCTACCGAAAAGAAAGACGGTTTGAGTACCTCGGTGGTGTTACCTCGTCGGTTTGCCGAGTTGTCGAAAGTGGTGGACACCTTTCCCGTGGAAGAACTGCAACTGAAATGTTCGGAGAGAACACTTGTTCATCTCGGAAACTATCTTCGACTCCGAAAGGGTACTCCCGGATACATCATTCCTAGACCTCTGAGAAGCCAAAACCTCATTGAATGTGGTATGGAACCAGAAACGTTGGACTTGTTCAAAATGATGTCGAAGCAAGAACTTTACGACATGATTCTCCTTGCAAACTATCTCGACATTCCGTGTTTGTTGTATGGTGGTTGCGCCGCTGCAGTTATCAAGGGGGAACCTCTGGAAAATATCAATCCCATTCTTGGAGAAGGTAGAATGTCATCATTTCTCCTGTAAACAATGTTTTGCCTTGTCTTGGGGGTGTTCGAAGTATCTCTGGGTTCAATTAATTGCAGAACGTTTAGCAGGGTGACAAATGGTAGGCTACCAACTCGGAACAGAGACAGTCTGGCCATCCGGTTGCATCCCGGAACAAAGTGATCCACGCTTGGACCAATCTCCTTGGAGGCGATACGCAAAGATGGCAATGAGCACGGCGACCTCCCGTGACAAACCACGCGTCGCATTCTGAACAGAAACTTCTGTCACAGGAATGGCAAGTTGATTCCTTTTGAACGTCCCCAAAGGGCCGTTCGCAACTTGCGCAGAAACTGGCACGTCGACATGTTTCGCTGATGCACTTGCTGGGGTCGTGAGTGAAGATAAGATCCAGGACAACCAGCAGACTATCGAAAAGCGCTGGTTGATCAAGAGGAACCGCAACGTGCAGATTGAGCGAGAATACCATGGTTTGAAATCGAATTCCTTGAAATAGCTTAGACAAGACCGGTAGGAGATCCTCATGGTTGCTGGCGTAGGCTTTCGAAAGCGTGAATTCGAAACAAACTCTTTGATTATCTGCACAGTAAACCTTGATGGATTCAGTGAATCGAGAGGCTTGATCATTCAATGCATCCAAGAATGTTGAGATGAAAGCTGGAACGTCACAAAATTCCCACGTGGCGCAACTTCGCCACTGAGTGATGATCACCTTGTTTGAAGTCAATGTGACCGGCTCGTCGGAATGCAGTAGTCTTTCCATCTGGGGGGAGGAAAAAAAAGTGGAACTTTGAGGGTTTGGATATCGGGTCACAAAACTTTGTCTCATGAGTGAGGATGAACAAAGATGGCACACAGAAAACGAGAACCGGCGTCACCGATTCTTTGAAGTTTGCATATCGGATTGTTTGTTGCCCGAATTGGGAAGAGTCGTCTCGGAGTACTTGCCACACGCTGCGTGGAGAAACGTGTTTTGCATGAGCATGCTGTGTTGGCGAACTTTGGTGTTTTGTGACAAGGAAAACAAACCCGTCTGGTCCCAATGTGTGGGAAACAACTTGGTCTTTGATATTGGGACCCTAGAAACTTTGCAAACGGAGGTGCAAAGACTTGCGACGTTTGTCATCTGGGATTCCGTATGGCCGAGCAGTTTGTTGTTGCAACATAAACACGGGTCTGTGTTTGACGTTGATGACATGAGCGAGTTGTCACAATGGGAGGTCCAGGGGATTGGATTCCTGTTTTATGTGGAAGACCGTCTTCGCCGAGTTCTTTCCTTAAAAAAAAACTGACTTCATTTCAATGGAACCCACTGATCTTCCCGAGGCTGAAATCGTCGCGCACGAAGGTGAATCAGATGCAGGTGATTCTGGAGACGAATCCGAATATGAATCACGTGACTCGGTTCGAGAGAAACTCGATCAACTCTACAGCGACGATGCAGACTGGCGAAGAGAAGCGTTCTCTCAGATTTTTGGAGGCGAATACTGAGAAAGGTGCAACCCAGACTCATGGAAGAGGTTTTTCAGTCGAAGAAACGATGGATCTCCTTGCTGATACACTGCATCAGCTGGATGAAAAAACGCTAATTTGCGACCTTGTATTTTTGCCTGGAGATTCCCAGAGGAATCTCCAGGAATCTCCTCTCAAGTAAACAATCTGTCTAAAAACGTGCAAGAGATGAAGTTTTTCATTTCCCGGCATCGTGTCGATGGTGTGGATTTATTTTTTTTTTTCTGAAACAAAAGGGGGGGGTCCGAGGGGGTGGAACACCCCCTCAAAAAAGGAAAGAAAAAAAAAGGAACCTCTGATGAGAACTCTCCTTGTGTTTCTTGTGTGTTTCTTCACCCGCCAGGCGTCACCGCAACCATCCGTTCCTTCCTTCCCCAACCCTCCTCTGCTGACTTCACTCGTGCCCACTTTCGCCCCCTTTGATTTTGTCGGAGGTCCAGGTACAGGGTCCTTTGAAGCCACTGGTACTACGTATATCAAGGTGCTCTATCCTGTGGAGACAACCGTGACGGCTCCAACTTTTCTTGCTTTCGACACCATCACACAGCAATATGTCATCAACATCACGACAACTAGTCAACAGATTGGGCTAAGGGACAAAACTTACTTTATCAACGTTAACCCCCTGACCAGCACCCGCACCTGCCACCTCCTGACTTCTGTCAACTACACCACCCAGGTCGTCAACTACGCTCAGGCACTGGAACGATCTGCCTTCCTCGGATTCACTTCTTACACAGGAGTGGTGAAAGACCCCGGCACCTGCGGAACCCTTGTAGGAGCGAGTTTTATTCAAGACCCCCTCTCACGCATTCTACAGTGGAACACCGAACTCTACATCAGTGCGATTCCGGGTGTGTGTGTGCCATCCAAGTTGGCAATTACTTTCACCTACGATTCGTGGAAGTTCAAACGACCAGATCCATCCGTCTTCCAACTTGATCCATTGTGCGATATCCCACTGACCAATTACTGCGAGGCGTACTACCCTTGTGATGTTGTCGCTGGAGTTCCATTTTGAACATTGGAGATGAGAGAGTCGTATCGCGGTAACTCTGTTGGTTCCAAATCATAACAAGGCTGAGCGGTAGCAAAGTCGTGACATCGGATTCTTCCCACAAGTCCCAGATCGATGTGTCTTGTCCTGGTTTCCGCGACAAGGAAACCAAAGTCGATGCCCCTCCACACAGCATCTTGAGGTTTCTTCGCAGCCGCCATGTTGTGAACGGACCACGCGAACGTCGGCACAACTCTTGCACTCTGTGATGACGACCTACGACCGTGATGAGATGACAGCTCTTCTCTACGACATCAACTGTGGAAAGATTGATTCAGCGATCATCCAAAGTGTTCCTTACCAACGTCTTGTCTGGATGACACATCTCGCGGTCAAACTATTTGCGAGACGGTCCCAACTGGTCGTCCGGACGGCTCTTAGCGAATTTACCGAAGACCTCTTGGTGCAGAAACAGCGGAAAACCACAACTAAATTCTCCAAATTTTCCGACGAACAACTCAAACGCTTGCTAGTGCTTGCGTTTGAAACCAACATTTATCCTTCGAGAGAAGCCAAGCAGATGATGTCTGTCGAGGTGGGGATTCCATTCAAGGATGTGTGCGTGTTCTACTGTAAGTTGAGAACCTATGTACAACCGTATGTGGTTGATTTGAATAAAAAGTTGCCGAGTTAACCCATGATTCACAGGGGGAGCAGAAAAAGGTTAGAGAAAAAAAGAGGGAGAAACCTCCGCGGCCCAATATGTCGAACAAGAACAAGGACAAGGTTCGCACAAAAAATTCCAAAAAGAAACCAGAGGTCAAATCCACCAAGGAATCTGTCAAACTCTCGGTCAAGGACAAAACCCCGACTCCGAACACTCCATCGGACCGAGCCGTCAAGGATACCATCCGTTTCGTTCTCAAACAGGGTTACAAACCTCTCGCGAAGATGTTGCTGATGCTTTGGAAAAAAAATCCGTACCCCGTGGGCAGCCGCAAACGCACCATGTTCAACGAACAGGCAGGTACCAACATTCCCTTGCTATATTTTGGTTCGATACGTTTGTTTGAGTATGCTCAGAAACTTAAGATCAAGAATCTCTTGTTTGTGACGCGGGATTGCATTCATTGGCATCGAATCTTCTCCGCCTTGTTTCAGGATCATGATTTCAAGGTGACGTATTTCCACTCGTCGCGAATCATGTTCCAGGAAGCGGTGAAGAAGAAGAACAAGTTCTATCAGGCCTATGTGGATGAAGTGAGCGAAGGTGATATCTCAAAATGCATCTACGCGGACGTTCACGGGACTGCGAAAAACTATCTGGCGTACTGCGAAAAACTCTACCCAAATAAGGCACCGGCGTGTTTCCTGTTGACGATCGGGGCGGACAATTATCGAGAGATGCCCAAGGAGTGTTATGCTCTTCACAAAAAGGGGAGACTGATCGGGGCTGTTCGCAAAACTGCGGGTTCTCCTGCGGAGATGCTCAACTATGACACGATCGGCAGCCTCGTTAATTTTGACAAACAGGGTGCGCGGCGTATGGAGGTTGAATATGACATCAAACTGCTAAAACCATATCATCAGTGTGTGGATCTTTTTCTGAAGATCCACGAGAAGTCCTCTGCGTATGACATTGACGCCAAGAATCTCGATGCCTGTTTTGCCTTTCTGGGCCGCCGCATCAAGGACAGAAAAAAACAACCAACCATCAGTACGTGGGTCAAACACACCAGGAAACATCTCGACGATTTCAAAAAACACAAGGAACAGATGAAACAATCGCCAAAAGAGAAAGTTGAAACAGAAGAGGCAACTCCAAAGTCGCTGCAGGTGAGTCGGGAGAAGAAACGGAAGAGAACGTAAAAAAGTCTCGCTTCTCAAATGAAACAGAACATGTTGCTGCTGTTCTGGAATCTTCAACTGTTAAACATTAACTGTTGGATTTAATATGGAGGTTCTGTTCAGTGGAAACAACGCGATGCCAGAGCTGACTCTTTTTTTTTTCGCACCCTCAACGGAAAAAAAATTCTCTCCACTTAAGAGGTTTATTTTTCAAATACCGCATCTTGCGTTTTTATGGAACAACTCCAAGAGGAAGAAGTGCTTGAACTCAGAAAAAAGATATCTGAGAGTTGTGTGAGAACGGGGATACATCTTGTTTTAACACTCAATGAGTTTCGAAACCCTCGTCAATTGTACTGCAACGGTGTCAGGAAGACCGTTTCCCAATGGCAGTGGATCCTCGCACATGGAGAGTATGACACAAATAAGTTTTACGTAGAAACAGCGTGTGATGTTGAACACTGCATTGAACATCAGCGCCTACGTTCAGGGGAAATGAAAATGGAGGACTGGACTGAGGCCTACGTTCAGGGGAAATGAAAATGGAGGACTGGACTGAGGGTGACTGGGAAGCAGCACGCGCGTATGTGCAGAAGAATAGTCAAACGCTGACAGATGGCTCTGGGTGCAGAGGCTGGAAACTCAGTTTAAACGACGGTTATGGGACAGCCCATTTCGCTGGAGTGCATCTGGCCCATCGTTTCAGTCTAGCGTTGAAACTCGGACGCAGCATCCCAATGGGCATGCAAGCCAGACACGTTTGGTGGTGTCCGAATCGTCATTGTGTGGAAGAAAGTCACCTCGAGGAGGGAACTCAGAAGCAGAACGAAGGAGATAAAGAACTGGCGGGCAAGACGGTCAAAGGCGAGAAAAGTCACTTAACGAAATACAGTGATGAAAAGATCCAAGAAGTGTTGGAACTCGCGAAAACAGAGACTGCCGAAGAAGTGGCCAGAAAAACTGGCCTTTCGTGCGGGTATGTTTATGAACTCAAACGTCATGGAGGACGCCCAAACATGAAAAACAAGAAAAAACTCCAAGCAACGGAAAACGAGAATCGCGCTGGCGCAAAAAGAAAACAACGTTCCCGCCTCAGTGATGAAGATGTACGTGAGATTCGCCGAAGACTTGCACAAGATTCCCCACCGACGAAGAAGTCCCTCGCAAAACTCTTCAATGCGGATGCGTCAACCATTACAAAAATTTCGACTCGGAAGTCATATGCGCACGTGATGGATGACGAAGAGTCGCAAAGAGTCCATGACAAACAAAAAACAGAAGAATACATCGAGGAGACAAAAGAACGGTTGCAAACATTTGTGACAAAGGAAGTGCGTGATGTCAAACAGAAAGAACCATGTTGGACATTCAATGGCGGACTCATTTCCAATCGTTATGGCCAATTTGCGTACAACGGAAAACCGATGGGCGCTCACGTAGTATCCTGGGCCATATACAAGAATGACGGAAAACTTCCACCAAAAGGCATGGTGATTCGTCACATGTGTCTCAAGAACCCCGCTTGTTCTCAACCAGCCCATTTGGAGTTGGGTGACCACGCCGCGAACGGGAAAGACAAGATTACTCAGGGGACTGTGCAGCGCGAAGACAGCCATTACCGATCGGTGATTGATCAGAAGATGCGCGAACAGATTGAAAACATGTTGAAATCTGGCAAACAACTTGTTGATGTAGCGTTGAAAACTGGGTTGACCTACCGCACGGTTCGTTCCGCTGTCATGCGATGGGAGAAGGACCGTACGAAAACCCATGTAGTTTCTGTCGAGGCAGAAACGGAATAAAAACTGCTGGACTTTGTTCGTTGGGAAACAGCGGGAAGACCTTAAGGAATTTTCGAAGTCTTGTGGCTAACACATCCCAATCCAAGAATCCGGATTAACAAACCGAAAACACGACCGCGTTTTCATGTGACTGGATCTGCTTGACGAGTTTTCCGGAGGGAAACGATTCGCAAAGCCACCAGAGGACAAACAATTTGAAGAGTTGCTCTTGAAACAGCTGCCGAACTTTCGCGTGCAGGTGTTCATCAATCATGAGAGGGGGGCTAACATTGACTGGGAGAGCCAGAATCGGGGTCTAGCGAATAGAATATCATCATGCGCTTTTCGGTCATCGAAAAGCTATGCCTGGAGGCTCTCGAGAGACAAAACATTCTTGTGGCATCAAGAACTGGAACCCCGTGCTTCGCGCAGAGATTTTCGGAAACCTGTCACTCCCATTCGTTCTTCAAGATGTGGTTCATCAGTACGTGGTCCGACGGATTCTTCCAGCTCCGATCCTGGTCGTTTGGGATCTTCCCGGACCGTCCCCGCACTTTCTCCAACTCTGCGTGAGTGTCCGGTCGGAATTCAGTCGACCTTATCACCTTTGGCCATATTCCCAGCAACGATGGACCAAGTGGGTGGAAAAGAACAAGTTTCGCAAACGAGAGTTTTTCCCTGAAAGTGTCTCTGTCGATGACAATGAGAACCAAGCGAGGCAACTGGGAGGGCGGTTGCCAAGTTTGAATGAATTCTTGGGTATGTAGATTCGAGTGGGACGAAAAGGGATCTGCAACGATTTTGAGACCCAAGAGGGTTTCATGCAGAAACCATGGTATTTGGTGTGACTTTGTTAGTGAAATTAAAAGGAAAATTCTTTGGTGTTTTCTTCGGAATTTGAGTTTTCCACGCCCAAGAACAAACTTGAAGGCGCAAATCAGCATCAAACTACCACCCTGAATATGGGTTGCCAACTGGAATGACTCAATTTCCATCCTGAATGGGACGATACTGCGAATAAGTCCAGGCGGAGACAGGTTTTCATCTCTAGACTCCGGAGAATGGGTTGCATGTACCAACCTGGACAAACTTCAAAACATGGATGTCGTTGGTTTTGGTCCCCACAAGAGGGACACACAAGATGTTCTCCGAGGATGCACGGTTTCTCTGATAAGATCAAGGCACTGAGAACCAACCGTTGTTCCGTGAACCAGGCGTTTCTTTGAGAAAAAGTTACTTCCACCGGCTTTCGTTGATCCGGGAACCAAAACCATCGATTTTCTCTCACTTGCGAAAAGTTGAACTTCAGCAATGTCTCTGGCGAGAGGGTTCGAGAATCGCCATCTAGGCACATACAAGAACAATTATGGCATTTCCCGAGCGTTTGTGTGCAATAAGATTGAATGATAAGTGCCAGAGGTCCGATAAGCAAAGAGTTGTCAAGGAGTGGTTGGGTACGGCAGAAACCACACGGCAAAAGATAACCAGACGTGATGTCCAGTTTCTTTGTCGGGTTCTCGTCCCCGCGGAAAAATCTCGCTTCAGGAAACACACACAGACAAGAACAATGCATTTTGCGCGCGAAAAAATTTTTTTTCTTCTGCCACGCAGTTTTTCCCTTCTTCCTCTCACGGGACATGTGCATGTTGTAAGAGGGGCCTACTCCGGGAAGAAGCGGTATGTGGTCATGTGGTGCCTCGGGGGAAACCCTGGCGCGGCCGGAACAATCCGGAAAACGGCAAGGCCATTTGCGCCGCTTGCAATACAGCCATGGGGAATCGGCACATGTTGGCGTATTGCAATGCGTTTTTCCCCGCAGTCAGCCCAAACATTACAAAAGGAACTGATCATTGCCCTCGAACATCGTGAATGTATCCAAGCGGACGAGGACTGGTTCAACGAGAACCCACCTCTTTGGATTAAAGAGATGCTTTTTGTTTCGCTGTTCCGAGGCCATCTTCAAGGTAAATGCGCAAATTCAACATGTTCCACTCTGATTTCTTATGACCACCTCGATGAAGTTCATTTGCGATGGGATCAAGATCCCTCGCGGTGTGTCCTGTTTTGCAGTAAGTGTGGCCATCTTCCGTTTGCGGGTGACGTGTGTTTCATCTCCATTTCCTACCCCTCTCCGCTCAAGGAACTGCTGCCACTCACAAAACCGCAGCAACGATGTATCTGGTGTCGTTTCCAGTTGATTTTTGTTTTGGCGATCATCATGTTTCTTGTCCTGATTGTCTAAAAAACGGGGAGTTTTTATTTGCCCTGCCTTGCAGAGAACACCGCTACTCGCAATGCCGGCACTCCGAAGAAAAAACCAAGAATTTTCCCGACGAAGTCACATCAAATACCAGGGTTTCTGCATCGAAACCCTCATCGTCATAATAAAATGTCAATACAAGGGATCCAAAGGATCCTTCTGCGGACAGGACGGTTTGGGACATGGAATTTCATGGCACGGCATCTCGTAATAATCACTGTGTTTTCCCTTGACATAACACACCTGGGGGCAGGCGATTGCAAAAACCCAACCACTTGGGGTTTCCGTGAAAATAAGGGCACGGAAAAGTTTGACGTGGTTCCTCTTTTGTTTCTTTCTCTTTGCTCACCTTG
>Ga0364919_10156_pt1 | contig 32710 bp, 31 predicted proteins | sample SorcelJu500001C7_2_FD_206953 | JGI IMG/M metagenome (GOLD analysis project Ga0364919, IMG submission 206953) | Enriched cells from Trout Bog Lake Hypolimnion, Wisconsin, USA - BchlTB.June20.5000.01.C7 | ecosystem: Environmental > Aquatic > Freshwater > Lake > Hypolimnion/Profundal zone | place... | reverse complement strand
GTGGGCGGCGCGGAGACTGATCCGGAAGATATCCGGATGGTGGAAGAGTGCTGGAAGGAAGCCGAAGAGGCGATTCTTTCTGGAGCGTGGGATGTGGTGGTGCTGGACGAGATCAACTACGCGATCAGCTACAAAATGCTGGACCCGGCAAAAGTGGTCGAAGTGCTGCGGCGCAAGCCGGAGATGGTGCATGTGATCTTGACGGGACGAAGCGCGCACCCGACAATTGTGGAGCTGGCTGACACGGTGACGGAGATGCGCGAGGTAAAGCACGCATATCAAAAGGGGATTGAGGCACAGCGGGGAATTGAGTATTAGGCGATTGGATCATTGGGTCATTGACGATTGTCGGATTTAAGGGCGAGAACCAAAGGCCCACGACAACCTTGAAAGAGAGTGCATGAGCTGGTTTAAGCGGGAAACGCAGGAGCTGGATACGAGCGGCGAGAAGAAGATGCGCTCGGAAGGGCTCTGGGTGAAGTGCGAGCAGTGCCGGGAGATCATCTGGAAGAAAGATCTGGAAGCGAATTTCCACGTCTGCCCGAAGTGTGACAAGCATCTGCGCGTCGACACGCGGACGAGGCTGGCATATCTGTTCGACGACGGGATGTACACGGAGGAAGACGGCAACCTGGAGACGACCGATCCGCTGGAGTTTAGCGATCTGAAGTCTTACAAGGGACGGGTGAAGGCAGCGCAGAAGCTGACCGGACGCAAGGATGCAATCGTCAACGCGCGGGGCAAGATCTGCGGACGCGAGGTGATTGTTTCGGCGATGGAGTATGGGTTTATCGGCGGCAGCATGGGAGCCGTGGTGGGCGAGACGATTACGCGCGCGGTGGAGAAGGCGCTGCGGGACCAGGTGCCGTTGGTGATTATTTCGGCGACGGGCGGAGCGCGGATGATGGAAGGGACAGTCGCGCTGATGACGATGGCGAAGATTTCCTCGGCGCTGGGACGGCTGGACGAAGCAAAGATTCCATATATCAGTGTGCTGACCGATCCGACGACGGGTGGGGTGACAGCGAGTTTTGCGATGCTGGGCGATTTGAATATCGCCGAACCGGGAGCGCTGATTGGCTTTGCGGGGCCTCGGGTGATTGAGCAGACGATACGGCAGAAGCTGCCAGAGGGCTTTCAGCGCAGTGAGTTTCTGGTGGAAAAAGGATTTCTGGACGCGGTGGTGCATCGGCGCGATATGAAAAACCACCTGGCGCGGGCACTTGACTGGATGGCCGCGTAGCGAGTCCAAGATTTAGGCTATCTTCCCCACATTCGCCAGCGGAAGGCCGATGTTGGCCACCGGCGGATTTATTCTCCCCTAAGCTATTGTAAGAGTTCGGGTTAGCGTGCGCTTGGCGTGGTTCCAGCGTGCTATAATGATCTGTGCTTCTCAGTGTGAAATTTCCCACAATGCAAAGGGTTTGCAGCGGGCGGTAACCGGGCTCCGGTGAGGCGTGCGATACGAGAGAAGTGAAAGACCGGCGCGCGGAATTACTGCTGAAAGATGGAAGGTATTTAGGACTACATGGCCGACGAAACGAGTAATCCAAGGCTTCCGCTGGAAGGCGGCGGCGGACCACCGCAGAACATACTGCCGATCAATATCGAAGAGGAGATGCGGCGCTCGTATCTCGACTACTCGATGTCGGTCATCATCGGCCGCGCGCTGCCTGACATCCGCGACGGATTGAAGCCGGTACACCGGCGGATTCTGTATGCGATGCATGACATGGGGTTGCTGCACAGCCGCAAGACTGTAAAGTGCGCAAAGATCGTGGGCGAGGTGCTGGGCAAATATCACCCGCACGGCGACAGCTCGGTGTATGACGCGACGGTACGCATGGCGCAGGATTTCTCACTGCGATACCCGCTGGTGGATGGACAAGGAAATTTCGGCTCGGTGGATGGCGATCCTGCTGCGGCCTACCGCTACACGGAAGCGAGGCTGACGGCGATTGCGGCTGAAATGCTGGCCGATATCGACAAGGACACAGTGGACTTCGTTGCCAACTTCGACGACTCCACGGTGGAGCCGACGGTGCTGCCTACGCGGATTCCGACGCTGCTGATCAATGGCTCCAATGGCATTGCCGTCGGCATGGCCACCAACATTCCTCCACACAACCTGACCGAGATTGTGAAAGCTGCAATTCTGCTGGTGGAAAAACCACAGACGCAGTTGGAAGAGATCCTGACAATCGTGCAAGGACCGGACTTCCCAACCGCGGGATTTATCCACGGGCGCAAGGGATTGCACGAGGCTTACCGGACGGGACGCGGCCGCTTCCTAATGCGGGCCAAAGTCGCCATTGAGCACATGACGAAGGAGAAAGACGCAATCATCGTCACGGAAATTCCTTACCAGGTGAACAAGGCGCGGATGATCGAACGCATCGCCGACCTGGTAAACGAAAAGACGATTGAAGAGATCAGCGACATCCGGGACGAGAGCGACCGCGACGGAATGCGGATCGTGATTGAGTTGAAGCGCGGCTCGCAGCCGGAGATTGTGCTGAACCAGCTCTACAAGCACACTTCGATGCAGGAGAGCTTCAGCATGATCTTTCTGGCCGTGGTCAACGGCCAGCCGCGCGAGATGGGACTGGTGCAGGCGCTCCAGCATTTCATCGACCACCGCGTGGACGTGATCCGCAGACGGACGGCGTTCCTGCTGCAAAAGGCGAAGGACCGGGCACACATTCTGGAAGGCTACCAGAAGGCTCTGGACTACCTGGACCATGTGATTGCGATTATTCGCGGCAGCCAGAACCGGGCGGAAGCGCGCGACAACCTGGTGGCATATTTCGGCGGAAGAAAGATCACAATCAATCTGACGGGACGAGTGCCGGAGGCCGATCCGGAAAATCCGTTCAGCACAAAGCAGGCAGACGCCATTCTGGAATTGCAACTCCACCGGCTGACGCGGCTCTCGATCGACGAGATTGTGAACGAGTTGAACGAACAGCGCGAACGCATCGCCGAATATGAGTTGATTCTGGGATCGGAGAAGAAGCTGCGCTCGGTAATTGTGCAGGAGCTGAAGCAGATTCTTGAGACATACGGCGGAGAGAAGCGCGACGCGCGGCGCACCATTATTCAGGACGAGGTGACGGAGCTGCAGCTGGAAGACCTGATCGCCGACGAGCAGGTGGCGGTTACGGTAAGCCATGCGGGTTACCTGAAGCGCACCAATGTATCGATCTACCGGCAGCAGCGACGGGGCGGTACGGGACGCAAAGGGATGAGTACGCGCGAAGAGGATTTCGTAGAGCACCTGATTGCAGCCACTACGCATAACTACATCCTGATATTTACGAATACAGGACGAGTGTATTGGCTGAAGGTGTACGAGATTCCGGACGTGAGCGCGGCGGGCAAGGGCAAGCACATCGGCAACCTGGTGAGCTTGCAGCCGGGCGAGACGGTGCGGGCCTTCCTGTGCGTGACGGATTTGGAAGAGGAAGGCAAGTACATCTTTTTTGCGACGCGCAAGGGGACGGTGAAGAAGACTCCGCTGAAAGATTTTTCGAACGTGATGTCGCGAGGCATTATCGCCATCGGGATCGACACGGACGATGAGCTTGTTTCTGCCCAGGTTACCGACGGAAAGCAGTACGTTCTGCTGGCGACGCACCTTGGAATGGCCGTGCGCTTTGACGAAGAAGATGTGCGTTCGATGGGGCGGCCGGCATACGGAGTGCGCGGCATGAAGCTGGCGGAGAAGGATTACCTGGTAGGGATGGTGGTGACTCCGAAGAACGCGACGCCGGGAGCCGAACACAAGACGCGCAAGAAGAATCGGGTGGACGAGAGCGGAGAGCTGATGCCAAACCTGATACTCACGGTCTCAGAAAACGGCTATGGCAAACGCACTCCGGTGGACGATTACCGGCTGACGGGACGCGGAGCCAAGGGCGTGATCAATCTGAAGACGACGGCGAAAAACGGCAAGGTGGTGGCGATTCTGCTGGTGAGCGAAGATAGCCAGGCAATGCTGATCAGCCAGTTCGGCAAGATCATTCGTATGCCGACAGATACGATTCGCGAGGCGGGAAGAGCAACCCAAGGAGTCAAGTTGATTGACCTCGAAGGCGATGACCGGGTGGCTGCGGCCGTGGTGCTTCCCAAGGACGAGACGAACGGGAATGGCAACGGCGAGGAGCCGAGCCTGCTGGATTAAATTGCGATTCACGGGAAAGAACAACAGGGAGCGCTTCGGCGCTCCTTGTTGCGTTAGGGACGGGAAGTTTTAATCTGTAGCGGGATTTGATACGATTCCCGGCGCGATTACGATGGAGGTGGACGATGCGCAAGATTTTGGCGGTGCTGGTGATGATGGTGGCAGGGGCTTCAGCGCAGCAGTTCCGGGCACTGCCGGATACTCCGGCGTGGAAGAGCTTGCAGACGCTGGTGGGCAAGTGGGACGGGACGGCGATGGAAGATGGGAAGCCACAGGCTACGCATCTGGAAATGAGGCTGACAGGTGGCGGCTCGGCGCTGATGCACTGGATGGATGAGGGGACGCCGCATGAGATGGTCACGATGTTCCACCCTGATTTGGACGAGCTGCTGGCTACGCACTATTGCGCGGCTCACAATCAGCCCCGAATGAAGCTGGTGTCTGCAGCCCCGGCGCGGCTGGTATTTGAGTTCAAGGACGGAACCAACATTGGGCCGAACGATGGACACATGGCAGGAGTAACGATCAACCTGATCGATGCCAATCATCACGACGAAGAGTGGAGCTGGGTGCAGGATGGAAAGCGAAGCACATCGGTCTTCCACTTTACGAGAGCATCGGCAAAATAAGTGCGGCAGTGCAGCGGGATTCATCTCTGGTGCGGCTTCCCTTACAATTGAGGGATGCTGACATTACAACAGGGAGCGCTCCTATTCGGCATCGCGATTGTTAGCGGAGCGATGAACTCGGTGGCGGGGGGCGGGAGCTTTTTGAGTTTCCCTGCGCTGCTGCTGGTGGGTGTGCCGCCGATCCAGGCGAACGCAACGAACACGATTGCACTGTGGCCGGGAATACTGGGAAGCATTGGCGCGTATCGGAATGAGTTGCGCGGAGCCGAGGCGCGGCGGGTGCTGTTTCCGCTGCTATCAACCGGAATTGTGGGCGGTCTGCTGGGAGCGGTGACGCTGCTGGTGACTCCGCAGCAGACATTTCTGCGGCTGATTCCGTGGCTGCTGCTGGCGGCAACCTTGCTGTTTGCCTTCAGCCGGCAGATCACCGGGGCGCTGAGGCCACAGGGCGGCGAGGCGGCTCTGACTACCAAGGGCGGCGCGGTGGCGCAGTTCTTTGTCGCCTTCTACATCGGCTACTTCGGAGCAGGCGCGGGCATCCTGATGATGGCCTTGCTGGCACTGCTGGGAATGACACATATTCACCGCATTAACGCCTACAAGACGGTGCAGGCAGCGGTGTGCAACGGGATCGCTATTGTCGCGTTCATCGCCAAGGGCGTCATCTACTGGAAACATGCGGGGATCATGGTGGTGGGGTCAGTGCTGGGTGGATACTTCGGAGCCTGGTACGCGCAGAAGATGAAGCACGAAAATGTGCGCTGGATCGTGATTGCGATTGGCCTGGGAATGGCGGCTTACTTCTTCTGGAAGACGAGCTTCTAAACGGCGATGACGACGCTGGTCATCTGGATTGGCTATGCGGCAGGCACGCTGACGACACTGGCGTTTCTTCCGCAGGTGCTGCACACGTGGAAGACGAAAAGCGCCGACGACCTGCATATCGGAACGCTTGTAATCTTTGCGGCAGGCGTTGCGCTTTGGCTGATTTATGGAATCGTGCGGCGCGATGCACCGATCCTCCTTGCGAATGCGGTAACACTGGCACTGCAGGTGGCGATTATCTTCTTGAAGATGAAGTATGCGCTGGCGGGCAGGCGGAAGGCTGTCAAGGCCACCGACGCGAAGGGAAATTAAAGAAATTCAGAGCTCCGGAACAGAGCAATTGCACAGCTCGCGCGATTTCTGTTTAATGCTGGAACAGGCTTTTCGGGGATAATTCCGCGGAGAAATTCCCAGATGGCTCCAGAGACGTCCGCCAACAAACCCGCGACACTCCAGTACTTCATCCTTGCCGTGCTCTTCCTGGCCACGCTGGGCTATCACGCAAACCATATCAAATTTGTCGCGGATTACCTGAGCTGGCGAACCGGAGCGGTGCGCGAACCAGTCTCGATGGAAAATGCGAAGCCGATTGCCTCGAAAGTTGAGAAAGAGGCTGAGGACGCTGGTGTGCGCGCGGGAGATACGCTGCTGGAGGTGGACGGGAAGGCTTACAGAGGCGCGGCTGATTTGACTCGCGCGATTGAGCATGCACAGGGCGGTGAGAAGCTAAGGGTGACGGTGCAGCATAAGGATGGAAGACGGCAGGAATTGCTGATTCCGCTGGTGAGGCGGGTACAGGTTGCCAGCGACTATTGGCTGTTTGTCATTGCGCTGCATGTACTGCTGCCGCTCTCCTGCGTGGCACTGGGTTTTTGGGTGGCCGTGCTGCGACCGCGCGAACGGGTGGCGTGGATTCTGCTGGCGTTGCTGTTGGGATTCAGCCAGATGTTTGGGCTTTACCCTGAGGGCCAGGACGGCACGCTGCTGAGCAATCTAATGCTGGGTTACAAGATGTTATTCGCTTCAACCTGGGCATTGTGGCTGTTTCTGCTGGGACTGTATTTTCCGGAGCCGCGTGGGTTTGAACGGCGCCGCCCGTGGCTGAAATGGCTGGTGATCATTCCGCTGGGGGCGGTGTCCGCTGTCGAGATTTTGTACGTGGTGGTGAGTGCAAACAGCTTTGCGGTTACAGCGCGTATTGGTGCTGCGATTCCGCGCGGAATTCGGATATTCGGCGTTGCCATGGTCCTGATCGCCATCGCCTCATTCTTTGTGGCGATTATCGCAAATTATTTTGTGGCCTCGACGCCGGATGCGAAGCGGAGGCTGCGACTGCTGTACGGGGGAATCTTCCTTGCGCTGGTGCCGACGCTCTCACTGCTAGTAGTCAGCTCGATTCAGAAGAAGGCCATAGACGATTATCCGGCGTGGGTAGAGCTGCCGTGTCTGCTGCTGACATTGCTGTTTCCGATAACGCTGGCCTACATCATTGTTGTTTACCGGGCGATGGATATTCGCGTGGTGCTGCGGCAGGGGTTGCGGTACACGCTGGCGCGGAGAGGAATCGCCGTGCTGCAGGCGCTGCTGACGGCAGCACTGGTGCTGACGATCGGAATGTTGGCGCGATCGCACGCCACATCGCTGGTACAGGCGCTGCTGATTATTTCTGCCGGGATTGTGGCAATTTTTCTGCTGGGACGCGGAGCTGTGCGACTGGCACAGTGGATCGACCGGCGGTTCTTCCGCGACTCTTACAATGCAGAGCAACTGCTGATGGAGTTGAGCGAGCAGGTACGCACGATTGTAGAGGTATATCCGCTGCTGGAGACGGTCTCTCACCGGATCGCGGAATCTCTCCACGTGCCGAGAGTCGCGGTGCTGCTGCAGGGCGAGCATCCGTATCGATTGGCATACGCGCTGGGATATGAGGGCACTCCGAAAGTTGAGTTTGGCGAAAGCTCAGGCATCGTGCGGCAATTGCGCGAGGCGAAGCAGCCGACACGGGTGTACCTGGACGATCCGAGCAACTGGGTAAACCGTACGCCGGAGATAGGCCCTGAAGAGCGCGGCGCGCTGGCGAAACTGCAGCCGGAATTGTTGATTCCACTGCTGGCGATGGGGCAATTGGCGGGGTTTATAAGCCTGAGCCAGAAGCGCTCGGAAGAGCCGTATTCAGGCACCGATCTGCGGCTGCTGGGTTCCGTGGCGGCACAGACGGGACTGGCGCTGGAAAACGCTCGGCTGACTTCAGTGGTGGCAGACGAGGCGGCGCAGCGCGAGGCAATGAAGCGCGAGGTAGAGATCGCTCGCGAGGTGCAGGAGAGATTGTTTCCACAGCATCCGCCGCAGGTCGATGGACTGGATTATTGCGGGAGATGCCGTCCGGCACTGGGCGTGGGCGGAGATTATTACGACTTTATTCCGCTGCCGGGCGGAAGGCTTGGGATTGCGGTTGGGGATGTTTCCGGCAAAGGAATTTCGGCGGCGCTGATGATGGCTAGCTTGCAGGCTTCACTGCGAGGGCAGACGATGCTGGGGCCGGAGAACATGGCAGCGCTGGTGGAACGGGTGAACCGGCTGCTGTATGAGGTCTCATCGGCGGAGCGCTATGCGACTTTCTTTTTTGCGCAGTTCGACGCCGAGAGCCGCATGCTGACCTACGTGAATGCTGGACACAATCCTCCGATGATACTGAGCCGGCAGGGCGAGGAGTGGGTGCTGAAACGGCTGGAGGTAGGTGGGCTGGTGGTGGGGCTGTTTCCACAGGTCAGCTATAGCCAGGACCAGGTACGGATGAATGCGGGAGACGTGCTGATGGCGTTTACCGACGGGATCAGCGAGGCGATGAACCGGGCTGATGAGGAGTGGGGCGAAGAGAATCTGCTGGCGACGCTGAAGGAATGCGAGGGCCACAGCGCAGCCGAGACGGTGGAGCGCATCATGGCGGCCGCCGACCGCTTTACGGCCGGTGCGAAGCAGAATGACGATATGACGGTGGTGGTGATGAAGTTGGAGCGGTAAGTGAGAGGCTGCTACGCTGGGGCTGCAGGTGGAGGCGTGAACGTGCGAAGACAGGACAGTGACCCACATCCCGGATTCAGAATAGACAAGATACCCATCGGCGCTGGAATCGCGGGTCTGATCTTCGTCGTCGGAAGTTTGGCCATCTTTCTCGTGGGAGTCCCAGCTCTCTGGTACTTTCTGGTTGGCGCGGTTGCTTTGGGCCTTGGATTCGCTGCTTTTCTGCACCTGCGGGAGCGATAAGGCCGAGAACTCTTTGCCTTGTTTGACCTTGGGCTGAGGAAAACGTTAGAATCGTATGGTTTGCCTGTACTGCTTCGCCTCGTCAGAGGCACCTCGCATCAGGTCTGGCGTGGCTGGATGAAATACAAAAGCCTGATCTGCCTTCGATCTTTCGATCTGCGGGGAAGTGCAAGCGCACAGAATTGAAGTTGAGAAACTCCAGCGGCCCCTCTGTTGAAGCGGTGTGCTCGGGTGGAGGGAAGATTTATGGAGGCATTGCTATGTATGCGGTGATCCGCGCTGGCGGTAAGCAGTATCGTGTCGCTCCCGGTGACGTCATCAAGATTGAGAAGACGTCGAACAGCGACCAGAAGATTGAATTCGAAGTGCTGGCAGTCAGCGGCGAAGAGGGCAAGGTCGTTAAGGCCGAGGATGCCAAAGTTGTTGGCGAAGTCCTCGGAGAAGGCCGCGCCGACAAAATTCTGGTCTTTCACTTTAAGCGCAAGAAGCAGTACAAAAAGCTGAACGGACACAGACAGCCGTTCACGCAGGTACGGATTGCGGAAATCAGCGTCGGCGGCGAGACCTTCAAGGCTCCCGAGGTTCCGGTGAAGGCGCCGAAGGCTGCAAAGAAGACTGAAGGCGAAGCAGCACCGGCAGCCAAGAAGGCTCCGGCGAAGAAAGCTGCCGCAAAGAAGAAGACGGCTGCCAAGAAGTAAGTAAAGGTTAGAGGCGGTTCGTTACTGGTAGTTCATTACAGTAATTCACGGTTCGCGGCATAAGCGGCGAATGACTGAAGAACAGGAATTTCGTTATGGCACACAAAAAAGGTCAAGGAACATCCCGCAACGGCCGCGACTCGAACGCACAGCGTCTTGGCGTAAAAGCTTTCGGCGGAGAAACCGTCACCGGCGGCACGATCATCGTTCGCCAGCGCGGCACGCGCATCAAGCCCGGCCTGAACGTCGGACGCGGCAAGGACGACACGCTCTTTGCCAAGATGGACGGCAAGGTGAAGTTTATCGATCGCGGACAGATGGGCAAGTTCGTCGCGATTGAAGCGCTGCCGACAACACCTACGGCGTAAGCGTAAGAACAGTTCAAAGACAAAAGCCTCGCCGGGTGGCGAGGCTTTTGTGCGTGCAGAGAAGACGGAGCTTTTTCTGCGGACGCGAACGAAGGTGCAGTGGCGCGATGGCTTCGGCTGAGAAAGCTGGAGCAGTTTTGTGAGAGCGGCAGGGCGAGCAAGAGAAAAATCGATCGGTGGCCGAAAGGCTTGGACCCGCGCGGGAGATTTGAGCAGCGCTGGGGTCCTTCGCGTTGCTCGGGATGACACACTCAAATGGATACGACTCTCTGATGCTTGACACTGTCGCTCGGGAAGGCACTGTCGAAAGCACACGGCTTCAGGTGCCGGGCGCGTTCAAAAGGCACACGCATTTTGAACGCGCGGAGATCGATGACGAAGCGGGTAGAGCTACGCATGAACTCTGCTGAACGATGTGAAAATTGCTTCGCAAACAGCGAATGACAGCGACGGCTACAACCTGCGAGAACAATTGCAAATCCAAAGAAACTGGATCAGAGAACTAGTTGGCGGCTGATTGGCGAACGAAAGACGATTCTCCTGCGAGATTGTTTTTCGCCTCCGGCTGCGCCGATGTGCTCTCGGTTTCCGAGGTAACGGAGACGGTGGAAGCAATCGGAAGGCTTCAGGAGAAGCGCGAGATAGATATTTGATGATGTCTAGATGGTGCATGAATACTGGATGAAAACGCTATTGGAAGAGAGCGATGAGCGGGGCGACGGAGCGTTGCGAAGGATTGAGGTGGCGGCGTGGCAGAGGCAGTAAGGTACGGAAGAGAGCTCAAAAGTACACATTTACATATATCAATCTATTTACCTTGGTATTTCTTATCTATGTTTATTGCACCAGTTGTGGTGAAATAGCTCAGGCTACAGGAACGTGAGTAGAGATGTTTGTTGACGAAGCAAGAATTCGAATCGCATCGGGAGGCGGCGGCAACGGCTGCATGGCCTTCCGTCGCGAAAAGTTTGTTCCGCGCGGCGGACCGAGCGGCGGAGATGGCGGACGCGGTGGCGACGTCATCATGGAAGCGAGCGAGCGACATAACACGCTGGTGCATTTCCGCTTCAATCCCGAGTACAAGGCACAGCGCGGACGCCACGGCGAAGGCAGCAACCGAACCGGCCCGGAAGGCAAGAGCATTACGCTGAAGGTTCCGGTTGGCACGATGGTTTATAACGACGAGACCGGCGAGCTGGTTCACGACTTTGCCCGACCGAATGAGAGCATTGTTGTGGCCAAGGGCGGACGCGGTGGGCGTGGCAACCAAAACTTTGCCACTCCGACGCATCAGGCTCCGCGAGAGCATGAAGATGGAAAGCCGGGAGTTGAGCTGCGGCTGCGCTTGGAGCTGAAGCTGCTGGCTGATGTTGGACTGGTTGGTTATCCGAACGCGGGCAAGTCAACGCTGATCTCACGGATCTCGGCGGCGCGTCCGAAGATTGCAGATTATCCTTTCACCACGCTGCAACCGAACCTTGGAGTAGTGGCGCTGGGTGAGATGCCGAATGTTGTGAGCTACGTGGTGGCCGACATTCCGGGATTGATTGAAGGGGCGAGCGATGGCGCGGGACTGGGCACTCAGTTTCTGAGGCATATCGAACGCACCCGCTGCCTGGTGCATCTGGTAGATTGCTCGGATGCAAGCGGCAGAACGGATCCTGTAAAAGATTTCGATGTAATTCTGCGGGAGCTTAGAAAGTTCGGCGCGGGACTGGAGCGCAAACCCATGATCGTGGTGGCCAGCAAGTCTGACGCCGCGATTCCGGCCAAGGTGGAGAAGCTGCGCAAGCACGCGCGCAAGCTGGGTCTCGAGTTTTACGAGATTTCCGCTGTGACCGGAGCCGGCATTACGGAGCTGGCGTGGGCGATGGCGCGCTACGTCGAGGAGGTTCGCCGGCGGAACACCGACGGTGAAGCGGTTTCTGAAATCGCTTTGGTTGATGCGGAGCCAGAGACCAAAATGAACAAACAAAAAAAAGGGAGAATACCAATGGCTGCTACAAAGAAAGTTGCAACGAAGAAGGCTGCCGCCAAGAAGCCGGCTGCCAAGAAAGCCGTCAAGAAGGCCGTAAAGAAAGTTGCCAAGAAGGTTGCCAAGAAGGCCGCGAAGAAAGTCGCGAAGAAGTAGTTTTCAGAAAGACATTCCGGCGCGGGCCAGGGTCCGCGCCGCGCTTTTGCTTACCACATGGACGATCCAAGACACAGCGTTGCGCTTTACGGCGGTTCCTTTGACCCGGTGCATCTGGGCCATTTGGCCGTGGCGCGCGCGGCGGTGAAAAGATTCCATCTGGAGAGAGTTTACTTTGTCCCTGCCGACGTGCAGCCGTTGAAGGCACGGCAGCAGGTTACGAATTTCTATCACCGATACGCCATGCTGGCACTGGCCCTGGAAGGCGAGAAAAGGTTTTTGCCGTCGCTGCTGGAGGCTCCTGAGATTGAGCGCGTGGCTGGCCAGACTGCAAGTTATACGATAGAGACGGTAAGACGGGTGCGAGCCCGGTTGGAGAGTGGGACGCGCCTATACTTCCTGATAGGCATGGATGCGTTTGAACACATCGCCAAGTGGCGCGCACCGGTCGAACTGCTGCGCTCAGCGGAGTTCGTGGTTGCCGGACGTCCCGGGTTTTCGTTGAAAGATGTGGTGCGGGCGCTTCCGAATGAGCTGCGGCCTAACGAGGACGGAGGGCGAAGACTGCTGGAGACTGGGTCGCTGGAGAACAATGGCGCGACTATCCATTTACTTCCAGAGGTGAACGAGGAAGTGAGCGCAACGGCGATTCGCGAAGCAGCGCGGCGGGGAGTTGGACTAGATAAACTGGTGCCCGGCAGCGTGGCCGAATACATTACAAAGCTGAGGATTTATGCAGAGAATCCGGAGCCGGGAGCGCCGGAGATTCCGGAGTTGTGGGACGCTAATGCAACGTGACGGCTGGCGGGTTTGTGAAGGAATACGATTGAAACAGGCTTGCATCCGGGGCCGAAGCCCAGCACAATAGTGCATCAGAGAAGAGGAACGATGCCGACGCAAGATATCAGAAAACAGGTTGCACTGGCCCTTGAAGCGGTGAACAACAAGAAGGCCGATGACGTAGCACTGCTCCAACTCCCCGGGGAGTCGAGCACCTTTACCGATTACTTTCTGATCTGCAGCGGAAGCAATCCGCGGCAGGTTCAGGCGATTGCCGACGAGGTGGATGAGCGGCTTTCCAAAGACATGGGCGTTGAGCCGAACGCACGCGAAGGCTACCAGACGGCAGAGTGGATCCTGCTGGATTATGTGGACTTTGTAGTGCACATCTTTAATGCGCAGCGGCGCGCTTACTACGACCTGGAAAGACTATGGAAGTCGGCACATAAGCTGACCGCCGAAGAGTTGATGCATCCGGAGGCGGCGGTGGCGGCGGCGCCTGTACTGGAAGTGCCAGCGGTGAAGAAGCGCGCAAAGAAGGCGGCTAAGAAGAAGACCACGAGTGTGAGAGCAGCGGCAAAGCAGAGCGCTCGCGGCGGAACGAAGACCGCTGGGCGAAAAGTTGCTGCGAAGAAAACCGTAGCAAAGAAAGCCGGAGCGAAGAAGGCTGCGGTGAAGAAGACGTCGGCGAAGAAAAGCGCGGTGAAAAAAGCATCGGCGAAAAAGGCCGGAGCAAAGCGCAAGTAAGAGATGAGAAGCGGACAAGCGCGGGCCACGGAGCCCGCGCTCTTGTTTGCGTGAAAGAAGCATGATGAAGATTCGGCTGATCTCGATTACGAAGCGGAAGGGATCGAGCAAAGAGAGTTGCGTGGATGAGCTGACCGCCGAGTACGTGAAGCGAGCGTCGCGCTTTTCCGCGGTTGAGGCGGGCGAGTGCCCGAATGAGGAAGCCTTGCTGAAAGGGTTGGAGCGGCCAGGGCGCACGGCTCCCGTGCTGGTGGCGCTGGATTCCCGGGGAAAGCAGTTGAGCAGCGAGGAACTGGCGGAGTTTGTGGGACGGCAGATGGAACGCGGCACGCAGGAGCTGATCTTTGCGGTGGGTCCGGCGGATGGCTGGACAGCTGGGACACTGGCGCGGGCGCAGCAGACACTGTCACTGGGAAGGATCACGCTGCCGCATGAGCTGGCACGGGTGGTGCTGGCCGAACAGATTTACCGCGCGTTTACCATACTGAATCATCATCCCTATCACGGTGGTCACTGATCGGAAGCTGCCCTGAGGCGCGCTGTTGCTGGAGATGAATCAGGACGGAAGGAATCTCCATGACGCGGCGGTGCGTTGCTGCCGGAGCTGCTCAAAGGTGAGGCTCTCAAGGATTTCGCCGTCGGCGGGCACGTTGTGGTACTCGAAATCCTGCGCCGAGTACGGAGGAGCTTCAACTTCGGGTTCGATGATGATGCCACTACAGATGAGATCGACAACGTAGCCGAGTTTGGCATGGCGCCGCACCTTGAAGCGGGTGCATGGGAAGCGGCGCGGTGCACCTCCGATGGGCTCGTAGTCATAAAGGTACCGGCCAGAAAGATGGAGGATGTCGCCACTCTCTAATTCGAGGAGATAATGCGGACCCTCCTGGCCGAATTCATCGACGCGAAAGGCGCGGTCGGCACGGAAGTCCGTGGCCACAAGAAGCCCTCGCGCTTCGAGCTCCTCGGCGAAGTCATCCACCATGCCATGGCGCGGCAAGCGCGGGTAGTTGAGGCCGATGGCGATGACTACAATGAGAATGCTGAGGTGGGTAACAATGACGACAAAAGCCACAGCGACGCCGGCGTGACGGAAGTTGATGAGGGCCACGACCGCGCTCACGGCAAATCCGAAAAGCACAAGCAGCCGAACCAGCAACGATTGCACACTTACCCCCAAGCTGAACAAGGATTAAGAATACCGCGCTGCGGTCTGAGATTGTATTAGAAATCCCGTCGCAGACGGAAGAGGTCAGGATAGGGCTTGCACCGCCTCCCCGGCGATATAGATGGAGCCAGCGATTATTAGAGCTGCCCCGGGGCGCACAAGGGTTTGCTCCATGGCACGTTCTACGCCTTCACGGACGGACGCCGACAAAGAATGCTGGATCCCGAGCGATTGCGCCAAGGCGGCAAGCTGGGCGGTGGAGGCAGCGCGGGGATTGTTCGCGATGCTGGTGAGGACGACGTGAGCCATCCGGGGCCAGAGAATTTTCGCGATCTCATCCACGGCTTTGTCGGACATGGCTCCGAAGAGCAAGACAAGAGGCCGCTCGCCCAACTGTTCCGTAATTGTGGCGCGCAAGGCCCAGGCGCCGGCTGGATTGTGGGCGACGTCGATGATGATCTCCGGGCGGCGAGCGGTGGCTGCAAGGTGCTGGAAGCGGCCTGGCCAAACGGTTTGGCGGGTACCCGAGGCAATGCTTTCCGCGGTAACGCTGAAGCCCAGGGCAGCAAGCTCTTCGGCGGCTGTGATTGCCAGAGCGAGATTGCGGAGCTGATGAGGGCCGACCAGCGGGGAGACAATCTCGACCTCTTTACCCAGAACACTTAAGCGAAAGCGTGTTTCCGTGCTCGATTTGTCAATGAGGAAGGAAGAGCCCGGCGAAACCGGAGCCATGTTGCGAACAGCACTGATAGCTCGCGCGCCGAGCGATGCCATGCACTCGCCGAGTACCTGATTGGCCTCCGGATGCTGAGGCAGGGTGACGGCGGCGACGTTGGGACGAAGGATACCGGCCTTTTCGCGGACAATTTCGGCAAGCGTGTTGCCCAGATATTGCTGGTGGTCCATGTCGATATCTGTAATGACCGATAGAATGGGCTCGACGATATTGGTGGCGTCAAGACGGCCACCCATTCCAACTTCGAGCACAGCGATTTCGACCTCGGATGCAGCGAAGTAGTGGAAGGCCATGGCGGTCATGGTTTCAAAAAAGCTGGGCAGGTGAGGCAGTGCAGATTCGCTGACGAGGCGCGAGGCTACGGCGGAGACGCGCTCGAAGGACGCGGCGAAGGCGGCGTCGGAGATGAGCTCTCCCTGGAGGGAGATGCGCTCATTCATGCGCACCAGATGAGGCGAGGTAAAGAGGCCGACGCGGTGTCCTGAAGCGCGCAGGATGGCAGCGAGAGTGGCTGCAGTGGAGCCTTTGCCATTGGTTCCAGCGATGAGTACGGGGGCGAAGCGGCGCTGCGGATCGCCGAGAGCGTGGCAGAGAGTGCGCATATGCGCGAGTTCAAACTTGCGTGCGGGGCCGTGCTGGAGTTCGTGGCCGAGGGCGTAAAGGCGCTCGACCGCAGATTCGTAGGAAGTCATGCCACATCTATTATCCACCATGGATTATCGCGCCGTAGCGGAGCACTCCGGAGTGCGTGCGGGCACGAGGAGTTAGGTGCCAGGAAGGCGTGAATACATTCGCATGAGTCCGGCGACGCTGTACGCGGCCTGCGCCGCAATGAGGGCAAAGATAACTGCGAGCGCGGGCGCCTGAAGTTTGCTTTGGATAAGGTCGGCGAAGACTCCCGCGCTGAAGAGCAGAAGGAATGGGAGCATGGCAAAGAGAGTGACGGCCGCACCATTCTCGGGAAGAAAGATTCCCATGGCGAACAACAGAAGGAAGACGATGAGCGGGACGGTGTTGCCGAAGAAGCGGCTGCGGCGCGAGGCGCACCAAGCCACAAGCGCTACAAGCGAGGCGATGAGCGTGGCTGGAGCCGCGTCGAAAAAGAAATGCGCGAGGATGCGCGCGAGCAGACGAGCGGAAAGAGACTGCGGCGCAAAGCGAAGCCATCCGGCATGGGTGAGGCCTCCGGCCAGGGCCACGGGATTGCCAAGATAGCTAAGATTCAGAAGAACAAGGGCAAGCACAACAGCGGCAAAGAGTATGAGCAGCGCGGCACGGCGGCGATGCGGTACGGCCCAGATCATAAATGCAGCGGCTGGAAGGAGAAGCCAGGCGAGGAGCCATTGGGCTCCGGCGGCGAAGGTGATGGAGACACCAAGCAGAACAATGCGCTTCCAGTTCCAGAGAATGGCGTGGCGCGGTGCGTAGAGAGTGTGCGCGGTGGCAATGGCGGTGAAGATGAGGCCGAAGGCTCCCCAGGCGGCAAAGATTTGCGGCCCGGCAAGAGAGGAGCACGCAACCATTGCGGGGCTAAAGACAAATAGAGCGAGGACGATGTGTCCGGCAGCAGTTCCGTAGAGGCGGCGGGCAACGTACCAGAGCGAGAGGGCGAGGCAGAGCCCGGCGAGCATGAAGGGAGCGCGGATGAACCAACGATGCTGATCGAGCCAGAACTGATCGAGTAGAAGCGGATTCTGCGGCAGATGAAAGAGAATGCCCGCAACAGAAATCAATGGAACCAGCGGCGAGGAGGCAGGCTCGATGGCGAGAGGGACGTGGCGGAGAAGCGCCACTCCGCGGAGAATCTGATCCACCTCAAGCTGGGTGAGCGGCACCGAGGTGACAAACCAGCAACACTGCGCGACAAACGCAAGCAAGAGCACCAGCGCGATCAGATGATAAGAGCGCACGGGTTTGGAAGTTCGCTGTGAAGACATGATGGCTGACTTACTTTGTAACACTTGCGAGAGGGAAATGGGGCGGGAATTGCGGAAGCGGAAGAGACAGGGTGCAGCCGGGTAAGCGCGAAAAACAGAGCGGTGCCCTTCGCGCCACAAAGGTTTTGAATTCGCGAAGGCCGCGAATAATTCGCCACCGGTGGCACAATTGCGTAATGCTAAGGCACCCGCGATAAGAAAAACGAGTTAAATATCCAGGTTCTTCACATCGAGGGCGTTGTCTTCGATGAATTTGCGCCGGGCCTCAACGTCTTCGCCCATCAGGGTTGTGAAGATGGCTTCGGTTTCCGTGAGGTCCTCAAGCTTGACCGAGAGCAGGGTACGGCGCTCGGGGTCCATGGTGGTTGACCATAGCTGCTCGGCGGTCATTTCGCCGAGACCTTTGTAACGCTGGATCTGGTAGTCCTTGCGGCCCTGTTCGAGGACGTAGTTGAAGAGGTCGCGCACGGTCTGTTTTTCAACCGGCTCGCGCGAGCCTCCCTTGGCGGCGACGCGGGTGGGAGTGCCACCCTTGATGGTCTTGCCCTCTATCTTGCTGGCATCAGCTTGCTCGGCAGCAGAGACGATGTCCTCGGCCTCGTCCTTAGCGGCCTCTGCGCTCTTGACCCACTCGACCTGGAAGGGCGGTTTGAGATACTCGGAGATCTGACGGTAGCGCGCGATCATCTGCTTGTACTCGGGGCTCGAGATGAGTCCCCAGCCGATGGAGTGCGGCATGCCCTGCGAGTTGACGAAGCGCACGTCCCAGAGCTGGTGCTCCTCATCAAAGTGGGTAGAGACGGACATGAACTGCTCTTCTTTGGCGATGGCCTTGAGGCGAGCCTCGATGTCGGCGATGCGGGTTGGAGGTGCGTCGGGTGAGCCATGGAAGTCTTCGCGGCGGGAGATCTCGAATTCGGGAAGCATCTCGGTAACGCGCTCGTTGCGAATACGCTTATCCACCTTGTCCAGCGAGCCTAGGTACTCGTTGAGGCGGGTCATGAACTGTGCGAGCTGGCGGGATTCGATGCGGGCTGCGCCTTCGCCGTAGCGGACGACGAGGCCTTCAGAGGCGCGCTTGATCATGACCTGCACGAACTCTGCATCGTTCTTGATGTACTGCTCGAAGCGGCCCTTCTTAATGCGATAGAGCGGGGGCTGGGCGATGAAGATGTTGCCGCGCTTGATGAGCTCCTGCATATGGCGGAAGAAGAAGGTCAGCAACAGAGTGCGGATGTGCGAGCCATCTACGTCGGCATCGGTCATGAGGATGATCTTGCCGTAGCGCAGCTTGGATGGATCGAAGTCGTCTTTGCCGATGCTGCAGCCGAAGGCGGTGATCATGGCGCGAATTTCCTCGTGGCCAAGCATCTTGTCGTAACGCGCCTTCTCGACGTTGAGGATTTTTCCCTTGAGCGGCAGGATGGCCTGGAAGCGGCGGTCGCGTCCCTGCTTGGCGGTTCCTCCGGCGGACTCACCCTCGACGAGATATACCTCGCAGCGCTCAGGATTACGCTCAGAGCAATCAGCCAGTTTGCCGGGAAGTCCGCCGCTATCAAGCACGCCTTTGCGGCGGGTGAGGTCGCGGGCTTTGCGAGCCGCTTCACGGGCACGCGCAGCATCGATGGCCTTGTTGATGATCTTGCGGGCGACCTGCGGGTTCTGCTCCAGGAATCCACCGAGCTTTTCGTTGACGAACGCCTGCACCTGGCCTGCGATGTCGGAGTTGAGCTTGCCCTTGGTTTGACCTTCAAATTGCGGCTGCGGCAGCTTGACACTGACTACGGCGACCAAGCCTTCACGCACGTCGTCGCCGGAAAGATTCTCTTTCATGTCTTTGAAGAGACCAAGCGATTGTCCGGCGGCGTTGATGGTACGGGTGAGCGCGGAACGGAAGCCCTGCAGATGCGAACCGCCATCGACGGTGTTGATGTTGTTGGCAAAGCTGAAAACGGTTTCACTGTAGGCGTCGTTATACTGCAGCCCGATCTCGCACGCGAGACCGTCCTTTTCCGACTCCATGTAGATTGGCTTTTCGTGAAGTACGTTTTTGCCTTTATTAAGATGCTTGATGAACTCAGCGATGCCGCCGTTGAACTTGAACTCGCTGCGCTTGGCCTCGCCGGTCTTCTGGTCAGTGGTGCGCTCATCGGTAAGGGTGATGATGAGGCCTTTGTTGAGGAAGGCAAGTTCGCGCAGGCGATTGGCGAGCGTGTCATAGTTGTATTCGGTAACGGCGAAGATCGTCCGGTCCGGCACAAAATGAACCTTGGTGCCGCGGCGCTTGGTGGCGCCCGTCCTGGTGAGTTTGGTGGTGGGAACACCTTCGGAATATTCCTGCTCCCAAATTGCGCCGTCGCGGCAGATTTCCAGATCGAGTTGCTCGGAGAGCGCGTTGACGCAGCTTACGCCGACACCGTGAAGACCCCCAGAAACTTTGTAAGTCGAGCTGTCAAATTTTCCGCCGGCGTGCAGTACGGTCATCACTACCTGGGCTGCGGGAAGACGCTCGCCATCCACATCCATCTCTTCGACGGGAATTCCACGGCCATCATCGACGACAGAGACGGAGTTGTCGAGATGAACGGTTACGTCGATCTTGCTTGCATAGCCGGCGAGCGCTTCGTCAACGGAGTTGTCCACGACCTCGTAGACGAGATGGTGCAAACCCATTTCACCTGTAGAACCGATGTACATGGCGGGACGTTTGCGAACGGCTTCCATTCCACCGAGAACTTTGATGGAATCAGCGGTGTAACCGGATTCGGCAGTGGTTGCAGTCTTCTTGTCTAGTTCTTGCACTCTTGGGCTAATCTCTTTCTCGGCTTCGGCGGTTGTTGACTTTGTGGACATTGTGATTTCCAGAAATCTTTGTGGCCCAGGCGGCGAAAGAGCACGCCTGTAGCATCAGGAACTACGAAAACAGAGTCCTACAAGAGAGATTCACATCTATCTGTTTAGTAATGTTTTACTGACTTCAGCTTCGATGGATGAGTACATTGAATCGTCGTCAACTGATGGCACTGCAACATACATTAAGTTTATCATGAAACGCGATTCGAAGTTTGTCTGTAAGCGATTGAAAAAATGAGATTTAGTGGTGGTTTGCCAGGGGGTTCGCCTGGGCGCGAAAATCGGAGTGGCCGAGGGAGGAAAATGGTGTTCGGGGAGGCCCCGAGTTTTGTCGCCGGGAGACGCGGAAGCGCGGTTTCTATAGTGGCGAGCAGGGCTTAAAGTCATTCCGGAGGAGCTCTGCCTCGCTTTCCTCTGCTTGGGCGCCGTGATATAAGCATTAGTTTTCCTAATAGGCCGTGACCGCGTGGGGCGGACGGCCTGCAATAGTCAAGTTCTGGTACGGAGGATGCGTGGACTTTCAACTCAGCGACGAGCAACTGCAGCTCCAGAACATGGTGCGAGATTTCGCAGCGCACGAGATTGCGCCCCATGTGCATGAATGGGATGAGAGTTCACATTTTCCGCTGGAGACGGTGAAACAGTTGGGAAAGCTGGGCCTCATGGGTTGCATTTTTCCTGCCGAATATGGTGGCGCTGGCTATGGCTACATTGAATACGTGCTTGCCATCGAGGAGCTTTCCCGCGTGGACGGTTCGGTGGGGATCATTGTGGCTGCGCACACGTCACTGTGCTCAAACCATATTTTTCTTGCCGGCTGCGAGGAGCAGAAGCGGCTCTACATTCCGCGGCTGGCCACGGGCGAAATGATTGGATGCTGGGCGCTAACCGAACCCAATAGCGGTTCGGACGCAGGTGGCGCACGCTGTACGGCCACTCGCAAAGGCGAGCGGTGGGTGCTTAACGGCACTAAGACGTTTATTACCAACGCAGCCTACGCGGATGTTTGCGTGGTCGTTGCGGTGACCAAGAAAGGCGTGGGCACGCGTGGCCTCTCGGCGTTCATTGTGGAGCGGGGGACACCAGGCTTCCGGGTCGGAAAGAAGGAGAACAAACTCGGGCTGCGCGCCTCCGACACCTCTGAGCTGATCTTTGAGGAATGCGAAATTCCCGCCGAAAACATGCTTGGCGAAGAGGGTCAAGGCTTTGTGGACGCGATGCGCGTGCTCGACGGCGGGCGGATCTCGATTGCTGCGCTCGGCCTGGGCATGGCCACCGGAGCCTACGACTGTGCGCTGTGCTACAGCCGCGAGCGAAAGCAATTCGGCCGGAAGATCAGCGAATTTCAGGCCATCCAGTGGAAGCTTGCCGACATGGCTACCGAGATCGATGCGGCACGACTGCTGACGATGCGCGCGGCATGGCTGAAAGACCACCACAAGAAGACGACGCTGGAGTCTTCGATGGCTAAGCTTTTCTCCTCCGAAGTTGCGGTCAAGGTGGCGAACGAGGCGGTGCAGATTCACGGCGGATATGGCTTCATAAAGGACTATCCGGCAGAAAAGTTTTACCGCGACGTTAAGCTCTGCACGATTGGAGAGGGAACGAGCGAGATTCAGAGGTTGGTCATCGCGCGGCAGTTATTGATGGAATAGGTTTTCCCCTTAGACGACGCTCTCGCTGTGCTTCTGGATTTGCGGCGTATGCTCTCGCGGACTGGCCGAGGGGCCTTATCCAACCTCTCTTCTCTCCTCCGTTTTGCTTCACTCTGGAGTTGCCTGAGGGGAAAGTGTCTCGTTTAGGAACTTTTTAGGCAATCTTTAGATGTCGTTTAGGTTGGACGTTGTCCAATAGAAGTCTAAGCTGAAGCAAATCAGAGCTCATGACCCGCTTAGTCGGAAGGTATGGATATTGGTCCAGACGATTTTTATTACGGTCTGCACTGCGGCCGCCTTCTTTCTGGTCCGTTTTCTGGTCGCGCTTGAAGCTGACGTGAGTCCCGTGCAGGGGCGAGTTGAGCAAATCTCCACCCGTCGGGCCAGAGTTAGAGCGGGCAAGTCAGTTCCAGGACTCATCTTGGTTCACTCCAATCCCGTACGGCACCGTGCGTTTGCGCCGGGGGTAGCCGAGGTTCGTTAATTTCACGCGAAGCAAATTCTCGAATCGCGCGGGTTTGAAAGCAGTACGAATTGCCGAGGTGCTCCGCTGGGGTGGATGCGCCGAGGCCTGACCCACCAGAGCAACGTCCAAATTTGAACTGAAAAGAGAGATTGAGCCGCACTCAGGACCTATGACTGGAGTCGGCTTACGTAAAAAGATGGGAACCACTTCAGGAAATCTGAACTCCGCAACGTCTACTTCCGGCACTCGGCCGGCGATCAAGGTGTTTGTCGCCACCACGGTAATGTTGAGCTTTATCAGCTTCTGGCGGGCGGCAGCCATCGTGCTCAGCGATCTGGCGTCGTCAGCCTACTACGTGGGCGGCGACGCTGAGAATGTGATCGGCAAGAGCGCGCCCTGGTTTGTGCTGGCGGTGATGCTGTTCAGCTATGCGGTGCGCTCGCTTTATATCGAATCCAGCAGCATGTTCGTGCGCGGCGGCGTTTATCGCGTGGTGAAAGAAGCGATGGGCGGTTCGCTGGCGAAGCTCTCGGTTTCGGCGCTGCTGTTCGATTATGTGCTGACAGGCCCGATCAGCGCGGTCTCGGCCGGACAGTACCTGGCAGGATTTGTGGCGGACCTTTCTACCCGGCTTGGCCACCCGATCAACATGGCAGGCTGGCGTGGCGACTATTTCGCTGCCGGTTTCGGCATTCTGGTGACTGCGTATTTCTGGTGGAAAAACATCCAGGGAATGCACGAGTCCAGCGAGAAGGCGATGCGCATCATGCAAATCACCACGGTGATGGTGGTGATATTGATCGGCTGGTGCTTGGTCACGATGATCGTACATCCGGCGACACGGCACCTTCCGCCGATGCCTACTCATCAGTCGATCATGGCCGCCAATGTACATTCGCATGGCGACACGCTGGGCTGGTTGGTCCATATGCCGCTGCTCACCATGCTGCCCTTCGTGCTGATGCTGGTTGGCTTCGGCCACTCGGTACTGGCAATGAGCGGCGAGGAGTCGCTGGCGCAGGTCAATCGCGAGATTGAGCATCCCAAGCTGAAGAATCTGGAGAAGGCCGGCGCTGTCATTTTTCTTTACAGTCTGCTGTTCACTTCACTGGTTTCGTTTTTTGCGGTGATGATCATACCGGACCACAAGCGTCCGGAGTACTTTGCCAACCTGATCAGCGGGTTGGCGATGTATATGGCTGGTCCGTACAACCTGAAACTAATTTTTCAGGGCTTCGTGGTGCTGGTCGGCGTGTTGATTCTGTCGGGCGCAGTAAATACGGCGATTGTGGGTGCTAATGGAGTGCTCAATCGCATCAGCGAAGATGGAGTGCTGACTCCGTGGTTCCGCAAGCCGCACAACAGATACGGAACTACGCACCGGCTGATCAATACGATTGCCCTGTTGCAGTGCCTGACGATTATTCTTAGCCACGGCAATGTTTATCTACTGGCGGCGCTGTACGCCTTCGGCGTGATCTGGAGTTTCGCCTTCAAATCGCTGGCAGTGTTTGTACTTCGCTTCAAAGAGCCCGGCCATCGTGACTTTCGCGTGCCGGGTAACTTTCATATCGGCAAGCTAGAGATTCCTGTTGGACTGGCTTTGATTACGCTGCTCCTGTTCGCCGTTGCGCTGGTCAATCTGGCGACCAAGCCGCTGGCAACGATTGCCGGAGTCAGCTTCTCCGTCTTCTTGTTCGGGGTGTTTACCGTTTCAGAGAAGCTAACCCACAAGCAGCATGGTGCGGATCATCAGATGCGAGAGGAGTTCCGCGTTGCCGAACAGCCGCTTGTCGATCGCGAGGAGATGAAGGTACGCCCGGGCAACGTGCTGGTCGCTATTCGCGACCCACGGAATCTTTATTACCTTACCGAACTGCTGAGAGCTACCGACACAGCCAAGCAGGATGTTGTGGTGATGACCGCACGCATTTATCACCGTGAGGACAACTTCAGCGGCAGCTCAAGCTACGACAGCAAGGAATTGTTTGACGAGTACGAACAGCAGTTATTCACCAAGGTCGTGGAACTGGCTGAAAAAGAGGGTAAGCACGTTGCGCTGATGGTTGTGCCTTCGGCTAACGTCTTCGATGCGATTGTGCAGACGGGGGTGAGGCTGGAGTCTTCGCGCGTTGTCTGCGGCCTTTCCAATCGCCTTACTCTCGATGAACAGGGAAAGCTGACTGGCGACGCGTGGGAACGGCTGCCGGAACCGCGCCCGAATATCACGATGGAGATTCACTCTCCAGACCACACCGTGAAGGAATACTTCCTAGGCCCACACGCGCCTCGATTGCGCGAGAAGGATCTGGAACTGCTCCACAATATCTGGTTGGACGTGAGCGATAATCCGGAGCTTGCTACCCTGCATCACTACCACGTGATTGGTATGGCCCTGGAACGTCTACAGGAACGGTTGCGGGGACCTGAGCGCGAGGAAATGCTCGCTCTTCTCAAGAAAGAGCTTTTAAAGCCGGACCAGGACAGTGGAGGAAAAAAGTAGCCTGAAAACGACGGCATCGGGACGATTCCGACCAAGGAACGGGGCATCCGGCTATGAATGCCAAGACGGCATCGAGAAGCCGGGAACTGGCCTCATGCTCGCACTTTGTTAAACTAAAAGTTGCGAGAACCTAATTCTGTGACTTCATCTATCGCGACATGGGTCGAAGAGATCCGCGGCGGCAACCTTCGTGCGTTGTCGCGCGCCATTACCGCTGTTGAAAATCGCACTCCGGATTCGCACGAGTTGCTGAAGGCTCTGTTCGCGCACTCGGGGCGCGCCCGAATCGTAGGACTTACGGGTTCACCGGGAGCGGGGAAAAGCACCCTGGTGGATGTGCTGGCCGCACAATACCGTAAGCGCCAGCAAAGCGTCGGGATTATCGCCATTGATCCTACTTCTCCGTTTACCGGAGGGGCGATTCTTGGCGATCGTATCCGCATGCAATCGCACACCGGCGATAACGGCACTTTCATCCGCAGCATGGCTACCCGTGGCTCGTTGGGCGGCCTCTCCAGCACGACTGCCGACGTTGCGATGGTAATGGATGCGAGCGGGCGCGACCTGGTGCTGATTGAGACGGTCGGCGTGGGTCAGGATGAGGTGGACATCGTGCGGCTCGCCGACGTCACCATCGTGATCCTGGTTCCGGGGATGGGCGACGACGTCCAGTCGCTCAAGGCTGGAATCATGGAGATTGCCGATATTTTTGTCATCAACAAAGCGGACCGCGAAGGCGCCGAGCGCGTGGAGCGCGAGGTGAAGGCCATGCAGTCGCTTTCCATGCGCGATGATAGCTGGGTGCCCCCGATCATCAAGACTGTTGCCAGCTCGGGGGCCGGAGTTGCCGAGCTTGCCACAGCCATAGACGGGTATGAAGCGTTTCTGGCCAAGGGCGAAGTGGGACTGCAACGGCGCATTGCCAACTGGCGTAACCGGTTGCGAGAGATGCTCCGCGACGAGGTGCTGCGGCGCATCGTTCAACGAGCGTTCTCCGAAGAGGCCGTGAGCCAGTACGCAGCCGAGGTTGCCGGACAAGAACGCGACCCTTACTCACTGATCGACGAGATTGTTGGGAAACTTGCCCGCTAGGAGCCGCTATGCTGATCGTCGGTATTGACACCTCCGGACGGCAGGGAAGCGTGGCGCTGCTGCGAGCGGAGGGCGAGGAAGTCGTCGCGCTCGAAGTGGCGATCATTTCCGGGGGGCAATACTCCGAGCGGCTGGTTCCAACCATCGCAGAGTTGCTGGTGCGCCACGGTTTTGAGAGGAGCGCGATTGGCCTGATCGCCGTAGCCAGCGGCCCTGGATCGTTTACCGGAGTGAGAATTGCCATTGCGACGGCAAAAGGACTGTCCGAAGCCTGCGGCGCGGCTGTGGTTGACATCTCTGTGCTTGAGGCCACGGCGCTCAGCGCGGGGATCGAGGGCGAAATAATCGCTGTGATTGATGCCCAGCGTACCGAGATCTTCTTTGGCGAATACAAGGTGGAAGCCGCAGGCCCGGAGCGAAAAGCCACACGAGTGGCGCGGGAGGGCGTTGCCGGCTTCGCGGAGTTCACTTCCCTGTTTGACCCCGGTAAAGCATCTGGGAGCTCCATCGTTGCTTTCGATGAGAGGCTCGCCGCCCGGCTCCACGAAGCCGGTTGCGATACGGTGCTGGTGTCCCGTCCTTCGGCTGAGAATTTCGCACGTATCGCTTACCGCAAGTTTCTCATTGGCGGTTGCGCCGATGTAGCGACTCTGGATGCCAATTACGTGCGGCGCTCGGATGCCGAAATCTTTGTGGCTCCGAAACGATGTGCCGAGCCTGACAGGAACTGAGAACGGCATGAAAATTCGCCATGCGCAAGAATCCGACATTGAGCAATTGAAGGCACTTAGCGAGGCGGTCGATACCGCTTCACACTGGACGCAGCAGCAGTGGCTGGATATCTTCCGTACGGAATCTCCTGCGCGAGTGGCCTGGCTAGCCGAGGAGGAAGGCGGCGAGAGTTTTGGGCACGCTATTGGATTTCTCGTCGCGCTGAATGGCGGCCCGGATTGGGAGCTGGAAAACATTGCTGTGCTCCCGGAATTCCGTAGTCACGGGATTGGGCTGGGGCTGTTGCAGGCGCTGCTGGGGGAGGCCCGCTCGCAGTCGGCGGGGCGAATTCTGCTTGAGGTCCGAGCTTCCAACCAGGCAGCGATTGGCTTTTACAGGGCTAACGGCTTTCAGTTGCTGACGCGCCGCCGCGACTATTACATGGGCCCAACAGAGGATGCACTAATTCTGGAGAGATTAATTTTCGATTAATTTCGATTTTGCTTGCCCGCCCCTTGCCTCGGTGCTAGCTTTTACAACACCTGATTTCAGGCTTGGAGGTGCTGAAATGAATGTCCCCGTACGCGAACAACTCTTGGCCAGCAACAGCGAATTCCGCAAACTGGCCGAGGAACACAGCAGCTACAATCAGCGTCTCGAATCCCTCGCCAATAAGAAATACCCCTCTGAAGAAGAAAAACTCGAAATAGTCCGCCTAAAGAAATTAAAGCTACGCCTCAAGGATGAGATGGAATCTTTTCCGTGCGGCACCCAGCAAGTTTCCTGAGTGCAAACGCTCCCGAATGCTCGGCGCGCCAGCTCCGCATGCCTGCGCCATGAGGATGAGTAGTACTGCCAGGGCCGTGCCTTCAGACGCGCGGCCCTGGCGACGCACTGCTGAAGTGGTGGGCGCGTTGCGCGTAAGTGTGATCCAATTTGGTATGAAGAAGCTGCTAGCAATGGCGTTTGCCTTGTCGTTTTACTGCGCCGCATACAGTCAATCAGCGCCGATGCCGAGTGAACTGGCGTGCAGCTGGTCTGCCCGGCTGACTGCTGCGCGCGCTGGGGTGAGTGACAGTTACGCTGTTCCGTTTGGGCTGCTGATCGAACACACGCCTGGTGGACTGAGCGGAGCGCTACTGAATGGCAGCGACCGCATTGGCTTTTCATCTGTCGAGCAGCAAGGCAGCAAGATAACGATGCGCCTTGACCAATATGACGCGGCTCTGACGCTCCACTGCATTGCCGGTAACACTGCCTGCACCGCGCTAGAAGGCGAGTACGTGCGACAGCGCGGCAGCGCGGCGACTCACTTTGAGGTCAGCGCACGATGCTTGACCACGACAACGACAGCTGCTGCTTCTGAGGATGGGCCACTGCTTTCCATCGCCGGCGATTGGCTGTTCAACTTCACCGATGCCTCGGGCAAAGCGCATTCCAAACCCGACACGCCGGCTCACTTCACCCAGGACACAAGGCATATCGAGGGCACAATTGCTCCTGTCAGCGGCGATTTCGGAATGCTCTCCGGCAGCCTCGGCGGTGGCAAAGAAGGAAAACTAGACCTCTCGCGCTTCGATGGCATCCACGCAGTGCGGCTTGAGGGGCATATCGTCTCTCCCGACCATCTGGAAGGCGTCTTTCACGTCGCACCCGGCGAGCCTCTGAAGTTTGTGGCCTTACGCGCGCCCAGTTCGCAGGGCTTTAAAGAGGCGGAGCAACTTACCTCGGTGGATAACCCCTCCGAGCCATTTCGCTTTCACGGGTTGGACGCCTCCGCCGCCACCATCACCCAAGACAATGAGGTATTTCGCGGCAAGGTTGTGGTTGTCGACATTTTTGGAACATGGTGTCCAAATTGCCACGACGAGGCTCCAGTGCTGCAAGGGCTTTATGCGAAGTATCACAGCCGCGGTCTTGAGATCGTAGGTCTCAGTTATGAGTACGTGGACGACTTTGCACGCAGCCAGCGGCTGATCGGAATCTATCGCCGGAAGTATTCCATCGCTTTTCCATTGCTGCTGGCTGGCACCACGGACCCCGGCGAGATTGCGAAGACTCTGCCGCAGTTGCGAAACTTTGGCGCCTACCCTACCAGTATTTTCCTAGATCGGCACGGGCGCGTGCGACTGATTCATGCAGGATTTTCCGGCCCTGCCACAGGGCGACTGGAAGAGGTACAGCAGGATTTTGAGCGCACCATCGTCAAACTGCTCGATGAGCGGTAACCTGATTGAGTCCCGCATTCCGAATCATTCGGAGTGAGCCGATCATTCAGGCTTTGCGCTTCGCTATAATCGAGAGGTCCTCATGATACGCGACGGAATCTATTACGCGCTGGCCCTGGTTGTGGTGGCGGTCCTTATTGGAATATGGACTACGCCTTCGCTTGCGATTGTGCCGCTGTTGCTGGCTGCTTTCTTCCTCTGGTTTTTTCGCGACCCTGAGCGGGCAATTCCATCGACCCCTGGAGCTGTGGTCTCGCCTGCCGATGGCAAGGTCACCGGAGTCTCCACCATCCAGATAGAAGGCGAACCGCGCACCAGCATTAGTATTTTTCTGAATGTCTTCAACGTGCACGTAAACCGTTCACCCGCCGCCGGTGTGATCAGCGCTGTTGAATATCGCCACGGCAAGTATCTGAACGCGATGAACCCGGCCTCAGCAGAGCTGAATGAGCAGAACATTTGCACGCTTATCACCGAGGATGGCTATCCCATCATCTTCAAGCAGATTGCCGGACTGCTGGCGCGCCGTGTTGTATTTTCGCGCCGTGCGGGCGATCGCGTAGCTCGTGGCGAACGCATCGGACTGATCAAGTTTGGTTCACGCTGCGACGTGATTCTGCCGGTCTCTGCCAAGGTGCTGGTAGAGGTGGGCAACATTGTAAAGTGCGGCTCGTCGACCCTTGCCGTTTTGCCGACAGCGCAAGGAGAATCCTGATGGATGTAGCACAGGGCAGCAAGAGCGACAGGCGATCGCGCCGTTTACGCAAGGGCATGTACATTCTGCCGTCGCTGTTTACCACTGCCAATATGGCGGCTGGTTTCTATGCAATTTTGCAAGCGGCGCTTGGCGCTGCTCACGCCTGGGGCTTGGTTGCAGCGTCATCTCCGGATCCCCTGCGTGCAGCTGCAGTTAATTTCAACAATGCTGCCATCGCCATTGGCTTTGCCGTCCTGTTTGACGGCATGGACGGAGCGATTGCGCGCCTGACTCACACAGCTAGCGACTTTGGCAAGGAACTGGATTCGCTGGCCGACGTGGTAGCGTTCGGCGTTGCGCCGGGAGTTCTGGCGTGGATGTGGGGCTTTTTCTGTCTGCCGAGGTACCTCGACGCGGACTTGCGCCAGAAGCTTGTTGAGTTTGGCGCGATCATTGCGTTTGCATTTCTGACGGCCGGCGCCTGCCGCCTGGCGCGGTTTAATATTCAGCTCAATCCGCAGCCAAAGAATCCCGGACGCCCGGGGCGCAAGTATTTTGTCGGCATGCCCATACCCGGTGGAGCCGCTTGCATTGCGGTGGTTGTGCACTTTCGCTTGGGGTATCCCGTGCAGAACTGGTGGGGCTCGATCGCATGGATGGTCTACATTTTCGTTTGTGCCTTCCTGATGGTCAGCACCTGGCGGTTTTGGAGCGCCAAGAGCATTGATTTCCGCAGCCGTAAGGCGGCGCGTCTGTTTGTGCTGATTGCTTTAATTATGGCCGCTATCTGGTATTTTCATCGCTACGTTCTCTTTGTGCTCGCGGTGGGTTACTTGATTTCAGGTGTGTTATCCAGAGTCACCTACTCGTTCCGTGGAAAGAAAGCCGAGCCGCAAGAGGCGGCAGGAAAACTATGAGCTCGTCTGGAAGGCAGTCCAATCTTTTCAGAGTTGCCATCGTTGGAGCGGCTTCGCTGAAGGGCAAGGAAATTCGCGACGCGCTGGTTGAGCGCAGCTTTCCCACTGCGGATGTAAAGCTTTTGGACGAGGAAGATTTACTCGGACAGATTGAGCAGGTCAATGATGAGCCGATCATAATTCAGGGCGTGCTGCCGGAGAATCTTGAGGAGGTGGATTTTGCCTTCCTCACCGCCGACGAGCCCTATATAGCGAAGACCTGGGCGATCGTCCGTGATTCCGGCTCCGAGATTATCGACCTGAGCTACGCCCTGGAAAATAACACTGACGCAGTTCTCCGGGCTCCCTGGGTGGAGCGGGAATTGGGTCACACCCGCGAGGTTGCACTGCAGTCGGCGCCGGTGGTGGTGGCTCACCCGGCGGCTGTGATGATGGCGCTGTTGCTGGCACGCCTGCAAAAGGCCGCTCCGATTCGCATTGCCTCAGCCGTCATCGGTCAGCCCGCCTCTGAATACGGGCGCTTTGGCATGGACGAGCTCCACGACCAGACGGTGAATCTGCTTAGCTTCCAGCAGATGCCCCGCGGAGTCTTTGGAACTCAGGCCGCCTTCAACCTTTACGCCCATCCGATTGAGGGAGCTCACCCATCTTTGCGTGAGATCGAGTCGCGCATCGTACGCCACTTCAGGTTCATCACACGGCAGGAGCTATCTACCCCCGCCGTACTTCTCGTCCAGGTTCCTGTCTTCCACGGCTACACCATCGCCATGTACGTGAAGACGGAGATTCCGATGTTGGCAGCCGAGCTGGAATCCGCGCTTAATGGAACACACATCACAGTCACCAGCGGGCAGGATGAGTATCCCAGCAATGTGAATGCCGCCGGTTCGTCGGAGATTCTTGCCAGCGTTCGCCCGGACGACGCTGGTGGCGATGGCTTTTGGCTATTTGCCGCCTGCGACAATCTTCGGATCTCGGCAATCCAGGCGCTTGAGTGCGCAGAAGAGATGGTGCAAACTCGTCCGCGAGGCAAGCTGCAATGATCTTTTCATTCGCTCTGCGCCGGCGCGACCTCTGGCGCGTTGCCCTTATCGGATTGCTGCTGCCGCTTGTGGGCTGTGGCTATCACACGGCTGGGGCCAGTTCGCACTTGCCACCCGATCTTAAGATTCTGGCGATTCCGTCGTTTCAGAATCAGACTCACACCTATCATGTTGAAACCGCTCTCACCAAGGCGGTCGTCCAGGAGTTCAACACTCGCACACGCTACCGGGTGGTGCAGTCGGAGGGCGATGCGGACGCCGTGCTAAAAGGCAGCATTGTGTCGGCTGAGGTTGCTCCCGTGGCGTACGACTCGGTGACCGGGCGCGCCTCTACCGGATTGGTTACCATCATCATCAAAGTGACGTTGACGGCACGCGATGGGCGAGTGCTGTATAACAATCCGAACTACGTTTTTCGCGATCAATACCAGATTTCGAACGAACTCCTGAGTTTTTTTGAAGAGCAAGGGCCGGCACTCGACCGCCTTTCGCGTGACTTCTCCCGCACCCTGGTCAGCAATATTCTGGAGGCGTTCTAGGTTGAGAGCCTTCGCCCCAGTTGAGCGCTTCGTGCAGGAAGTCAGCACTCGAAAGCTGAAGCCCGGCTATGTGTTCGTGGGTGATGAGGGTTTTTTCCGGCGTACCTGCCGTGACGCAATACTGGCGCACCTCATTCCTGAAAATATGCGGGAGTTCGGCCTGTACGAGTTCGACCTTGAAACATCCGAGGTCGTTGAAGTGCTTGACCGCGCCCGCACGCCTTCGCTGATGGCGAGCTTCCAGGTCTTCTTCGTTCGCGGAGTCAAAGCACTCTACGGGCGCGGCAAACACGATTCCGAGTTCGCTGCCATCGCCGCCTACATCAAGAATCCCAATCCGGACGCTCTGCTCATTTTTCTTGCAGATCACATCAGCATCCCAGCCGATGTCCGCCGTATGGAGATGACCGACAAGGAGCGATACGAGCGCATACGCGAGACTCTCGGTGAGTACCTTTCCATAATCGAATTTGCGCGCGTCGAAGAGGGCGAGGCAATCAAGTGGCTCAACGAGGCCGCCGCGCTGCATTCCACCAAAAT
>Ga0364919_10155_pt1 | contig 32741 bp, 27 predicted proteins | sample SorcelJu500001C7_2_FD_206953 | JGI IMG/M metagenome (GOLD analysis project Ga0364919, IMG submission 206953) | Enriched cells from Trout Bog Lake Hypolimnion, Wisconsin, USA - BchlTB.June20.5000.01.C7 | ecosystem: Environmental > Aquatic > Freshwater > Lake > Hypolimnion/Profundal zone | place... | reverse complement strand
AATTCCCGTGGAGTCCCTGTAAGGATTTTGGTGACTCAGGCGATTTTGGTTTCTCTTTTTTGTTTTGGAATTGCTTTGGTGCCTAGCATCAATGTTTTTTATTGGTTTTTGATGGCTTTGAGTACGGCTCTTTATATGTTCATGTATGTCCTCATGTTTCTTGCGGCTCTTCAATTGGGACGTCCTCCCTTTGAATCGCAAAGTTTTCGCATTGTACGGGGAATCAGAACTATTTGTTGTTTGACTGGGTTATTGGCCTCGATTTTAACTATTGTCATTGGTTTTATTCCGCCCTCTGGAATTCATGTAGAGAGTCCTTGGATCTATGTTTCTATGATAGCCTTAGGCAATTTCCTTCTCATTGCGCCGGCTCTTTTGTTTTGTCTTTTTAAGCGCCGCTCCACCATTAGACCTCTTGCGTAACTAAGGTTCTGTTGATTTTTGGGTTCTTTTGAGCCGATTTTTCAGGTTCTTTGGGTATATTCTAGTTTAAATTGCTTGCACATTGCAGCTTGGCCTTTTATAAAGCGTAAATATGAGCATAAAAGATTATAAAGTCGTCACTGCTGAAGAAATGCTTCGTATTGAAAAACTCACGCTTCAAAGCGGTTGTAGTGAAGAGCATTTCATTGATGAGGCTGGGAAAAAGGTTGCAGAGGTGGCTTGGGAGTGGCTAGAGAAAAAAGGATTGCCTAAACAGGTCACTTTGTTGGTCGGTAAAGGCAATAATGGAGCGGACGCCTATGCAGCCGGGCTTTATTTGATCCAACGTGGTGCGAAAGTTCGTGCATTGGTTCTTTCGACTGAGGGCAGTTTAGAAAATTTGAAATTTAAACAACGTTTTATCTCCCAAAAGGGGCCAGTGGACCTGTTTCATGAGAGCTCTCATTATGTTTTTGATCCGTTGATTCTTGATGGATTTTTAGGTCTTGGATGTAAAGGTGATATTAAAGGTCCTATGAGCTTGGCGATATCGCAAGCGAATCTATCAGGTAGCTTCATCATTGCTATTGATGTTCCCTCGGGCGTGAATGCTACGACAGGTGAGACTTCCATTCCGTCTATTTGCGCTACGGAAACAGTGACTTTGGGCTTACCAAAGATAGGTTTGTTTTTAAGAGATGGATGGGATCGAGTTGGGACTTTGAGAGTAGAGAATTTTGGACTTCCCGATTTTTTGCTAGAACAGGCAAAAGCTACAGCTTATTTACTCAATGAAAAAAGACTTGTTTTGCCGCGCTTAGTCCGCAATCGACATAAATATCAGGCAGGGTATGTGGTGGGCCTATCAGGCTCAGATCCCTTCAAGGGGGCTCCCAAACTTTCTGGGTTAGCGGCTTTAAGGGCGGGCGCTGGAATGGTTCGCATTTTTCATTTTGATGAAATTGGCCCATCTCCGATGGAGCTGATTTGTGAGCGTTGGGATGCAGAAAAATGGAGCCAGGAATTGCAAAGAGCTCAAGCGCTTTTTTTAGGTCCTGGACTGGGCCGCAACACCTCTTTCGTTGATTTAAAAAAACTTACGCATCCTTGTGTCATTGATGCTGATTTATTACAGCCTGGATTGGATTTTCCTAAGGGCGCGATTTTAACGCCGCATAGAGGGGAAATGCTTCGTTTATTGCATTTAAAACAAATCCCTAAAGAAGAAGAATTTTTGGCCTTTTGCCAAAAGTTTGTCTTAGAGAAAAAAGTGATTGTGATTCTTAAGGGAGCCCCTACTTTTATTTTTGCTCCAGATCAAGCCCCCCTTCTTATCGCTCGAGGAGATCCTGGGATGGCCACTGCCGGAGCAGGTGATGTGCTAACAGGCGTTGTAGCTGCTTTATTGGCTCAGAAAGTAGTTCCTTATGAAGCGGCGACTCTCGGTGTTTATTTACATGCAATAGCTGGGGAAAAGGTGGCACAAGAAAAAAGCTCGTACGGGATGATTGCAAGCGATCTGATCGCTTATCTGCCTTACGCCTTCCAACATTTTTTATACCAATCCACGAAGCGGGAAATTCCTTCTTCTATGGAAATAGTAGGTCGGTAATTTAAAAGCTTTTCGCTTTTTTCGATATCAGCATACGTTTCCAAGACCTCTCCTAATTGCATAGGCTTCATTTCCTGGATGGCTTTTTTTCCTAAAGCTTTTTCAATCAATTCAATTAAATAAGTGAGTTCAATCGGTCGATTGCCTCCTAGATTGAAAATTTCATAGGGAGCTCCTAAATCGATAGCGGCAGTAGTTCCTTGCACAATATCATCAATATAGGTGAAATCACGGCGCATTTTGCCTGCGTTGAAGACTTGAATGGGGAGGCCTTGAGAGATTTGTTTTGCAAAGTGATAATAGGCCATATCGGGACGTCCCCAGGGACCATAGACTGTAAAATAACGAAGACCTGTCGTGCAGATGCCATAGAGGTGATGATAGGCATGAGCTAAAGCTTCATTTGCTTTTTTTGTAGCGCCATAAAGATTGGTGGGCTGATCGGTTGTATCGTCGACACTGAATGGGATTTTTTTATTTAAGCCATAGACAGATGAGGAAGAGGCATAAATGAATTTTATTTTGGGATGTTTACAGCAGCTCTCTAGCATGGAAACAAAGCCATCTAAATTGGATGCGACATAGTCATCGGGCGCTGTGAAAGAGTGACGTACGCCTGCTTGCGCCGCAAGATGGACGCAATGGGTGATTGCATTACGTTGCAACAAATTTGCCATCAGATTTCGGTCGCGAATATCCCCCTGGATGATTTCAATTTGTTGTTGATGGAGCCTCTGGGCTCTATTTTTTTTGAGTTGAGGGTCATAGTAAGCATTGAAGTTGTCTAAGCCAATGACCCAATCGCCTCTTTTATGTAAATGCAGTGCGAGATGAAAGCCAATAAAGCCAGCGGCGCCTGTGATGAGAATTTTCTTCAAAGCTTGTTCCTATAAAAAATCTTATGGTGTATACCTTCTATTCTAGAGGCTTTGGTTCTTATTTTCCACGGGTTATATATGAATATTCAGAAGTTTTTTAGAGTGTTTTGTCTTTTTATCGGTTTTGGTCTGGTATCTTGTAATGGTCCTTACATGGGTAAGGAAGTTTTTGGAGCTGATGAATTTGTTTTAGATTCGTATAAGATTCGTGAGGGGAAAATATCGATTTTGGAGATGGAGGGTAAATCCTTTGAAGAGTTGGATGAGAAATATTTGGAAGAGTATCAGGATCGAATTCATGATGATGATGTTTTACAAATTGCTGTATACCATCCTAAACGAAAAGATATTACAGAGGCTGTAGAGAAAATTGGCAGCACGATTGGCTATCGAGTGGTAGCAGGACAAATTGCTCTTCCTGATCTTCCTCCTGTTGAAGTAGGAGGTCTCACTTTGGAAGAGGCGCGAGAAAAAATTCAGTCTCATTATCAAAGACACATTCAAGATACGGAAGTGTTTATTACCTATAAAGATCGGATTGCAAAAAAAGTAGAGCTGGCAGGACTCGTTGGGATTTCCAGCGTGCCTGTAGATGGGAAAATCAGATTATTTGATGTGCTGTCCAAAGCACATATTCCAGCTGACGCTAATTTATTTAAAAGTTATCTCATTCGTGAAGGTGCATTGGTTCCTGTAGATATGAATAAGTTACTAAAGCAAGGCGATATGGAGCAAAATATCGTCATGCAGGGTGGAGATAAAATTTATATTGCAGAGCCGTCAGCTGCGTCTCTTATGGTGATGGGAGAGGTCGGAAGAGAGAGAGTGGTTAGTCTTCCTGCGGGTTTTATGTCTTTAAGGCAGGCTTTGGCTGAAGCGGGAGGCATTCCTTTTACGGGAGATAAATCGTATATTCAAGTCATTCGAGGCAATATTGCTAAGCCCAAAATCTATACATTGAATTGGGAACATGTGATTCATTTGCCTAATGATAGTTTGCTTTTGATGCCAGGAGATATTGTATATGTAGCTGCCAAACCCATTACAGAGTGGAATCGGTTTATTTCGCAGTTATTACCCAGTTTTTCTGGATATGATGTCATTGGAAGTCATTTTCAAGTCCTTGTGCCATAATGGATGAACCTTTGTTGCCGAATCATGAAGAGCGAATTTTTACATTGAATGATGTAAAAAGACTCTTTTTCCGATTGAGAAAAAAAATTTTTCGTGCGGCATGGATAGGTGCTTTATGTGCTGCTGTATTGATTTCATTGAAGGCGCCTCAATATAAAGTAGAAGCTTCTTTTCGGGAGGAGAATGAAAAAGGGCAAGAATCTGTTTTGCAAAATTTTATGGGAGGAATTGCTCTGGGAGGATCTCAGCCGCAGGCCTCTATTTTCATGAAATCTTTTGAGGTGTTAAAACCCCTCATACACACATTAGGACTTCAAGCATCGGTTCCTAAAAAGAGCTGTCTAATCACTAAGATATGTCGTCGCATATGGAACAATTGGAAGATGGAATTAGGTGGTGTGTTGGCAGACCCTGATGTATTTGTGTTTCAAAATGTTCAGTATGAAGGGCCTCATTTTTTATCCTATACAATGTGTTTTCAAGATTCTGATCATTTTGTGATTTTTGAAAAGGGGAAAAAGCTCGCATCGGGAACTTTGGGTACAAAAGTATGTTTGCCCGAATGTTCGTTCATGATAACCCAATTTCCTCACGCATTAAAAATAGGTACTTCTTACTCTTTGCAGATCGATCCTTGGATTTCTGTAGCAAAATCTTTGAGAAAAGAGCTGCAAATTCAGGGAAGTAAAAACAATAAATCCATTCTTGAGCTTTCTTTATTGCATCGTGATAGACATTTAGCCTCTCACATTTTGAATGAGTTGATGATGCAGTATCAATATTATTTGAAGAGAGATCATGATCAAATAGCCCTAAAGCAGTTGGAGTATTTAAATCAAAAACAAGGCCAAGTTTATGACAAAATGTCTGGAATGTTTCAAGCGCATGCTGCTTATTTAAAAAACAGCTTAGAGACGAAGGGCATTGCTGGATTAAAAGATGAAATACAAACGCTTTTAGAACCCTACCATAAATTTCAACAAGCTCTTCTTATGATGGATGTAGAGCTCAGTCAGCTGGATCAAATTGAAAAAGGAGGCAACGTGGTTGTCTCTTCGGGTGTAGGCCCTTTTTTTCAACAGCATCAACAATTAGTTTCTATGGTTCAAGACCTAAAACAACAAAGAGATCTTCTAGAGATTTCGTTGCAACGTTGTGGGTCTTTGGAGTCAGTAGAGCATCAGCTAGTAGATCGGCAAATAGAACTTAAAGAGATTAGGGAAAGACAAGATCAAGCGCAATATTTGCTGGATCAAATAAAAGAAAAGGGAAATGAAGAAGTTGCAGAAATTTTTAATTTAGAAAATCATTTACGCCTTCTTTCAGTTCAAGAAAAAATGGCACAAGAAAAATGTTTTTATGGAGACCGTAGCTATACGCATTTTGATGGGATTGATCTCAATACGGCTCGCGCACTGTTTGTGGAATATAATAGTAAGCTGGATACGGCTGAAGGATTGGTGGGTCATTATCAGAGACTTATAGAAAAGATTGAAGATAATGATTTTGAAATTAGCTCTTTGGGCGCGATTTTGCCAGATCCTTTAAGTCAAAATTTGATTCTTGAAGCAAATAAGATTGCGGTCCAATTGAAAGATGAAAAATATCATAGTGCAAAAGAGGGCGAAAGATGGAGAGAAGAGATTGCATTTCAGAAAAAAGTTCTTACGGAACATCTTCAACAGCTTTGTAAAACAGAACAGCTCAATGCGGACTTGATTCGAGAAAAAATGGTGAGTTTGCAGCAGGTGAGTCTCGATTGTATCAGTAGAGAAATATCTGTTTTACACGAAAGAATGAGAGATGTGCTCAAAGAGCGAAGAGCTGCCATCTTGCAAGAGAAAAAAATCATTGAGGAGAAAATGGAGGCTCTTCGTTGCGTATCAGCCGATTTTCCTGAAAAATGGAGGCAGGAAAAATGGCTTGATCTTAATATGCAGGTGGGTGTGAAAATGATCGAGGTCATGACAGAGTTGGTGGAAGGAAAAACGGTCGCTCAACATTTGCATCATGTGGAATCCAAACCTTTAGATTTAGCTATAGCGCCTCTTTCGCCCAATAAACCGGGTCTTTTGACTGCATCTTTTTTGGGATTTGTAGCCTTTGGTTCAGGACTTTTTTTCGTTTCTTTGTTAAGTGCTATTTTAGCGGGTTTTCCGGTCACGTTAGAAAGATTGAAAGCCATGAAATATCCGGCTTTAGGTCAGATCAGTAGCATCTCTGATGGCCCTTGCATCGAGCCCTCTACGGGGCAAGATCTGGAACTTTTGCGTCAGTTATCTCTTTTTATTGATGCAGCCCCTGTAGGAAAAGTCATTGGATTGCTCGAGAACAAAGGTCCTGATTATTCTTATGCATTTGCTGAAAATCTAGCACGTATGTCTCGGCGCTCCCTTATTTTGCGCTGTGATTTTCATCATACATTTCATCCATCGGATGTTCCTGGAATTCTCCAAGTGTGGAAAGAAGAGAGAAAAGATCTTTTTCTTCGTAAGAAAGATGGATTTGATTATGTAACTGCAGGTGGTTTTACATTGCATGGGACAGAGGTGATTCAATCGAGAGCATTTCAGCAAATGATCGCTTCTTCTAAAGAAATTTATGATTTTATTTTTGTTCTTTTTCGCTCTCCTTTATCATCTGCTGAGTCTATGGCCGCCCTTCGCTTCTGTGATAAAGCGATTGTGACTGTAACAGGCGAGGCGATCGAGGAGTTGACACCCTTTATGCAATGGGCCTACTATGAAGACAAATGTCGTTTAACCTTTATAACTTCTGATGATATAGGATGAAAAAACAATCTAAAGTTTTAGTTGCAGGAGGCGCTGGTTTTTTAGGCTCGCACTTTTCTGAGAAATTGCTGAAAGAGGGATATGGAGTTCTTTGTCTTGATAATTTTTTTACAGGAAATAGAGAAAATATTGCTCATCTCATGAAGCACCCTTCTTTTGAGGTGATTGAACATGATATTTGTCATCCTATTGATTTAGAGGTGGATCAGATTTATAATTTTGCTTGTCCTGCATCACCCATTCACTATCAAAAAGATCCTATCTACACCATTAAAACCAGTGTTTTGGGGGCCATGCATCTTTTAGAATTGGCTAAACGATTGCATTGTAGAATTTTTCAAGCCTCTACTAGCGAAGTGTATGGAGATCCTCATGTACACCCGCAGAAAGAGCAATATTGGGGCAATGTCAATCCCATTGGCACACGTTCTTGTTATGATGAGGGGAAAAGATGTGCAGAAACCCTTTTTTTTGATTATCAAAGACAAAATAAGGTGCAAATTAAGGTAGCTCGTATTTTTAATACTTATGGACCTCGTATGCACCCCAATGATGGACGTGTTGTATCGAATTTTATTGTGCAGGCTTTGAAAAATGAACCCATCACTATTTATGGCCAGGGGCTTCAAACACGCTCTTTTTGCTATGTAGATGATTTGATCGAAGTGATTTTTCGCCTGATGCATTCAGGAGACGAGGTGATTGGACCTATTAATATTGGTAACCCTATAGAATATAAAGTGGTCGATTTAGCCCACGCAGTGATTCGTCTTACCCAATCGAGCTCCCCTATCGTTTATCATCCACTCCCTTCAGATGATCCTAAGCAGCGGCGCCCTGATATTACACTCGCGCAACAAGTTTTAGGATGGCGTCCTAAAGTGTGTCTCGAGGATGGTTTGAAGGCAACGATTCAATATTTTCAGAATAAATTATACCATTTATGAAAAATGCAAAATAGGTATATTCTACTCAAAGAACTTGCAAAATTAAAAAGGTGAATGGGCATGAGTGATAAAGGATTGATCAAACATTTTACAGATACCAGTTTTGAATCTGAGATTAAGAAAGGGGTAACTCTTGTAGATTTTCATGCCAATTGGTGTGGTCCCTGTCGTATGTTAGCCCCTGTTCTTGAGCAGGTGGCCAAAGAAGTGAAAGGTAAGGCATCCGTTGGAAAAATTGACATTGATAATGAACAGAAAACGGCTGCGCATTTTCAAATTACGTCTGTTCCCACAATGATTCTTTTTAAAGATGGCAAAGAGGTGAATCGATTGGTGGGACTTCGAAATGCTGAGGCAGTGAAGGATTTCATTCTTTCTGTGGTATAAAAAATGGGACGGTTTTTGAGTTTGGTGATTTTTTCAATTGTTGCTACTGGGCTGATACTTCACTCTCAGATGCAGGTTCCTTGGTTAACAGGGTGGATAGGGCGGTTGCCTGGTGATTTGGTGATCATTAAGGGGGGCATTGTCCTTTATTTTCCTATAGCCACCTCTGTTCTGATCAGTTTTGTCGCTACATTTGTCCTGTCTTTATTATTTGGAAAAGCAAAGTAGTTTTGTCTTAGGGCTTCATAAAGAACAATGGCAGCGCTAGAGGCGAGATTGAGGCATCGGTGGCCTGGAATCATAGGAATGGTAAGAAACCGATCAGGCCATTTTTCATGGACCCATGAAGGGAGTCCTTCCGTTTCTGAACCAAACACCAGAAGAGCCTTTTCTTCATAAACAGCATCTGTATAGGGTTTGGATGCTTTAGAGGAAAAGAAATAAAAATTTGTTTCTTGTAGACAAGAGTTGAGATCATCAATCTCTTCAATCTCTACTCCGTCCCAGTAATCAAGGCCTGCTCGTTTGAGGTGACGGTTATTTGTGCTAAATCCCAGTGGCTTAACGAGAACAAGTCCGGTTCTGGTTGCTGCGCAAGTACGGGCAATATTTCCAGTATTTTGAGGGATTTGTGGTTGATAGAGAACAATTTTCATCGGCAGTGGGACATACAGTGTGTCGAATCGATGAGAAAGGGGAGAGTTTTTTGGGGAGATGCAAAATGAGCCCCAGTGGACACGTCCGCTTGGATCACTTCAATTTCAAATACAAGAGGTTCACTGGGATGTAAATTTTGTGTTGTTTCGTAGCCCAACTCAGGATGGACGTAAAGAACTCTCACCTCTCCTTCACGCATGCCGAGTATCCCTTGTTGAAGTCCTGGAACAGCCTCTTCTAAAGAGATTAACATGGGTTCATCGTCTGATTGGAAAAAATCTCCATTAAGAAAATGACCCTTATAGCGCACGAGAGGTGTATTGTAAGACTGAACAGTTTGTCCTTGGCCCTCTTTGATGATTTTGTATTCCAACATGCCATCTATTAGAGAAATGACGTTATTTTCTGGTTGATTTTGCTCAAAAGCAAACGCTGTTGTCATCAATAGGAAGACAAGCCAAATATTTTTATACATGACGTTCCTTGAGAGTTTTGATCAACACATTCAATGGAACCTCTTGTGTGTGCCTTGTCTCTAGATTTTTTAATTGTACAGTTCCCTTGGCTATTTCATCGCTTCCCATAATAACAGCATAGGTAGCGCCGCTTCGAGAAGCGTTTTGTAAAGCTGTTTGAATTTTTTTGGTGTTGAGCTCTATTTCGGCTGCGATGTGAGCATGACGACACTCTGTTGCTAGTGAGAAACATGAGGTTTTTTCTTCTTCTCCTAGTGGAATGAAGTAGACGAGTGTACACGGTGGTTTAGGGGGAGTAATTCCTTGCGCCATCATCACTTGTAAAACGCGCTCTAACCCTGTCCCAAAGCCAATACCTGGTAGATCAGGACCTTCAAAAGAAGCGATCAATCCATCATAACGGCCGCCGCCGCCCAATGTATTTTGTGCCCCAAGATCTTCAGTGATCACTTCAAAAACAGTTTTGTTATAATAATCTAAACCACGAACAATTTTATCATTGATGACATACGGAATATGGATGAGCTTTAAAAGACGGCATAGTTCTTGAAAATGACGGACACAATCAGGAGTTAGGTAATTTAAAATGGAGGGAGAGCCAGCTACGAGCTCTTTATCATGAGGATCTTTTGAATCAAGAATTCTTAAGGGGTTTTTTTCAAAACGGGCCTGACTATCCGCGGAAAGCTCATGAAAATGGGGACGTAGATAGTCAAGAAGCGCTATGCGGAAATTGTCTCTAGAAGTGGCATCTCCTACGCTATTGAGGCAGACTTTTAAATTCTTAAGCCCTAGACGTTGATAAACTTGAAGCAATAGATCGATCGCTTCTGCATCTTGTTCTGGAGACGAGGCTCCTATAGCTTCTATTCCAAATTGATGATGTTGTCGGTAGCGTCCTGATTGAGGTCTTTCATAGCGAAACATCGGGCCAATATAAAAAAATTTATGGACAGTTCCGTAGTTAGCCAAATGATTTTCTACGAAAGAGCGCATCACGGATGCAGTTCCTTCGGGTCGCAAACTGATGGGGCGACCTCCTTTATCCAGAAAGGAGAACATTTCTTTTGTAACGATATCGGAAGTTTCTCCTACACTTCGATCAAAAAGCTCTGTTCTTTCATAAATAGGAGTGCGGATTTCCTTGTAGCCGTATTCAAATGCGGTTTTGCGGATGATTTCTTCCGCATATTGCCACAGGCTAGAGAGCCGCCATGCATCATCCGTCCCGTAAGGGAGAATATCGAAGGTACCTTTTGGAATTTGTATTTTCATATGCTAACAGTATAGATGAGGATCTATTCTTGATTCAAGAGGTCAATGATTTTTCCCAATGAATGCACCCAATATGTCAGAGGATTGTTGGAGGGATTTTTTTGATAGAGGGTATAAAGTTTTTGAAGTAATTCCATGTAGGGAAAGGGAAGCCAGGCGTTTCCTGCATATTCGGAGAGATAATAGCCCAGGCTATGGTCTTGGGCTTCGGGATAAGAAGCGATTTCTTTGATGAAGTTTTTGAACTGGATAGCTACGGAGGTCATTTTTGTGAATTCGAGCGAATCTTCGAGCATTTTTTGCCAACACAGCGACAACTGTTTTAAAAAACGATCGTCTTGGCTTCTGTCCTCTTTCATCAAAAGCTTTAGACATTTTTGCATTTGCACAAGATTTTCTTGAGCTGATTTGCGTGTTGATTTGGATATGTTTTTATATTTGGAGGGTTGGATGAACTCGAGCATTTTTTGCAGCAGTAATAGAATATACGCAGCTAATAAGAATCCTTTACCGGAAGCATTTTTTGCATTTCTTGTGTTATATTCCCTCGCTTCTTCTAGATCTTTGATTTGGTAGTATTTTTCAAAAGGGTCATTAGGCCTTCCGCCGACAGGGTTTCCTCCCGAAGAGCTCATTTTTCCTCTCATTCTTTTCTATAATAGGATGCTATGGGGAGAGAGAGAAGTTTTCAAGAGATCTTTTTTGATAGTGACATGTCTTTGTTGCGTAATTGGCATCTGAATCGTAAAAATTAGTTGTCGAATATGTCTACTATAGTGCACAATTAGGTCATGGCAGAAAGTGTGTACCAAATCGCAAAAGATCCCCAATTTGATGAGTGGATTGATGGTCAAACAGCCAATACTCAAGTTCAGATTTATAAAAGGCTTTCTAAAATCGAACAGTATGGATATTTTGGTGATCACAAGTCTGTGTCTGATTACGAAAAGGGATATTTGAAAAATGCGGTTTGGGAATTACGCTGGAAAGACGGTAAAAGAATTTACTATGCTTATATCCCGGAAAAAAGGATTTTACTGCTTTTAGGAGGTAATAAAAATGGCCAGGACAAAGATGTTACACAAGCGAAGGGGATTTTCATCAAAGCAGCGAGTGTCTCGCGGAAGAAAAATCCGTGATTCGTTCGATCTGTCATTGAAAAATGATGTTGGTATTATTACATTCAGCCCTACTAAAAAACTGAGTGATATTAAACTTATCGGTACTGCAATCATGGAATGTCTTATTAATAATGATCCGAAGGGGGTCATGGAAGTGATTGAAACGCATTTAGAGGCGATTAATAAATCAGAGTTTATTAAAGAGGCGGGGATTCCACGCTCGACCATGTACAAGATTCTGAAATCACAAAATCCTACGATTAAAACTTTATCGAAAATCGTTTCAGCGGCTTATGCTAATTCTAAGAAATAGCTTCACATTTGAGTCGCTTGAAAGCTGCGCAAAATCGATTGACCACAGGCTACGCGAATTGATGCGTATGAATGCAATATGAATCATACCTAACGAACCTGAAAAAAGGCTTTTGCATCATGTAGTTAAGGATGTCGTGGGAGAAAAACGAGTTGTAAATAGTTCCCAGTCATTTTTCCCTTTTCGAGATGAAAATGACTGGAAAAGCTTTATTATTTCTCAAAATGAATGGGTGTCAAATGAAGCTCGAAACGAGCTGGCTCACCAATGATATCAGGGTGAGAAGATAATAGATATTCCACTTTTACTTCTATAAGACCTGAATCTGTTACGACCCAATAGATTCTCTCTTCATTGTTTTGTTCTTGATAGATTTTATGGGCTTGATTGCCGATGAGAGCAGCAAGTTCTCGTTCAATGGCTTCGATTTCCCGAGTTTTTTGACACCATGGTGGTAATACTGTATAATTTAAAGTGTAATTTACAGTTGCATTAATTGCATCAGTTGACATGTTAAACTCCTTTTTAAGAAAGTCAATTATCAAACAAACGTCATATTAAATCTATCTGAAAAAATACATATCGAACCTCAGACAAGCATTTTTTTTATTTTGAAAATTGTTGGGTATGTCCATTCCACTGAAAAGGGGGAAAACAATTGACATAAGATAGGGGATCTCTTTACCCTTTCATCGTTTGTTAAGACTGTCGCCGTGTGCTGCGCTGCGCTCCTTAACAGGAAAACAATGGATAGAGAGCTAAATAGATGAGTTTACTGGATATCTTTAGATCTGCTTCTCATGTTGAAGAATGCTCTGATGCAGAGCTGGTGAAAAAAAAATATAAATATTGGCGCCGTCGTACCTTTTATAGCATGTACATTGGGTATGCATTCTATTATTTCTCTCGGAAGAGTTTGGCTTTTGCCATGCCAGCGATGCATGAAGCTTTAGGAATGAGTAAAGTCGAATTGGGACTTTTAGTGAGTATTCTTTACATTTCTTATGGAGCTAGTAAATTTTTAAGTGGGATGTTGGCCGACAAATCTGATTCTCGTTACTTTATGTCTGTTGGCTTGATTCTTACAGGGATTTGTAATTTTCTTTTTGGACTTTCCTCTGTTTGGTGGGCTTTTGCTATTTTTTGGGGTTTAAATGGTTGGTTTCAAGGATGGGGGGCCCCGGGGTGTGCTAAATTATTAACGCATTGGTATTCCCAGTCTGAAAGGGGACGTTGGTGGGGCTTTTGGAACACTTCTAATAATGTAGGTAGCATTCTAGTAACTTATGTGATCACAGGTTGCGTCGGGTATTTGGGTTGGCGCTTTGCTATGTATATACCTGGAGTCCTCTGCGTTGTTATGGGATTATTTGTGATGAATAGGCTCCGCGATACCCCGCAATCTTTAGGACTGCCTCCTATTGAAAAATTTCGTAACGATTACCCCAATCCTGTGGCGGCTATTGACAGAAGCAATTTGTCTGTTAGACAAATTCTGGAGAGATATGTTCTGCGCAATAAGCTGATATGGATTTTAGGAGTCGCTTACTTTTTTGTTTATATTGTTCGAACGGGAATTAGCGATTGGAGCATGTTTTATTTGATTGAAGTAAGAGGGTACTCTCCTTTTCAATCTGGCGTCTGTTCCTCTTGTTTTGATATTGGAGGTGCTTGTGGCGGGCTTGTAGCGGGCTGGGCATCTGATTCTATTTTTAAGAGCAAGCGCAATCCGGTGAATGTGCTTTTTACAATCGGCGTGTTCAGCTTATTGACTGCATTTAGGATGTTTGTGATGCCATTTCCTATTTTTGATATGGTTTTTATGTTTCTGTTTGGATTTTTTATATTTGGTCCTCAAATGTTGATTGGCTTGGCAGCTGTAGAACTTTCGCACAAAAGTGCAGCAGCGACTGCGACTGGCTTTGTAGGCAGTTTTGCCTATTTGGGAGCGGCATTTGCCGGAGGTCCTTTGGGTGCTGTGACAAAACATTGGGGTTGGGATGGTTTTTTACTCGCTCTAATGGGCTGCGCTGTTTGCGTGATTATGTTGTTAGTTCCTCTTTGGTCGATTAAAACAAATCCAAAAGAGGCTCTTGAGTTGTCAGGTCCTGTTAAAGAGGCGTAAGATTTTCTATGACTTGGATTCCCCTGAATGTCCATTCTCAGTATTCAATTTTAGATTCCACCGCTTCAGTGAGCGCTTTAGTTGAAAGAGCTAAAGCGTTTGGTATTGCCTCGCTTGCCATCACTGACCAGGGGAATTTATATGGCGCTATTGATTTTTATAAAGCCTGTAAGGCAGCTGGAATTAAGCCCATTTTAGGATGTAAAATTTGGGTGGCGCCTCATTCGCGCCTGGATAAAAAAAAGATTCCAGGGATGCCTTGTGGATTTCCTATCACGCTACTTGCGAAAGATGCTGCAGGGTATAAAAATTTGTGCAAGCTCTCTTCGGTAGGATTTTTAGAAGGGTTTTATTATCAGCCTCGGATCGACAAAGAGATTATCCAGCAGTTTTATAAAGGATTGATTTGTTTATCTGGCCCAGCACAAGGCCCTATAGGACATGCAATTTTAGAAGGAAATGAAGAGAATCTTCTCCATGAAATCGAGTGGTACCAAACTCTTTTTGGACAAGATTTTTACTTCGAGATCCAGAGATATCCTTTTGTTGATGAATATGTTGAAAGTTGGCTGAAACAAAAAGCTCATGATTTTGTAGCCTCGCAAGAAAAGGTGAATCAAAAGTTGGTGGAGCTATCTCAAGTGAAAGGCATTCCTTTGGTGGCCACCAATGAGATTCATTATATTGAAAGAAGTGATTGGCAAGCCCATGAAATTTTACTCAATATTCAGTCCGGCGAGCCTTGTGAGATTTGGGAGCGCGATTCTCAGGGGAATGCGAAAAATAAAGCGCCCAATCCGAAACGAGAAACGAGAGCCACTTGTGAATTTTATTTCAAATCTCCCGATGTGATGAAAGAGCTTTTTGTAGACCTTCCCCAGGCGATCGCTGAGAGCGTAAAAATTGCTGATAAGTGTCACTGTGAGTTGGATTTCAAAACTAAACTTTATCCTATTTTTATCCCTCCCGGTCTCGAAGGGATAAACATGGCGCCGCAAGAAAGGCTGAAGGCAGCAGAGGCGTTTCTTCGGGGTCTTTGTGTAGAGGGGATCAAGACGCGCTATAGCGCTGAGAGACTATCTCACGTACAGCGCATTTATCCAGATAAAGATCCTTTGCAAGTGGTGGCGGATCGTTTTGAGTATGAATTCAATATTTTAACCTCTAAGGGCATGTCCGATTACATGCTTATCGTTTATGATTTTATTAGCTGGGCTAAAAAACATCATATTCCCATGGGCCCTGGCAGAGGTTCGGCTGCAGGCTCGATCATTTCTTATTTGATCGGAATTACAGATATAGAACCTTTACGCTTCCATCTTTTTTTTGAGAGGTTCATCAATCCAGAGCGAATCTCGTATCCTGATATTGACGTGGATATTTGCATGGATCGACGTCAAGAGGTCATTGATTATGTTGTAAGCAAATATGGCAAAGAGAAAGTAGCTCAAATCATTACGTTTGGCACGATGAAAGCGAAAATGGCGATCCGTGACGTGGGGCGTGTTTTGAATGTCCCTCTTTCTAAAGTCAATGAGATTGCAGCCTTGGTTCCAGAAGATCCCACAATGACGTTAGAAAAAGCCTTTCAGATAGATCCTCAACTCACTCAATTGATGGAACAAGATGAAGAGGCTAGATCTGTTTTAGAAATGGCTAAAAAAACAGAAGGATCCATTCGCAATACGAGCACTCACGCAGCAGGTTTGATCATTTCTGCACATCCTATTACGGATCATATTCCTGTTTGTACGGCTAAAGACTCTGAAATGGTAGTGACTCAATACGCTATGAAGCCGGTAGAGAGCGTTGGGATGTTGAAAATTGACTTTCTCGGACTCAAAACATTGACCTCTATTCATAAATGCGTCGATGCGATTGCTCATAATACTGGGGTGCGCATTGATTGGGGTGGTTTGCCTTTGGATAATCAAGCGACATTTGATCTGCTCAATCAGGGCAAAACTCTTGGCGTCTTTCAGCTTGAGTCGGGAGGTATGCAGGATCTTGCCAAGCAGCTTCACATCGATACATTTGAAGAGATCATTGCGGTGGGAGCCTTGTATCGACCAGGCCCTATGGATATGATTCCCTCTTTCATTGGCCGTAAACATGGTCGGGAGGCTATTGAAATCGATCATCCGTTGATGCAGCCGATTCTTTCTGAGACCTACGGTGTCATGGTCTATCAAGAGCAGGTGATGCAGATTGCGAGCATTTTGGCTGGGTATACTTTAGGGGAAGGGGACGTTTTGCGCCGCGCGATGGGCAAAAAAGATAAAGAAGAGATGTCCCGGCAGAGAAAGAAATTTTTAGAGGGCGCTGAGAAAAAGGGAATAGAGGTAGAAATCGCCGCTCGAGTCTTTGATAAAATTGAAAAATTTGCCTCTTATGGCTTCAATAAATCACATGCCGCAGCATATGCCTACCTTTCCTATGCGACGGCCTATTTTAAGGCCAACTATCCTAAAGAATGGATGGCAGCCTTGATGACCTGTGATCTTCATGATACGGCTAAAGTCGCTAAATTTATTGGAGAGGCTAGATCTCTTCATATAGCTGTTCTTCCCCCCGATGTGAATTGCGCTGGCAGCGAATTTAGCGCCTCTTCTGAAGGGATTCGATTTGCTATGTCGGGTATTAAGGGAATCGGGGAAGGTGTTGTTGATTTGATTTTGCAAGAAAGAAGGCGAGAAGGACCTTATAAAAGTCTTTTCGATTTCATGCAGAGAATAGATAAAACTCGCATAGGCAAGAAACAAATTGAGATTCTTTGTGATGCAGGTTGTTTTGATTTTACCTCTTGGTCGCGCGATGCTCTCCGTCAGTCTGTGGAAGCTATGTTTGATCAGACCTCTCGCGAGCAAAAAGAAGCCTCTTTGGGTATATTGAACTTATTTTCACTCATTGAAGAGCCGGCTCCATCTTTCATTCAAGAGCCTGTCCCTATAGTCAAATCTACAAAACTTCAGTTGTTGCAAAGGGAGAAAGAACTATTAGGGTTTTATCTGACGGGTCATCCGATGGATAGTTATAAAAAAATCTTATCACGTCTGTCTTGTGTTCCTTTTAAAGATTTTGAGAATTTGCCCGATGGATCGATTTTTCGAGCCGCTTTTATTATAGAAACCTGTCAGGTGAAAATTTCCTCTAAAAGTCAAAAAAAATTCGCTATTCTCTCTATTGGAGATGGACTGGAACGATTTGAGCTTCCCATTTGGCCTGAACTTTTTGAGCAGTGTGCCCATTTTCTCTGCGAAAATCAGCTTCTTTATGCGATCTGTCAGCTCGAGAGAAAAGAGGGGACAATCCATCTTTCTTGTAAATTTCTTGAGGGTCTGACAGCTCTGGATGAGGCTAAAATAAAAGTTTCAGATGATCTTTATGATAAGCTGAAAGCGCAAGCGAAGGCACCCGAGCCTAAGTGGAAAGCAGTTAAATCAAAATCTGCTGTAATGGAAAAGGAAGAGGTGAAACATCTACGCTTTTCGCTCAATGCAGATACGCTCTGTTTGACTGATATTTTGTCTCTTAAAGAGATTTTTAGAGCCTTTCGGGGTAAATCTACAGTAGAGCTTCGATTTTTATCAGGAGAGCGCCATATGGGCACTTTGTTCATTGATTCCCAGTGGGGGGTTAAAGCTGGCCCAAGTTTTCAGGAAAAACTGGACGCTTTGGGGATCATACAAAACTTGACGTAATCCCCTCTATTGCCTACCCTATTCTTTTGAGGGTATATTTTCATGAATAAATTTGTTATTTGTAGTTTTCTTTTCTTTTCTTCTCTGTTCACTTTAGAAGAGCAGGAACTTATTTGGGATGACACAGGGCCATCTGTTTTAGAATTCAATACCTATTTGCAGGAGGCTATTGCTGATGAAGATTGGTGGGCAGTGGTGGATTACGCTAGCTTGATTTCTTATCACTTTCCTCAAAGTCCATTTGCAGAAGAGACAGCCTTCATTATGGGAGAGGCTTATTTTAAAATGAATCAGCTAGAGCTGGCTAATGAATCTTTCACTGCTTATTTGAATCACACAACCTCTCCTAAACATTTTGAAGATGCTGTCCGCTACAAATTTACCATTGCAGAACAGTTTAGAAATGGAGCTAAAAAACCGTTATTTGGCTCTCATAAATTACCTAAAATTGTTTCTGGAAAAGAAGATGCTATACAAATTTATGATGATGTCATTACGACGCTTCCACATCACGAAATGGCCATTCAATCCCTCTTAGGTAAAGCGCAGCTTCAAACGGAGTTTGAAGAGTTTAAATTAGGCCTAGAAACTTTAGAGCTTTTAATTCGTAGGTTTCCCAAACATGATGCTGCAGCTCAAGCTTATGTGGCCAAAAGTCATATTTATTTAATGCAGTGTCATGAGAGAAGCTTGGATCCGGCGCTTCTCGATCAAGCTGATGTTAACTTGAATAAATTCCGTCTGGCTTTTCCTAGAGAGTCTCGGATTGTTGAAGTAGAAAACGACTTGGCTCAAATGCGAGAACTTTTTGCGCAGCACCTTTTTGAAACAGGTAAGTTTTTTGAAAAAACCAAGAAAGTGCCAGCTTCTCTCATTTACTATTCTAAAGTCATTTCAACATATCCTAATACGCAGGCAGCTGAAAATGCCAAGGCCAAGCTAGAAATACTTCAAGGGTCGTTTGTCAATGAACCCGAGCAAGATGTCGCCCAATTGGACCTGCCAGTTGAGTAGTCCTTTTGTGCGTGGGCCTCATGTTTTGGGGACGCATCTTTTGGGGTATGTTGTTTTGGTCTTTCTTTGTGCCGGTTGTGGGTATCATTGGACCACAGACCTTTTACAAACAAGTCGTCCAACGATCTCAGTGCCTTTTGTTGATGGGGATAGCGATGGGGCTTTGACTTGCGCTATCGTTTATGCGCTTTCTTCCTCTGGGATCGCTGAAGTGAGACAGAAAGAGGCTCGTTATCGGCTTCAAGTAGCGATTGTAAACTCGAGTGCCCAAACGATTGGCTATAGACGTGATCGGCAAAAAATCACTGGAGAGATCAAAAAAAATCTCGTTGCTTCAGAAGCTCGTAAGACGATTGTTATTGAGGCGACTCTTTATGAAGGAAGTGGAGAGACCATTGTGTGTGGGCCCATGCGTCTTGAGGCAGACTCTGATTATGATTATCTCGATGGAGATTCTATGCAAGATTTGGCCTTTATCAATCCTATGGGCTCTCAAAAAACAGTTCTTCCATTTTCTTTAGGTCAGTTAGAGCCCCTTGAGGCCGCTGAGGAAGCTACAACCAAGCCTCTTTATACGAAGCTGGCAAAGAAAGTAGTTGAGGCGATTTTCAACGTTTGGTCTACTGAAGTTCATAGACCTGAGAGATCTGATGAATAAAGCCACTTTTTCGGCACAGTTAGACGCCTTGCCTCAAATGCTGGCATGGATTTGTAACGCTTTGAGCTCCTCACATGTAGAGATAGGTTCTTTGTACAAAATAGAGCTGGCCGTAGAGGAGATTTTGGTCAATGTGATCCACTATGCTTATGGGCCCAAAAGTGGACTGATTGAAATGAGCCTAAAGGTAGAGCCTCGATCGCATATAGAAATTGGAATTAGAGATTGGGGAGTCCCGTTCAATCCATGTCTTCAAGGGCCTAATGTGAATGTAAATGCCTCAATGGAAGAGAGAAAAGAAGGTGGTTTAGGTATTTTTTTGGCGCATCAATTGCTTGATGATATTCTTTATGAATGGGATGGAACTTCTAATTTGCTCATCCTTATCAAGCATTTTTCTCAAAAGCCGTAAGAGTGGCTTCTGTTTCGATCATATCGGAAAAGAAATGTTGCAGTATTCTTAATACATATCTGGGAGTATTATAGACCCCACAAGTTGTAAATACGATTTCAAGGCGAGGTTTGTCATTGTGAGTCAAAGCAATAAGAACTAAAGTGACGGGTTGCTCTCCATCTGTTTTAGGAATGATCCAAACAATGAACTGCTCATTGAAAAGGGTGACCTTTTCAATGCTTTCGATCACATGAAAGTATTGAGTTAAATCATCGGGATCGCTTTGATCTTCCTGCAGAACTTCAAGCAGTCCTATTTCATGCAAGAAATGAAGATCTACAGAAAAAATCCCATCATGTATGCAAGAGGAAAAATTTGTAATGAACCCTTTATACGCTTCTTCAATTTGCATAGGATTTAGCATACATGCTCCTTTCGGGGTTATACATACCGTGCCCTCATTATAATTATTATTTTAAGTCTTGTCAAGCTTTTGTAATAAAGCGGAAACAAAACATTAATAGATTGTTTGTTAAATACATGTGATTTTGTTATTAAATATTACTATTTGTGCTTGCAATATGTATACCTTAAAAATCTCAAAATCCCTACAATAGCTGCATGACAAAGATGCGTATCGGATATCTAGGTGCGGGGACTTGGGGATTTGCTCTCTCGTCCCTTTTAGCGGCTAATGGTCATCAAGTAACGGTTTGGGCGAGGAACGCTGCCTTAGGTCGTCAGCTGCAAAGTTCTCGTATGCATCCTAAGCTATCAGGAGCCGTAGCTCCTGACAGTCTTGTTTTTACCAGTGATTTGGCACAAGCCCTTGAAGGGGCTGATGTTTTGGTAGAAAGTGTCACATCGGCGGGCTTGCGCCCTGTTTTTGAAAAAGTTTCTTCTTTAGCACCTATTTGCGTTCCTATTATTCTAACCTCTAAAGGGATTGAACAAGGAACAGGGCTTTTGTTGCCTGAGGTGATCTCTCAAATATTAGGTGTTCCCGAAAGTCCTTTAGTCGGGGCATTGAGTGGTCCGAGTCATTCCGAAGAGGTGATCTTAAATCTTCCTACTTCCATTGTTTGTTCTGCCTATGATCCTGATCTTATGTTATTGATTCACACTCTTTTTTCCACACCCACATTTCGTATTTATCCCAATGCTGATGTGTGGGGAGTCTCATTTGGTGGGGCGATGAAAAATATTTTTGCAATTGCTTGTGGCATTTCAGACGGGCTAGAAAGTGGGGATAATGCAAAAGCTGCTCTTTTGACCAGAGGTCTTCATGAAATGAGGAAGTTATCGGTGGCTAAAAATTGTTTAGCTGAGACGCTCAATGGCTTATCTGGTTTAGGTGATTTGGCGGTCACTTGTATGTCCAATCACAGTCGTAATTATCGATTCGGTCGGCTGTTGGCCGAAGGATTTTCTCCTGAAGGAGCTCGTCAGAAAATTGGCATGGCGGTTGAAGGAATTTATACGTGCGTTTCAGCGAGAGAATTAGGTCGTAAATATCAAATTCCCATTCCCATCACCGAGGCTACTTATGCGATCATTTACGAGGGGCTGGATCCTCGTGAAGCAGTTCGCGGGCTTCTTCAAAGGGCGATTAAGGAAGAGCATTTATGAGGTATAGCTTTTAAAAGATCTGGGAAGGCGATAAGCCGGATTCTGTCGTGAGTCATCATTCTTCTAATGCGGTGACTTAGAGTTCCTGTTGGTTAGAACACAACGGGAAAACGGGCCTCTTGCGAGGGGAACTCAAATTTACCTTGCTTCGAATAGGGTTTACAACGCCTGCAGTTTCCTGCAGTGCGATCGGTTCCTAAAACCGAACTTTTCAGCCTGTCTCTTTTTTGCAAAAGAGCGGTATAGTTTCTGTTGCACTTTCCGTCGCTTTGCAGCGCCCAGCCGTTAACTGGTATTCTTTTCTCTGAAGTCCAGACTTTCCTCTACTAAAAATCACTTTTTAGCAGCGATGACTTACCTTCCCAGATCATTTAAAAGCTATAGAGTAGCAGCTCTTCGTCTGCGTCGTTTTGTTGCTACGGTTGTTCCCTCGAGTGCTTCGCTGTCTTGCCAGTAGTGGATGCGGGAACAATGTTCGCAAAACGAGAGACGCTCTCCTTTGCGGACAATATTTTCATGTTGTGCCGTAAGAGCAATATGGCAGCCATTGCAAGTTCTATTTTGAATGGAAACAACAACACGATCTTTTTTGTTATTGAGCAGTCTCTGATAGACTTTCATGATTTCTGGATCCGCTGTTTGAGCGAGTAGATCGCGGCTGGCTTTCAACTCATTGCCGTCTTGATTGATGAGACGAAGACTTTCTTTGATTTCATTTTCCAAAGCGACACTGCTTGCTTCAGATTGACGGAGAGAGTCTTTAATTTTTTCCAAAAATTCTTCTTCAAGAGTTCTTTTGTCAATCATGTCGCTTGCTGTTTGTTCCGTAGCAATTCTTTCTCTTTCGGAAGCGGTCATTTCTTGAGTGAGGGCATTGAATTCATCGACTTTTTTGACTGAATTTTGCTTTGCTTCTAATTTTTTGATTCTCTCTTTAATATCAGAGATTTTTGCTTCTTGGGCCGCAATAGCTCGGTTGAGTTCTGTGATCTCTACCTCTTTATCCACCTGCTGTTTTTTCAGCTCTTGGCGGAGAGAATCAATATGAGAAAGTTCGTTCATTCGTTCTTTTTTGAGGCGCATGAGGCGGATCATCTTCATATCATATTCTTGAATGTCAAGAATGACTTTAAGAGAGGGGTGCATGAATAGGCCTTGGACGTTTGAGTTTATGGAGACACTTTAACTCTTTGGATAGAAAATCTGCAAGAGGCAAATTTTCTTTGGAGGAAAATGGCAGGATCATGGGATATTTTAGGCAGACCTGAATGTCGAGAGGGGGCCTCATGTCCTATTTGAAAAAGTATTTTTTGAAAGTCGCTGAAAATGCGCGCACTTCTGCAGCGATTGCCTGTATGGCTTCTTTGGATGCGGTGGGGGAAGTGTATCCTTTGATCGCTGAAAGTATTGTACAAGAGTTAAAAGATCAGAGGAAATATCTGAAGTTGATTGCTTCAGAAAATTATAGTTCCTTGCCCGTTCAGTTGGCTATGGGCAATTGGTTGACGGACAAGTATAGTGAAGGGTATGCGGGCCATCGATTTTATGCTGGTTGCGAGAATGTGGATGTGATTGAAGCGGCAGCGGTTGATTGGGCCAAAAAAATATTTGTCGCGGAGCATGCATACGTTCAGCCTCATTCGGGTGCGGATGCGAATTTAGTGGCTTTTTGGGCGATTTTGTCTCAGAGGATCCAGTCTAAAGAGATTGAGCGGCTAGGAAAGAAAACAGTGGATGAGTTGAGTGCGGAAGACTATGAGAGCGTACGGCAGCTTTTAGTGAATCAGAAGGTCATGGGAATGGCGCTAGGGTCAGGGGGGCATTTGACCCATGGCTATAGGCATAACGTTTCCTCTAAAATGATGCAATCTGTGAGCTATGATGTGGATTCAACAACTGGGCTCATTGATTATGCTGCACTGCAAAGTCAAGTGAGAAAAGAAAAACCTTTGATTTTGATTGCTGGCTATTCGGCGTATCCTCGACTGATTGATTTTGCGAAAATGAGAGAAATTGCCGATAGCGTAGGGGCTGTGTTGATGGTAGATATGGCTCATTTTGCGGGATTGGTTGCAGGAAAGGTGATGCAAGGAAATTACAATCCTATTCCTTTTGCGCATGTTGTGACCTCCACAACGCATAAAACACTTCGAGGTCCTCGTGGTGGGTTGGTGTTATGCTCTCATGAATTCAAAGAGATGGTCGATAAGGGTTGTCCTCTTGTATTGGGAGGACCTTTGCCACATGTTATGGCGGCCAAAGCGATGGCTTTTAAAGAGGCGTCCACGCCGGAATTTGCGAAGTATGCGCATAACATTGTAGTGAATGCGAAAGCTTTAGCTGCATCGCTCATGGAGAAAGGGGTGAAGGTTTTGACAGCTGGCACGGACAATCATCTTCTTTTAATGGATGTAGCCTCGACGTTTCGGGTCAATGGACGGCAAGCTGAGTTGTTATTGCGAGAGGCGCATCTTACAGTCAATCGCAATTCGATTCCGCGCGATCCGAATGGTCCTTGGTATACATCAGGCGTTCGGATGGGCACAGCTGCGATGACAACGCTTGGCATGGGACCTTTGGAGATGAAAGAGATTGGTTCCATTGTGTATGACCTTTTAAAAGAGGCGCAACCTGTGATGGATGAGAAATCAGGGGGCACATCTAAAGCAAAAGTGAAAGCAGAGCCCTCCGTCATCGCTCGCGCGCAAGCCCGAGTCGCCGCTCTTTTGAAAGGATTTCCTCTGTATCCTGAGCTGGTGATTTAGTGTTATAATTTTTGCTGATGAAAAAATAAAGCCCTGTTAGACTCCTGGCCAAAAATTAGACAATTAAATTTTTGGCGGGTGGTATGACTGTTTCTTTTAATGCGTGCATTCCAAGACGAACCTGTTTTCCCCATCCGTCTCTAGATACTTCTCCTTTTCAAAGGCAAGTAGTAAAAAGCACTCAACAAGCGGTGCAGGGTTTAGCCTCTCAGATTATAATAAATGACATAACCGATCATACACTACCCGGGAGGATTATTCTTGTAGGTACGCAGATTTTTCATGCAGATACAGATTATGGAGATGAATTTTCAGATCCTAGGGTTGCTCACGGTTTCATGGGGTGGCTTTATAAAAAACCAAGAAAGATAGAAAAGTCATATCATGAACTTGTTGAATTGCTCGGAATATATACTCAACAAATAGATAAACTAAATAAAAGAAAAGAAGAAATACATCGTCTTTATAACACCTCATCTGTCCCTGAACATCTGGAAGGATGGCTTGCCTATGAAACTTTGTTCCAATCACAACGGATAAAATTACTGAAAGCAGCTGAAGTTTTACAACAGACTATGAATGCGGTGCATAAGGAAACCGGTCCTTCCAAACTTTTGAAATATTTGAATGCAGACTACATTAACATGTCTTATTGGAACCAGTTAAATTATCTACATGAAACTGTACAAAAAAGGATGAAGGAGACTGGAGATATTTGTGTAATATGTAGTCAATCGATTGAACTGAGCACAAAAAATATGCGCTATGCTCAGCAATTTTTGACCGTTTTACCTCTTCGACAAGAGTTTTTGGAACTATATGCCAGTATCTATGACCCAAACAAAACCGAAGAAGAAAGACGTTCCACTGAAGCGCGAATAGACATTGCCAAAAGTACTCTAGATCTACAACTTAAAAGTCTTGCGGACCTTAGACATTCCGCACAAATAAACGTTGGTGTGGATTCGTCTTCGATGCAACAAGAGGCGGATGATCTATGGGATAAGGCTCATTTTTTTTGTCAATCTGAAAATGAGACTCTTGAAGAATTAGATATGCTTTTGAAAGCACAACCTCAGGAATATTTGCATAAGGCTTCCCTATATCAATCCAAACTCAAGATGTTAGGACAATGGGATCGTGTTGCGGATCATGTTAGGAAATGGCTAAAAACTGTCCCTCAAGAAGCTCAATCGATTGATGTCAGAAGTATGGTCGAATCATTTATCCAAGTTGGAGGAATGCGTAATGGCGCACATCGATTGGAAGTTCAGGATGCTTTGACCACGTGGTTAGTAAGCCATCCGAATCTTTCTTTAGATGAGATGGCTCTTGGGCAGGGAAATTTAGGCTATCTCAATGAAGACACAAGTCTTGAGGCAATGGATTATTATAGAAGATGTGAAGTTTTGCAGCCTGATCGTCCGGAATGGAAAACAATGCAGGTGCTTTTTGATGTTGCGACTTTACAATGGACTAAAGCTCGAGAGCAGCTTCCCTCCCTATCGGAGAGCGCAGCCGCTCTTGTTCAATTTAGAATTTCTGAAAGCCAATACAAAACCTATGCCTTCGCTGTAGATACTTTTCATTGGATGTTTGTCAATGCAATAGGGCCGGCGCTGAGAGAGAAGGTTTGTCATAGAAAATGGGCAACGGTTTCCTTGGATATTATTGAAACTGGTATGCACCTGGTTTCTGATCCTATCCTTAAAGATGCATGCATTTCCCGATTTGCTATTGACACGCTTATTCATCCCCAACAAACATCTTGTCCGTTAGCTACCTTTTTTCTAGCGAGTTCTATTACACAAATTATGATGAAACCCACTTTTGACTTTATTTCGACTGCGCGGCCAACTCGTCTTTGGTACCACAATCAAATAGAAAGACCTATTTCTTGTGGGCTAGAGATTACAGTTCCGACAATTAGGCTTTGGAGTCTTTTAACGGGCACCACAGAATGGTCAGTAGGTATGGCAGCGAGCTTAGGAAGTTCATTTTTATCTTTGGTGCCTAAGCTTGAAGGTGTAGAGGGCAATTGGCTAACTCCAGACAGACGTGCAATTTTGAGAACGGTTCAAAAAATTTCCAATGATTTATTACCGTTGGATTTAGTCTGTCGTGGGGGCGGCTTACTGACATCTGTTGGAAAAAGATACATAAGTCAATCAACAATCTCTGCTTTCTGCGGAGAGGGCAATAAGATTTTCCCAAATCTTTCAGGTGGGCAAATGGTCTTAGCTCAACTGACCCTTTCCGCTGCCTATAGAGTTCTGTTTGATTCTCCTAAAATAAGAGCTGTTTGTGTTATGGAAGAAATGAGAAAGCTTTCTTCTCAAGGAAATCTGCAAAAGGCTCGGCAAGTTGTGGCAGAAAGTCATAGTTGGTGTATTGGAGATGTTGAGACAGTGAAAAAATATGGAGCTTGTTTAGATATTTTTGGATTGGTTTCTATATTGAACACACCAACAAATGAAACAAGGCAAACGATAAACGAGATAATGCCAAGAGTAAATCAAGCATTGCGTGCATTACAGTGCAATCCATATTATTCTGACATTCGCAATGATTTGGTTTATAATGAAATCATTGTTTACCTTGCATGTGGAAGTCCCGCAAATTATTTGGCTGCAAAAAATATTTTAGTTGAAGAGAAAACAAATGTAACGGTCTATGCAAAAGTGATTCTCTTTCTAGTCGAACAAACCGAAATGCGCGTTCCGCAAAGTTATGATATAGCGGAAAATTATCTTCAACAAGCGCAAGAGATATTTGCTGTCCCTGTTTATAATCAGATTATTATAGCTTATAAACAATATATTTTTAATCGAAAGCGATGTCCTATTTTAACTCCAGAAAGTCCAATAAGGGAGGTGGAACAAAAAATACAAGTGATTGATTCTGCAAAAGCGCTACTCCAAGCCATTGAACCCTTATCCCAGCTTGATGAAAGTCTTCTTTATGACAAGTTTGTTATTTACGTTCGTACAAAGAAGTACGAGGCTGCAGTGTTATTGATGGATTCTTTACATTCTGATGTGAGCACTCAATTTTTTCATGAATTAGTGGATGAAACCGAAGCGCTTTGCAAGCAAGGTCAATACGATGCAGCGCTGGTAACACTTCAAAAGGTTCACTCTCGAGTCACTGCATTGAGTTGGCTTAACTTTAGATTGCGTACATATCAAAAATATATTGCATCTAGAAAAAGACATCCGGTTTTAACAGCAGCTAGTCCCAAGGCTGTTATTGAAGAGCAATTATATTTACTATGGCAGTTTTCTATAACTCTTCATTCCGATCTTTTTGCTACATTTACACTTCTCTATTTAAAATTGTGTGTGGAAACAAAAACATATAATAAAGTTATGCATGTTCTGTTCGTAATAAGACAAGAAAATCATGCTCGATTTATTTTTCATCTTAATGAATTTTTGGAAAACCTGTGCGCAGAAGGACAATATGATAAAGCGCTCGAGCATTTAAAGGCGCTCGATTATAAAACTTTATCTAAATCGATTATTCCTCATGAGCAAAATACAGGAGCCGTAATTCGTGCCTATGAGAAGTATGTGAGTTGCTGGCAACAACATCCTATTTTAACGGTAGTGAGTTCAAATGAAGTGATTATCGAAAGAACATGCGCTATAGATGCCATTCTTCAATTGATAGAACAACAACAAGAGTATTCACAGCTTTCTTTCCATCTTCAATATAATAAAGCTATACTTTTTATCGACACAAAGAAATATTCAGAACTATTGATATTTTTAAATATGAATACATTTAATCCAAAAATTCATGACTTAATTTTAAATCATATAGCTAGAAAAGCGGATGCTTTAGTTCAACAAGACAAATATGACGAAGCAATAACTTATCTTACTGAGGCAAAAAATGCTTTGGAAGACCGCTACAGTCGATTTCTTCAACAATACATCATTTATGTGACTAGCTATAAGAGCGATCCTGCTGTATCAGAAACAGTTGCGTTAACTCAAGCAGTCAGCATTTTAATCGAACGAACACACTTGATCCCTGAGATGCTCTGGCTTCACTCCCAAATGGAAGCCACACAACTTTATTTACATATCAAAGGAAGAGAATATTCATCCGCAGTGATCATTTTAACTAAAAAACATGATCTACAACTCCATACGTTCACAGCTAATTTGCTTTTACAAAGTGCACATAAGTTCATGATACAAAATCTCCAAGACGAGGCGGAGGCCTATCTTAGGGAGGCTTTACAAGCTTTGAGAGAATGTATCGATATTGAGATTATTCGTAAATATCAGGCGTACATGTTGTCTGACAAAGAAAAACACACTTCACCGGAGAAAAAGATTGTGTGGATGGGAGCCGTAGACTCTTTAATCACAGACATTCAAGAAATAGGAAGTATGTCATGGCTTCATGAACATCTTCTCATCAATAAATTTTCCGTCTTGATACAAGAAAAAAGCTATCAACAAGCCAAAATAATCTTCGATTCACCCAACATTTCCGCCCAAAGTCGCCAATATCTTATGGATCGTATCGCTTTTTATCTGATCCATGAAGGTGAAATGCTTATTTCAATACAAGGGATCAAAGCTGCAAGTACCCAACTGCATCGATTAGCTGAAGATTTTGGCTTACTTGAGCATAATGTTTTAAGAAAATATTTCGAAGTCATAGGGAACTTTATAAGGCTTGTCCCTGAAGAAAAAAGTGTTCATTTTCTGATAAAAACGCTTAATTCAGTACAACGTCTAATAGAAGAATTAGAACTAATTCAAGTGTCTATTCCTCCTTCATTAAACGGTAAAATGATCCAATTGTGTCTATTGATTGGATCCATTGAACAGTCCAGCCCGCATCGAACTCAAAATGCAATTGAAGCTTATTTAAAAGCTAAGATTCTGCTTTTGAAAGAGGCAGAAACGAATCGAGGCGTGATGATCCAGATTGACCACATGATCGGTCTATTAAACACAACAATCACTTAAATCAACGGAGGAATGCACATGGCATCAAGAACCCCTTATTCATCTAGCCCCCAAAACGTGAAGTATAGTACTTCTTTTCAACCGGCTCCTCCATCAATAGAACAAACTGTTGCATTGTCTCGCAACTGGTCTATTCTCCCTACATTGCCGCCCCCTGTGATGCAATCTTCATTTGACATAAGGCCCCTTGACTTGTCTTCTAGATATTCGTCTCCTAATCCTTCAAATTTCCAGAACCCCGTATTTACGTTTCATAACACTCTCGCGCCTCCTTTGCAGTCTTTGTGTAGTACAGTAACTGTCCCCAATGCTTCGCCTTCTTTAGCTGGAAGAGTCATTCCCTTGAAGCACTTTTCTGCATCAACATATGATTTCCAATTTGCACTGCCTCAATTGCCAGTAAACTCAACGCCATTTACTATGGCTGGAGTCAAAACAGTGAACGAGCTATTCCGCGATACCATGATGAAATACGATTCTCCACATCGTCCCTTATTTTCCGTAGAGGATCGATTGTTGGCTTCAAATTCTTCTGTTTTTTTTAGGGATCATGAACAGCGAAGCTCTCCCTTCTTTCAACACAATTGGCCAGCTGCATTGTTTTCTCCTACAGATTCCGCATTTTACCCTTTAAAGCGACCTGGACAAACCATGGCTCATATTTGCATTGAAAGATATCACCATAGCTTCAGTGGACAAATCGAATTCTTCGATGGCGTCCAAACATCTTTAACAACTCCCGCACTCAAACTTGTTGCAGCATCGACTCCTCAATTATCTCAGATTTCATCGACAAAAATCTCTGTGATCAACAATCTTGTTAGCGTTTATCACACTATGCAAAGAGAGATGACTCGAATTGGTCTGGAGAGTTTAGATATGAATTTCGGAGAAAGAGTAGAAATGCTAGCTGTCGTAGAAGAAAACCAACGCATCTCTGCGATGGCGATCAATGACAGCATGAGACGCTATCTAGTTATTCCTCCAGAAAAACCTTTTGCAAGATATCGAAGACCCTCTTTGTTACAGAGTCCGCTATTCTTTCCCGCAGGAAGCAGTGACAGCCTAGAACCCTTTAAGCCCCAGAGAACTGCATTGATTGGGCGTGCTGATCAAAGCTCTATTGGTTATGTATGCGGAATTGGTAATAGCTACAAGACCACTTACGAAGGAGGCGCTTGCCTTTATGATACTTTGGGTCAGCAGTTTGCTGTTCAGCCTCACTGGGTTCATCAAGAAGGAGTACCACATGGTTTATCGACGGTTATATTAGAAAAAAAATATTCAGAGCATCCTAATATTCCCAGGGCTTTTTTATGCGACCCTTTATCTGATATAGGAGAAGTAGATGCTATATCTCTTTTTAGGTATGGTTCTCAGAAGGCAGGACACGTATGTTTTAACCGTTCAATAATACATGAGGCTACTGCATATCAGCGTGAAGTTTTGTTAGATAAAGCTAAAAAAATTCTAGAACAAAACAATCCAAAATTAAAGCAGTTATATGTTACGTTTAGCAATGGAGGCTATCCAATGAATGAAGCTTTGAAGCAATTGTCTCCAGAATATCGAAACACAGTGCTTGTCATCACAGTAGGCACAACGACCATTATCGACAAAGATCGTGCCTGTAAGGTGTATAACATCATTGGGACCAAGGATTTACCTTCAAAAATGTGCAACGGAGGAGAAAAAGGAATTCTTGCTGCCAAGGAAAAAGCGGAGATTGAAATGGTTCCACAAACGGAAGCTCAATTCGGTACAGGCGGGCATTATTTTTTACAGTCAGACTATCAAAAAAAAATCAGACAGATCATTAAAGAAGAAATAATGGGTGAATATGAAATTGAGTAAATTTGTTGTGTTGATTTTTTTTGTTCTTTGTATTTCCTGTGGAAAAAAAGATGCTTCGGAAATACTTGCCGAATATAGACTTATAAATAATTTTTCTAAAAAACTTAAGATAAAAACTGGTTTGGTTCTTTATTGCTATGGAATCAACAATTATTTGCCTAAGGACTATCAATTTAAAAATGGTGTTGCTAGTTTTGATGCCGATTATGCTCTTTTCAAAACACAAAAAGATAGTATTTCATTAGAAGAAGCCAGGTGTCTTCTTGTTTCGGTTGCAGAGGGTCTTTTGCAAGAAATTAATGCCAGTGCTGAAGTCCAGCCGCATTTAGATGTTTATCCATTTACTAGTGATTTGATTCGAGTTTGTATTTATTTTCAGGATGAAAATTGTATTGATTTAGGAACAGGGATATCAACAGTATTTTTTTCAAACGGGAAAATAAAATATGAACGCTATGAAATATATGAATACAGAAGTAAGTATCCCGCCATTGGAAGAGATTTTCTTGTCCATGAGGAGGCTTATTCAGAGGCACTCGATATTGTGAAAAAACAAGGATGTATGATTAATGTGTCTCTTTGATTTATCTGCTTAACCTCTATCCTATTTTTTTTGTTCAGTACAGAGCGTTTTTTTGCTCCAAGATGTCTTCTCTCTTTGGCCTGGAGGTGACATGTTAACTTTGGTCTTATAGGGTTTACTTATCGGGAATTATTTATTTTTAGATTGTAAAATTTATGCGATCTTTGCTACAAAAATAACAAAGGGAGGGGTGTTTTTTTCATCTTTCCAAGGAAAAGGTTCTGTCGCTTTTCCTAAGGGGTATAAAATTTCTATCAGAGAGAACCCTGCATTTTCAAAGAACATGCGGTAGTCGGTTTCCGTCCAATAAAAATCTGTAAATTCCATATTAGACTCTATTATGCCAATCTTGACCCTGTTCCCGCTTTTAAGATTTTTATTTTCTGGATAATCGGTCTTAAAAGGAAGCCAATTCTGAGAATAAAATTTTTCGCTTCCGGTCACTGCTATAAAAGTTCCATTAGGCTTCATGATTCGTTTGGCTTCACCCAAATATTTGGCAAATTCAATGGTAGATTTCATCTCTAAGAGAACGAAACTTGAAAAAACTAAATCAAAGCTTTGAGAAACTAGAGGGATGCAGTCATTCTCGATTGAATAGAATGGAACTAAAGGGCAGTGAATTTTAGCTTGTTTCAACATTTCATGGCTTTTATCTACTCCAGAAACTTGAAATCCGAGATTTAAGAGAAACTGCGAAGAAATACCCGTTCCTGCGCCATAATCTAAAGCTGTTTTACCAAGAACATGTTTTTCTATTAGATAAGGGATATCTCGATAAGCTAAATAACGATGAGGACTGGATAAGGTGTTGTTATGATATTTTTCAGCAACATCAGTTGACTTGTCTTTCTCAGAAAGATAATTGGAATTTTTTATATTTCTCGAATTACGCATTAAATTTTTCATAAGGGTCCATTATGTCATAGGATTCTGGATTTGTTATATTCATCCAATTTGATAAAAGGGAGAGTTGCAAGAAAAATCATTCCAGAAAACGAAAGAAGAATCA
>Ga0364919_10153_pt1 | contig 33013 bp, 17 predicted proteins | sample SorcelJu500001C7_2_FD_206953 | JGI IMG/M metagenome (GOLD analysis project Ga0364919, IMG submission 206953) | Enriched cells from Trout Bog Lake Hypolimnion, Wisconsin, USA - BchlTB.June20.5000.01.C7 | ecosystem: Environmental > Aquatic > Freshwater > Lake > Hypolimnion/Profundal zone | place... | reverse complement strand
GAGAGGATCTGAGCCGGGTCTTGCTGGCGATCGACGTGCTGAAAGAAGAAGATGTCGCTATCTGGATGCGCTTTAATCCGCCTGGTCCCGAAAAGTATCGCCATGCTGCGCCGGGCTGGGGCGGCGAAGGCTTTGTAGGAGACGAGTTCGTCGGCTTCGATCAGGACTTTGGCGGCGAGTTTGTCGTTGGGGCCGATGGGGTCAGGCGACGAAGGTACGCTGCCGACTACCAGGCTCCGCTGGTGGAATATGAAGCTTTCAGCGCCGACCAGGCCTGGATGCCGAATGTAGTGCTGATTGCGAAAAGCACGTATGTATGGCTCGAGCAGCTTTCAAAAAAGTATCAGCGGCATATCCATCATCTGGATCACATTCCGGACGAAGAGCTTGCGTTGCTTGCAAACCGTGGCATTACGGGGCTATGGCTGATTGGGCTATGGGAGCGAAGTATTGCTTCGAGGACGATCAAGCGATTGCGAGGTCATAGCGATGCCGTGGCGTCGGCGTACTCGCTGAAGGAATACAACATTGCGGAAGACCTGGGCGGTGCGTACGCCTATGAGAACCTTCGCGATCGCGCGGCTAGGTTCGGGCTCAGGCTGGCAAGCGACATGGTTCCCAACCATATGGGGATCGATTCGCCATGGGTCATCGAGCATCCAGATTGGTTTATCTCAAGACCGGAAAGCCCCTACCCTGTTTACAGCTTTAACGGGCCGGATATCTCGCCGGATAACCGGGTTGAGATCAAAATTGAAGATCATTATTACGATCAGACCGATGCAGCGGTTGTCTTTCGCCTGCGCCATCATCACGATGGTACGACGCGGTTTGTGTATCACGGCAACGATGGAACGTCCTTTGCTTGGAACGATACGGCGCAGTTGGACTACTCGAAGAGCCATGTCCGCGAACATGTGATTCAGGTCATACTGCATGTTGCGAGACAGTTTCCGATCATCCGCTTCGATGCGGCGATGGTGCTGGCCAAGCGGCATGTGCAGCGGCTTTGGTTTCCGCTGCCGGGGACGGGCGGATCGATTCCGTCGCGGGCCGAAAATGCAATTTCTCAGGAAGCTTTCGAAGCGCTCATGCCGCATGAGTTCTGGCGCGAAGTGGTGGATCGCGTGGCAGTCGAAGTTCCTGGAACCTTGCTGCTTGCAGAGGCATTCTGGCTGCTTGAGGGATACTTCGTTCGCACGCTGGGCATGCATCGGGTCTATAACAGCGCATTCATGAACATGCTGCGCGATGAAGAAAATGCTAAATACCGGTCTTATCTCAAGAAGACGATCGAATTCGATCCAGATATCCTCAAGCGCTATGTAAACTTCATGAGCAATCCAGATGAGCGCACGGCGATCGATCAGTTCGGCTGGGGCGACAAGTATTTTGGCGTATGCACGATGCTCTCTACGTTGCCGGGATTGCCTATGTTTGGGCATGGGCAGATCGAGGGATTCACTGAGCGCTATGGGATGGAATTCAAACGCGCAAAGATGGACGAGCATGAGAACGAAGGCCTGATCGCTCGCCATCAGCATGACATTGCGCCGCTGCTTAAAAACCGGCGCCTCTTCGCCGAAAGCACTCACTTTGTGCTGTACGACTTCTGGACTGATCATGGGACGGTCGATGAGAATGTGTTTGCTTATTCGAACCGGCTGGGTGATCAGCGCTCGCTGATCTTCTACAACAACCGTTATGGCAGCACACATGGCAGTATTCACCACTCAGTAGCCGCTATGGATAAAGGTAGCGGTGAGTTGCGGCAGACCTCACTGAGCGATGGGCTTGGAGTGCCATTCGAGCCTTCGCTGATTGTCGCCTATCGCGATATTGCCAGTGGTCTTGAGTATCTGCGCCGTGCGACAGATTTACATCATCACGGAATGGGTCTGGAGCTACGCGGCTATCAGGCTGTAGTCCTACTGCACTGGCGCGAATTGCGATCTTCCGCGGAGTACCCATGGGACGCGCTGTGCGATGCGCTTGGCGGCCGGGGCGTACATAACGTCGATGAGGCGCTGCTGAAATTGAAGTTTGGACCGGTACATGAAGCGCTGCGGCAGTTGATCAGTCCTGCTCATGTCCATCGCTTCGCGGAGATTGCGACTGAGCCGACGAAGAGAAGCATCAAGGCCGCGGTAGAAAAGACATCCACTACGACAAAGCCGCTAACGGAGAATGGACAGCCGAAGCGAGGGCTTGTTCCGGAGGCAGCGGGTGAGCTGGCAAGCAAGGAGACAAGCAGACTTGCAGCTGAAACCCCATTGGACACAGATCGTATCGATTCGCGACTGCACGCATTCCTTGAGATGAGCCAGCTGTGCTCCGACAGGATCATGGATAAGCTTCCGGGCGATCTGAGGGCGTCGATTGTGGATTGGGTCGCGCATCGCGGGGATGAGGCGCAGGAAGAGGCTAGCTATTTGGGAAGCCGGTATGGCCTTAAGAGTGATTGCGAGACGCTGGCCATGGCGGCGGTTCGCTTGCCGCACCTGGAGCGAAAGTTTTCGACAGTTTGGCCGCCGGCTGTGCGCTATACACTGCCCAGCCATGGTCCGGGAGCTCCTATGGAGCAGACGTGGGCTCCAGTACTGGCCTGGATTATCTTGCGTAGTCTTCCAACCGAGGGCATCCGTGCATCTTTGTTTGACACGCTACAGATGCGTTCGGTGCTGGCAGAGATGTTTTCTTCGATGGGAGTTGAGGGAGAACGAACATGGAGAATGGCGGCGCAGGTGCGACTGCTCCTGATGCTGGCGGACCAGCCTTCGCTTACCTTCGATGCGGATGAGTTCTGGCACGATGCGGATGTGCGCTGGCTTGCGGGAGTGAATGACTCCGCCGGCGTGACCTATATCCACAAAGAGCACTTCGAGGAACTGCTGTGCTGGGTGCAGTTGCCGGCGATTCTTGCTGCTGCCTTGACGGAGCAACGCAGTGCTCCTTCCCTACGCGAAATCGAGGCCGGAGTCGCCAAGGCTTGCGCTGCAGCGAAGGATGCTGGCTACAAGCTGCGAGAGTGCCTCAGTTTGCTGCACGGTGCTCAGGATAAACAGATTCGGCTCGCAGGCGCAGAGAGAAAGTTGTAGTGAATGGCGCGTGCAATGTTGATCAATTCTCAAGGAACGTTCACGGATGCAAGTCGGCAAGTTGGATCGGCTCTTTGACCACGAATAGATAAATAAGTGCGCCAAGAATGGCGACCATCCCGCAGACGGCCAACGTGATGTTGAAGGAATGCGTGCGGTCCAGAAGCCATCCAGTGAGAATGGGCGCAAAGGACGCAACGATGAAGCTGCCGAAGTTCTGAATCGTCGCAACGGAAGCGACGATTCTAGCTGGCGCTATGGATTGGACCAATCCCCAGCATGAGTTCCCTGCGAGGTAAGTGAAGAAGAGCGCCATGCCGATGCCCAAGGCGGCGCCGGTTGCGCTCTCTATATGAGGAACGAGAAAAGTGCTCATGGCGGAGCATGTCATTCCGGTCAACAGGATGGTTCTGTGGGTCTTGATTGGAGGAACTCCGCGGCGCACCAGATGATCCGCGAGGAGGCCGCTGAGCATCATGCCGATGGCTCCGCCAGAAAAGGGAATGATGGCGATCCATCCGGTCGCTGCGATGCTGACGTGATGCGCGGCTTCCAGATAGTTGGGCATCCACGACATGTAGAGCCAAACCGAATAGTTAACGCCTCCGAAGCCGAGCATCATGCCCCAAACCGTGCGAAGACGGAAGAGGCTCGCCCACTCTGAGAATGAGATGCCGATGGCCTTGTCTGCCTTGTTCGCCTCGTCCACTTTGTTGGCTGTAATTGAGGTTTTCAGATAGGCCTTCTCGGCTTCGTTGAAGTCGACATCTTTCCGATCGCGATAAAAGAGGAGCCAGGCGATGGAAAGCAACAAGCCGGGCACTCCGATGAGCATGAACATTCCGCGCCATCCAAAGGCAAGCATAGCGACCGTAAGGATCGGCGGAGCGATGGCCTGGCCCATCGTGGTGGAAGAATTCACGATGCCCATAGGAGTGGCGCGATCGCGGACATCGAACCAGTCGTGGACCGACTTGACGGCGGAGACAACGAAGGGAGATTCGCCTACAGCGAGGCCGACACGCGCGGCAAAGAAGGACCCGAAGCCACGCACCAAGCCAGTGGCGGCTTGCGTGGCAGACCACAGAAACATGCCTGCGCCAAGGACGATGCGCTCACCGATGCGATCGAGCAGAATACCCATGGGGAGCTGAGATATGGCGTAGGAGAGCGAGAAGACCGAGAGCAATACACCCATGCGCGTCGCCGACATGCCAAGATCGGCGCGGATGGTAGTGTTGGCGATGGCTAGGGAGCCTCGGTCGATGTAGTTGATGACACCAGCTGCCGACAGGATAAAGACCGCAAAAATCTGGATCCTGGCAATGCGGCGTGGCTTGTGAGGTCTCGAGTCAGAAGCCATCTTGAAAACGAACCGCCCATGGCCGTCTTTGACGATGCAACGGCGCAGGGCAAGTTTAGAGCATTTGCGGCGTAGATGAGAAATCTCAAGAACGAAGATGCGGATACGAGCGTTGCGGCGATTATTCTAAGCAGATAGTCTTTTGGTTATCTGTGCCTGGGAGGTCTTGGTTGATGCGTTTTCGTCGATGGACAATGGCTTTTTATCTTTGTGCGATTGTAATTACCGGTGTCAGAGGAATCGCGCCTGCAGTTGCGCAGACCGTTGCGCCGAGCGATTCAGGGAAGTACGATTCTCGACTGACGTTTGCTCCGCTCACATTGCCCGATCCCGTGAATCAATACCGCGCCGGCAACGGCGCACCTGGCCCTGCGTACTGGCAGAATGAGGCCGATTACGAAATGCACGCGGATCTCGATACGCAGGCCAAGGTGCTGCGCAATGACGAAGTGATTACTTATACGAACAACAGTCCCGATGTACTGCCGAGCTTGTGGATTCACATGGAGCAGAACATCTATCGCAAAGATGCGAGGGGACGCATTGTCAACGGGATGCGTCCACGAAAAAGGCAGACGCCAGATGATGAGGAAAATTCGAATGGGCGAACCAGCGATGGATTTGTGCTGGATTCCGTTGAGGTTGAGCAGGGAAAAGCGCGCGTCAAAGCTGATTATCTAATCGAGGACACGCGGATGCAGGTGCGTCTTGCACAGCCGATGGCTCCAAAGGGCAGCGTGATCAAACTGCACATCCGATACCACTACCAGATACCCGGCGTATGGGGTGGGCGCACTTCGTGGGGCATGTCGAAGCAAGGCGAAATCTACGATATGGCGCAGTGGTATCCGCGTATGTGCGTTTACGACGACTTGCGCGGTTGGGACACGCTGCCCTATATCGGAAGCGAGTTTTATCTTGAATACGGTCACTTCGACTATTACCTGACTGTGCCGAGCGAGATGATTGTGGCTGGTTCAGGCGAGCTGATGAACGCGAAGGATGTCTTGACGAAGACTGAGTTTGAGCGGTTTGAGGAAGCCCGCAAGAGCGACAAGACGGTGATCATTCGCGGCGTCGACGAGGTAAAGGATCCTACGAGCCGGCCCAAGGTTGGGGGCACGCTGACCTGGCACTTTCATATGGATCACACGCGCGATGTGTCTTGGAGCGCGAGCCCGGTTTTTGTGTGGGACGCAGCAAAAATCAATCTTCCGGATGGCAAGACAAGCCTTGCGGAAAGCGTGTATCCGCCGGAGATCACGGGCGAAGAGGCTTGGTCGCGCTCGACGGAATATGTGAAGGACACGGTCGAACGATTCTCGAAACAGTGGTATCCGTATCCGTGGCCGGCGGCGATCAATGTGGCTGGGTTCTCGACCGGGATGGAGTATCCAGGGATTGTCTTTGACGGAATTGAAGATAAGGGCAAGACGCTCTTCTGGATCACCGCGCATGAGATTGGGCACGACTGGTTCCCCATGATTGTGGGATCGAATGAGCGGCGCAATGCGTTTATGGATGAAGGATTCAACACCTTCATCGATATCGGAGAATCGGCGGAGTTTCAAGGCGGTGTTTACGGTCCGAAGCGTGACTCGGAATACTCCGCCGGAGGCGAGCCCGCCGATACGATCCTCAAGGTGCTCGACAACTCTGAGGTTCCTAACATTCTCATGCCTGCGGATGCTTATCCATGGGCGCTTGGGCATCCGGTGAGTTACTTCAAGGGCGCGTATGGGATGGTTTTGCTGCGCGAACAGATTTTGGGTAAAGAGCGCTTCGATTGGGCATTTCGCAAGTACATTCGCGACTGGGCTTACAAGCACCCTTCGCCATCGGATTTCTTTCGCGAGATGAGCAGCGAGGGCGGCGAAGATCTTGGCTGGTTCTGGCGCGGATGGTACATGAACAACTGGCGCTTTGACCTGGCAGTTACGGCTATTGAGGATAAGACGGTAACGATCGCGAACAAGGGTCAACTGGTGCTGCCATCGACGGTTGAAGTCGTATACGCGGATGGAACGAAGACGAGATTTCGTTTGCCGGTGGAGAGTTGGGAATCGAAAGGCGAGCTGACGTGGGTGGGGGATAAGCCTGTGGCTTCTGTCACAGTGGACCCAGATCACGTGTTGCCCGACGATCATCGCGACGATAACACGATGCATGCCAAGTAGGGTTGATTCGGTTAAGCCTCCACGGATTGTGCAAGCGATGCTGCTAGGGTCTTCACACCGCGCAGGTCCATCTTGCCCGTGCCGAGCAGTGGGAGCGCATCGACATGGAAGAAGAGATTCGCTTTCGGCTTCCACAGTGCGGGAAGATCGCATTGTGGAAGTTTCTCCAACACTGGCGCCAGTTTTTCCGCGGAGAGTGTAGAGAGAACGGCGATTCGCTCGCCTTTCTTCTCATCGGGCAGAGAGGTTACGGCAAAGACCTGTTCTGTTACGTCGGCGAGTTCGTGGAGCTTCTCTTCGATCTTGATGTGAGGGACCATCTCGCCGCCGATCTTGCTGAAGCGTGAAAGGCGGTCGGTGATGGTGAGGAAGCCGTCTTCTTCCATCTGTGCGATGTCGCCGGTTGTATACCATCCCTCGTGGAGAACCTCGGCGGTCTTTTCTGGCTTGCCCAGATAGCCCTTCATGACATTGGGACCTTTCACCAACAGCATTCCAGAGGTGCCGGGCGCGACTGGCGCTCCCGTATCGATGTCGACGATTTTGACAGATACGCCGGGGAGTGGATGGCCAATCTTGCCGCGTCTTGCGGCGACCTGCCGATAGCCTGGTGCGCGGAAATCTCGGCCGTTCACGGTGACTACGGGAGAGCATTCGGTGCAGCCATAGCCCTCGAGTGGGCGAATGCCAAAGGTGTCTTCGAAGGCTAATGCAACGCGTTCGGGCAGCTTCTCTACGCCCACGAGGACATATTGCAGGCTGCCGAAACTCTCTGGAGAGCAGCGGCGCATATAGGCTTGCAAAAAAGTCGGCGTGGCGATGAGGAAGGTGACTTTATACTTCTCCACCAGTTCGCCGATTACTTGCGCATCGAGCGGATTGGGATGATAGACGACGCCTACGCCGTTGGCTGCGGGCAGCCATAGCGCGGCCATGAACCCAAAGGAGTGGAAGAAGGGCAGAATACCGAGGATTTTGTCATGACCGTCGAGCATGAAGACCTGCGAGACCTGCTGGATATTGGAGAGGATGTTGAAGTGAGTGAGCATAACGCCTTTGGGATCGCCGGTGCTTCCACTGGAGAAGATGACGGTCGCGAGTTGATCTACTGCAGAGGCATTGTTGGTTTCGGTGTTTTGGGTTGGATGTCTGGCGACTTTGCTTGTATACACGCCCAATGCTCTCCTTAGGAGCGCTGAAGGTGTGAGCCACGCGAGCGCGAGTGAGGACAGCTTTTCGCTCAATCGGGGCGCACTTAATGCGTCTTCGAGGAATAGCGTGCGGCCGGGGATTGCGAGATTTGGAAAGCGTTCGACGAATGCTTTGGAAGTGATGACTACGTCTACGCTGCACTGCGCGGCGCAAGAGGCAATGACTTCGCTGGATGAGGTGTAGTTGAGGTTTACCGGTATGCGGCCAAGCAGCATGAGTGCGTAGTTGGTGAGCGCAGCGCCTACCGATGGCGGCAGGAGCATTCCGACCATCTGCTGCTCGCCAATCTGACTGCGCAGTCTGCGCGCAATGAACATGGTCTTGGTGAGGGCGGAGCCGAAGGTGACCTTCGGATATTTGCCATCGGCCATCATGAAGCGGATAGGATGACGCCGGGCCGTCCGAACAAAGGTGCGATCGAGGGTTTTCATGCCTCGCTTGCGGCGCTCAAAGGCTACGGCTTGGAGCTCCTGAACGGCGCTGCGCACCTCAATCGCATTGGATGTCGGCGGCATGGGTGTGCCGAAGCTGACGGTGACTGGATACGGAATCCTGCGCGGCATCTTCCAGAGGAAGCGGCCGCGCTCAAAGCTGAAGATGCTACCCCATACGCCGTCAAGATTGACTGGGATGATGGGGACATCGACGCCTTTCATGATGCGCTCGAGGCCGCGCCGGAATGGAAGCAACTGGCCAGTGCGGGTGATCTGGCCTTCGGCGAAGATGCAGACGATTTCGCCGTTGCGCAAGGCTTCGCTGGCGACGTGCAGGGAGCGGATCATGTCGCGTGGGCGCAATTCACTCGAGATTGGAATAGCCTTCATCATCTTTGCGAAGGGCTTGACCATCTTCATGTCGTAGATACCCTGATACATGATGAAGCGGATGGGCCTGTCGGTCGAGGCGACGAGCAATGCGACATCGACGAAGGACATGTGGTTGCAGACAAGCAGGGCGCCGGTCTTCTCGGGAAAGTTATTGTGGCCGAGAACTTTGACGCGATAAATGGTGTGAGTGACGAAGAAGAGAACCAGGCGACCGAACCACTCCGGCAGCAGGATCAATACATAGATGGTGGCCGCAGCGGTAATGAACGACGCCGCGAGGATGACGCCGCGAGGATCGAGGTGAATAAAGGTTGTGAAGACGTAGTAGACGCCAGCGGAGATCGCGATACCTACGAATGAGAGCAGGTTGGACGCGGCGATGATTCCGCCCTTGTCCTTTTCCGCAGGACGGTGCTGGATGAGTGCATTGACGGGGACCGCGAAGAAGCCGGCCCAGAAGCCGAGCATACCGAGCAGCAGTGCGGTGCCCATGAGGCCATGTTGCATGCCTCCCAGGAGCAGCCCGGTCACGGTCATCCCTATAGATCCGAGCGGGATGAGCCCGTATTCGATCTTGTTGTTGCTTAGCAGGCCGGCGACCATGCTGCCGATGCCTATGCCGACGGCGAGTGTGGCATTCAGGTACCCAGTCTTGGTTTCGCCGACATGAAGAACATCGGGCCCGTAGACGACGATGGTTGAAAAGAGCAACGAGCCGAGGAACCAGAAGTAGGTATTACCGGCGACGGCGAGGAACAACGGCCGGTCCTGACGCATCAGCTGAATTTGCTTCCACAGGTCGCTGAGGATATTGAATTGAAACTTCTTCTCCGGCACTGCGGCGGGAACCTTGTCGATGCCGAGGCTGGCGAGCAAGCCTATTAGAGATAGCGATAAGAGAGCGTAACCGGCGTAGATTTCATGGCCGTGAAATCTTTCCGCCATCGCAGCGCCGGTAACCGTCCCTGCGATGATCGCTAAAAATGTGCCCAATTCGATGACGCCGTTGCCCCACGATAGACGTTTGGCAGGAAGCAACTCAGGCAGCAGGCCGTACTTAGATGGGCCGAAGAGCGCGGCTTGCGTGGCGACCAATGTGAGCGCAACCAGCGAAAGGATCAGCGTATGCGTCGCGAGACCAACTGTGGCGACAGCCATCGAGCCGATCTCCATAACTTTGGTCCAGATGGTGATCTGGCGTTTCGTATAGCGAACGGCCAGCCAGCCTCCGGGCATGCTGAAGAGGATGAAGGGTATGGAGAAGACAAAGGTGACGATGGAGACGAAGGTCTCGCGTTCGCTTTTGGCCATCCCCATGCCAACAATAATCGAAAGCAGTAAGTTGCGGAGAATGTTATCGCTGTAGGCGCCCTGAAATTGTGTGGCGATAAGAGACCAGAAGCCAAGCGTGCTCCGCGGCGATTCAGTACAGGCCGCTGAGAGCGCTGCTGTAATCGGAAAATTGTTGGTCGTCGTGTCCATAGCTCAATTCCCTCCTGGGGAAATGTGGATAAGGCGAGCATAGCGACGATCAAGATGGCGAAATGACAGCTAAGGACAGTTTCTAAAGTGTCACAACAGAGCGGGGGGGATTGGAATAGCGACTGAGTTCGGTGCGAGCCGCGTCGGCCAGAAACGGATAGACGATGATGTGGGGACGGGCGGGAAGATTTGGGATAGTTGCGGTATATGCGTCGCACAGGATCGCTGTCACATCATTGAGGCCGCGGTTCCAGCGGGGTTGACGGGCATCGCGAAAGACCAGCGTGTCCGGCTCCAAGCCAGCAGCAATTAAAACGGTGCGAGCCATGGTCAGAAATTCCGGCCAGTGAGATACAACACCTATGAGGTGTCCTGATGGGACGGGTAACCATGGTGTGAGCCACGCATTGGCAGAACGGATGGGGAGGGTGATGAGCTCGATTCCCGAGGGTAGAAGAGCGCGAATCACTTTGGTCTTGCTGGGCCGGCATAAGGGAATGGCTCCGGCGAGCGTTTCTTGCGAAGCGCAATTTTCCAGCGATATACCTTTGACTGGAAAGGTCGTCGCCTGCTGAATTTCAGTGAGCAGGATCTGGCGTAGCTCTCGATCGGGATCAATTAGAAGCAGGTGGTCCGGAGGTGGTGCGGCAAGCCATTGGGCTACACGCCCACGCACCGCGGCTGCGGGCATGTTGAGCTCGCGGACAGCCCGGAAGAATGCGGCAATGTGATGATCGAGAATCTGCTCTGGCGTAGAGGGTGGGTCGGCGTTAGCGCGGACGTAGACGCCGCTGCCATGGCGGCCTTCGGTCCAGCCCTCTTTTTCGAGTTGACGATAGCCCGCGCTGATGGTGTTGGGATGGAGGCCAAAGCGGCGAGCAAGTTCGCGCGTGCTGGGGAGCCTATCGTCGGGGCGAAGATCTCCACTGAGGATGGCGAGGACAACCTGGGTTACAAGCTGGCGATAGATGGGGACTTCGCTGCTGGGGGCGAACCAAAGTTTCACGCGGACCCTCTGCGCTATTGTGACACTGTGCGCCTATCCAGTCTCTATTTTGAATTGTCTGAGTGCCGTGGATAGGTGAAATCAAGATAGGTGAAATCCCACCACTTAGGCTGGCATTTCGCCGCGGATAATTCTCTGCTCGATCTCATCGATGATTGGCAGAATATGCGCAACGGTTGGAGCCGTGTAATGAGCATCTGCCTTTCGCAATTCTTTATCAGCCTCGGTCAGCAGCCTGGCCTGCTCGCTCTTGTCGAGTTGCGCCCATTCTGTTTCTGTCAGTCCCACTGCGTTTCCACTGCGGGTGAGGCCGATGGTCCACATGCCGGCATTGCGCCCTTCGAGAATGTCGGATTCGGTGTCACCGATCTTCACACAGGCGGAGAGCGGATAGATGCGAAGATTGATAGCGAGACGAAAGCACATCCATGGATACGGACGGCCTGCGCCTACGTCCTCTGGCGAGAGGGATGCGTCGGTACGGTAGCCTTGTTGCGCGGCAAGAGTCTGCAATTGATCAAGCATGGGGCGTGTGTAGCCAGTCGTGCCAGCGATCTTGATCCCGCGCGCACGCAAGGCCTCGGCCGTTTCTGCTGCCCCGGAGATGACTTCCGCATAGCCTGCCAACAGTTCCATCATCTGTGGCTCAAATTTTTGATACAGCTGATCCACATCGTTCTCAGTGGGTGCCGCTGTATGGGCGGAGAGCCATTGCGCTATGATCTCCGGCTCTTCGAGAAGCTTACGAATGTGATCTTTCTTGGCCAGGCCCATGTATTTCCGCACGAGAGGCCGAGAAACGAACACGCCGAATTTAGCAAAGATATCTTCGAGCGCCTTCACTGGGGCGACACTACCGTGATCGACGACCGTGCCGGCCCAATCGAGGAAGACTGCCGGGATTACGGAGTTAGGCATGGGCAATCTCCAGTGCGGCCATGGATTGTTCCGCTACGCCGAAGGACAGTGTCATGCCCGAGCCACCGGGTGAAGCGACAATGCGCACGCCCTCTTGAGGCGTCATCACAACCAGCGGTTTTTCTGGGTGCTTTGCATATACGCCATACCAGCGCTCGGCGATGGTCAGGTCTGGGGCGCGAAGAAAGCCGCGAGTGTAATTCAAGATCACGTCGTCGATTTCCTGCCTGTTGAAGATGTCGACTTGGAGCCCATATTCATGCGAGTCGCCGAGGGTAAGCGCGCCATCGGCGGTTTGCGAGACCAACGCATGGATACCCCAACGGTCAAATTCTGGAGTCTCTTCGGCGATGCGGCGGCTCAATGCGGGGAGCGTGTTGCAAAGCTGAAAGGCGGGATAGAAACGCATGGTGAGACCAGCAGCCAGCGAGGGCCCAAGTTGCCAATTGCCTGGCTGGGCAGCGGTTCGCATCATCTGCAGCTTGCAGCGGGTGAGGCCGCTTGCCGCGAAATGTTCTGGATAGAGGGTTTGAAAATCGTCGCCGCTACAAACAAGGATGGCGTCTGCTCGAAAGCTCCCTGCGGTTGTTTCAATTGTGGGCGCGTCGATGCCGGTAACGAGCGTTGAGAAGAAAAACCGTACACCGAACTTTTGTTCGAGGAAGACGGGAAGTTGCTGAATGATCTGTCGCGGGTCAATGGTAAATTCGGTGCTGCTCCAGAGTCCGCCGATGAGCGCATCCGGCTGCACGGCTTGCGATTTTTCTTGGACCTGCGCGCCGGTCAGCCACGAACATTCATATCCCAGGCCGGGTCCGCGTTCGGCAAACTCACGGGCGACGTCTGCTTCATCTTCGCGATAGGCAAGGTGAAGCGATCCAGTGTTGCGATACGGTAGCCTCGCTTGATTCAAGATTTCCAGCCATAGCGCGCGACTGCGGAGGGAAATATCCAGCATCTCTCCGGCAGGTTGGCCAATCGGCCAAATCATGCCAAAATTGCGAACCGAAGCGCCGGATGCCCGGTGGCTCTTCTCGAAAACAACTACAGATTTCCCTGCCTTAGCTGCGAGAAAGGCATGGGCTAGCCCCAGAATTCCAGCGCCCACGATTGCAAGGTCTGCGGTTTGTTCAGCCAAGTAAACTCCTTTGCCATTCTTCTCCATTGCAAGGATAGAACACGCGTATTGCTGGGTACATCTCTTCACTTGGTTGGCGGGGTTGCTATGTACCCATGCGCTCATGCGCAATAGCCAACTGTCACCGCAACGTGCAAGACTTAAGGCACGCAGTTAGTGCGTGCGCTTATTCGATAAGCAGTCTCTGCTCTTTCAGACAGTTCTGGAGAAGATGAAATTGAAATCAAATAAACTTTCGATCTTGTTGATTCTCTTTGCCGTCATTACGGCAGTCGCGCAAGCGATTCAAGCATCGGCTGAGACCGAGATCACACGCGCCGCTCTTTCCAACGGCATGCGCGTGGTGATTATCCGCAATACGCTGGCGCCGGTTGTCACTGTCGAGGCAAACTTCCTGGTCGGCGGCGACGAGACCCCTGCTGGTTTTCCTGGCATGGCGCACGCGCAAGAACACATGGCTTTTCGCGGATGCAATGGCATGAGCGCGGATCAGACGGCAGCAATCTATGCCCAGCTCGGCGGGGAAAACAATGCCGACACAGAGCAGAACATTACGCAGTACTATGCGACCGTGCCTGCGGCCGATTTGGATATTGCGCTGCAGGCGCAAGCTACCTGCCTGCGCGGCATCGACGATTCCGATCAGGAGTGGTCGCAAGAACGAGGGGCGATCGAACAAGAAGTGGCGCGCGATCTCTCCAATCCAACATATAAGTTCATCAACCGTCTTAATCAGGATATGTTTGCCGGCACGCCTTATGCGCATGATCCGTTGGGTACTAAGGATTCTTTCGATGCAACAACGGGGCAGATGCTCAAGGACTTCTACAAGCAGTGGTACACGCCGGGCAACGCCATTCTTATTGTCGTTGGCGACATCGATCCAGACGCGACCCTGACCAAGATTAAGCAGTTATATGGCGATATACCGAGCCATCCGCTGCCAGCCAGGCCAATCGTCGATTTGAAACCTGTAAAAGCTGAGACGTTTACACTCGATAGCAACCTGCCCTACGTTCTTGCCTTCACGGCATATCGCTTCCCAGGCTCCAGCTCGCCGGACTACGCCGCTGCACAAATTCTTGCAGATGTGCTCGCCAGCCAACGCGCCGACCTCTACGCCATGGTGCCCGCAGGCAAGGCGCTTGGCGCTGAGTTTGGACTGGCCGAAACCTATCCCAAGGCCAGCGTTGCCTTTGGACTTGTAGCAGTGCCTGCGAACACGGACATTACGAGCGCCGCGCAAGAGATGAAAAGGATTCTCGCCACCTATGCCGAAAAGGGCGTGCCAGAAGATCTTGTGGCCGCGGCCAAGCGCAGCGAAATTGCCGCAGCCGAGTTTCAACGCAACTCCATTCCTGGATTGGCGAATGTATGGTCCGATGCGCTTGCAGCCGAGGGCCGCAATTCTCCAGATGAAGACTTAGATGCAATCAAGAAAGTGACGCTTGCCGATGTGAATCGAGTGGCGAAGCAATACCTGGTGGATGCAAATTCAATTTCTGCAACGCTGAAGCCAGTGCCGAATGGAGAGTCGGTTGCGGAGAAGGGATTTGGCGGTGGAGAGAAAGTGACCAACCCGCCGACCAAGCCGGTGCAACTGCCGGAGTGGGCGGCTAAGTCTCTGGCTGAACTCAAAGTACCTTCCGATTACATCAAAGCAACGGACGAAACTTTGCCCAACGGCATCCGGCTTATTGTGAAGACCGATCGGACAAGTCCTACAATTTCCGTAGTTGGCTCGATCAGACATAACTCCGATTTGCAAACACCCACGGGACAGGAAGGCGTTTCCGATCTTTTGGATGGCCTGTTTTCGTATGGAACGCAGACGCTCGACCGGCTGGCTTTTCAGAAGGCGTTGGACGACATTGCCGCGAATGAAAACGCTGGTTATGGCTTCTCTCTCAGCGTGTTGAAAGAGAATTTTTCGCGGGGGATTCAACTCCTTGCAGACAATGAGCTGCATCCTGCATTGCCTGCTGAAGCCTTTGCCGTTGTCCAGAAACAGTCTGAGGAATTTGTAGCCGGCAATCTGCAGAGTCCTGGATATCGCACGTCGCGCGCGCTCGATCTTGCTCTGCTTCCTGCGAATGATCCCGAACTACGGGAGGTGACGCCGGCGACGCTGAACAAAGTTACTCTGGAGGAAGTGAAGCAGTTTCACGCGACTACTTTCCGTCCTGACCTAACCACGATTGTGGTCATTGGCGATGTCTCCGCGGAGGAAGCGAAGAGCGTAATCGAGAAGTGGTTTGGAGATTGGAGAGCAACCGGTCCAAAGCCCGAGGTTACTCTGCCAGCGGTGCCCGCCAACAAGCCCTCCACTGTGACAGTGCCCGACCAGGAGCAGGTGCAGGACTCGGTGACGCTTGCGGAAGAGCTCAATCTCAATCGATTCGACCCAGACTACTATCCGATGCAGCTGGGCAATCATGTGCTTGGTGGAGGGTTCTACGCGACTCGGCTCTATCACGATCTGCGCCAGACGACAGGGTATGTGTACACGGTGGATGTGAGCCTGGATGCGTCGAAAACTCGGGCTACTTACTCCGTGAGCTACGGCTGCAATCCTGAGAATGTGTCCAAGGCTCGAACGCTGATCCAGCGCGATCTGGACCAGATGCGCACCGAAGCTGTTTCCGCTGACGAATTGCATCAGGCCAAGGCACTGCTCCTGCGGCAGATTCCGCTGAGTGAATCGAGTGAGGACGCGGTAGCGGGTGGCTTGCTTCACCGCGCTGAGATTGGGCTTCCTCTAGACGAGCCGATACGCGCAGCGAAGCGATACTTTGATCTGAGCGCCGATGAAGTGAAGGCCGCGTTCTCGCGGCAGTTGCGTACCGGCGATCTGGTTCAGGTGGTGCGTGGCCCTGCGCCCAAATAATGGGACCCGCTCTCGATGCAGATCTTTTGTCGGCTAAGGGCGATATGCATCGAGAGCTTTGCTGAGTCGACTCAGAGCATCGGCGGTCATGATAGGATCGCCGCCGATGCCAATGCGGAAGCGATCGGGCATTTCGAAGAAGTGTCCTGGGACCACGCTGGTCTGATAGCTGGCGCGTAGAAACTCGCAGAATTGATCGACGGAACCATGCTTCAAGCGAGGAAAAACAACCGTTCCCCACGCGGGTCGAAAAAGTTCCAGATCGGTTCTGCTATCGAGAAACGTATCCAGAGCGGCTCGATTGGAACGAAGGATTTCCTGTCCGCGAGCTACGATCTGCGCCAGGTGGTCGAGCGCAATCACACTCAGTAGCTCACCGGGATGCACGGGCGTTGCGTTGAAGAGATCGTTCAGCCGCGAGATACGTTTCGCTAACTTGGGCTCCGCAAGTATCCAGCCACATCGGATGCCGCTCAGGCCATAGGCTTTGGTAAGGCTGTTGGTGACAATGAATTGGTTGCCAAGGCGAGCGCAAGTGCGAGCCGGCGAAGTGAATTCGGACTCGGGCACCATGTCGAGGTAGACCTCATCGACGAGTACCCGCGCACCGATCTGAGCTGCTAATTCGCCAATCTCGATCAGGACTTTCTCGTTGAGAAAAGCTCCACTCGGATTGTGCAGATTGGTCAAGACGATGAGCCGCGTCTTGGCAGTCAGATTCGAACGAAGCTCTTCCAGATCGACCTGAAATCCATTGTCTGCGCGACGATCGAAACGCTGAACCTTCGCTCCCAAGTAGGACGCAACCTCAAGCAGAAGTCCATACGCCGGACGCTCGACCAGTACTTCATCTCCCGGCTCAAGGACCGCCGCCATGGCCAGATGGTTGGCCATTGAGGTGCCGTTCGTGGTGACGATGCAGTCCGCCGTGACACCGTATCGATGAGCAAGCCTCTCCAGCAACGGCACATAGCCATAGCTGTCCGGCCCATTGATCTCCAGATCGGCGATGGAAACAGGCAGAGCGGACAGGGGATAACCCATGATTCCGCTGGTTGCCAGGTTGTATTTCGCAGAAGAGTAAAGCTTGGCCCATTCAAGATATTCCGATGCCATGGCGCGTTTTTTTGAGCTCATTTCGATGCTTTCCGCCTTCGGTTCCAGAAGGCATAGACGGGCAGTCCCAATAGTAGAATAAGGACTCCAATCAGGCTGTTCTCTGGATAGGTATATAGGGTGTTCGCGACGACAGTCCAACATGCCGCGATGAAGAGGATTGTCGTGAATGGGTGGCCGGGCACGCGGAAGCCCGACTTGCTTTCGGAAGCTAAGAGTTGCTGGCTAGCTTGCAGCTGAGCGATGCGTTCGCGATGCCGCAAAACGAAGAGACAACTGGCGCTCAGGCCGATGAAGAAGAAGTCAATAGGAATCACGAAGTTCAGGATCTGCTCATACTTCCCTGTGAATGCAACCAGGACAGTCCATATACTCTGCAGTAGGATGGCAACCACAGGCGCCTGCGTGGTGCGGGAGACATAGGCTACGCCGCGAAAGAAAAGGCCGTCTTCCGCCATTGCAAAGTAGACGCGCGGAGCGGTGAGGATCGCCTGGCTGAGAAAGCCCACCGTAGAAACTGCGATGCCCAATGCGATGAGTCTTGCTCCGCGATCGCCCAGAACAATGCGCATGACGGCGCTGGCGGGGACGCTGGTCTGAGCGAGAGCGGAGACGCCAAGCACGCGAATGCAGACGACGTTCACCAGCAAATATAGAGTGATGACGCCCGCGACGCCGATCACCAGCGCTCGTCCCAGATTCTTGCGCGGCTCTTTGATTTCGCTGGCAATGAAATTCGTTGTTTGCCATCCGCCAAAGGAAAAGAGCACTGGCACCATTGCTGCGCCGAGCGCTGCGGCAAGGCCGAGCGATGGCGGGCGATCGAGGATTGGGTGAAGCAGAGAGTGCGGCTGCTTGACAAGGAACAGGCCCGCGCTGACGAGACATGCGATGGCCGCGATCTTGAGCAGCATCAGTACGCTCTGCACGCGGCTGCCAAGTTTGACGCCAAGGCAGTTGATTGCAGTTAGAAGTCCGAGAGTAAGCACCACGATCCAACGTTCGGAAAGAGGTGCACCTGTGAGTTCGAGGAAATAGCGAGCGAAGGTTACTGTGACCGCAGCCATTCCGCCGGTTTGAATGACGAGCAACAAAACCCATCCGTAGAGAAAGCCGACTGCGGGATGATAGGCCTTGCTGAGATAAACGTATTGGCCGCCAACCTCGGGCATACGGTCGCCCAACTCTGCGTAAACAAACGCGCCAAGGATTGCGATCAAGCCACCCGCAACCCACACCGACAACATGAGCACCGGCGAGTGAACGCGTTGCGCGACGACGTAGGGATTGATGAAGATGCCGGCGCCCACCATGCCGCCCATGACGATCATGGTGGCGTCGAAGAGCCCGATTTTGCCAGCGAGCTTTGGCCGTGCACCACTATCCATGTTTGAGAGCCCTGTCTCCAATCAGAACGGTATGCGCGGCACGGCGATCGCACTTCTACTCTAAATCACGGCAAGACAGAGATTGCTTGCTGTCTCTCGGTTAGGAAAGCTTGGAGCGAATTTGGCGAAGCACCTGCTGCGCTTCGAGGTCCAGTTGCTTTGCGACCAGAGAAGAACCGTTGGCGAGCAGCTTCGCTGCCAATTCTGCATGGGGAAGCGCGTCCCGATCGCGATGCTCGCCCTGGAGCGCGCGAGCCCACACCAGCTGCGCTGTTCCGAGACGGCGATCGGTGGACGAGACCTTCCCGTCCTGCACTTGAAAGAGCTCCTTCGCTGACTTCTCGGCTTCTTGAAAGTGACCGGTCTCAATCTGTGCGCGCGCGAGGAAGTACAGCGGCTCCGCGAGATCAGGACTGAAGCCTGCAAGTTTTCGCCACGCCGGCATCGCCTGCTCCAGCATCGGCAAAGCCTGCTGCGCACGGCCAAGCTTGATGAGCGCACCGGCCATCCTATCCTGCTGCTCCAGCGTTCCGCGGCTATCCGGACCTGAACATGCTTTCTCACCCTCGTAGGCGTGCTGGTACATAGGAAGACTACCCTGAACATCGCCGCGGCTTTCCTTGAGAAACGCCAATTCTCCGTAGACTGCGGACTGATCGCACTGCGCCTGTGGATCCTGCGCGTAGATCTGCAGTGCCTGCTGGTATATGGGCTCGGCTTCGTCAAAGCGCTCGCGTTGTATCAAGTCCCAGCCAAGACTGTACAACACGTCTGCGGTCTCTCGCGGAGGCAGAATACTGTGCTCGCGGCTTTCCTTGGCCGCGTTCTCAAGCAGATGAAGATTTTCGTCGCTGCGAAAGCCCAGCCGGTCTCTGTTGGTTGCGTAGAAGACCTCGCTCCACACGCGGACCGAGGGAGCGATGCCTGGCTTGCGCGATAGTTCCAAAGCATGGGTTGTAAGTGCAAGTCCAAGGTCGCTCTGACCTAGCAAGTAAGCCGTATCTCCTGCTGTGGCTTCCGACTCCGCTTCCGTATCGTAATCCCCCGCTGCTTTCGCGCTGGCTATCACCTGGGCAAAAACTTTCTGCGCATTTTCGAGATCGTTGTTCTCATACATGGACTCGGCCAGGCTCATCTGCGCCTTACGCAGATCGGCTGGATCCTTGATGTAATCCGGTAACAGCTTGACTCCGAGCTCGAGAAAGTCTGAAACCGTAAATGTAGGCTTGCCTGTGTAGTTCGAGTTAGCAAGGTAGAGCAGCCGGTATAGAAAGGTTTGCATGCGCAACGCACGTTGGCCCTGGAGCACGGCTTGCTCCTGCCTCCACTCCGCATAGCCGAGCGTTGCGATCAATGCCAGGAGAGCGATGAACGCTGCAATCATCGCCTTGCGCTTGCGGCGAATAAACTTGCCTATTAGATAAACGCTGGTCTGGGGACGAGCCAGGACAGGCCAGCCGTTCAAGTAACGCTGGATGTCTTCCGCTAAGGAATCCAAAGAGGCATATCGATCGGATGGGCGCGGCCTCAGGCACTTCGCGACGATAGTAGCAAGATCTCCGCTCAAGAGTTGACGCAGGCGAATCTCTGAAAGACCTCGCCGCTCCGCTGCTTCAGCGGTTACCGCGCTGGTGAGACGCTCCGGTTCCCGCTCCAAGATTGCCCGCTCCATCATGGCGGCCACCGATGCTTTTCCTCCAGGCCTGCGACCGGCGAGCAATTCAAAGAGGATTACGCCAAGTGAATAAACATCACATGCTGTCGTCAGGGGATCGTTGCGCAATTGCTCTGGGCTTGCGTACGCGGGGGTTGCCATGACGGTGCTCGTTAGTAAGCTATCCGTCTCCATGAGCTTGGAGGTGCCGAAATCGAGCAGCTTTACCGTGCCGTCGGAGGTCACCAGGATATTGGATGGTTTCAGATCCAGATGAACGACAAGATTGCGATGCGCGTGGCCCACGGCGTCGCACACATGAATGAACATCCGTAGCCGCTCTTCAATGGTCAGGTTTCTCGCGTCGCAATAGGCGTCGAAATGCACGCCCTCGACGTACTCCATCACCAGGTAAGGCTGACCGGTATCGGTAAAGCCGGCATCGAGCATGCGCGTGATGTTGGGATGATCAAGAGAAGCAAGAATCTTCTCTTCGCGATGGAATCGATCGACGAAAGCGGAGCCCGCAGCATGAGGCGCCAGCACCTTCATTGCGGAGCGCAGCATAGTGCTGCCTACGGCGCGCTCAACGAGGTAGACCGAGCCAATCCCTCCTGAGCCAAGAAGTCGAATGAGCGAATAGGGGCCTATCTTTCCGGTAAGTATCGCAGGCAATGGCTCAGGATCGTCTTCTATCTCCACGTTACCGGCGGCAAGGATTGCCAGTGCGCGCTGACGCAATTCGACATCCTGGCTGGCCTCAGCGAGCACCCGCTCGCGGTCCGTCTCCGGCGTGACCGCGGCCAGGTGAAACAGCCGTTGAAGCTGCTCCCAGTTGTCGGCATCCAACGTCATTGATGCACATCCTGGAGAAAACGTAAGAAGAATGTATAGATATAAGTTTACTTTACGACAAAACCTAGGCTATTTCATTGCGCTTTTGTGCAGATTTTATTCGAGCCTAAGTGTGTCAAAACAGGTTCCCGGCTACCAGCTCTGCTAGCTGCTCCAACGCATCGTTCTGGGGATCCTGTTGCGGCTGAGATTGTGTCGCGCGTACATGGATCGTAATACTGAAGTTGCGGTCGCGCACTCTGCCGTTGATCATTTCTACCGTTTGATCGGGAGGGCCCGCGAGTTTACACCGCACGGCTTCATTGCCGATACCTCGCAGCTTCATTCCGTCAGGGCCACAGGAGGGCAGTGCGGTCTTGCTTACTTCTATCTTCAGGGATGTGGCGGCGTCCTCTTTCGAAGAGAAGTTACACACGCCTTGACCAGAGTCGGAAATACTCACACTTACCGATACTTGAGTGCTCAGCGCTTTGGCTGCGGTCCCTTGTGTTAGCCATGGGCAGATTGTCGGCGCCGCAGGTCGAGCAGAGCTCTGGGCATGGGCAGCAACTGTCATAAGAGCCAACAACGAAGCGACTAGGTAGCGGCCAATCCTATCGATCCTCATCCCTTGACGCTCGTCTTTTGTCTGATTTGGGGCAATGGCGCAGACTTGAGAATCTTTCCACCTTCTTGCAGGACATGAAGCTGGTTTACATCAAGGTTCTTGAATTGATCGATTTGTCCGCTCAGCCAGCGAACTTCGACCATATCTACTTTGGTGGCTTGATCGAGACCGAAGTGCATGCGCAGATCGTTCTGCGAGAAATAACTGCCTCCGCTGCGCAGCTCTTCCATTTGCTGTAATGGTTTACTGGCGTCGGGAGTCGTCTTCGCTGTAACGATGACGCGGCTGCCAATGCCAGTGCGATTGGATTTAACTCCGGTCAATTTGATCTTGACCCAGTTGCGCTTAAGTGTGGAATCGCAGCGTAGCAACTGTGGTGTCGCATTGATGCAGTTGACGGCAATATCGATTGTGCCGTCGTTGTTGTAGTCGCCAAAGGCGCAGCCGCGCGCAGGCGCGTTCTCAAGGATGCCGGGACCTCCCTGGCCGGTTACCTCTTCGAATCTGCCGTTACGCAGGTTGCGGTAGAGATATTTGTGCTCGGCATACTTGAGGTCGGCTCTGGACTTATCTACCTCCGGATAGACGTGGCCGTTGGACATAAGAAGGTCGAGCCAGCCGTCGTTGTCCATATCGAAGAATCCAACGCCCCAGCCGAGCAAGCGCGTGTTCACTCCTAAGCCGCCGGGATAGGTTCGATCTTCGAAGGTGGCGTCGCCGAGGTTGGTATAGAGAGAATCGGTATCGCCTGCGAAATTGGTCTTCACGACATCGAGATTGCCGTCGCGATTGTAGTCTCCGATGGAAACTCCCATGCCCGCTTGAGGCTTGGCTTCCGCGGACAATGCTGCTCCAGCCTCGATGGCAATGTCGCGGAAGGTGCCGTCTTTCTGATTGAGATAAAGGGTCGCGGGAGCGGAGTCGTTGGCGACATAGATATCCGGCCAGCCATCGTTATCGAGATCGGATGCCGCGACGCTCAAACCGTAAGTGCCGACAGCGGTCCACATGCCGGATTTTTCACTGACATCGCTAAAGGTTCCGTCGCCGTTATTGCGATAGAGAATGTTTCTTCCACCCGGCAAACCTGGCGGTCCGCAGGCGACGAGAATGCCTTTGTAAGTACACGGGCCATCCTCGGGCTTAGGTGCTGTCTTCAAGTCGAAGTCGACGTAGTTGGCTACGAAGAGATCTAGATGGCCGTCGCGGTCGTAGTCCACGAAAGTGCAGCCGGTATTCCAGCGAATCTTGGGCCCAGGTTGAATGAGGCCGGCCTGCTGTGTAACGTCGGTAAAGGTGCCGTTGCCATTGTTGCGATACAGAGCATTCTGTCCGTAGTAGGTAACGAACAAATCGTCGCGGCCATCGTTGTTGTAATCGCCTACGCAGCAGGCCTGCCCCCAGCCCGTTTTATGCTCCAGCCCCGATCCCATAGTTACATCCGTAAAGGTGCCATCGCGATTGTTCTTGAAGAGGTGACAACGCGGCTCCTGGCCTGAAGGGAAGCCCTCCAATCGCCAGCCATTGACTAGAAAGAGATCGACCCATCCATCGTCGTCATAGTCGTAGAAGGCGAGTCCGCAGCCCGTCGTTTCTAGGAGGTACTTATTGGTAAGTTCGCCGCCGTAGATTGTCTTGACGTTCAGGCCTGCTTCCTGTGCCGCTTCGACAAAGCTCACGCCAAGCGGAGTGCCTTCGATGGGAGACTTGGGCCCTGGTGGAGGCGGCGCGGGCTTAGCTTCATAGTCGCGTTCCTGGGGCCCGATCTTGGGCGCGGCAGGCGATGTCTGTTGAGGAGGGGCGGCCAGTGCCAATACGTCCGCAAAAGGCAGAACAAGGGCAGTACGGCTAAGCGAACGAATAAACTTGCGGCGGTTCAAGAGTTGGCCATCCTTGGTCGTTGCTTTAGTGTTGTCCCGCGCTCGCAGCCATGGGAGCTTCGCTTTCGGTGTGCACATGCCATGGCACGCTCTCCGTATTCATCTCCGGATGTGCGCGCAGAAATTCCAGCGAATATGTCGGAGCGCCGGGGTCGATGCGCTTCATGGTGTATTGCGCGGCTTCCTTGGCCGCCATGTCTTTCATACCCATGCGGCGATACAGAACAGCCAGATTGTAGTGAGCCGCAAGATCGTCTGGATCGATCTGCTGCAATGCTTTGAACTGCTTCATGGCTTCGTCACTGCGATGCTGTTGATAGTACGAGATGCCAAGTTCTCGTCGCGCGTCGCGGGAATATGGATATTGCGCAACGACCTTTTCGAGATCCGCAACCTCAGCTTCTGAATGGCGCTGGCGACGCTCAACGAGCGCCAGATAGTAGAGCGCTCGTGCATCTTCGGCATGCAGCGTCAACGCCTTTTCGAGCGGGGCGCGGGCTTCTGCATATTTCTCCCACTCGATGAAGTTTACGGCCACGTTGATGTAGCCGTCTTTGTAATCGGGGCGCATGCGAACTACCTGCTCAAAGGCGTGTTGCGCTTCTTCGTATTGCAGTTCGTCAAGATTGCCAATGCCAAAGTTATTCCAGCGCATCCAATCTGCATTGTCGGCGGCTGCCGGCGCAGATGCTGGATTTTCTCCGATGTTGAGAGTGCGCGTGCGGGACGCGATCTCGACAATTGGATACGCGGGATGATCGGGTCCGAAGATGTTGTTGAGATAGCTTTGCCGCAGATGCCGGTAGTCCACTGCAGCAGTGATCGTGACTTGGCCTTTTGCTTCTTGCGGAATGCGGAATTGATATCGAACCAGTGCGGAGCGGCCTGCCTGCACCGTGTTGTCGTATGCCACGGAATGGATGGTCCAAACCTTGTGGTTGTCAACAAAGTCCCCGAGTAAATCCACAGGACGATTGGTGAAACTGTGCGCGCTTGGATCAAGCATCCCATTCGGCTTGAGGAAACCGCTCTCGTAGATGGTTGCGCCCGCGGAGTCCTTCACGGTGAACTTAACCCAGGCCTCATAAAGATCCCTTACCTCAGGGATGAGCGAATGACCGATGTTCTTGTTCTGGATGACGACGTAGGCTTGAACTAATTCGCCTTGCTTGAGAGTGACGGGAACCGTACCCAGCGGAGCGGCAATCGAGCCGTCGTCGACGTTTTTCAGTGCGAAGAGATCGACATTGAGAAAGTTGCCGCTCTTGAGGAACTCGATCGTCTTTTGCAGTTGCTCATCAAAGCCGTAGTAGAACGGCACAGCTGTGTTGCCCGCCAGCCAGCGGTGCGAAGCGAAGGTGCCTTGCTTGGCTCCGGAATCGGGTAGAGCGTTGGCTTCGCGCTTCATATGGCAGCCCTGGCAAGTGGTGAAGTCCGCGGTATAAAACGTGAGCGGATTCTGTTGCGAGAATTTCGATCCCTGCCATTCATCGTAGGCGGTGAATGCACGGATCCACTTGTAGTCGTTCAGCATGGGCGGCAGGTTTGCCTTGTGACATGCGGAGCAGAATTCCGGCTTGTGATAGATATCCTGCATCACGGCTTTGCTATGACGATCGAGGTGAGCGAGGATCTCGGAGTCGGGGACAATGCCGGGAATGCGATTGCCCTTTTCATCGACCATGACCGAGGGCACACCCATGACAAAGCTTCCGTTGCCCAGCTTAGTTTGCACGCTCTGAATAGAGTGGCAGGTCATGCAGGTAAGGCCGTCACGATCGAAGGAGCGATCAAAGGGATACTTGTCATTGAGCGCACCGGCGAGAATGCCGATGGGGTTGTGACAGCTGTCGCAATGGCGCGCGAATTCGATGCCCTTGGTGCGCATGACAATGTTGACGCTGGTGCGGTAAAAGGGCGTGCGGAAGGCATTCGAATGCAGCGATTGACGCCACTCGTGATATGCCTCCTGATGGCAGTGGCTGCAATATTTGGCGTCGGGAAAGGCGGAGGGCTCGAGAAAATCGCCGCCTTCGACAGCTGCGTTGCCAGGCAGCGCCAGCTTGTCTTTTCCGAACGGAAACAGGTAGGTCTCCCGCACTTTTGCTGCGTAGGCTTTGCGCACGTTCGACTCATCCGTTTGCGGATCTTCGGCGCCGTGGATGGCCTTGACAAAGAAAATGAGGGCGATGCCCAACGCCAGTAGCGGGAAAACGGCTCTTTTCTCGAATAAACCGATTTGCTTCGCTATATCCGGAATGCTGCGCATCTCTTTCCAACCCACTCTGTCCAACCAGGCTTATGCCGAATGCAGATCGGGCAAGTCCATCCACTATATCGAAGAGGCAATGCGGCTGTATATCCATCGGAAGATGGGCGGATGCGGCAAAGATTCCGGGTAAACATAGTTCTGCGATCAATGTTGGGCTTGTGGCTGCGCATCCTTTTCGAGAGCTTCCGCTTTCTGCCGTTCGCCCGCAGCTTCAGCCGTCTTTCCCTGCCCTTCCAGAGCTTTGGCCAATCCGGCGTGTGCTTCCGCGTAATTCGCATCGAAGCTCAGCGCTTCCCGGAATCGCGCAATCGCCTGATCGACGTTGCCACTCTTCATCTGCGCATTCGCTGAATTGGTGGCAACCTCAGCGCGCTGCCGATTCATATTGGAGCGCATCAAATTGGCGGCTTCTCGCCGCTCGGCGGTTGCCTCTGCGGATTGGCCCTGCTTGACCAGCACTGCAGCCAGGGTGAGATGCGGATCGGGCTGCTGAGGCAATTGGCGGATGGCCTCCTGCAACGCCGTCACTGCATCGGGAAGCTGGTCCAGCTTGTTATAAACGCTGCCCAAGGTCGCCCAACCATCGCCATTTCCTGGGCGCAGCTTGAGAGAGACGTTCAATTCTCGGGCAGCATCGGCGTAGCGGCCCACCTGCATGTACAGCACGCCGAGAATGTAGGGCGGCTCGGGAGCAGACGAGTCGGCCTTCTCCGCAATCTCCAGCTCCGGGATCGCGTCCGTAGCGTCATCCTGCATCTTGTACGCCAAACCCAAGTTGTAATGCAGTTGGGGTGCGTTAGGCGCGAGTTTTAAAGCTGCCTTCAGTTGATCGATGGCGTCTTCAACTTGATTCAACTGGATGAAGGCCGCGGCCAGATCTTGATGGGCCGTTGGATTTTTGGGCGTTAATTGAACGGCTCTCTGCAGGATCGGCACAGCATCCTTGGCCTTCTGCTCCTGGCAGAGCGCCATGCCCAGATTGGTGAGGACTTCCGCATTCTGCGGTTCGGCGTCCGCGGCCTTTTGCAGAAGCGCCACTGACTCGTCCAGCCGGTTGACGCGTTGCAACGCCAAGCCCAGTTGATAAGCAGCCCCAGTTGAGTTTGGGGCATCCTTGACGGCCTGTTCGAGTACAGGGATCGCCTGCTCATCCTGGCCAACCTCGGCCAGCGCTCGCCCAAACTCCAACGCAACCACCGGATTTTCAGGAGCCCGTTGGTAGGCTTTGGTCAGCTCGTCCATGGCTCCCGGCCGCTGTTCGGCTTTGAGGGTTAGCCCCAGGTGCAAATGGGCCAAGGCGAGACCAGGTTGAAGTTGCAGAGCTGCAGAAAATGCCTGCTCCGCATTGGGCCAGTCCTGGCGCTGCGCGTAGAGTGAGCCCAGTTCATCTTGCAACTCTGCATTGCGGGGACCGAGCGCGGCGGCCTCTTTCATCTTGCCGGTCGCAGCCTGCGTCTGATTGGCCGCAGCGAGTGCCTGTGCGTATGGGACAAGGATGGAGGGCGCCAGCGGATGCTTCTCCGCGCGAGCCGCAGTTTCAAGTTTGGCGAATAGAGGCAGAGATTTAGCGGCCTGTCCGGTCTGCTGATAGGCCAATGCGAGATTCAACTGTGCGCTACTGTCTCCAGGCTTCATGGACAGGGCTTTTTCAAGCTCGCGGATGCCGTCGCTGGTTCGCCCGAGACGCACCAGGACGGCGCCGAGAGCGCTGTGGCCCAGTTCTATCGAAGGAGCGAGTTTGACTACATTCGCGAAGTCTGCCTGAGCCGTTTTTAGATCGTTGCGATTGAGAGCCGCGACTCCAGCGCGATAATCCGCGTCGGCTTGTTTCAGGCCGGCGGAGGCTTCCTGCGCAAAGCCCGCGGATGCAACGGATAAATACGTGGCGAACAGAAAACTGAAGCGCGAACTCGCTCTGAACCTACTGAAAATCATCGCCGATTCATGGTAGCTGATTCAGTAGGACAGTGTGCAGCGTGCTGCGCTTTTGCGCTGTCCGCTTCTCTGACCAATCACGTCGTTTTCCCAATATCTTTTTGAGCTGTGGCGGTTTGCGGTATCGTGATGGCGTGGGAGTGATTCCATCCCAACCCGTTGCAATCTCTACGCAAACCAGTCTTACCACTGCGCCTGCGAATGCTCCGTCGATTGAGCCAGCGTTGCTCGAAGAGCTTTGGGAACAGTGCGATGCGGACACGCTAGGACTGGCACAGAGCGATTTTGCCGCGATTTTGATTGAGATTGGGAGCGCGCGAGATTTCGGGCAATCCTCTGGAACGACAGCAACTCGCGAACAGCAGGCGGTTTTCTTTCAAGGTTTGAAGCTCGCTGAGTTGGTGCTGGCCCGAGCCTGCGCCCGCGGCAGTGAGCGCGCATGGGAGCATTTTTTAGCGATTTACCAGCAGCCATTGACCCGCGCGGCGATTGCCATTGCTGGCAATGAAACACAAGGCCGCGATCTGGCCGACGCGCTCTACGCGGAGCTTTATGGCCTTCGGACGCGGGATGAAGCTGCTGAATCCGAGAGGCGATGCCCGTTGGATTCTTACCAGGGCCGAGGATCGCTGATGGGATGGCTGCGCACCATTCTCGCTCAACGCCATGTCGATCATCATCGGCGAACTTGGCGCGAACAGTCCCTCGACGATTTATCCGGCGAGAACACCGCTGTCCCATACGATCCGCCCGCTCCAGACCCACAACCGCAAGGCTCGCCTGCGGAACTCGGCCTCCTGGGACGAGCCATCGAAGAGACCCTTACACGATTGCCGGAGGAAGACCGCTTTCTGCTGGCGTCTTACTATCTCGACGAGCGAACACTCCTGCAAATCGCTCGTATGCTACAGGTACATGAAGCGACCGTGAGCCGAAAGCTTCACCGCCTAACAGACGAACTGCGCAAGCAAGTACTGCGGCATCTACAGAATAGCGGTATGAGCAAGCGCGCCGCCCAGGAAGCGCTCGGCGCCGACCCTCGCGATCTTGACCTGAATCTCAAGAAACTGCTGCAACATTCGCAATCGGAAGCGTTCCCAGAGAAGGCTGGCTTATGAATCGCCCCAACCAACTCGATCTTCACCCCGATGCGGAGAGCCTCAACGCATTTGTTGAGCATCTTCTTTCGGACGAAGAGCGCGGGGAGCTTCTTTCGCATTTGGCCGCATGCGGCCGCTGCCGGCAGGTGGTGTTTTTGGCGCAGGAGGCAGCTGGTGAGTCGGAACGCGAGGTTGAGAGACCACTACATTCAAAAACGGAAGAGAAGCAGCATCGGAACTGGTTGGCTAGCTGGCGCCCAGTTTGGGTGATGGCGGCAGCTTGCTTAGCAGTGTGCGCGGTATGGCTGCCGCTGCAGCTCAGGCATAAGCAAGCGATCCCTGCGATCAACAATCTGGCGAAGGTGCAGCCGGCAACTATCCCGGATGCGACGAACTCTCCGGCTCGCCGGTCTGTGCGGGAACAAATAAAAGAACAATTGGCTGAGCGTCCAGCTGCTCCAGTTGAATCGAGCAGACGCAAAACAGAATCCTCAATCGCTCCCCGTCCGGTTGAGGCGCCGCGAGGCAATATGAGTCCGGCGAAGACCGCGGATAGGACTCCCCAGCCTGCGCAGCCGCCGCCCCCGCAGATTGGCGCGGCGACTCAGACGGTCACCGTGCAGGCTGACAATCTCAGCCCATCTTCCCAGCCCGCGCTCTCGGAATCGATCCCGCCAGTCTTGGCGCTGAATCAGCCTGCGATTGAGGGTAAGAATGTCCAGCCGCTCGCAACTCCACCAGTGCATGGGAAGGTATTTCTGCGGGGCGCGAGAACAAACGGAGTCATTGCTGGAGCGCCGCAAGCACAAAAAGCAGCGCCGATGCAGCCTGGCCAATCGGCCAGTGCGGCCGGTGCGGCTGCTGCCATGAGTTCAAACCCGGCATTGGACGCCAGCCTCGCCCAGAACGCTGGTATCGATGCACTCTCAGCAGAAGATGCAGCCGCCGCGCGAAATGCGATGCATGGTGTGCTGCCCAGCGGTCAAACACCTGTGTCGACGGCGTCTTTGCGGCATCGTCTGCTCGCAATCGATAATGCCGGTGCGCTGTTCCTTAGCAACGACGATGGGAAATCGTGGGAACTTGTGGCCCCGCCATGGACCGGGCAAGCAGTCACCTTGCGCGCTCATCCCAATACTTCCGGAGCATCGTCGCTGAATACCCTGGGCAAGCAAGCCGCAGACAACATCACGCCGGCTTCGACAACAGGCGTAGCCAGCGGAGCTGCGGTTGGAGTGCCCGCCGCGCGACAAGCTCCTGCGGCGATCTTTGAAATCGTGAACGACAGCGGCTCAGTTTGGACAAGCGTGGACGGCAAGACATGGACGGCCAAATGAACGCTCCGCCTTACGTGGCCAACGCGGACGCGTTGACAGCGCAACGGCAGTCTATGTATGTTTGCGCCATCCCTGTGCGCACCGAGCTACCGAGACAAAATGACCTTTCTAAAGACCGCGAAGACCATCCTGACGGACAGCCACTTCCTTATCCCATTGATTGTTTTCGGTATCGGACTCGCGCTCCTCATTGCGCTTCATTGACGCAATCCGCAGAAACGCAACAAGTACATTCCTATCATCCGATCATGAGATTTACTGCCGAATGAGTACTCCTACGAAGATGAGCTCCACCACAAATCGAGATGCGGGCCTTGGTTCGAGTTTTACATCCAGACACGGCCTTGGCGTGGCCTGCGGTCTCGCTGCGGGAGTATGGCTCGGCGCAGCGGAGGCGCCGACAAAACTGGTCAATTCGGGCTTGTCGCCCTTCGCCATCTCGCTTTGCATGGTAGCCGGAGTCTTTACGGCACGTTGGACGGTGCCCACGCTGCTCAAAGGATCGAGGTATGTATTCGCAGATCTTGCCGCCAACAAGCATCTGCTGGTCACGGCGATCCTGGCTGGGATGCTGTGGGCGGTCGCCAATACGCTCACTGTCTTTGCGATCCGCGATGTGGGCCTGACCGTTGCCTTCCCTCTGTGGAATACCAATTCGCTGGTCGGCATCCTTTGGGGACGCGTGCTCTTTGGCGAGTTGAAGGGAGCGAACGGCAAGAATATCGCCAAGGTTCTCCTGGGAGCGTTGGCCATCATCGCCGCGGCCATCATGCTGGGGTTCAGCACTGTTCACGGCGGCGGATCTCATGCTAATCATGCAGTCGGGGGAGTGCTTGCAGCGCTGGGAGCGAGCCTGCTGTGGGGAACGATGTATATCCCATATCGCAAGGCTTACATCAGCGGGATGAATCCTCTCTCGTTTGTGACGGCCTTTACGATCGGCGAATTGGGCACCATGTTTGCTCTGGTGTTGGCGCTCGATGGTGGCACGAAAGCCGCGGTGTTTCACTCTCCGGAAGCGAAACACATGCTCTTCTGGTTATTTCTGGGCGGGTTTGTCTGGGTGATCGGCGATCTCTTTCAGCAGTTCGCAACCAAATATCTGGGTATCGGCAGAGGCATTCCGCTTTCGAATACCAACCAAATCTGGGGTGTGGCCTGGGGCGCACTGGTCTTTGGGGAACTGGCGCATGCCGACAACGCGCACCGGCTGCTGGTGATCGCCGGATCGGTCATGATGATCCTGGGAGCGCTGGCTGTGAGCACGGCCGTCGCAACCAGCCGCGAGCACTCGTCTACCAACGACTCTCTGCTTCGTGAATGCACTCGCTACAACCTCGATTACCACTCCGTTCTCAGAGCTTATGGCGGTTCTGAATTTGGAGATCGCACAGAAAAACGCGCCTGGTGGGACTACGCCATCCTGGCAGCTGCAGTAGGCTTCTTTGTCTATCTGGGAGTCAATGCCAGAGTGCCTGCGCTGAGCATCAATTTCACCTGGCTCTGCATCCTGACGGTGGTGCTCGTTTTAACGGCTCTGGTTGGCGGCTGGGGATTGTGGAAGGCGACGCGATTCTCCTAGCCGGGTTGCCGGAGACAGCTTCAGTCCTCCATGAAGGAACGAAGTAGCCGGCCCGAGAAAACGCATCCTGTCCGGATTGCTACGCAGCACGATTGTGTCCTTGCTGCGTTTTCTCGATGCAGTCAAATGCCAGTTATCAATATTAGCGGCAGTCTCCTACGCCATCGTTCGCGGCTTACTGGCATTCGCGAAGAAGACTCTGTTCGCCGCGAATGAAATCAATTAAACTTACTCCCTAATCCAGGTTGGCTGGAAAACGGTTTCCAGGGGGCCCTTTGACTGAACGTCCCAAACTAAGAAAGAAGACCTCCGTGGATCAGCCCGAGCGCATGGATATCCGAACCATTGCGCGCATGGCTAACGTATCTATCGCCACTGTTTCCCGCACCATCAACCGGGTCAGCACGGTCAATCCCAAGATGGCCAAGCGGGTCTGGGACGTCATCGAAAAGCTTGATTTTGTGCCCAACACCCAGGCCCGCGCACTGGTCTCGGGACGGAGCAAGCTTTTTGGCTTAATCGTTTCGGAGATCACCAATCCGTTCTTTCCCGAGCTGATTCAAGGCTTTGAAGACATCGCCGTCGAGAACGGATACGAGATTCTGGTCAGCTCCACCAACCACGATCCCAAGCGTATGTCGCATTGCATTCGCCGTATGCTGGAGCGCAAGGTGGAAGGCGTGGCCATCATGACCTTCGGCATCGAAGAACCCCTGCTCGACCAGCTTGCCAAACGCAAAGTCCCCTTAGTGTTTATCGACGTCGGTCCCGATCGCCCCGGCGTGAGCGTCCTCAAAGTCGATTACCATCATGGAATCCGCCGCGCGGTGCAGCATTTGGCCGCTCTCGGCCATCGGAATATCGCATTCATTTCAGGACCGATGCGCCTGCATTCGGCGCAGTCGCGCCTGGCTGCGTTTTCAAAATCCATGCAAGAATGCGGCATTACGCCGGATGCAAGCCAGATCGTCGAGGGAGACCACACTCTCGAGGGGGGAGCCGCCGCCACAGAGAAGCTTCTGGCTCTGGAGCCCATGCCCACCGCCGTGGTTTGCTCCAACGATATGACCGCTATTGGAGTCCTGCATAAGCTCTATCGCACCGGGCTGCGCGTTCCGGACGATATCTCGGTCATCGGCTTCGACGATATCCATATCGCCGAAGTGATGATGCCTCCAC